>Ga0183097_10076_pt1 | contig 370256 bp, 354 predicted proteins | sample BioMet8_FD_128883 | JGI IMG/M metagenome (GOLD analysis project Ga0183097, IMG submission 128883) | Microbial communities from bioreactor (seeded with sewage sludge) at Lawrence Berkeley National Lab, California, USA - Biofuel... | ecosystem: Engineered > Bioreactor > Anaerobic > Unclassified ...
TATGGATTATTACAATAACCGCCGCAGCAAGGCAAAGTTAAAGGGCTTATCACCTGCTATTCACAGGCAACAAGCCCTCTCGGCTGCTTAATTAAAAATGTTTGTCTAACTTTTTGGGGTCACTTCATTAATCTGAAATGGTCATTTTTATTTTCCTGACTTCTTCTTCAATATTTTCAGCTCCAAGAATGCCAGAAATTATCGCAGCGCCCTGGGCACCAGCCGCTCTTACCTGCCCGTAATTATTCACATTGATACCACCAATGCCTACAATTGGTAGTTTCGATATCTGCCGAATCTCTTTCAACATCTTCAGCCCAACTTCAGAAGCATTATCCTTGCTATTTGTTGGATATATTGCGCCAACCCCTAAATAGTCCGCACCGTCCTTTTCAGCAGCTAACGTTTCCTCGCAAGTATGGGCAGAAACGCCTATAATTGCATCAGGCCCGAGAATACCGCGCGCTACTGATAGTGTAATATCCTCCTGACCAAGATGCACACCTGCCGCCTTACAGGCGATAGCAATATCTATCCTGTCATTAATCAGCAGCGGAACCTTATATTTATCGCATAAAGTTTTCACAGCAAATGCTCTTTGCAGAAAAATACCACCATCAATATCTTTTTCACGCAATTGAACCAGGGTGACCCCGCTGCGAAGTGCGTCTTCAATGCAGCTAAGGAAATCACGTCCTCCCAGACAATTGTGGTCGGTTACTAAGTATATACTATAGTTGATTGCCGGTTTCATTTTTCACCTTCTATTCCATCCAGACGACTTTAAAATCATAGTTCTCTCAACTTACTCATCTTTGCAAGTTCTTCAGCAGAAAGCAAATATACGGCATCAAGCAGGCGTGTCTTAAAAGTTCCCGGTCCTTCGGTATCTTTCAGCTCCATAAATGCTTTCTCCGCTGCTACATTCATGGTTTGAATACCGCATAAGGCAGATAGCAAATAATCTTTTGATGCAGCAGCCGCACAGCCGATCAAAGTTGTAGTCATGCAGCCTGTGCCAGTGACTTTAGTCAGCATTTCAACACCATTACTGCCGATAATTGTATTCTTGCCATCGCTGATAGCATCTTCTTTACCGGTAACAGCAAATACGCAGCCGTATTTCTGCGCTGCCATCTCAGCCAAATGTCCAATTTCGCTTTGACAAGCCACTAAAGAATCTACGCCTTTGCCACGTCTGGTTTCCAATAAAAGTGTCTGGCATTCGGCATAATTCCCGCGTACGATACTCACGCCGCCGCGTATTATCTCCCTGGCAGCTTCAAAACGCATATCGGATGCCATTACACCAACTGGGTCAATAACTATCGGTATGCCCTTTTTACGGGCCCTGACGGCAGCAAGTTCCATGCTGGCAAACTTCACTTTATTCATTGTTCCCAAATTCAAGACAAGGGCATCTGCAGAAGCGGTAATCTCACTAATTTCTTCCGCGGCATCCGCCATTATCGGTGACGCACCAAAACAGAGCGCGATATTAGCGCAGTCCCCAGCCGTAACATAGTTTGTCAAATGATGAATCAATGGTTTTTGCTTCTTTACATATTCATAAATTGCGGTGAACCCGTCATTGATTTTTATATTCATCATCATAAACCTGCCTTACGATACAAATTAACGAAGTGATGAGTAGGTCCACAGCCAGAGCCGATATCCAGAGCATTGTCGATGGCTAAGGTTATATACTCCTTACTTTTTCTTACAGCCTCCGTCAACGATAAACCCAAAGCCAGATTTGCCGCCAGAGCTGATGATAATGTGCAGCCGGTACCATGCGTATTCTTGGTGTTGATACGTTCCCCGGGGAACCACATTTCTTTGTTGCCATCATATAACAGATCATCGGCGCTTTCTTGCAGATGGCCGCCTTTCATCAGAACGCTCTTTGCACCTAAAGCAATAATATCTTTTGCCGCTTTCAGCATATCTTTTTTGTTATTGACCTCATAGCCTACAATTACCGTTGCTTCAGGCAGATTAGGCGTAACCAGAGTAGCAATTGGCAGTAGCTCATTAATAAGTGTTTCACAGGCATCTGGAGCCAATAATCGGTAACCGCTTTTCGAAACCATGACCGGATCAACGACTATGATTGCCGGCTTATAAAAACGTAATCTTGCAGCAATTGTTTTGATAATTTGCTTGTCGGAAACCATACCGATTTTTACAGCATCCACACGAATATCATCAAAAACTGCGTTGATTTGGGCTTCTACCACTTTTTCATCAATATTTTGAACCATGGTCACTCCGCAAGTATTCTGAGCCGTTACTGCTGTAATAACGCTCATACCATAAGTACCAAGTGCGGCAAAAGTTTTCAAATCAGCCTGAATACCGGCACCGCCACTGGAATCGGAACCCGCGATTGTAAGTAAGTGTTTCAAGTATTATCCCCCATTTGCACGAACGGGCACAGGCTGCTAATCCAGCTCGTGCCCGTCGATATTTTGCGCATCTTTATAATACTTCTTTTACCTTATTAACAACGTTTTCTACTGTAAAACCATATTTTTCATAAATAACATCCCCAGGAGCGGAAGCACCAAATTTATTAATGCCAATAACATTAGACTCACAACCGGTATAACGGCTCCATCCAAGAGTTACGCCAGCCTCGATTGCGATTTTTGGCACACTTGTTGGTAAAACTTGTTGCTTATACTCATCCCTTTGATTTTCAAAAACATCCCAGGACGGCATAGAAACGACGCTGACATTAATATTTTCTTTAGCCAACGCTTCCTGAGCTGCCAGTGCAAGATGCACTTCACTGCCTGTAGCAAGAAGAATTGCTTTACATTCTTTCGCTGCTTCGCCAGGGCTTAATACATAAGCTCCCAAAGAAGCCCCTTTATGAATAACTTCTTTATATTTTTGCAATACAGCCATTTTTTGTCTGCTCAAAAGCAATGCAGTCGGCTTATTTTTATTCAGACAAGCTGCCTGCCATGCCGTAGCTGTTTCGAGTGCGTCAGCAGGACGGTAAACAGAGAGTCCCGGAATCAAACGCAGGCTCATAGTTTGTTCAATCGGTTGATGCGTTGGTCCATCTTCGCCCAGAGCAATACTGTCATGGGTGAAAACAAATACCGATCTGATGCCCATCAAAGCTGCCATTCTAATTGCCGGGCGCATGAAATCAGAGAATACCAGGAACGTGCCTCCGTAAGGAATAAAGCCTCCGTGCAAGGCCATCCCATTGACGACTTTACCCATAGCATGTTCACGAACACCAAAGTGAATATTTCTTCCTGTACGATCCTCTGCAGAGAAGAAGCCGCCGCCTTTGATGTCAGTTTTATTAGAAGGACCAAGGTCAGCAGAGCCACCGGCCAATTCCGGCAGCTGCATTGCCAATTTTTGGATTATTTCTCCTGAAGCTTCGCGCGTCGATGTTTTGCTCACATCAGCAAAAACCTTTTCAAGGCTGTCCAGATTAACCATAGTTTCGCCCGCAATACGTCCTGCTAATTCAGAAGCAAGCTCTGGATATACTACAGCATAGTCAGCCATCAGACTCTGCCATTCTTTTTGTTTTTCTGCACATGCCGGCAATTTTTTCTCAAAATATGCTTTAACAGATTCCGGAATATAGAAGGAATTACCGAGCGGCCAACCGCCGTCTTCCTTCGTTTTAGCCAAAGCGTCGGTCCCTAGCGGTTCACCATGTGCTGAAGCACAGTCTTGTTTAGGACTTCCGCAGCCAATATGTGTACGTATCATAACTAAGCTAGGACGTTTCTTTTCAGCTTTAGCTTCCTTTACCGCAGCAGTTATAGCGTCAATATCTTCCGCATCATCAACACGCAGTACCTGCCAGCCATAAGCTGTAAAACGGCCACCTACATCCTCGCGGAAAGCTATATCAGTACTGCCTTCGATAGTAATCTTATTATCATCATAGAGCAATATCAATTTTCCCAAAGCCAAGGTACCTGCCAGTGAAGCTGCTTCAGAAGCAACCCCTTCCATCAGGTCGCCGTCAGAACATATGCCATAGGTATAATGGTCAACTACTTTAAACCCTTTTTTATTGTACTTAGCAGCCAACATTTCTTCTGCAACAGCCATACCGACAGACATAGCAAAACCATGTCCAAGCGGGCCTGTAGAAGCTTCTACGCCTGGTGTAAGACCATATTCCGGGTGTCCTGGAGTTCTGGAGCCCCATTGACGAAAATTCTTAAGTTCATCTAAAGATAAGTCAAACCCGGCAAGGTGCAGCATAGAATAAAGCAGTGCTGAGCCATGTCCCGAGGACAGGACAAAACGGTCGCGATTAAACCATTGAGGGTCAACAGGATTGTACTTAATAAATTTGTCCCATAAGGTATACATCAGTGGAGCGGTGCCAAGCGGAAATCCCGGATGCCCGGAATTAGCTTTTTCGACAGCATCAACGGAAAGAAAGCGAAGTGTGCTGATCGCTGTACGATCAATTGTTTTCATCAATGAACCTCCTCAAAGCCGTAAAAATATAAACTCTTAATTATTATAAGATAAACAATGGTCAATTAAAAGGGTTAATTGTTATTTATTTAACAATAATTTAATAATATCAGCTCGTGTTACCATTCCGACTATTTTGCTGCCGTCTACTACAGGTACTTGTTTTATATTGTGATCGAGCATTAGATGAGCGACTTCGCCGATGTCAGTACCTTCTTTTACAGTTATTACATCCTCCGTCATAATATCTGCAGCTTTTTGTGCCAACATCTTTTTGAAGTCTTCGTTATAAGTATCGACTCCATGATAATAAATAACAGCACCGAGCAAATTAATGAATTCTGGCAAACGCGGCGTTGTCTCGAGTCTAAGTAAGTCGCCCTCAGTAACTATGCCTGCAAGATAACCACCGTCACTTAAAACCGGTATACCTGATAGCTTATTTTTTGTCAGCACTTCCACAATTTCTTCAATTGAGCTATTACGATTAACACTTATTACATCTCTGACCATGACTTCTTCAACTTTCATAGAAAACACCTCCTGCTTTAAATAAATTCAATTACTGGACAAAGAAGGTCGCCCACTTAAAAGCAGACAACCTTCTTTAAAATTATTGTTCTTTCAGCGCTGCGCGTTCAGCGATAATTTTTTCCGCTAATTTCAACGGCACATCCTCATAATGATCAAATTTCATTTCAAATGTACCTAAGCCTTGCGTTAAAGCGCGTAAATCAACTGCATATTCCGAAATCTCAGCATATGGTACCTGTGCTTTGACACAACTCATGCCCTCATCCATACTTTGCATGCCGAGAATACGGCCGCGTTTTGTGTTCAGGTCACCTATAACATCACCCATCATACTTTCGGCACAACGAACATCCAAGTTATAGTATGGTTCCATGAGTACAGGAGCGGACTTTTCTGCTGCCTTTTTAAACGCTTCATGAGAGGCAATTTTGAAGGCCATTTCAGACGAGTCTACAGTATGATAAGAACCGTCAAGAAGGGTAATACGTACGTCCACTACCGGATAGCCAGCCAGGATGCCATGTTCCATTGACTCGCGCATACCTTTTTCAACCGCTGGAATATACTGTCTTGGTACCGCACCGCCAAAAATTTTATCGACAAATTCAAAGCCGCCTCCTGGTGGCAATGGTTCCATTTTGATAACAACATGTCCATACTGTCCGTGCCCGCCGCTTTGCTTTTTATGCTTGCCTTCCACTTCCGCAGAACTTCTGATTGTTTCACGATATTCTATCGTTGGTGCTTTCAAAACAGCCTCAACGCCGAATTTTCTTGCCATTCTTTCCATAATTATTTCAATATGCTGATCCCCCATGCCACTGATAAGCGTTTCCTTAGTAGAGGTGTTTTTTGTGACGATAATGGTCGGATCTTCATCCATAAGGCGGGAGAGAGCCGTTGCAACCTTTTCTTCTTCGCCTTTTTTCTTAGCCAGAATAGCACGCGTATACATTGGCAGTGGAAAAGCAATAGGTGCAAACTTAACCGGAGCATTCTTATCGCTAAGAGTATCGCCTGTAGACGTGTATTGCAGTTTGGCTACAACACCGATATCACCAGCAGATATTGCTTTTAGTGGAATCTGAGTCTTACCGCGCATGGTGAAGATGGTGCCAATCCTTTCCTCATGATCACGACTGGCATTATAAATAACGGAATCGCCAGTTATTTTACCGGAAAATACTCTGAAAAAGCTCAGACGGCCAACGAATGGGTCCGACGTGGTTTTAAAAACTAAAGCGGCCATTGGTGCGTTGGCGTCTCTTATTTCTTCCTCGCCGGTTTTTTCATTAATTACCACGAAATCATTCAAAATAGCCGGATAAGTATAATCAATAATTGCATTCATCAAACGGCCCAAACCTATATCTTTATAAGCGCTTCCGCAAAGGACCGGGAAAATAACTGCATGTCTTATACCTTTGATAAGGCACTTCATGATTTCCTCATCACTGATCGTTTCACCATCAAGATAGCGCATCATGATATCGTCATCGGCTTCTACAGCTGCTTCAATCATTTTTGCCCGTGCTTCATTTGCATAATCTATCATATCTTCAGGAATATCCATTTCAATTGAATCGTTGCCATTGGCTTTATATGCCTTCATTTTGAAAACATCAATAAGACCGCAGAAATTCTCTTCTTTTCCTAATGGCAGCTGTAGCGGCAAAACTCTCTTGCCAAACTTACTTCTTAATTCATCAAGAATACTATCAAAATCAGCATTCTCACGGTCCATTTTATTTACAAAACAAATTCTGGGCAAACCTGCCTCTTCGGCGAGTTTCCAACATTGCTCTGTGCCTACCTGTACACCTGATGTAGCACAAACTACAATTAAGGCACTATCAACGGCACGAAAAGCACATTTTACTTCTGCTACAAAATCCGCAAAACCCGGGGTGTCGATAAAGTTAATCTTGGAATCGCGCCATTCAACCGGTGCCAAAGTTGCATTTACTGAAACTTTTCTTTTAATTTCTTCCGGCTCATAGTCCGTGGTGGTAGCTCCATCTTCCACTTTGCACATCCGTGAAATTGCACCGGAGCGATACAGCAAAGCTTCTGTAACAGATGTTGTTCCCGCTCCACCATGGCCTACAATTGCGACGTTTCTAATCCGATCTCCAGTATACTCTTTCATACATGCTTCCCCCTTATCCGAATTATTTAACAGCTCAACAATTCTATGAGGAAACAGCCTTTTCCTTCTTTTTGCTAACTTATGCAGCAATATTTAATTTTTCGACTTTTTATGTTAATTACTTGACACTTTAGAAAAAAGCCGCTTGTCAAAGCAAGCGGCTTAACTTACAAGCTAGTTATTTCTCTCGAGTTTTTTCTTCTTCCAACGCTCCCATAATACATATCCATAGATGAGTGCGATCATTGTTGCTATGATAGCAAGGCGATCCAGATGCTGCTTGTAATTGACAACATCATGCCCAATAATTACTTCCAGAGCTGTAGATGGAAACTTCCCTATAAATGTTGCGATAATATAGTCACGCACACTCATCTTGCTAACCGCGCCCAAAGCGGTAAGAATACCGGAGGGGAAATAAGGAAGTGTTCTGGCAATCGCCATTACCTGCAAACCTTTTTCTCCACTCATTTCATCTAATTTCTCAAGATTTTTACTTTTACTTATTAGCACCTCTGCTGATTCCCGAAAAAAGTAACGCATAAGCAGGAAACTTATTACAACACCAATAGACTCAGCCATCCATGATACAAAAACTCCCAAAGGCAAACCAAACAATAACCCATTGCCAGTGGAAATAAAAATGGAAGGCAAAAAGCCAACTGCATTTATAAGAATATCCAATAAAAAGCTAACTAAGAGTGCCCAGATACCGAATGAACGTAAAAAATCGAGGAGCTCATCAACATTGCCACTTGTTGAAAGCTTAATAATTTTCGGGAAAAAGTCAGGCACAAGCAGATGAATACCAAAAAAAATCAACACTAAAAGCAGAAAGGCACCAACTTTTACATAGGCTTCCTGTTCATACCAAGGTCTATCTTTATGATCCATATTAGCCTCTTTCAATGTCTATAAATTAAAAATGTGCTGAAACCTTTCATCAAACTGGTTTTTCAAAACAATTTCAACATCACTGAACATAGCTGGTTCTGCAACTGTTTTTTTAGCCAGAGTCCGCGCCTCAAGCAAAACATCCACATCTTGCAGTATATCAGCTATACGTAAATCAGGCAAGCCATGCTGTCTCATTCCAAACAACTGTCCGGCACCTCTTAATTCAAGATCTTTTTCAGCCAGAATAAAACCATCTGAACACTCGTGCATAATTTTCAGCCGTGCCAGAGTTTCAGACTTATCAGAATCAGTGAGCAGAACACAATAGGACTGATTATTACCACGCCCAACACGTCCGCGTAATTGGTGCATCTGCGCCAAACCAAAACGATCGGCACCCTCAATAACCATCAAGGAAGCATTAGGTACATTGACACCAACCTCAATAACCGTCGTAGCTACCAAGACATCGATGGTGCCATTAATGAAACCCTGCATGACTTTTTCTTTTTCACTTTCCTTCATTCTGCCATGAAGTAAACCGCAGGCAACTCCACGTAAATACCCGTTGGAAAGTTCTTCAAATACTTCGCTTGCCGAATTGACATCAAAAGTTTCCGATTCTTCTATAAGAGGACAGACAACATAAGCCTGATGTCCTTTCTTGACTTCTCTCAGCATGCCAGCATATACTTCAGGACGCTTTTCATTAGTAAAGCAAAGGGTTTCTATAGGCTTCCTTCCTGGCGGCAGTCCACGCATAACTGAGACGTCCAGGTCGCCATATACAGTAAGAGCCAAAGTACGTGGTATCGGAGTAGCAGTCATGACAAGAACGTCTGGCGAAAATTCCGACTTATTAGCCAGTTTTGCTCTCTGCTCTACGCCAAAACGATGCTGTTCATCCGTTATTACTAAAGTCAACGCATTGAAAATTACTTCATTCTGAATCAAAGCATGCGTTCCAACAATAATATCAATATCGCCACTGGCCAGATCAGCTAAAATCTCTTTGCGTTTGCTACCTTTTACGCTGCTTGTCAGAAGTTCTACCCGAAAAGAAGTTGGTCCCATGAACTCTGTTAGCGTATGAAAGTGCTGTTGTGCCAAAATCTCTGTTGGTACCATTATACATCCTTGATAGCCATTCTCAGCTGTCTTGGCTAATGCGAGAGCGGAAATAACTGTTTTTCCTGAGCCAACATCACCTTGCAACAGTCGGTGCATTGGTTTTTCATCCTGCATATCAAGCGAAATTTCTTGCCAGGCTTCATTTTGGGCATCGGTCATTTGGAAAGGCAGGCAGTCAAGAACTTTATTAACGCCTAACCCATCTTTACCATGTTTTATCCCTTTTTTCCCTGACTTAACTTTATTTCGATAATAAAGTAAGCCACACTGCAATAAGTACAGTTCTTCAAAAATAAACCTGTCTTTTGCTTCTTTAAGAATTCTGAAGTTTTTAGGGAAATGAATATTATTAAGTGCTTCTAACCTGCCAAGCAACTTTCGTTCTTTAATAATAGTTAGAGGCAGAGACTCCGGTAATTTTTTTTCTGCCAATAATAATGCCTGCTTTACGGCTCTTCTTAAGTCATTCTGCGTAAGAGAGCCAGCCAAGCTATACACTGGCAAAATTCCCAAGCTTTCCTGCTCATCATCTCTATCCATAGGTTGCAGCGAAGCTTCCGTAACCACGCGGGCGGTTCTGCCAGGCTTCACCTTACCTGTCGCAATTGCCTTCGTGCCAACTTTTAATTTTTTAACCAAAAATCTTTGCTGAGCAAAGAAATAAATTTCAGCATAAGCAGTCTCGTCGCGCACAGTAACCAAACTATAACGTTTGCCCTTGTGAGAATACTTTTCAGCAATGCTCACAATTTCACAGACAAAAATCTGCTTCTCATTGTTCGTCGACAGTTCTCTTATCTTTTTAAATCTTGAATAATCAATATAACTGTTGAAACGCGGATACATGTTCAAAATATCGCCAATTGTTGCAACATTAAGTTTTTCTAAATCAAGAGCCTTCTTAACGCCAATTCCTTTTAATGATGTTACAGGTTCATTCCACCACAATAAAACCACCACCAATTCAGGACATTCTTTTTTTTCTTGCATTTTAGTACCAGTATATGGTAACATACTATTGTTGAATTTATAAAGAGGTTTTGCTCTATACTTAAAGGAGGTGCGACTATGGCATGTATTTGTGAAATTTGTGGCAAAGGTGAGATGGCCGGTTCTAATGTCAGTCACTCTAATAGACATACAAAACGTTCGTGGAAACCAAATATCCAACGCGTAAGAGCAGTTGTTGAAGGCTCGACTCGTGGTGTTAACGTTTGTACCCGTTGCCTACGCTCCGGGAAAGTCAACCGTGCGATTTAATCAAAACTATAAAAATGAAACCAAATACCATTAGGTATTTGGTTTTATTTTTATTTTACCTGTAGGCCGCATTCCGGGCAGAACTTTACACTTGAGCTTATCTTGGACCTGCATCGCGGGCACAAAATAAAAGCCGCAAACTCTTTAAGTTTGTTTTCAAAAGATTCATAAAAAGCATTAACTTCTTTTTCTTCAGGTTTCCACGAATATATTTGCAAAACTTTTTTGCGGGTATCAACAATAACCTGGCATGTCTCTTCATCTAATTTTTGCAATGCTATATTAACTATTTTACTGCCAATGCTACCATTAATAAGATGTGCTTCATTATCCTGTTCTTCAATCTTGATAGCCATCTCAGCTGCTACCAATAATATTATCTGCCAAGCAACAGCAAAATCAATTTCATATACACGATTGTCAAAACAGCCACCGGCACCATCAATTCGCATTCTTATTCCTCCGAATATATATATTTTAATACAATTATAGCGTATTTTGACATTTTCTGCACAAAAAAGCTCCAACCTTATTAAGGTTGGAGCTTTTGTTTATTTAGCGTAATCAACAGCACGGGTTTCACGAATAATGATTACCTTGATCTGGCCTGGATATTCCATCTCGGCTTCGATTTTTTTAGCGATATCTCGCGCAAGCAAGACAGATTCAGCATCATCAATTTGATCTGGTTTAACCATTATACGAATTTCACGACCTGCCTGAACAGCAAAACATTTTTCAACACCAGCAAAGGACTCGGAAATCTCTTCCAATCGAGTTAACCGTTTCAGGTAACTTTCCAGAGTTTCGCGGCGCGCACCAGGTCTTGCAGCGGAAACCGCATCAGCAGCAGCAACCAAAACTGCTTCTACAGATGTTGGTTCCACGTCACCATGGTGTGCTTGAATAGCATTGATGATCGGGTCAGTCTCACGATATTTTTTGGCAATATCTGCGCCAATTTCAACGTGTGAACCTTCCATTTCATGGTCAATGGCTTTGCCTATATCATGAAGCAAACCAGCGCGTTTAGCCAAGACAACATCGACGCCAAGTTCTGCCGCCATAATGCCAGCCAAATGAGAAACTTCAATGGAGTGATTCAGGACATTCTGTCCGTAACTTGTACGATATTTCAGTCTGCCAAGCAATTTAATAAGTTCTGGATGCAATCCATGCACTCCAGTTTCAAATGTTGCTTGCTCGCCAGCTTCCTTAATTTTTTGTTCTACTTCTTTTTGAGCCTTTTCAACCATTTCTTCAATACGTGCAGGATGAATACGCCCGTCATTGATGAGCTTTTCTAAAGCTGTTCTGGCAACTTCGCGGCGAACCGGATCAAAACCTGAAATAATAACCGCTTCCGGAGTATCATCAATAATAAGATCAATACCGGTCAAGGTCTCCAAAGTTCTGATATTTCTGCCTTCGCGACCGATTATGCGGCCTTTCATTTCATCATTTGGCAAGGCAACAACGGATACTGTTGTCTCAGCAACATGATCAGCTGCACAACGTTGAATAGCTAAAGAAACGATTTCTCTTGCCTTCTTGTCAGCTTCTTCCTTGGCTTGTTGTTCCAGATCTTTAATCAGCACAGCAGTTTCATGCTTAATTTCCGTTTCAACACTGCTTAATAATTCCTTTTTTGCATCATCTGCAGTCAAGCCTGAAATACGCTCTAATTCAACAGTTTGTTTATCAAAAAGTTCATCTACTTTATCTTGGCTGGCCCGCAATTTATTTTCCTGAACAATGAGATGCTCTTCCTTTTTCTCATAAGATTCAAGCTTTTTATCTAGGTTTTCTTCCTTTTGAACCAACCTGCGTTCTAAACGTTGCAATTCAGAACGGCGCTCTTTATTTTCGCGCTCAACTTCAGAACGCAAACGATGTATTTCTTCCTTGGCTTCCAGCAGTGTTTCTTTCTTTTTAGCTTCGCCGGTTTTTTCGGCTTCCTGAACGATGCGTGCGGCGGTTTCTTCAGCAGTAGCAATCTTACCTTCGGCAATATTCTTACGTACTAAATAACCGGCAATACCTCCAACAAGTCCTACTCCGACGGATATTCCGATTATTTCAAAAATAATCTTCACCTCCAAATTTTATTTTTAGAAAAACAAATGAGGCAACATCAAAATCTATGTCGCCTCGTGAATAACATAAATAAACATTAACACGATTGGATATGTTAATTTTATCTGCTTTTGCAAAAAGTGTCAAGATAAACTACTCCGCAAAGTCTGCGCCCAACCGGTTCAATGCTTTTCTAATTATATTGCCGTTAAATCCCTTTGTCATTAATGTTCTGGCCATTCTTGGCAAAGTGTCTTTTTTGTCTAACCCGTACTTTTTATTGTTCTTCTTCTGCCAGCTTCTGGCAGCATCGACTGCTCTCTCTAATTCCATATCTTCAGAAAAAGCATCAGTAATTTTTGCCGCCAAATCATCACTGATATTCTTCTTTTTAAGTTCTAGTCGTAAATGATTTATGCCATAGTACTTCTTGGCAAGCCATGCCGAGTATACCTTGTCAGCATACTTGGCATCATCAAGCAAGGAATACTGCTTTAACTTGCCTAAAACTTCCACTATTACTTCCTGTGGGCAGGAGTGTTGCCGCAGTGTTCTCTCTAAATCCTTTTCACTATAATCACGGTATGAGAGCCTTACCAGCGCATAATCATAAGCCTGAGCGTAATTAGTTAATTGTTTCGCTGTTCTCCTCTGCATTTTGGGCAATACCTTCTTCTCCGGCCGGTTTAGAAACTGCAATAGCACGTATTTTTTCGTCAAGCTCTTTAGTCATTTTAGGATTGTTTTTCAAGAGTTCTTTAACGTTTTCTTTGCCCTGTCCTAATCTTTCATCACCATAGGAATACCATGCTCCGCTCTTATTAATAATGCCATATTCAACGCCCAAATCAACTAAGCAACCTTCTAAAGAAATACCTTCACCATACATAATGTCAAATTCAGCCTGTCTGAATGGCGGAGCAATTTTGTTCTTAACGACCTTAACTCTGGTACGACTGCCAATCATATCATTACCGTTTTTCAGCGTTTCAACACGTCTGACATCAAGCCTGATAGTAGAATAAAATTTCAGTGCACGGCCACCGGTAGTTGTTTCCGGATTACCAAACATGACACCTACTTTTTCACGAATCTGGTTGATAAAAATTGTTGCAGTCTTCGATCTGGCTATGATACCGGTCAGTTTACGTAAAGCCTGGCTCATTAACCTTGCCTGCAGACCAACATGAGAATCACCCATCTCGCCTTCTATTTCAGCACGTGGAACAAGTGCCGCAACTGAGTCTATGACAATTATGTCAATAGCGCCGCTACGCACAAGAGCGTCAGCTATTTCCAGTGCCTGTTCACCATTATCAGGCTGGGATATCAGCAGATTATCAACATCAACACCCAGCTTGCGTGCATAAATTGGATCTAGAGCATGCTCAGCATCAATAAAGGCTGCGTACCCGCCTAATTTTTGTGCCTCTGCAATCATATGTAAAGCAACTGTTGTCTTACCAGAAGACTCAGGGCCATAAATCTCAGTTACACGACCGCGTGGAATACCACCAACGCCGAGCGCTATGTCGAGCGAAAGCGCACCGGTCGGAATCGTTTCTATATTCATTTTGGCACCAGCTTCGCCAAGCTTCATAATTGATCCCTTGCCAAAATCCTTTTCTATCTGACGCATGGCAATCTCAAGAGCCTTAGTTTTATCCATATCCATACAATTACCCCCTATCTGAAATTATTATACAAACATCTGTTCGTTTAGTCAAGTGGATTCACTTAAATTTTGCGTTTGACAGCTTGAATTTCTTCTGGAGTAAGTTTGTAAATCTCATTGCAGAACTGGCAATGCACTTCGGTCACTTCATCTTGCTCCATTTCACTCAATTCTTTTGAGCTAAGGCCAGCCAGCATATTGATTACTTTATCTTTGCTGCAGCGACATTTAAACTCTACCGGCAGCTTTTCTTTTATGCTGAGTTCAAGCCCAGCTGCTATCTTCATAATTATTTTTTCAGGTGTAAATCCTGCATTCAGAAGCTCAGTAACATATGGCATGGACATAACGTTGTTTTCTAATTTAGCTAATACTTCTTCGGCACAGTCAGGCATTGCCTGTATAAACCACCCACCAGCTGCTATGACTTTGCCGTCTTTGTCTACCATTACCCCTAAAGCAACGCTCGCAGGCGTTTGTTCTGAAGTATATAGATAATTAGTAAGATCAGAAGCAATCTCACCATCGGTCAAATCACAGAAACCATTAAACGGTTCCTTATTTGTCAAAAAGCGTGTTACTGTCAAGGTTCCTTTACCCACACCCCCGCCTACATCAAGCTTGCCATTTTTCAGCGGTAAAAAAACGTCAGAATTTTCCACATATCCGCGAACATGTGTTCCTTCAGCATCTGCCACCACATCTCCCAAAGGGCCATCGCCGGAAAACCGTAAGGTTACGCGTTCGTTATCCTTCATGGTTGCAGCAAAAAGCAAGGCACCATTCATGGCTCTGCCTAAAGCTGCAATACTTAAGTGTGAACATTGATGGCGTTCATTAGCTTTCTGAACCAAACCTGTTGTAACAATTGCGTATATACGCACACCTTCTGCTGTTGCTTTGATTAAATAATCTTCCATTAGTTTTCTCCGTTATATATTCTTTAACAAATCAGCCATTTCGATAGCTGCCATTGCTGCATCAACGCCCTTGTTTCCAGCTTTGGTACCAGCTCTTTCAACTGCCTGTTCAATGTTTTCGGTTGTTAAAACGCCGAATGCTACAGGTGTTTCATACTGCAGGCTCACACTGGCAATACCTTTGGAAACTTCAGCACACACATAGTCAAAATGAGGTGTTGCACCACGAATAACAGCACCCAGGCAAATAATAGCGTCGTATTTACCCGTGGCAGCCATCTTTTTGGCAACAAGCGGAATTTCAAAAGCGCCTGGAACCCAGGCAACAGTTATATCATCATTATCCGCACCATGGCGAACCAGACAATCGATTGATCCGGATAATAATTTTGAACTAATAAATTCATTGAACCGCCCAACAATAATACCAAATTTCAAGTTATCAGCTTTTAATTGACCTTCTAATGTTTTCATTTCAATTCCTCCATTTTTACATTTATTTTAAAACATGACCCATTTTTTCTTCCTTGCAGGCAAGGTAATCATGATTATAACGGTTGTCTTGGATTACAATAGGGACTCTTTCAGTAACAGTAATCCCGTATCCGGCAAGCCCCACTCTTTTTGCAGGATTATTGGTTATCAGCCTGATACTTGTCAAACCTAAATCAGAAAGGATTTGTGCGCCAATTCCATAATCCCGCAAATCCGCAGGAAAGCCTAACTGCAAATTAGCTTCAACTGTATCATAACCTTGATCCTGTAAAGCATAAGCTCTGATTTTATTAGCTAAACCAATGCCGCGGCCTTCCTGGCGCATATAAAGAACAACACCCTGTCCTTCTTCTTCTATCATCCTTAGTGCGCTGGCAAGCTGGTCGCCACAGTCACAGCGTAAAGAACCGAAAGCATCTCCAGTCAGACACTCAGAATGTACCCTGACCAAAACGTTCTCTTTGCCTTCTACATCGCCTTTTATTATAGCTGCATGACAAAGGTCGTCCAGATCATTGTCATAGGCTACAAGTCTAAATTGACCATATTTACTTGGCAATTTAGCTTCAGCTGCGCGATGCACCATCTTCTCATTGGCTTTACGGTATGCAACCAAAGCCGCAACTGTAATAAAAGTCAGATTGTGCTCTTTAGCAAACTCAATCAGTTCCGGTGTTCTTGACATAGTTCCATCATCACTCATAATTTCACAGCAGATGCCAACAGGTTTTAAACCAGCAAGCATACAAAGATCAGTTGTTGTTTCCGTATGTCCAATACGCCTCAAGACACCGCCTTCGCGTGAACGCAAAGGAAAAACATGGCCTGGGCGACGAAAATCTTTTGCGCAGGCACCTTCTTCTGTTACTTTTTTGATGGTCAAAGCTCTTTCAAATGCGGAAATACCTGTTGTAGTTTCTATGTGGTCGATAGTAACAGTAAAAGCAGTTTCATGATTGTCCGTATTTTGTGCGACCATAGCCCCAAATTGGAGCTTGTCCATTATTTCCGGTGAAGCCGGCATACAAATCAAGCCTCTGGCAAATTTGGCCATGAAGTTAATCGCTTCCGGCGTTACTTTTTCTGCCGCCATAATCAAATCGCCTTCATTTTCACGATCTTCATCGTCAGTAACTAAAACCATTTTTCCATTCTTTATGTCTTCGATCGCCTGTTCTATAGTGCCAAATTTAAATTTCTCGTTCATCTTAATCCTCCTATATGAATCCATTTTCAAATAATTTATTTTTGCTTATGCCGGGAGAACCGCTTTTGCGTCCTTGTGTATTCAGCAATCTTTCAACATACTTGCCAATAATATCAGTTTCAATGTTCACACTGTCACCAATACTTTTGAACCCCAATGTTGTTTCTTTGGCAGTATGAGGTATCAGCGAAACAGTAAAACTCTCATCAGTCACGTCAGTTACCGTAAGACTTATACCGTCAACTGCAATTGACCCTTTTTTTAAAATATATCTAACTAGTTCAGCTGGAACACTTATTGTCACAAGCATTGCTATGTCTTCTTTAGCCATTTTGCTAATCTTGCCGATACCCTCAACGTGTCCGCTTACTATGTGTCCATCCAGACCATCCTGCAATCTGAGTGTTTTTTCAAGATTTACCTTGTCACCGTTTTTCAAAGCACCTATCGTAGACATCCTGACGGTCTCGGGCATGACATCTACAGTAAAATTGTTATTATTAAAAGCAATTACTGTCAGGCAGGCACCATTTACCGCAACACTTTCACCAATGTTAAGTGTTTTGGGAACTTTTGTCGCCTCGATTGTCAACTGATATGATTGAACGCCTCTTTTCATTGCTTTGATGGTACCCATTTCAGCTATAAGCCCTGTAAACATGACATCACCCCTTTGCCGTGCATCCCGTAATCAAAAAATCATTTCCCAAAGCCATGGTTTCAACTCTCTCCAGTTTTATGCCATCAGCAATTTTTAAGCAGCCCATTCCACCAATAGGAGATAAAGATTCTGTTCCGCCTATTAATTTGGGTGCAATAAAGGCATAAACGCGCTCTACGAAGCCTGCATCAAAAAAACTGCCATGAACTGCTCCGCCGCCTTCAACCAAGATACTAGTAATTTTACGTTCACTCAACGTGATTAAAAGTGCGTTCAGATCAACTTTGCCATCAGCTGTATCTACTTGCAGAACTTCTACCTTTTCTAAACAGGCTCTTTCTGATAAACGTTCAGGCAGAACGTCTTTACCAGCAACGATAATGGTTTCAGCTTCCCTGTCAGAAAGTACTTTTGCATTAATCGGTATTTCAAGTTTTGCATCCAGTACAATGCGAATAGGATTTTTGCCTTCCACCAGCCTGCAGGTCAAAGACGGATCATCTGCCAGCACCGTTCCTTTACCCACCAAGATAGCATCATAAATGCTCCGTAGGAAATGAGCATGTGTCCTTGCTTTTCCCCCTGTAATCCACTTGGAATCACCGATGCCTGTTGCTATCTTGCCATCCAGAGTCATTGCATACTTCAAAGCGACAAATGGTCTGTTTGTTGTCATCCAGTGTAAAAAAACCTCATTTATTTCTGCTGCTTCCTTCGCTAAAATACCGACGTTCACTTCAATACCTTCTTCTTGCAAACGCCTTATACCATTACCTGCAACCTTTGGATTTGGGTCCCCGATTGCAACCACTACTTTTTTGACGCCAGCAGCTATCAAAGCTTCGCAGCACGGCCCTGTCCTGCCATAATGTGAACAAGGTTCCAAAGTTACATAAGCAGTCGTGCCACGTGCTTTTTCGCCGGCTTGCGCCAAAGCATTTACTTCTGCATGCGGCTCACCGGCCTTATGGTGCCATCCTTCGCCAACCACATTGCCCTCGCCATCTACCAGGACAGCACCGACTAGGGGGTTAGGGCTTGTCAGGCCTGTACCTTTCCGTGCCAAGTCTATAGCACGCTGCATCCATATTTTATCATCCATCGAATCAACGCCTTTCAACATAAAGAAAAACCATACACTGAACCCTTTGGCTCGGTCGTATGGTTTTAATACACATCCATATGCCTTTTCACATCCAGACTATACTGTCGGTTTCGGAGTTACACCGAATCATGCTGTCACCAGCTCGCGGACTATACCGCCGGTAGGGAATCGCACCCTGCCCCAAAGGCTTGCTTATTAAGTTATATAAATAATATACCACTCACAGCTAATGAATGCAATTACTTTTTCAAAGCAGTATTTAAACGTCTATCAGGCAAGGGCTGAAGAGTTCCTCTGGCTGCTTCCACACGCGACAATTCGCCTGCCTGCGCAGTCGGTCGCTGATGTGCAGCAAGCCCGTCACTTCTTTAGTCCTCGCCTTTCTTGGCACACCCTAAAAGCACCAACTCAAGTTATAATTTTAGTCATTTTAGCGTATGCCTACATTATTTTTTTAAGGCAGCAATCGCGGCAGCGCAATCTTCGGCGCCATAAACATAGGATCCAGCGACAATAACATCAGCGCCTGCATCCCGCACTTGTCTAGATATGATATCATTAACACCGCCGTCAACCTGAATAAGCGTATCAAATCCGCCAGCCTTTATCATATGTCTAAGTCTTTGAATTTTTCCAAGACAGGTAGGAATGAATTTTTGGCCGCCAAAACCGGGGTTTACGGACATAATAAGAACCATATCTACATAAGGTAGAATTTCTTCAATTGTACTCAATGAAGTTGCAGGGTTTAATGCCACGCCAGCTTTTATGCCTTTTTCCTTTATGGCTTGAACCAAACGATGCAGATGATTCGTAGCTTCAACATGTACTACAATCATGTCAGCGCCAGCTTTGGCAAAATCATCAATATAATTTTCCGGATTGTTTACCATTAAATGGCAGTCAAAAAATAATTTTGTGACAGGTCTTATCTTATGAACAACAGGAGCCCCAAAAGTAAGATTTGGAACAAAATTGCCATCCATCACATCAATATGTACCCAATCTGCGCCTGCTACTTCTATTTTTTTAATTTCATCAGCTAAATAAGCAAAATCTGCTGACAATATCGAAGGTGCTATAAGAGTCATTTTTTCCCCTCTCTCTCTTTTTTTGTTAAAATTTCCTGCATTATAGAAGTATACGAATTATATCTGCTGGTCGCAATCTCCCCTGCTTCTACTGCTTCTTTGACAGCGCAATTAGGTTCGTGCGTATGTGAGCAGGTAGTAAAGCGACAATGATGGGCATACTTCACAAATTCACGAAAAGCATGTGGCAGGACATCCGCCTCAATTTCTTCCATGTTCAAATTGCCGAAACCAGGAGTGTCAGCTAAATAACCGCCGGCAAAAGGGATAAAGTGTGCAAAACGAGTTGTATGACGCCCTCTGCCAATTTTTTCGCTTACATGACTGGTAACAAGATTCAAGCTCGGGTCTATGGCATTTAAAGTTGAAGATTTTCCAACACCGGACGGGCCGGCAAAAACAGTTAGTTTCTCGCTAACTTCGGCTCGCAGTTCTTCTATTCCAATTCCTGCTTTGGCAGATACCAGAAATACCTTATAACCGATTCTTTCATACAACTCACAACATTTTTCCACTAGTCCTTCAGGCGCAATATCAACTTTCGTCAGACATATTATGCCTGGTATCCGTGCCATTTCGGCCAATGCCAGCAACTTATCAGTAATTAGAAAGCTGAAATCAGGGTTAGCGCAGGAAACTGTTACGACAACCAGGTCAATGTTCGCAACAGTAGGCCGCAACAAAAAATTCTTGCGGGGAAGTATATCAGTAATCATGCCTTCGGAACCACTGACTTCGAACTTCACATAATCACCTGTGCAAAGAGAGAAGCGATTCTGCTTCATTTTGCCTTTGACTTTGCAAGTGATAATTTCATGCGTGGCCGTTTCGACATAATAATACCCCATATAATTTTTGACTATTCTACCCTGATTAATAATCACAGGCTTCTTTCCTCCACTAACTTATCATTACTATAGAATTGTACCCTTATATTACCAGTGCCCTCAATTTGCTGTCTTAGCCGCACACCGGGTTTATGCGTGTTGTTATAAACAACACGTGTTCCAGTATCATCAACTACAACAATTTTTATCTCCTGGTGGTCACTGCCTGCAGGAACTATGAATTCAACATACTGAGATTGCTGTGGCTTTGAGCTTTCAACATTCTTTGACACAGTAATATCTACAACCGTACCTACATTAACGACTTCTTTAGAAGCAGGATTCATTTCTATTACTGTATTATCAGGTTCCTTACTGACTACCGTATTCACTTTACCTAAAACAAGTCCCAGATCATTAAGTTTATTTTTAGCAGAAGTGCTGCTTAAACCTACCAAATCTGGAAGTACAACCTGATCGCTCTTAATATTAATAACAACATCTAACTTTGTCCCGATAGGTAATTTCGCAGGCGGCGCTACGCTTTGTTCCAGTATGGTTTCTTCCGGAGCTCCGCTGACATATCTATATGATACCCGTCCAAGATCAAAACGGGATGCCTTCAGCATAGCTTTCGCTTCCGTAAGTCGCTTACCCTTCAAATTCGGAACATCACCAAGTTCTACGCCTTTGCTGACAACGAGGGTAATCTTGCGACCCTCTTTAACCATACGTTTTGCACCCGGATTTTGTGAAATAACGGTACCAGGAGCAACTTTTATATTATACTCTTCGTCAATTGTATATCCCAATTTAGCCTGCGCTAAGATATTCTGCGCTTCAACAACTGTTTTCCCTGTTACATCAGGAACTTCAACTTCCGGTCCGCCGATAACACCAAAAGAAAATAAACCTATAATCAGGAATGATGCTGCAACAACCGCGCCGATAAGCCAACGTTTTATGCGTTTTTTCCTTTTTAATTCATCAGCTCTGTCAGCATCATCATGATGGTTTAATTGATCTGCATAAGCTGTCCTGTCAATTCTTATTGTTTCATCGAGAGCTGCGTCTGCAATGGTAGGACTATTTTCGGCAATAAATACCCTATCTTTTTCATTATATTCAATATTGCCGCTCAATACATCAGCAGCATATTCAAGGTCCTGCAAAAAATCATCAGCAGTTGCGTAACGCTCTTCTTTGTCTTTAGCTAAAGCTTTAGCAACAATTTTCTCCAAAACCGGCGGTACTTCAGAATTAACTTCCCTTACCAGTGGCATTCTCTCGCGAACATGCATTAAAGCAACAGCGACAGGAGTCTCAGCAGTATAAGGCAAACAACCGGTCAACATTTCAAAAAGCAAAATGCCTAATGAATATAAATCTGATTGAGCTGAAATCTTCTCTCCCCTTACCTGTTCAGGAGAAAGATAATGTACAGAACCAACTACTGATGCTGTATAAGTCATAGTAGCAGTAGTAATTGCTCTGGCGATGCCAAAATCAGCAACTTTAGGATTATTATTCTCGTCAAGCAAAATATTGTGAGGTTTAATATCACAATGAATAATTCCCCTGCTGTGAGCATGTTTTAAGGCAGAAGCAATACCATGTGCAATTATCACGGCCGTCATTGGATCTAATGCGCCTACATCAGAAATCAATTCCTTCAGTGTCTTGCCTTTGACATATTCCATTATTATGTAATAAGAATCATCATCCCTGCCTACATCATATACGTTGACGATATTAGGATGAATAAGCCGTGCCGCTGACTGTGCCTCTTGTCTGAAACGTGAAACAAATCCTTCATCATCGGTGTATTGAGCCCGCAGAATTTTAACAGCTACCTCTCTGTTCAGAAAGGTATCAAAGGCTTTATATACTTCAGCCATGCCGCCGGTACCAATTGACTCTAATATCTGATAACGATTACCTATAATTTTTTGTTCCATAAATTTTAATCCTCCAAATCAAGGATAATGAAAGATATGTTATCCTTGCCGCCTGCAGCTAAAGCTTTTTCCATTAAAGAATCAGCCGCAAACGTCAGGCTTGAATCCTGCAGAATATTTTCGATTTCTTCTTCGCCAACCATATTGGTTAACCCATCTGAACTTAAAAGCATTCGCTTTGCACCGCTTGTAAGGAATTCAAAGGAATCAACCTCAACATATGGTTCTGCTCCGACTGCCCTCATAATAATATTTTTATGCTGATGGTTTACTGCTTCTTCCGGGCTTATCTCCTTATTTCTAACCAATTCTGCCACATAGGAATGATCTCTTGTTATTTTTTTAAGTCCATTACTCTGTAACAGATAAATTCTGCTATCGCCAACGTGTGCTGCACAAGCTCTTTCGTCATCCAGTAGATAAACAACTGTAAGTGTTGTACCCATGCCTTTGAGTTTCGGATTTTCTTGTGCCATTTGCCAGATGCGATTACTGACATCCTGCACTTTCTTGGTTAAAAATGGCAAAACATTTTTGTCAGCTACATTCGAAAAATCAGTTGCAGCTAAGTAGGCAACGGCTTCTGAGCTTGCGGTTTCGCCGCCCTGATGGCCGCCCATACCGTCTGCTATCGCAAACAATTTAGGTAGTTTTACCAAAATACTATCCTCATTATTATCTCGTACAAGCCCCTTATTTGTTCTGCTAACAACAAACAAGCCAATCACCTCACACGTCAAGAGTTTTACTAATAAACTTTGATCTTAACTGTCCGCAAGCGGCATCAATATCTTTGCCCATTTCTCTTCTGACAGTAGCATTGATTTTATTCTTTTTCAAAACCTGCAAAAATCTCTCTACTGTATTAGGCGAAGGTCTTTTAAATCCTTTTTCTTCAACAGGATTGGCAGGAATCAGATTAACTGAAGCATTTTTAAAACGAAGCGCATTACTGAGTAATTCCGCGTCAAGCACAGTATCGTTCTTATTGGCTATAAGAATATATTCATAAGTAACTTGTCTGCCTGTAGCTTTCGCATAGCCATCAGCTGCCTTAATAACTTCTAAGAAGTGATAGTTTTTGTTGATTGGCATAAGTTCACTTCTGACATCATCTTTCACAGAATGCAGCGAAATTGCCAAGTTAATCGGCAGTTTTTTATCAATAAGTTTTTCAATTCCTGGAATGATACCGCAGGTAGAAATAGTCATATTTCGGTAACTCATGTTCGAGGTTGTTTCCATATGTAAAAATTCCAAAGCTCCCAGAACTGCATCAAAATTCAACATTGGCTCTCCGGCACCCATAACCACAACACGGCTTACAAAGCCATTGGCAGGAAGCAAAAGCTGATTAAAATAATATATCTGGAGTAAAATTTCGGCCTGCGTCAAATTTCTGACAAAACCAGTCAAACCGCTGGCACAAAAAGCACAGCCCATATTGCAGCCCACCTGGCTTGAGACGCAAACACTATAACCATAGTCGTGCGACATACATACTGTTTCAATTGAATTTCCATCCGGCAATTCAATCAAGACCTTGCGTGTTAAGTTGTCTGAGGATATTTGTTCTCTTAAAATTTTGATACGTGCGGGTAATATTGTGAAATTTTCTTCCAGAAGCTGTATATCATCTTTAGAAATATTCTTCATTTTGCTGAATTCAAAAACTGATTTCTTATAAATCCACTCAAAAACTTGTTTTGCTCTGAATTTTTTAAATCCATATGCAACGAGCAAATCATGTAAAGCTTCAATGCTTAACCCAAAAATATCTTTCTTTTCCATGTTTTTCCTATCTTTCATGCCTTACGCTTCAAGGCACAAATGTAAAATCCGTCTATTCCGTCGTTTTGCGGTAAAATTTGCAAGTCTTTAATAATCTCACCAGTTTTGGGATGTGTAAAACCAGCCAATTCATATTGTTTGTTTAATTCCAGAAAGGCCTGAACCACACCGAAATTTTCAGCAGATTCCAGTGTGCATGTGCTGTATACCAATCTGCCTCCCTGTTTTAAATACCTAGCCGCGTTATTCAGTATCGCTAGCTGCAGTTTGGGGAATTCTTTCAGCCCAGCCTCCGTTTTTGTCCATCTGGCTTCGGCACGTCTTCTTAATACTCCTAAACCGGAACAAGGAGCATCAACAAGAACACAATCAGCCGATTCGTTCCATGCTTGTTCATTATCAGCAGCATCTTTAATTTCCGTTTTTATTATTTCAATACCTAAACGCTCCGCGTTTTCTTTGATTAAGCCTATTTTATGCGCGTGAATATCAGTTGCAATTATTTCCCCATTGTTTGCCATCACCTGAGCCAAATGAGTTGTTTTACCGCCCGGAGCCGAACAAACATCTATTACTCTCTGTCCGGGCTTCGGTTCTAAGATACCTGCAACCAACATCGAACTCTCATCCTGAACATAAAAACACTTATTATATTTTTTGAACAAAAGCTCCAAGGAAGGCAGCTTGTCACAAACAATCCCGTCTTTGCTCCATTCAGAAGGACGCACCGTAAAATCATCTTCGGCCAGCTTTTTCAGAAGCTCATCTCTTGTAATCACCAGGGTATTAGTCCGCAAGGTCAACGGCGGAGCCTGATTGTTAAAATCACATAGTTTCTCTGTTTCTTCCAGACCATAATCGCTTATCCATCTGCGAACAAGCCATTCAGGATGTTGTAATTTCAGAGCTAAATGCAATATCTTGTTTTCTTCCAGTGAAGGATAAACAATTTTTTCTTTATTGCGAACGCAGTTTCTTAGAACTGCATTAACAAATTTAACTGTACCAACATGTCCAAACTTCTTTGCTAAATTAACTGCTTCATTACAAGCAGCAGAAGCTGGTATGCGTTCCAGAAAATAAATCTGAAAAACACCCAGCCGCAAAATATTCAATATAATTGGACTTATTTTATTAAGGGAGCGAGAAACATTTTGCTCCAATATCCAGTCCAGCGTTCCCTTTGCCTTTATACTCCCATATACCAACTCAGTAACAAAACGACGATCCAGATCACTTACCTTATTAGCTGAGAAGGCCTTGTTTAAGGCTATATTAGAATAAGCACCGTTGCTGAAAACATTGTCAATCACGCGCAAAGCAATTAGTCTGGCATTGATTGGAACCTTTCTTTCAGGCATTGGCGAGCTAGTTTTATTGCCCATTTTTATCCTCATTCTTCAAAAAATATTTGATAGTATCTTCAACTTTACTTATGTCAACTCTTGTATTAAAACATGGGCCGTAGGGGCGTTCATTTAACACACCAATTACCGGCAGAGGAAAAACATCCTGAATGCCGCTTGTCAGATCACGTTCACACGCAACTGCTATAATAGCCTTTGGTCTGATTGTTTTAACAACCTGTCTTGCCAGCGTTCCACCTGTTGCAACCGCCATATTGACGCCATATTTGTCTGCCAGATCCAAAAGAAGCCCAACGCTGCATCTTCCGCACCTGCGGCAATTCTTGATATCTCTTGTTATTTTATGAGGACAGGTATCCAATTGGATGCAATGAGGCGTCAGAATCAATATTTTACTGGCTGGTACTTTTATCCCCTGGTTGCGTACAAGATGATTGCTAACTTCTATAAATGATTGCTCAATCTTTATTCGTGGCATTCTGAATATCCTGCCCAGAAAAACTGCCAGCGGAAATAATAAATTAATAGCGTTCCAAGCCCAACCGTGTAAAAGCGTTAAAACGGGAACCCCAAGAATTGCCAGCACTATACCACAAACACCAACAAAAAAGGCTATGATAACCAAAACACCAAGCAAACCGACTACTATCGGCAGATATTGATTAATCCCAGCCAGACCAGGCAAAGAAACCCGCCAGAGCAAATAAGCAAACACCCCAGCAAAAAAAATCCCCAAGGAGGCCAAAGCAATAAAAACACGTTTCTTTGGTTTAAACATAACTTCTACCATTTTTTATACCTCTACCGGAAGAATCTCCCCCGATTTAATTTTATAGCCATTGCAAAAAACGTCGGCAGCCATTTTTTTCTTTGACTCAGGCTGTACTTCGAGAACCTCAAGGCAATCTTTACCACATACCACCAAGAAACCATCCTTCGTCAATTCAATAATCGTCCCAGGTTTTATGCCAGGATAATCCTTCTCAGCAACTCGTGTCCGCCAAATCTTTAAATTCCTGCCATCAGGAAGAAATGAATGCGCGCCCGGCCAAGGATTCAATCCCCTGACTTTATTATGTATATCCTTTGCCGTAGAGCTCCATACTATCTTTTCAATTTCTTTATCAAGCAAAGAGGCATACGTAGCTTCAGCGTTATTTTGCGGTATAGGAATAATTGTCCCTCTTTCCAGTCCTTCAACAACGTCCAGCAATAATTTTGCTCCGGCAATTTTCAACTGGTCGTGCAAAACACCCATTGTCATATCATCACTGATTGCCATAACCGACTTAGCCAGCATAGCTCCGGTATCCATACCTTTATCCATCATCATGATGGTCACACCGGTTTCTTTTTCGCCGTTCATGATTGCATAATGAATGGGAGCAGCCCCTCTGTATTTTGGCAACAATGAAGCATGAACATTAATGCAGCCGTGCTTCGGCATTTGCAGAATATCTTTTGGAAGAAACTGTCCAAAAGCTACTACAACAATTAATTCTGGTTTTAAAGCTCTCAGTTCTTCAATGAATTCCTGGTTACGTATCCTTACCGGCTGCAATACAGGCAAGCACTTCGTCATTGCATATTCTTTTACTGCTGTCATCAGTACTTTTTGTCCGCGCCCTTTTGGTCTGTCTGGCTGCGTAATAACAGCAACAACTTCATTTTGAGAATTTTCCACTAACGCTTTCAGACTATCAACAGCAAATTCCGGTGAACCCATGAAAACTATTCGCATATATTCTCCTTCTACTCTTTAGGCATAAGTGAATTGGCCTTATCTATAAAAAGTATACCATCCAGATGATCCAATTCATGCTGTACCGCAATAGCCAAAATATCAGTAGTATTTAAAACTATCGGTTTGCCATTTCTATCCTGATATTTGACCTTTACGGACTTAGCCCGCTCAACTTCGCCATCAAAATTAGGTACGCTAAGACAGCCCTCAACATTAATGCAAGAGCCTTCTTTACTAATTATTTCCGGATTAATCATCTCTAGAATCCCATCGCCAACATCAATTACAACGATTCTGACAGAAACACCAATCTGCGGAGCAGCCAAACCAACTCCGTCCGCCTTGTACATTGTGTCAGCCATATCGCTTAATAAACGTTTTATTCGCTTATCTATTTTCGTAACCTTTGCTGCTACCTGGCGTAATACAGGATTGCCAGCAGTCTTTATATCTAGAATAGTCATAATACCTCCATAAAACTTAATTATCCAATAAATTATATCACAAGTCGTGACTTGGGAAAACAGAAGTTAGTCTTTTTAAACAACGCTGATAGGATCAACGTCAAAATATACGTTTTTCATTTCTTTAAATTCAGACATTTCTAATGCCTTTTTGACAATACTCATATGGGTACTTTTTATCAATATATTAATGCGATACAAATCTCTTACCTTTTCAACTATGCCAGGAAACGGACCCAGAACAGTTATATCATTTTTGGGTTCTTCAGTGCCAATCGCCTGCAAACAATTGACAATTCGTTGTGCTATAACATTACCATTATTTTGGTTGCGATCGACAACTGTTATTTTAAGAAGCTGGGTGAAAGGAGGATATAATAATTCTTCCCTCACCAGAAGTTCTTCTTTTGCAAATGCATCATAATCCTGACTTGCAGCCAGTTTGATAATATTATTTTCAGCATCATATGTTTGCAATACGACGTGCCCTTGTTTATCGCCGCGACCAGCTCTGCCTGCCGCCTGTGTCAAAAGGTTGAAAGTCCGCTCACCAGCTCTGAAATCTGGCAGATTAAGCTGTGAATCCGCCGCCAGGATTCCAACCAGTGTAACATTGGTTATATCGTGTCCCTTAGCTACCATTTGCGTTCCTAAAAGAACATTGGCCTTTCCGGCTGCGAAAGCATGCAATATCTCTTCATGGGCAAATTTGCGGGCAGTCGAATCCTGATCCATTCTTAGAATTTTTATCTCTTGCCCAAGTGATTCTATGGCAACTTCTGCCTTTTGCGTACCGGTACCAAAATATTTTATCTTTCGACTATGACACTTAGGGCATTCATCCGGTATTGGCAATGTGTAACCACAATAATGGCAACGCAAAGTTTTGCCGGCGCTATGATATACCATTGCGACGGCGCAATGTGGACAGGTAATAGACTCGCCGCAATCCCTGCACATAACAAAAGTAGAAAATCCACGTCTGTTTAACAATACAACCGCTTGCTCGCCGCGCTTGACTGTTTCTAAAAGGTCATCCTGCAATTTATTTGAAAGAACAGACTTATTACCCGCCTTAAGTTCTTCGCGCATATCAACAATTGCAACCTTGGCCAGATCACTTGCGTTAGCACGCTTAGTTAAACGCAAATGCTTATAACGTCCATTTAGTGCATGAAAATAAGAACAAACATCTGGTGTAGCACTACCCAGAAGTAACGGAATTGAAGACATTTGAGCTCTTTTCAGTGCAATTGTCCTTGCGTGATAGCTCGGTCTTTCCTCCTGTTTATAGCTGTATTCCTGTTCCTCATCAATAATAATAAGTCCAAGATTTTGAAAAGGAGCAAAGACTGCGGAACGAACACCAATTAAAATATCAGCATTGCCTGTTCTCATTTTGTACCAAACATCAGCACGTTCGCTTTGGGATAGTTTACTATGGGCAACAGCAACTCTTTTGCCAAACCATGCTTTAAATCGTTCGACAATCTGACCAGTTAAAGCAATTTCAGGCACTAGTATCATCACTTGCTTTCCCCGGGCCAGTGTCTCTTCGGCAGACCTCAGATAAACTTCAGTTTTGCCGCTGCCTGTTATCCCTTGCAAAAGGAATGTGCTATGTTTACCAGACGTGACTGAGTCTATAATTTTTGATAATGCCTCTGCTTGTTCAGTCGTCAATATAAGGTCATTTTTTTTATCAAAATGATTAAAATAACTATCTCGAAAAACTCTTTTTTGCTTTTTTACGATCCATCCCTTTTGGCATAAAACATTTATGGTAGCTGATGAAATTTGTTTATAGAGCAGTGCCTCCCTTTCCATTTCACCTTGCTCGCGCAAGATTTCCATAGCAACTTTTTGAGCAGGCATATGCTTAAGATCATCCAAAATTCGTCTGCCTTCATCAGATATATTATAAACATTTACAGTCTTTTCTTTAATCTTCTTGTCGATTTCATAATCAAGCACGAGGGCTTTTTTAGCAAGAAGTTTTTTTAGCAAACCACGACTACCGAATTTCACCTCAATAGTCTTACGGCTTGCGCCTTGATTTTCTAAGAGAAAATCATGAAGTAATCTTTCGTCATCAGTAAACTCTTCTATCACTGCTTCTGGATTTACTAAATACTTCGGTACGCTTCTGATGCTGCTCCTGCCAGGTATAAAAAGGCGCATAGCTTCTGCCAACGAACACATATAGTAATCCGAAATCCATTGCGACAACACAAGCATTTGTTGGTCAAACCAAGGCGTCGTATCCAAAGTATCAATAATTTCTTTGATTTCTCCCTTTTGAACTTCATTTTCATATGTTCTGACAACAAAACCTTCGACCATCTGGTGACTGAAAGGAACAATTACCCGCCAGCCTTCATTAACAAAGTCCAGTTCATCGCTAATAAGATATGTAAATTGTTTAAAAAGGTTTTTAACCGGTAAGTTGATTGCCACATCTGCGTATTTCATATTTCACACCTCACACACATAAAAAACAAAGCAAGGACTAAAAAAGTCCTTGCTTTTAGCCATAAGCGTTATTTCGGTAAAATAGGTGAAAATCCTGCCTACAAATTTGCCTGTTGACGCAGAGTTTCCACTTTATCAAGATGTTCCCATGGCAAATCAATATCGGTACGTCCCATATGACCGTAAGCAGCAGTCTGCTTATAGATAGGTCTGCGCAAATTTAGCGAATTGATAATACCGGCTGGGCTCAAAGTAAAGTTCTTCTTGATAAGCTCAATAATCTTTTCATCACTGACCTTACCAGTGCCAAAGGTTTCAACAGAAATAGAAACCGGTTTAGCAACACCTATAGCATATGCCAATTGTATTTCACATTTATCTGCCAAGCCAGCGGCCACTATGTTTTTAGCAACATAGCGAGCTGCATAAGCAGCACTTCTGTCAACCTTTGTTGGATCCTTACCAGAAAATGCCCCGCCACCATGACGTGCCATACCACCATAAGTATCGACAATAATTTTTCTGCCGGTTAATCCAGAATCTCCCTGCGGGCCTCCTATAACAAAACGGCCAGTTGGATTTATATAATATTTTGTTTCATTATCAAGCATCTCTGTTGGGACAATCGGTGCTATTACACACTCTTTTAAGTCCTTTTCAATCTGTGCCTTGGTCACTTCAGGACTATGCTGTGTTGATATTACAATGGTATCTACGCGAACAGGCTTCCCATCTTCATATTCAACAGTAACCTGTGTCTTACCATCCGGTCGCAAATAATCCAGAGTCTTATCTTTGCGCACTTTCGCGAGTTGACGTGCTAATCTATGTGCCAAGGAAATTGGCAGCGGCATATACTCTTCAGTTTCATTTGTTGCATAGCCAAACATCATGCCTTGGTCACCAGCACCGACAGAACTTTCTTCTTCTGCTTCGCCGGCTTTTGCTTCCAGTGCTTTGTCAACACCGAGAGCAATGTCTGCTGACTGTTCATCTATGGAAGTCAACACGCCGCAAGTATAGCCATCAAAACCATATTTAGCGCGGTCATAACCAATCTCTACAATAGTTTCTCTTGCAATTTTAGGAATATCGACATAACAATTTGTCGTAATTTCACCAACAATATGCACCTGGCCTGTAGCCACAAGTGTTTCGCAGGCAACACGAGCCATTGGATCTTTTTCAAGGACGGCATCCAATATTGCGTCAGAAATTTGATCTGCAATCTTATCCGGATGTCCTTCGGTCACAGATTCTGATGTGAATAATTTTTTCATTTATTTCTCCCTTCTTATCTTGGAACTAATAAAAACGCTCTCAAAAAATGAGAGCGTCAAGTTTTAAAACTATTTTCTTCCCATCTCACAATTTTAATTGCAGGACTTAGCACCGTTTTGGCAAAGCCAATGGTTGCTGCAGCTTCATAGGGCCATTCCCTCCACTATCTCTTGATGAGTCCATATTAAATTACAGGCAACATTATAAACTATTAAATTGAAAATAACAAGTTATTTATTTCTTGCAGCCTTTACCTCATTCAACAATGCTTGAGCAACTTCAAATTTTGACATTTTTTCGAGATTTTTCACATCACCATTGGGGAAAAGGAATTTTACAACATTGGTGTCGCAATTAAAGCCTGCTCCTGCGACAGTAACATCATTCGCTACAATCATATCAAGATTTTTCTTTTTAATTTTTTCTGCGGCATTTGCCAATAAATTTTGGGTTTCAGCTGCAAAACCAACTAAAAATTGTTTGGTTTTCAACTCACCTAGTTTTTTCAAAATATCAGGATTCTTATCAAGAACGATGTTTAAAGCATCATCAGTTGCCTTTTTAATTTTTTGTCCGGCAACTTCATGCGGGCAATAATCGGCAACAGCAGCAGCTTTTATCACTATATCCATCTCGTCATATTTTGCTAAGACCGCATCCATCATTTCACGTGTAGTTTCGACATTTACGACTTCAACATTAGCAGGGGCAATTAGAGAAGACGGCCCTGAAACCAAAACGACATCAGCGCCACGTTCAGCAGCTGCCTGTGCTACAGCATAACCCATTTTTCCGCTGGAACGATTGCCTACAAAGCGGACAGGATCAATTGGTTCGCGTGTTCCCGCGGCTGTTACCAAAATCTTCAGTCCTTGTAAGTCACCTTCTTTATGAGCGATGAAGTTCTTAATAAAGGAAATTATTTCAGCAGGTTCCGGCAAACGTCCTTTACCTGATGTTCCACACGCTAAATGTCCGGTAGCCGGCTGCATGATAATAAAACCATAATCCGCTAATTTTTTCAAATTATTTTGGGTTATTGGATTTTCGTACATCTGACAATTCATTGCAGGGCAAAGAATTATTGGGGTTTTAGACGCTAAGATAACAGTAGATAACAAGTCATCAGCAATGCCATTAGCAGCTTTCGCTAAAATATTGGCCGTTGCGGGAGCAATTACCATCAGGTCGGCCCAGTCGGCCAAAGCAATATGTTCTACATTAAACTCCTGAGCCTCTGCCCACATGCTGACAGCGACAGTATTACCACTGATTTCCTTGAATGTAAGAGGTGTGACGAATTTTGCCGCGGACTCTGTCATTACAACACGTACTTCCGCACCTTCTTTTCGCAATCTGCTTACCAAATCAACAGATTTATATACAGCAATGCCGCCTGTCACTCCAAGAACGATTTTCTTTCCCTTCAGCACTCTGAGTTCCCCCTACTTAATACCAGTTTTTGTACGTTCGAAAGTAATTTTATCACTGGCAATTTCCTCTAAAGCAATTGTAACTGCTTTATTAGATTTGCATTCTACTAAGCTTTGAGCACCACTAAGCAATTCTCTGGCGCGTTTAGCGCTAAGAATTACTAATGTATATTTGCTGTCTACCTTTTCTGCTAAGTAATCAATTGAAGGTTCAACCATGGACATAATAATTCACTACTCCTCACATGTGCCATTTTGGCAAATTTCATCTACAATAAAAAAAGTCCTCACAGCGCGATTACGTTCTGCGTCAATAATATTACTTACCCTGTTTGATGCCTTTTCAGCATCATCATTTACTATTATATAATCATATTTTGAGGCATATGCAAGTTCGGATGTTGCAGCACTTAGCCTTCGTTTGATTACTTCTTCAGAATCAGTGCCTCGTTTGTATATGCGTTTTGTCAATTCATCAAGTGATGGTGGTACTATAAATACAAAAACAGCATCTGGAAAACGTTCTTTAATTTGAAGAGCGCCTTGAGGATCTATTTCAAGTACTACATCTTTGCCCTGGTCTAGAATGCTCATTACGTAAGATCTTGGCGTCCCGTAATAATTTCCGTAAATTTCGGCATACTCCAACATTTCGTCATTTGCAATCATTTCTTTAAAACGATCTATTGTCAGGAAGAAATAGTCTTTACCATCAATTTCTCCTTTGCGTGGAGTCCGCGTTGTAGCTGAAACTGAATAAGAAAGATCGTTGCGCTTTGTTCGTAAATTTTGGCAAATCGTTCCTTTGCCGGCACCAGAGGGTCCTGATAAAACCAAGAGAACACCTTGTGGCTTCATTCTTCATCCTCCCCCTGCACTGTATCTTCTTGCTCTTCGGCACCAGCTTGATATAACCTATTAGCAATTGTTTCCGGTTGTATAGCTGATAAAATAATATGGCCACTGTCAACAATCAAAACAGCGCGGGTTCTTCGTCCATAAGTGGCATCAATAACAACACCACGTTCCTTGCCCTCCTGAATAATACGTTTAATAGGAGCAGATTCCGGACCAATAATCGCAATGATTCGGTGTGCGGCAACAATATTTCCAAACCCTATGTTTATTAACTTCATATCCATGAGCTCACCCTTTCCGAATCATTCTATATTTTGAACTTGTTCCCTGATTTTCTCAATTTCACCCTTGATTTCAACAACTACTTGAGTAATAGTAAAATCATTGGCTTTTGAAGCTATAGTATTAGCCTCGCGGTTAAACTCCTGAATCAGAAAGTCCATCTTGCGCCCTACAGGCTGTTCACTATTAACCATTGCCTTGAACTGCTTGATATGACTTTTCAAGCGGACAATTTCTTCAGTAATATTAACACGATCGGAGAAAATAGCAACTTCCTGGATAAGTCTCTCCGGTTCAACCTCCTGGCCGAAATCTTTCAGAAGATCATTAATGCGCTCACCAAGTCTTTTATCATAGTCAAGTACAACCTGTGGAGCCTTTTCTTCGACAATAATCAATTTCTCAGCAATTAAATCCGCACGTGCAACGAGATCGCTTTGAATATTTGCGCCCTCTGCAGTTCTCATCGCAACCAGATTAGTCAAAGCTGCTTCAATAGCAATAAGGATTTTCGGCCATAAGGTTTCAACGTCAAAGTATCCTTCTTTTGCCGATATCACCTCAGGGCAACGGGAAATATACAGGATTTCCGCCTGTTCCAATAGCTTAGTATCAGGATATCCAACTGCCTCACATACTTCTCTTAAAGCATCGTGATAGGCAAGTGCAAGAGCTTTGTCAACCTTTACTCTGCAGCCTTCAGAGCTATTATAATCAGCGGTTATAAAAACATCAACGCGCCCACGGCTGACAGTATTCAAAATGGTTTTACGAATCTTATCTTCTAATGCGTTCAGAAATCTTGGCAGCCTGATTGCTACTTCATTGTAACGATGATTGACTGTTTTCATTTCAATCACAAAAGATAAGTTTTCATCGTTATACTCTCCACGTCCAAAGCCTGTCATACTTTTTAGCAATCTAAATCCTCCCGTCAGTTGTCATTCTTCAATTAGTTCATATTTCCCAGATGAAATCTGAATTCTCTTTCTCCAGCGAGTTTGTCATCAATTTTAATTATCAAGGGCAGGGTTGTATTAATTTGCGAAACATCAAAATAAAAATAATATTGTATGTTCCAAACTGGCATCTTTATATTAATTTTGTCAGTTAAGGAAGCCTGCTCAGTTTTTTCCTTATCCGAGGCTATAGGTGTCTTATCTTCCACTGGTTTCATACCGTTATTGTTTTTATCTTGCACAGCTGTTTTTTCAATAACTTTTTCAGAAGAAGATGCAGTAACCAATTCGCCATAATAAGGCGGTAGATTTTTGTCACCTTGTAAAATCGCTACCTGCAAATTTTCCGGAATAGTCTTTTCAGGCGCATCAATTATTGCTCCGATTACAAGCGCTTGTTCATAACCAGAAGCCAAATTTCTGCTATCTTCCAGTTTTATTTCTTCAAAAGCTTTTGCTTTATTCTGAGCATCCATAGCAACAATCAGATAAGGAGTATAGACGATAATCCTTTCCGAATCTGCATAGATATTTTCTTTCAGAGCCTCATTAACAGTCCAGGGTTTTTGTAATTCATTCACAGGCAAAGCTACCTTGCTTCTGCCATACTCTTGTGCACCGCCAATCATCTGATCACTTATGCCCAGCATCGCAAAAGTTGTCTGGCAAAACGTTAATAATAAGCAACACACAGCAAAAAATGTTTTCATAGTGTCTCCACCTTACCATCAATAATTTGTCGTTTGAGCAAACATCATTATCCTTAGATAAGTTTGACCAATCATAAACAACACATTATACTTAGATTGTTATAAATAACACTTTATCAAGTTATTATATAATATCAATCAGATTGACGCAAATTTTATTGAAACATTTTTGACAGAATGAAGGTGTTTATTCATGAATTTAGAAGGTATAACACTCCATATACTTACAAAAAATCTTCAAGAAGCACTGATTGGCGGAAAAATCGCAAAAATATTCATGCCTACGCCAGCATCTCTTCTACTTGTAATAAGAAACGGCAGAGATAATATTTCTCTTCTCGCTGACTTCAGCGGTGATTCACCTTTATTATATTTGCCCGATAATATTCCTGAAAATCCCGACAAGCCCCCAGCCTTCTGCATGTTGCTTCGAAAACATCTGGAAGATGGCCGCATAAGTAAAATAGAGCAATTGGGTTTGGATCGTCTTATTAACATGGAAATAGATACAATAGGTCCTGCCAGGCAGATAGTTACCAAAACACTGATTTTTGAATTAACAGGCAGAAACAGCAATATCATATTTACCGAAAATGAAATCGTACTTGACGCTCTCAAACATATCAGTAAAAGCGTTTGTAGTTTCAGACAAATACTGCCAAATAATGTTTATAACACGCCGCCTGAACAAAACGGAGCATCATTCATTTATGCTGACCCTTCAGGTATAGTTGAAAATATTATCAAGCAGCCAGCCAAAAATGTCATGCAAAGTATAATATCAGCAACAACCGGTATAGGCAAATTTACTGCATCAGAAATTTTATATAGAAGCGATATAAACCTTGATACTGTCAGTTTTCCTGACGAAAAGAAAAATCGTATAGTACAAGTATTGACTGATATGCAAGATAATGTAAAAGCCCATAGTTTGGAAAGATTACCTGTTTATGGCATCCTGACACAAACAAACCGAATGAACACCATTGTTCTTGCAAAACCATTGCATCTTGATAAAGCAAAATTCCTTATAAAAGAATTCCCCAACTTAAATACAGCAATCAACTATGCGGCCAAATTAGTTCCTATTCAATCTCCCGAAAAAGACATTTTACAGAAGGCGATTTCCAGTGTTCTTGTACGAACAGAGAAAAAAATAGCCGCACTTGAAGCAGATCTAAAAACCGCTGAGAATGCAGAATACCAAAAAATCATTGCTGACACTCTGATGTCGAACATTTATCTGATAAAAAAGGGCTTAACTATCTGCACACTCAATAATATTTACACTAATGAAAAGATAGAAATAGCGCTTTCACCAATCCTGACTCCTGTAGAAAACGCACAAGTTTACTATAAGCGCTACAATAAATATAAACGGGCTGTCGAAGAAATAAATAGGCAAATGCAAGAAACTAATGATCTGCTTGAATATTTGCAATCTCTTGACACCTCACTGCAAACAGCTACAAATAAAACAGAGGTTGCTGAAATAAGGCAAGAATTAATTTCTGAAGGAATTGTTTCTGAAAACAAAAAAGGCAAAAACAAGATATCTCTGCCAAAATCAGCTCCCCTATCAATTCCACTTTCCAACGAAACTGTCGTTTATGTAGGTAAAAACAATAGGCAGAACGACTTTGTAACCTTTTCAATTGCTAAGCCACATGATTTTTGGTTTCATACTAAAGGATTTCCAGGTTCCCATGTTATTCTTAAAACTTCATTATCAAAACCAACAGCAGCTGAAATTGCAACTGCAGCTAATTTAGCGGCATATTTCAGTAAAGCCCGCAATTCTTCTAGTGTTCCCGTAGACTACACCGAGAAGCGTTTCGTAAAAAAGCCCTCTGGTGCAAAACCCGGCTTCGTTATTTACACAAATCAGCAAACACTTTACGTTACACCGGATCACAGCTCTATTGAAAATATCCTTTGCAATCACAAATAAACTGACAAAGCAAACAAAAACGAGGTATGTCGCATAAGAATGTGCACATACCTCGTTTTTACATACAATTAGAGTTCAATATCCTTTGCTTTGGCCAAAGTCGCCTTTGCCTCACTGATCAATCTTTCAATTACTTCTTTACATGGTAATATATCCTTTAAAACGTTTAAGCTTTGTCCAACTTGAACAACGCCCCGCTTGATATCTCCTTCCACAGACCCCATTCGATTGGTGCCGGTAGCAAGTTTATTAAGTTCCTCTTGAGGAGCACCTGCACGCTCCAATGCAAGGAATTCTTCCGTAAAATCATTTCGCAGGCTACGAACCGCGGATCCTCTGGAAAAGCCAGTAACTTCAGAATCTGTATCAGTTGCTTTTAAAATAGCCTCTTTTGCTGCCGGATGTGTAGGACATTCTGTAGTAAGAATAAAACGGGAACCAACCTGAACGCCATCAGCACCCATAAGAAGAGCTGCTGCCATAGCACGTCCATCAGAGATCCCGCCGGCAACAATAACTGGTATGCTATGTTGAACAGCAAGCACATTGCTCATTAACGCCATTGTTGTTTGTGTACCAATATGGCCGCCGCCTTCCATACCTTCAATAATCATGGCATCAGCACCAGCTTTTTCAATTCTATCCGCAAGCTTCACATTAGGTACGACAGGAATTACTTTAACACCAGCAGCCTGCAATTTAGGAATATGTGGCACAGGATTTCCAGCACCAAGAGTAACAAAAGCTACTTTTTCTTCACAGACAATATCTACAATTTCAGTCGCGTTAGGCGCCAAAAGCGTTATATTTACACCAAAAGGCTTATCAGTAATTTCTTTTGCTTTTTTTATTTCATCGCGCACCCATTCACTTGTACGTCCGCCTGCAGCGATAATTCCAGCGCCTCCGCCATTTGACACAGCAGCAGCTAAATTTGCATCCGATGTCCATGCCATTCCGCCCTGGATTATCGGATATTTTATTCCCAGTAGAGCAGTTAATCTGGTTCGCATTATGAGTAACCTCCTAAAGATTGATTCTTTTCAACTTATTATAACATTAATAATGTCACTATTCCAATACGGAGTTTTTTGTTTTCTTCGAAGGCACAATAGTTTTCACTGCTGAAAATTCAAACCCATTTCATTGACATAATTTGTGAAATAAAGTAGAATTTCACCATAAGTTTATTATTTATATAACTAGGAGGATTATGATGAAAAGAATTAGTGATGAGGTCAAATACGGTTCTACACGTGCCGCCCATCGTTCATTATTTTATGCAATGGGTTATACTGATGATGAAATGAAGCGCCCTCTCATTGGCGTTGTAAATGCCCAAAATGAGATTATTCCGGGGCATATTCACCTCGACGAGATTGCAAAAGCAGTTAAATATGGGATTCTTGAAAACGGTGGTACTCCTATTGAATTCCCAGCAATCGGCATTTGTGATGGTATTGCCATGGGGCATAAAGGCATGAAATATCCTTTAGTAACTCGCGAGCTAATCGCTGACAGCATCGAAGCAATGGCCATCGGTCATGCTTTTGATGGTCTTGTCCTGATCCCTAACTGTGATAAAATTGTTCCTGGCATGTTAATGGCAGCAGCACGTTTGAACATTCCTGCAATTGTTATTAGCGGCGGTCCTATGCTCCCTGGCAGACGCAATGGAGTTGATATAAGTGTCAGCACCGCCTTTGAAGCGGCAGGACGTTTTGAGGCAGGTCAAATATCGGAAGAAGAACTCAAAGATGTTGAAATGCATGCCTGTCCAGGTTGTGGCTCCTGTGCCGGGCTTTTCACCGCCAATACTATGAACTGCCTTACAGAGGTTTTGGGAATGGGCCTGCCTGGAAATGGCACTGTACCTGCCGCTTATTATGGTGCACGCATGAACTTAGCCAAAACTGCCGGTAAGCGCATAATGGATTTAGTAGAAAAGAATATTTGTCCTTTGGATATTATGACAGAAGACGCCTTTAAAAATGCCATAACGGTTGATATGGCAATAGGCGGTTCCTCCAACACAGCACTTCATCTGCCGGCAATCGCTCATGAAGCAGGTATTCCTTTACCACTGTCTTTGTTTGATGAAATCAGCAAAAAAACTCCATATCTTACTAAATTGAGCCCTGGCGGTTCACATCACATTATCGATCTATATGAGGCCGGCGGCATCAATGCAGTAATGGCTGAGCTTGATAAATTAGGATTGATCAACGAAGACGCCTTGACTGTTACCGGCAACTCGATTGGCAAAAATTTTGAGGGTACTAAAATTCAACGTCCGGAGGTAATACACTCCGTAGAAAATCCTTACAGTAAAACTGGCGGCATAGCCGTTTTAACCGGCAACATTGCACCTGAGTGCAGCGTTGTAAAAGAAAGTGCTGTTGCACCGGAAATGCTGGTCCACTCAGGACCGGCAAAAGTTTATGATTCGGAGGATGCAGCAATAGAAGCGATTCTTGGTAAAAAAATCAATCGTGGAGATGTTATTGTCATCCGCTACGAAGGACCTAAAGGCGGCCCGGGAATGAGAGAAATGCTGAATCCTACTTCGGTTTTAGCAGGCATGGGTATGGATAAAGATGTCGCGCTACTAACAGACGGACGTTTTTCCGGTGCTACTCGCGGTGCCTGCATAGGCCATGTTTCTCCTGAAGCCTTTGAAGGCGGCAATATAGCTCTTATTCAGGATGGCGATATTATCAATATTGATATACCGGGAAGGCAATTGAATGTTGCATTATCAGCTACTGAGTTGGAAAACCGCCGCAAAACCTGGATAAGACCTGAGCCCAAAGTAAAAACTGGTTATCTTGCCCGTTATGCTGCTCTGGTTTCTTCGGCTGGCAAAGGTGCTATTCTCGAAGTACCAAAAATTTAAAAACTTAACTAACAAAGAGACTGTACATGAGGTTATAACCTTATGTACAGTCTCTTTTACAATTACAAATCTTATCTAAACAATCTCAGCAGAAGATAAAAAGCAGCTATAGCCATAAACACTAACAAAAAGGCCGGAAGAAGAATAAAGACGATTCCTGCAACTAATATCAGAAAAAGCAACTGCCAAATAAAACCGAAGCTTCCTACCGAAACGCTAGTATGATATACATGTGTTCCTTTGAAAACGTCTTCGTTTTTATCCTCGCAGCTGCTACTACTGCCAGCACTTTCCGTTCCTTCAGCTTCATCAATGGTTATACCCTTGAAGGTATCTCTTTCATCAGCGTTCAGTACTTTGGCATCTTCTGGCTCATTGGGTGCCTGGCAATTAGGACACTCTTTAAGATTATCTACATATTCAAAGCTACACTTTTTACATATCATTTTATTCACTCCTTACGATGAAAACATCATCAACAAAAAACCCTCTTCATTACAGTAACGCGGGTCATACTTTTCGATATGCAAAATACCTTTAATCTTATCGGCGACTTTTTGTAAAACATTTACTGGAACCTGCCAACACATTTCTGCGACTTTCTCTTCAGAATAATTGTATACGCCGTTTAATCTGACAAAATTTTCAATGACGCCTGATGCCCATACTTCCGGCTTATTAATAGTATTTGTTTCATGGTATGAAAAATCCTTCCACAAACGAGTAGCTAAATCAATATCTCTGGATGAAAAGTGATAGGATTTCATTATGCTGATTATGCATTTTGTCACTTCATCATCGACGGAAATATTGGGGGGGTTGTAACCCTTAATACTTGTTTCATGACCAAATCCGTCAAGTTTTACATAAACTGAATATATGTAAGTAAGATGGCGTAAAAGCATTGGGTGTCTTGCAATAAAATCGGCCCATTTTGCATCTGGTTCCTGAATTTTGTGCCAGTCATAACAGTGTTTCAGTATTTCATACAATCTTTTACGAGCCAATTTCCCTATTTTTAAGCAACGGACGTAGTTCATAACCATAGTATTATTATAAAAGCAATGCCCAACAAACAACATATCTTTAGTATCAAATTCTTCCTCAATAGGTAAATTAAGAGTATATTGTTCACCAGTAAGAAAATCTGTGCATATATACATGTTGTCTTCATTGATGCTGTCAACTGAAAAAACTGCCAAACGTGCTTTCATTAGTTCTGCAACTAACTCTTTGTTGGAAGTTGAACCATGTTCATAAAAGTGTTCAAGCGGAGTTTTGTCATCCGCCAGTAAATGATAATCAAACAAGAAGTAATCCCAGAAGCACTGCCAGAACTCATCACTTTCTTCAACTTCCTCACTTTGATCTTCAGGGAAAATACCATGATATAGAAAGACCGCTCTTTCCAAATCCATATTAAAATTTTTATCTTGGAAATAATAGTGAAGCTCATCCAGCAGTTGTTGGAGCATATCACCTATATTTAAAAATATTTTCACAGGTGCGTTAGGCGTTGAAAACTTATCATCAAAGCCTTCGCCCGGTAAAAAATCGCCTTTTTCGTTAATAACCCGCAGAAGCGAGTCGTCACCAAGAAGTCTTTCAGCCGCTACCTTAGGCGCGACGGCACTTGTAATAGCATTTTTACTCTTCAAATACACAAACAAACTGCCACATGTATCAAGAAATAGTTTTACATTGTCATAGGATATTTTAAATTCCGAAATATTCCTGCCACTCCAAGCTATAGCGTCAATAAAATCATCATCAGTCATATCACCCAGGAAAGTTTCAGCATAACCCAGATAAAGACATAACATCATTATCTGTTCCCACTTTTTTTGCAATTGGTGGTCATTTAATCCTTTCCATGCTTCTTTGCGAATATAGCCTTCGGCATATTCACGTCGCAGCAGCATGTTCCAGTTTTCATCATGCTCATAAAAATCAGCAATTATATCATAAACGTTTTCCATTATTACCTCACAATAAATCCAAAGTAATTTTATTATAGCACGCGTTCAAACCGTGTTCAAACGAGCACAAATGTCTAAATTTCAGCACTTCTATAAAGAACTGCCTGACTTGATCAAGTCAGGCAGTTCTTTGACTTATAATATTTTTCTAAATAGCGCCTAATTCTTTACGCAATTCAATTATTTCAGGATGTGCAAGATATTCATCATAGTTATACTTACGATCAAGATAACCATTTGGAGTTAATTCGATAACCCGATCGCAAACAGTCGACAAAAGCTGATGGTCATTAGAACGCAGCAAAAGAGTCCCTGTGTAATCTTTTAAACCGTTGTTAAGCGATGTAATTGACTCCAAATCAAGATGGTTGGTAGGTTCGTCAAGAAGCAGTACATTAGAGCCCGACAACATCATCTTTGCAAACATACAACGCACCTTTTCTCCGCCTGAAAGAACATTGGCAGCCTTTTGGGTTTCTTCACCGGAGAAAAGCATCCTGCCTAAGAAGCCACGCAAGAATGTTTCTTCTTGATTAGCAGAATACTGACGAAGCCAATCAACGAGATTTTCCTCAGCAGTAAAATATTTGCTGTTATCTTTGGGGAAATAAGCCTGACTGGTTGTTACACCCCATTTATACTCGCCGCTGTCCGGTTCCATTTCACCCATCAGTATCTGCATTAAAGCTGTTTGAGCCTGTCCATTACCACCAACTAATGCCACTTTATCGCCTTTAGCCAAAGTGAAAGTTAAATCTTTAAACAAGACTTCCCCATCAATGGTCTTCGACAAATCGGTCACAAACAAAATTTCATCGCCTGCTTCTCTGTCAGGTTTGAAATTGATATAAGGATAGCGTCTTGTTGAAGGTTTTATATCATCAAGTTCAATTTTTTCAAGAAGTTTTTTACGCGAAGTCGCTTGTTTTGATTTTGAAGCATTTGCGCTAAAACGCTGAACAAAAGTTTGCAATTCTTTAATCTTATCTTCTTTTTTCTTATTGGCATCTTTAGCCAGCTGTAAGGCCATTTGGCTTGACTCTTGCCAGAAGTCGTAGTTACCAACATATATGCGCACGCTGGAGAAATCAAAGTCAGCGATATGTGTACAAACCTGATTAAGGAAATGTCTGTCATGGGAAACAACGAGAACTATATTAGGGAAAGACGCTAAAAAATCTTCCAGCCAGGCAATGGAATTATAATCGAGATTGTTGGTAGGCTCATCCAAAAGGAGAATATCCGGTGTTCCAAACAAAGCTTGCGCCAAAAGAACCCTGACTTTCTCCTTACCACTAAGTTCAGCCATTTTTTTATCATGCAATTCGACTGGAACACCAAGGCCTGCCAATAATCTGGCAGCCTCAGTTTCTGCCTCCCAGCCATTCAGTTCAGCGAATTCACCTTCTAATTCAGAGGCTTTCATGCCATCCTCATCGCTGAAATCAGATTTTGCATAAAGTTCATCTTTCTCAACCATAATATCGTAAAGCCTTTTATGACCCATTATAACTGTCTTTAATACATCATGTTCATCAAAGGCATATTGATCCTGCTTTAAAACAGCGAGTCTTTGCCCCTTATCAATAACAACGTCTCCGGAGCTTGGTTCAATTTCGCCGGATAAAATTTTAAGAAATGTTGATTTTCCAGCGCCATTAGCACCAATCAATCCATAACAATTTCCTTCTGTGAATTTTAAGTTTACGTCCTCAAACAGCACGCGCTTGCCGAATCTTAGCGCCAGCCCTTGCGTTATAATCATTATTACTTGCTCCTTTAAAATGCATATAGTTTTTATATTCTACCATATATTTCCATGCTAGTCTATGAAAAGCGCTACAAGCGCTCGTTGTTTAAAACAAATAAACCTTGCGTTTGCAAGGTTTATTTGTTAATAAAATTTTTATCCTCATAAGGGCACAAATTAATCAACATACATTCCATACAATCAGGTTTTCTTGCCTTGCAGATCTTTCTGCCATGCCAAATAAGCCAATGGTGCGCTTCTCCCCATTTTTCTTTGGGTATGACTCGCATCAAGTCTTTTTCAACTGCAGCCGGGTCTTTGCCATCCGAAAGTCCTAACCTGTGCGATACGCGAAAAACATGTGTGTCAACGGCAATGGCAGGAATTCCGTAAACAATGTTTACAATAACATTTGCGGTCTTTTTCCCAACGCCTGGTAATCCCATCAAATCTTTGATGTTATCAGGTACATTGCCATTATATTCCTGCAATAATTTTCTGCAAGTCGCCAGAATGTTTTTAGCCTTTGACCTAAATAGCCCACAATCGCGGATGAGATTTTCCATTTCTTCCTGCGAGAGTTCTGCCAGCCTTTGAGGCTGGTTATATGCAGGGAAAATTCTTTGCGTAACCTTGTTAACTCTTTCATCAGTACACTGTGCTGAAAGAATCACAGCAATAAGAAGTTCAAAAGGCGAATTATAATTTAAAGCAGTTGCAGTTCCTGCATATGTTTCTTCAAGACAAGCCAGAATAAGAGCTGTCTTTTCCTTTATCATCAGTTTGTTAAACTCCGTATAGGTGCTGGAATCCGTCCACCTCTTGCAATAAATACGTCCGGTTTGAATGTATTCACCCGCATAATTGGACAATATCCAAGCAGGCCGCCAAACTCAACTACATCACCCACACCTTTTCCCGGTACCGGGATCAGACGAACGGCTGTAGTTTTGTTATTTATCATGCCAATTGCTGCCTCATCAGCGATAATAGCAGAAATTGTTTGTGCGGAAGTATCGCCAGGTATGGCAATCATATCCAAACCTACCGAACAAACGCAAGTCATAGCTTCCAGTTTTTCCAGTGTTAAACACCCACGTTCTACTGCAGCAATCATACCAGCATCTTCACTTACAGGGATAAATGCTCCGCTAAGGCCCCCTACATAACTCGAGGCCATTAAGCCACCCTTTTTAACTGCATCATTTAACAAAGCCAGGGTAGCAGTAGTTCCTGGGCCGCCGCAGCTTTCCAGTCCAATTTCTTCAAGAATATGCGCAACGCTATCGCCAACAGCAGGTGTCGGTGCCAAAGATAAATCGATGATACCAAACTGCGTATTAAGTCTGCGAGCAGCTTCCTGGGCAACCAGTTGGCCGACGCGTGTTATTTTGAAGGCTGTTTTCTTGATTGTTTCGGCAACAGCGCCAATATCCTGCCCTTTAACATCTTCAAGCGCTCTTTTAACAACACCAGGGCCGCTGACGCCAACATTTATGACACTTTCCGGTTCAGTCACACCATGAAATGCTCCTGCCATAAATGGATTGTCTGGAACCGCGTTGCAAAAAACAACAAGTTTAGCACAACCAATTGCGTCTCTTTCGGCGGTTAACTCAGCTGCCTTTTTGATCACTCTTCCCATTTCCGCTACGGCATCCATATTAATTCCACACTTAGTTGAGCCAATAGCAACTGAAGAGCAAACAATATCAGTAACTGCAAGAGCTTCAGGAATAGATGCAATTAAAATCTTATCACCTTTTGTATAACCTTTATCAACCTGCGCTGAAAATCCACCTATGAAATTAATACCTATAGCTTTACCAGCCGCATCAAGCGCTTTTGCCAGCGGCACATAACTATTAGCATCACAGCTCTCACCAATAATCGAAATAGGTGTTACAGAAACACGCTTATTAATAATAGGAACACCAAGCTCTGCTTCAAGGTCTTCACCTACTTTTACCAGGTTTTCGCCCTTTTTAGTGATTTTGTCATAAATTTTCTGTGCAGTGACATTGATATCGGGATGCGCACAATCACGCAAACTTATTCCCATCGTTATAGTTCTGACATCTAAATTATTCTCGGTAATCATCCTGTTGGTTTCTAAAATATCTTTAATATCGAACATAACGTCCTCCTCAAATTCGATGCATGGCTGTGAAAATCTCTTCGTGCTGAACCTTAATTTCAACACCGATTTCCTGACCTATTTGCGCAGCCATTTCTTGTAAATCTTTTAAGCTAACATCAGCAGCTGCCATATCAGCAATCAGGACCATATTAAAGAAACCCTCTAAAATATTCTGGTTAATATTTAAAATATTAACACCGTGTTCTGCTAACAAGTTACTAACTTTAGCAATGATACCAACGCGGTCTTTTCCAACAATAGTCAAAACTATACGCATTATTTTTCATCCTCTCTTCCATGAAGCAAAAAACATGTAGATAATATTATTATTATACGCTAACGCTTGGCTTTATTTCAACTTTTATGACAGAAAAGATAATTAATTATTATATACTAACGCTTAAAACCTCTTAACAATGCGAATGAAATCTTTTCTATGTAAATAAAAGAGATGAAGACAATGACCAAAACTCGTCACCAGGCTTCATCTCTGATAGTTAATATTATACTATAAAACTTTTTTCAACAATGCCAAAACGTTTTGGTGCGTAATTTTTTTGATGGTTTCTTCAGAATAATTCTTCCTGCTTAAATATTCGACAAGCGGTACATAGTCTTGTACTCCCGTAATATTGTATGGCGGATGAGAAATGCCATCAAAATCAGAACCAAAACCGACATGGTCATCATTGCCGATTAAATTAAGCATATAATCTATATGGCGATAGACACTTTCTATACAGGCATTATTATAATCTTCTTCCAAGAATTGGCCAGCGAAGGTTATCCCTACCATACCGTCATTAGCTGCAATTGCTTTTATTTGTTCATCATTTAAATTACGTGGATGTGAACAAAGCGTCTTTGCATTGGAATGCGTAGCAACAATTGGTTTAGTCGTTACTTGCATAACATCCCAAAAACTTTTTGTTGAAATATGTGACACATCAACCAACATCCCGAGACGATTCATTTCAGCTACTACGTTGCGGCCAAACACAGTGAGACCGCCGCCTGTTACTTCTTCGTTGATGCCGTCAGCAATATCATTTCTGTTACTCCAGGTCAAAGTAATTGCACGAACACCTAATTCATACAACATACGCAAAGCTTCCAGGCTGCCGTCAATGGCTCCGCCTTCTTCTATGGCTAGTAGTGTAGAGGCCTGATGTTTTAAAACTTCATCAACATCAGCTTTTTTTAATACCTGGAAAACATCTACCCCCGATTTCTTCATTTTAGCAATTTCTTGTTTATATTTGTCCAACAAACATAAAGTATAACGCAAACCACCATTATAACGGATTTCAGGTGTAGGAACATAAATAGCGCAAAACTGTAAGCCGCCGCCATTAGCAATCATTCGTTTAATATCCAGGTGCTGATCATTTTCATAAAGAGCTGTACCCTTTTTGTATAACTCTGTCAGCGTATCACAATGGCAATCACAAATAAACATTACAGCATCAACCCCTTAACTTGCAGAAGGACTAGCCTCTGTAATAATAAAAGAAAGTCATACCAATATTTACCAACATGGCACCGGCCATTGGTATGGCGGTGCGTTTAATTAAATCAAACGGCGAGACACCACCCATGCCTGATGCTACAACAATAACTGCCGTTATAGGCGAACAATTACGAGCAATACTTGCTGCAAAGTGCATTGGTAAGAGCATAAGAACAGGTGCTATTCCCATTTTCATGGCAACAGCAGGAGTCAAGGCAGCAAATGCGAAGAATGGTGCATTGCCAGAGCCCATAACAACAGCAGAAATGGAGATAATGGCAACCATAACGATCATCATACCCATCGGTCCAAAACCCCAGTTATGACTTGAAGTGATAATTGAGTCGATTGTACCCATGGTCATCAAACCTTTGGCAAAAGTCTGACCAGCTACAATAAGAGTTATGACATTAGCCATTTGCATACCTAAACCATCGAAAAAGGCCTGAACATCTTCAAAAACCTTTTTTCCATTGCGGCAACGTACATATTCAAAAATCATACCAACACTAAGGCCTATAATCATGGCATTAACTATGTCAACTTTAATCCAGGTAATCCATAAAGAGCTGAAAGAAAGAATCAAAGCTAAAGGAATTACCGGTAGAATTGCGTAAATGGCCGGTGCCGCATCTTCTTCTGTTTTAGTTGTTTCAACTTCAATAGGTTTCACGACATGACCATCGCGTTTATCCATATATTTTTGAGTCAAATAATGTAAAGTCCCAACAACGATAAAAGCTACCAAGACAATCGGAACCTGATAATTTGTCCAATAAATTACGGGGTCAACACCAGCGGTCTCAGCGGAAAGAATTGTTCCCGTATCACTTGGGCTCCAATCAAAACAAAGTGTTGTTGCTACAGCTGCTGTTGCAGACAAGCGACTTACACCTAGGCCAACCAGAATTGGGAACATCGTTACCATTAACAACATAGCCAAGCCAGAAGCACTGTTTATGCATAAACCGATCAGCATACCAACAACCCAGGTACCAGACAAAACAAGATATGGAGATTTCAGTGCCATAAGAGGTTTGATTGTTAAACGAACCAAAGCACGGGACGCACCTATCTTGTCCATATAACGTGCAAATGCACCAACAGACATAATGTTAAGACCTAATTTGGCAGCATTAGAACTTAAAGTTGTTTTAATAAATTCATAAGCGTCGAATAATACTAATCCTGTACTTGCCTTTTGTGGCAAAATCTGTCCATAACCAAGAATTACAGCAGTGAACATCAGAATCATGCCGCCTAAAAATAAAACCGGTTGTGCCTTATACTTTTTATAAATTAAATATCCAACCCAAAATGTAACCAACAATGAAATAACTAAGCCCATTTGAGTACCCCCATCTTTATTTGATAACCATATAACTAAATTAGAACAATTAACGCGAATCGCCTTTGATTATTTCCAACACCCATTCAGAAGTTTTATATAAATCTTCTTCATATATAAATTCTTCACAAGTATGAACATTCTGCATGCCTACCCCAAGTGCTGTGCAAACAATACCATAATTATTATAGTGGTTAGCATCGCTGCCGCCACCAGTGCCGGCAATGTCTACATCGAGGCCGATGCGTTCTGCAGCTTCTTTAGCGGTGACTACAACTTTATCTTGAGGATCTATTACGTACGAATTATAAGCCTTACTTATTTCAACATCAACTTTCACATCATTTTCTTTAGCGCCTTGTTCAAAAGCCTGACGCATTTCATCGGTCAGTTTATCCAATTTAACTTGATTTCTGCTACGTGCTTCACACTTTATTTCTACTAAATCCGGCACAATATTGGTTGCCAGACCTCCAGAAATTATGCCAATATTACATGTTGTTTCATCATCAATACGACCTTGTGGCACATTAGCAAGAATTTTACCAGCCGCTTTAATGGCGTTAATGCCTTTTTCCGGTTCCAGACCGGCATGCGCTGTTTTTCCGTGCACTTTGACGTTTATTTTGTTTTGTCCAGGCGCCGTTACAATAATCTTTCCGGGGCGGCCGCTGGAATCAAGTTCGTAGCCGAAATCTGCCTTCAAGAGACTGCTGTCTATATTCTTTGATCCATTAAGCCCGCCTTCCTCACATACGGAAAATACGATCTGCAAATTACCGTGAGGGATATTATTTTCTTTCAAAACACGCAGTGCCTCTAAAATCGGCACCACACCGGCCTTATCATCAGAGCCTAAAATTGTTGTGCCATCCGAAGTAATAACACCATCTTTCAAAATTGGTTTTACACCAACACAGGGAACAACACAGTCTAAATGTGCAGCCAACATAATTGTAGGTTTATCTGATAATGTTCCTTTAAAATTTGCAATTATATTGCCACAGTTGCCACCAATGATTGCTCCTGCTCCATCTTCAATTACTTCACCACCAAGGTCTTGCAATCTTTTTTTCATTAAGTCGCCAATTTCTCTTTCCTGACGTGAATTACAGGTAATTTGGACTAATTCAAAAAATTCCGCAAGAATACGATCCTTATTAATCATGAAATAACCCCCATTCGTTCATAAATTATTCCACACAGCATGGACATTATAGCACATTGTATCATTTTTTGTCTAAGCGTTTATCACCTCACATTTCTTTTTCTGAAAATATTTTTATGTTTGCTAATTTTTTACAAGTTTTTTATCCATTCAATTAAATTATCAATCTGAATAATTGCATCAAACTCTTTTCATTGTTTTTTCTCTTAAGTAATATTGTCAGAAATATTAACAATCTAAAACCATCAATTTTTATATAAGGTATAAATTTTCATTTCATATTTTATTTATAAAAGTACTTTTTGTTTAATAGTGAACACATTTTTTATGGAAACAATGTATATCAACTTGTATAAAGGACTTAATGGCCATAACGTAGAATTAGCAATTATCTAATTGAGAAACGAAGGTGCTAGAATGCTTGAAACACATTTACGCCAAGACCGACAAACTGTAAAATTAGGCCTTATAAAAGTAATTAATGATCTATTTCCTGGTGAGACCTTCGAAACTGTTTGTTCCATACAGGAAGGTGTCTTTTGCCAACTTGCTGGCTCTGCTTTATCAGAACGTGAAGTTCGATTAATTGATCGTAAGTTGCGAGAATGGATACAAGCTGACAACCCAATTTATTTAATTGAGGACAAGGATGGCTATTATCACTATAAAGTAGACAACCTAATTATCAAATCAGTACACCCAGCCAATACAAGAAGTTCGATGGTTGACTTGTTTAGAATTATTCCTTTTTCTTCTGGCTATGTAGTAGATTTTATTAAGAATGAATCAGAAATAAATAGCCCTTTTAAAATGCCGCAGCGGCTGGCTGCTACTTATGCAAAATCTGAGCGCTGGTTGACGAACATAAACATTGAACTTGTAAGTGACGCTAATCGCTATATAACTGAAGGTCGACACCTTGAATTAATAAATATTGCAGAAGCTTTGCAGGAAAAAGAAATTGCTGATATAGCAGATATGGTTTTGCGAGAAAGAAGGGCCGTCCGCGTTATTCTTATCGCTGGCCCTTCCTCCTCAGGTAAAACAACTTTTGCGCATAGGCTTTCTACGCAATTGCGAGTTAATGGCCTTACTCCTGTTCCGTTAGCACTTGATGATTATTTTTTAAACCGTGATCAAACGCCTGTTGACGAAGAAGGCAATTATGATTTTGATACTTTAGAAGCGTTAGATCTCAATCTGTTGGATAAACAGCTTGAGCAACTCATAAAAGGCGAAACCGTTGATGCCCCTGTCTTTGATTTTTCTTCCGGCATGCGCTCGCCAAAAACACGTCGTTTAACATTGGGTCCTTCAGAAATTCTTGTTATCGAAGGCATTCACGCCCTAAATCCTGCTTTGATCTCTAATCTTACAAAAAGTGTTTTTTTCAAAATTTATGTCAGTGCTTTGTTTGGTCTTAATATTGATTACATGAACAGAGTGCCGACAACTGAAGTCAGACTTATTCGCAGAATAGTAAGAGATGAACGCTTCAGAGCTTTATCACCAGAAAGAACGCTGACACAATGGCCCAGTGTCAGGCGAGGTGAAGATAAACATATCTTTAAATATCAGGAAGAATGCGATGTAATGTTTAATTCAAGCCTTCTCTACGAAATGAACGCGCTCAGAACTTTTGCTGAAAGTGCTTTGAAAATGGTGCAGCCAGGCAGCACGCATTATGCGACACAACTGCGTCTAATGAGACTTTTGTCATTTTTTGCACCACTAGATCTTTCTCAGCTGCCATTTAATTCGATACTGAGAGAATTTATAGGTGGTAACATTTTCCCGCCTTCAAGCCATGATGCCAACATTGAGCTTCATAAGCGAATGACAGTTGAAAATATTTCATGCCCAATAAATAAAAAATGAATTTATCCGGTTAAATGTTGACAATTTTCTGAAAATATGTTGTTATATAACTAGTAGGAGATTTGAGAGGAAACAGATATTTCAGGAGGTGTTATTATGAAAACGAAAAAGCACGTTAAGCCCTTGAAAGAAGCAACTGTTTACGATTTAACTGATGAAACATGTGGTTTTTGCGGACTGAATCTGATGTTTGTAGAAGCTGACACGAAAGATGGATTGGCGTGGCTTTCATGCCCCACCTATATAGGTGAAAGAGAGTTTTCCCAAGATGAACACTCCTCCTACTCTGTTCCGCTTTCAGATACTGCTTACAAACCAGGCGACGAGTTAAAGGAACATCAAAATTTGAAAGAGCCCAAAAATGAGGGTCGTCAACATCATGACATACCAAACATGACAAACCCGCAGAACGAAAACAGGAAAAAATTCACAAAGAAAACACGTTAAAACACTGCAGTTGCTAATTTATTTAGCAGCTGCTTTTTTCCTTAACAATTTTTTCATTATAAATTAACCTGCGAGATATTTTTCAAACCATTTTTCTGCTAAAATGGCCACCTGCTCTAAAGTACCCGGTTCTTCAAAGAGATGTGTTGCTCCTTCAACTATTTCAAGCTTTTTCTCACATTGCAGATTATTGTAGGCTTCTATATTTAATTCAATGACAATTTCATCATTGCCCCCTACAATAAGCAAGGTAGGAGCAGTTATTTTATTGAGATAAGGCATTGCTAAATCAGGTCTGCCGCCACGTGAAACGATAGATTTTATTATATCCGCTTTTCCAGCCGCGCTCTGAATAGCCGCTGCGGCCCCTGTGCTGGCGCCGAAATATCCTATCCTGAGCTTTTTGGTATCTGGTTGTTCCTGCAGCCACTTTGTAGCAATGAACAGCCTATGTGCCAGTAAATCTATGTCAAATCTTTTAGAATAATCCGCGTCTTCTTCCGGTGTCAATAAATCGAGAAGAAAGGTTGCGAGATTATTCTCTCTTATTACAGCCGCAACATAATTATTGCGGGTACTGTGTCTGCTGCTGCCGCTGCCGTGTGCAAATAAGACTATACCCTTGGCACCTGCCGGAATGATAAGCGAACCTTCTATAGTTCTTTCTCCATCATTGATCAATATCGTTTTTTCAGTTTTACCAATTTTATTCATTTCAATCCTCTCTTTTTTCTTCCAAAGATTTTATGAGATAAATAACTTCTTCGTCCTCCACCTGACTAAAATCATCATAGTAAGCGCCTACAGCTCCAAGATAAAACGGATCAATTTCAACAGATACCAAGTCATCAGTAATTTTTCTTAGTTCTCTTGCGGTATCTTCAGGTGTAATAGGAATTGCCACAACAATTTTTCCTGGTTTTCGTCTTTTAATTTCATTGATAGCTGCCAACATTGTATATCCGGTCGCAATACCATCATCTACAATAATTGCCGTTTTGCCTTCAATATCAGGGTGAGTTATCTCCCCAAAGTATTTTTCACGACGTCTTTTTATCTCACCGCGCACCCTGTCTATTTCTTCTTGAAGCCAATGATTATCAATATAACCTATATCGTCCTGGTTGCAGATAGGTTCTCCATCTTCTGCAATTGCACATAACGCATATTCCGGGTTTCCAGGGTGACCTATTTTCTTTGTAATCAATAAATCAAAAGGTGCATGCAATTTTTTGGCTATTTCAACGCCAAGAGGCACACCTCCCCTTGGCAGAGCATATACAACCAAATTATCGCCGGCATATTTTTGCAATAAAACGGCTAATTGAATCCCGGCTTCACTTCTGTTTTTAAATCGCATCACAAGCCCCTCCTTATCTCTGTCTTTTATTCTTGGTTACAGTTTTTAAACGTTTTAACAAACCAGATCCTTTATTTTCCAATAACATCACTATAAAAATCCGCTATTACTGCCTCATATCTGTTCACGTCTGTATTGATTGATTTTGCATGCGCAGCTCCGGGTGCAAAATATATTTCTTTAATACCATTTTTGTTTTCAAACATTTCTTTAGCCATTACCGGCATTACGAAATTATCCGCATTGCCATGAATAAACAGTATAGGAAACTTAATTTTAGCAATGTTTTTAATTGGAGAAACATCGCTTAAACTGAAGCCAGCAAATATTTCACAGAAAAAACTGGTGTAATATAAAATCACAGGGCGTATGAATTTCGGAACTTGATAGTCTGATAGCCGTTCATAATAAAGAGCGTATAAATCTGAGTATCCACAATCTTCTATAAGAAACGAAACACCATTATTATCATATTTACCTGCCCAAATCAGTGAGACGGCAGCTCCCATTGATTCTCCATGAAGACCTATTACACCATCCATTTTTTTGTTTTTAACATATGCTATGCATTTTTCCAGATCATCACTTTCATAAAAGCCATATGTAGGATATTGCCCGCCGCTGCTCCCGTGGTCCCTGGCATCAAAGGCAAAAATATTAAATCCAAGATTAAAGAAAAGAGGTCCATATTTCATAATACTCCATTCTTTGTCTCTGCCGATACCGTGCACCATGATAATAGTGTTTTTGCTTTCATTTAGATTTTTAATAAAAAGACCATTTAGGTTGTAACCATATTTTGATTCAATATTTACAGCCTCTTTTTCTGCGACCTCTAAGCTGCTGTAATCGTATCCCAGCTCTTTAGCCTCCTTTTGATAGTCGTCAGTAGTATATGCATTTGTGTGACTATACGTCATAATAACATTGTAAAAATAATAGCTTGTTGCCAACAAAGCAAAATTTACTATAATAAAAAAAGTCACTACTATTTTAAAAATTGATAATTTTATTTTTTTATCAGCGTTTATTCCCATATATACTCCTTTTATTTTTATAAAATCAATCAGTATCTTTTTTATTGATTAATAAAATGTAAAACACCAGCAAAATTAATAATGCCAAGCTTCCTATAACTGTAACTATAATCAGTGGATATTGACGATTAAAATCATTAGCTGACATATGTTTGATTAAAATGCCTGAATAGGCCCATATCAAAACCGCTCCGTAAACCGCGTCTTTGTAGCGATATGCGACAAAAAACCCTAAAACAAGGCCAAATAAAATTAACATAATAGTCCAGGTGCTTTCCGCAAAAACAAAATTATACCAATGCTTGCTTACAGCAAGCACTGCAAAATTGGCAATCATTGCCACCGTAATCCATGCAAAATACACGCTGAACGGAATCTTGACAAAAATTCTTTTATCAAAAGAAAACCGATATTTACTGATTGTATGAAAAATATATCCCAAGCAAAGAAAGATTATTATAATAAAAAACATTGAAAGCGCTATCTGCAAATTATGCCATGCTACTAACCACAAGGAGTTTGCAAAAGAGGAAATTATAAATGCCACTCTGATTTTATTGGAAAAGGCCTCTTCTGCAATATTAACTTTGCTTTGAAACATCCCCAATTGATAAAAAACGTACCCAGCCAAAAGCATATAGATTAAACCCCAAATTGCAAAAGTAGCAGCTGCAGGTGCAAATAAATTAGGGTAAAAATCTGAAATCTGTCCTGTTGTAACGCCATTAATAGGTAGTAAATTAGCTAGTACATTAGTAATTATCATTAAAAAGAATGCTGCTGCTGTTATAATTTCAATTGGAATGGAGATGTCTTTTTTATTCATCATTACAGCTCCTCCTCATTATTAAGCTATTTTGTTATTATCTAATAATTCAATTTCTTTATTATGCTATTTCCATACTATGGATTAAACTCCTGCTAAATTTGCTGATTTTATTTTCTTTCATTAAAAAACGAGCCTGGCAAATGCCAGACTCGCTAATAATTATACAGCACCCAAAACTAATTACTTATGGTTTTACCGTTTCTTTGTAGACTTGTTTACCATCTTTCAATTCAATGATGACAACACCTCTGACGGCATCATGCCTATCATTTAAACTCATTTCGCCACTTACGCTGATGAAATTTTTAGTTGCAGTAAGGGCTTCTTTAATTTTCTTAGCATCCGTGCTATCGGCGCGCTTAATGGCATCAACCAGCAATTTTGCGGCATCATAGCCCATAGCCGCCATTGAGTCTGGTGTTTGACCATATTCTTTCTTATACGCTTCAACAAAAGCATTAGATACAGGATTTTTGTCTTCAATCGAATAGAAATTTGTAAAATAAGTATTATTTAAAGGTTGAGCTCCGCCCATTTCTACCAGTACAGGAGAATCCCAAGCATCGGCGCCCAGAACCGGAATGCTCATTCCAAGTTCACGAGCTTGTTTGATAATTTTGCCAACATCTTCATAATAGCCAGGAATATATAACAATTCAGGATTTTGAGCTTTAATTTTGGTCAAAATTGGCTTATAGTCCTGATCTTTTTGCAAATAAGACTCTTCAGCAACGATTTTACCGCCAGCCTTAACATAAGTACTTCTGAAAATCTCTGTTAAGCCTTTGCTGTAATCACTTGAACTATCAGTCATGATAGCAGTTTTACCGGCTTTTAATCCATTCAAAGCAAAATTAGCACCCACAGTTCCCTGGAAGGAATCAATAAAACATGCCCTGAAAGTGTAGTCTTTTACTTTACCAGTTCTTTCATCGAAAGTTACCTTGGGGTTAACTGTTGCAGCAGCAACAAATGGTATCTTATTAGCTTCGGCAACCGCTGAAGCGGCAATTCCACAGGAACTTACAGTAAATCCTGTTACAGCAACTACTTTATCCTGGCTAATTACCTTGGACATTGCGTTTGCTGACTCAGATGGCTCTCCTTTATTATCAGCAGAAACAATCTGAATTTGTTTTCCCAAAACCCCACCACTTGCATTTATCTCTTTAAAAGCAAGTTTAGCACCATTAGCTGCCGATGTTCCATAGGAAGCGGTATTACCGGTCAATTCGTATACCATGCCTATTTTTATATCCTTGTCCCCTTTAGATCCACAACCGGCTACAAGACTGGCAACCAGAACGGAAGCAATGGCAAAAGAAGTAATTATTTTGGATCTTTTTAACATCTTTCTCCCCCTCAAATACAAAATATTAATTTTTTAAACAAGGCAATAGTCCCTTAAGCTACAACCTTATTTAATCTACCAAAATATGAGTTAGTATATATTATACGCTATGTTTCTCTAATCTTCAAAGGAAACAAATTATTTTCATTGCTTTCTCTCACTTTAATGCTAGTTTTCTGCTTTTATTGCCAACAATACGCCGCTTAAAATTAAAAAGGCACCTACGCAAAAGCCAAAACCAATCTGCTCATCCAGAAAAAACCAGCCTAAAAATGTTCCTACTAAAGGCTGAAAAAAGAAATAAACACCACCGCGACTAGCGTCAACAAGCTGCATCCCCTTATTCCAAAAAAGGAAAGCTATAGCGGTAGCTGCCACACCTATATATAAAACACCTAAAATAATAGTTGGCTGCAACAGCAGATATAACTCCTCGTATTTGAATTGGCTTATAGAAAATGGCGTAATAACAATCGTAGCTGACAAAATGGCATATGTTGTTACCACAAGCTGTGAATACTCTTTTGGAACTTTTTTAATAAGTACGGACATCAGCGCCCATGACAAAGCCGCAAATACCAAAGCAATTCCGCCTAATTGGAAGTCTTTGTCTACGTCGCCAATACCAACAACAAATAATACACCTATCGTAGCTAATAATACCGCTATTAGTTTTTTAGTAGTAATTTTTTCTTTTAAAATCGCATAAGCGAAAATAACCATGAAAGCTGGAGTCGCTGAAGTAACAACGGCACCCATCTGCGCTGACGAGTACTTTGTGCCAAAAAACTGAGCCCAAATGGAAAAGAAATATCCAATAATACCAATGCCAACTAGCAAAGGTATATCTCTTTTTTTGATTTGCCAAGATTGTCCGGTCACAAGACCAACCAAAATAAGTGCAGCCAAGGCAACTAAATACCTCAGCCACACTAACTCCAATGGTGGAACAATATCAAGTACAACTTTGCTTACAACATACATACCGCCCCAAATACTTGCCGCTATTGTTAAATAGGCCGGTCCCATATATTCCTTCAGAATCAACCAAATTTCCCCTTTAATCACGCAAAACTGTTATTTGCCATGAATTATATCTTAATTATTCAAGTGATAATTATATTTAATAATCGTAAACTAATTAGAGTCAGAAATTCACGTTTTGTCTATAGTAATTGATTATATCATATAAAAACTAAACAATTAATAAAATAACCTGTCAAAACACGGTTATTTGGTGCTAAAACCTAAAATCTCTCTTTCCGTTCGCTATTTCATCTAAACGTAATGCTGCTATTGTTTTGACTTTTTCATTTGCAATATTCGTCATTTCTCTGATAATTACAGCCTCACCCTTTAATTTTGTGTCGTTGGAAGCATAATCTTCCAAATACTCCTTTAAAGTCATCAAAGCATTAGGCTGACAACAATTGGCTATTTGTCCAGATTTTACAAGGCTCATGAATCGGTCACCAGTCCGGCCTTCCCTATAGCAGGCAGTACAGAAACTTGGAATATATCCTAATTTTAATAACCAGTTAACAACTTCATCCAGAGTTCTCTTATCGTTAACATCAAACTGAGCTGAATTATCTTCGGCTGCTTCAGGTTCAACATAACCTCCCACACTTGTACGGGAACCGCCGCTAATTTGCGAGATCCCTAATGCCAGTACCTTTTCACGAGTTATCTCCGATTCGCGAGTTGACAAAATCATACCGGTGTACGGAACTGCAATACGCAAAACAGTGACAATTTTGGCAAATATCTCATCAGATATTGCATTACTGAAGTCATCAGGATTAACATCATCAGCAGGACGAATACGAGGCACGCTAATTGTATGTGGACCTACTCCCATTGCTGCTTCCAAATGCTCGGCATGCATCAAAAGTCCTACGAAATCATAGCGATACATGTTCAGACCAAAGAGTACTCCTACGCCAACGTCATCAATGCCGCCTTCCATTGCGCGATCCATTGCTTCCGTATGATAGGCGTAATCATGTTTTGGTCCTGCTGGATGGAGTTTTTCATAGCTATCTTTGTTATATGTTTCCTGAAAAAGAATGTATGTGCCAATACCTGCTTCTTTTAGTTTCCGATAGTTTTCAACCGTAGTAGCAGCAATATTGACATTCACGCGGCGAATAGCACCATTTTTGTGCTTTACGCCATAAATTGTTTTTATACAATCCAAAACATATTCAATAGGATTATTCACCGGGTCTTCGCCGGTTTCCAATGCCAGGCGCTTATGCCCCATATCTTGCAGTGCAATAACCTCGCGCTCTATTTCTTCTTGTGTGAGTTTTTTTCTGGTGATATTCTTATTACTTCTGTGATATGGACAATAGACACAGCTGTTTATACAGTAGTTAGAAAGGTATAATGGTGCAAACATTACAATACGATTGCCGTAAAACTTCTGTTTAATTTCTTGCGCCAAAAGTGTCATTCTTTCATTTTCATTTTCCAGATTACACTCTAAAAGCACTGCCGCTTCTCTATGGCTCAACCCTTTACAATCTTTTGCGCGTTCCAAAATCTCATTGATGAGTTCGCGATTACTTTTGTTTTCTTCAGCGTAAGTAAGCGTATCCATAATTTCCTGATCGTCAATAAATTCAGTAGCTATTTTCGATTTACAATCGTACATTAGCAAAACCCCTCTTCGTATTATTTTGGTTGTTTTTTTGCTCAAGCCAGCTTGGAATAAACTGTTTTGATATTTACATCCGGAATCATTCCTAATTTTCCTGCAAGGGCGCTGATAATGTCGCTAGGAGCATCTATAACTACGGAAATTACTGAAACATTACGTTTTCTATAAGGAATTCCCATACGTCCTACAATATACTCCCCGTATTCATGTAAAACATCATTGATTTTTTTAGCGGAATCGTTATGCTCAACAACAATACCAATTAATGCTAACCTTGTTTCCATAAAAACCTCCTTAAATAATAAAAAATCCTTGTGCTAAAAAGGCACAAGGATAGTAATGTATGACAATTACCCGTTTCGAAAAACGGTTTTGGCAATACCATTATTTTCTCGCCTTCTCATTCGGGACGAACCCTTATGTTTTAGCACGATACATTGTTTTAAATTTTGTCAAAGGTTTGTTGCAAGAAATAATAATAAATCTCAACAACGCACCTAATAATGCGTTCAGTGTAACACAATGAATCGAAAATAACAAGAATATTACCATAAGTATACATAATTATCTTTTAATTCATTCCATTAATCATATACATGGTGCTCATCACTGCCAATATAATAGGGGCAAAACTCCTTTCCCGTGTCTTCGTCTTCTTCCACGGCGTCTGCGAATTTTCTTGTTCCGAAACACAAGTCTTTGAAACATTCATGGTTTTCACAAGTCAGGCAGCAACTAGGAATGTTATCCAATTCATTGATTCTTGTCATTTTTCACCCCTCCTTTTTATAAAAAAGTGCTACCATATACCCTATTCCAAATCTTCAGCAATAAATTTTGCAATACTCTCAAATCATAATCACATCACTCCGACAATTTCTTATTTCGACATTAATTTCCTTAACCCTTTTCAATATACTGAAAATTCTATCATTTGAAGACAAAAACAACCACCTGGACGATTACAGATGGTTGCTTAACTTATATTTTATAAGTGTAAAAATGTAAGTTCTCTTCTATTCCTTACCCAATGAGTTCGCCAGCATCAGGTATCCTTTTCTGCGAAGCTCATTTTCTATTGAATTAAGTTCTTCAATAGTGTCAGCTTCTACAAGATGGCAGTGCGTGTCCTGCGTTAATTTTTTTAATGGAATGCTCTCCCCTAAAGAGATACGCTCTACCAGATTTTCTGCATCCTTACGAGATTTAATATTTAGCTGCGCCAAAAAATTACCATATACTTTATGGTTAATTTGCACATCAACAACACGTCCTCCAAGATCGACAATCGTATAAAGTTCATCTAAGATGCAGTCATCACTATGTGAAACACAAAATACTCTTTGTGGTTTAAGAGCTTTTTTTATTATATAGCCAGTATTGGTGGACAAAATGTCATGTTTTTCTGCACGAAGAAGGGCTATATCCTGAACTATTACCTGACGGCTAACATATAATAGCTTAGCTAATTGCAACCCGGAAATCGGCAAGGAGCTTTCAACAAGCTGCTGTAAAATGCTTTCCCTACGTTTATCACCATTCATATTATTATGTCCTTTCCAAGTTTTTCAAAGATAGGTCTAATACCGATGCGGAGTAGGTTAATGCTCCGCTTGATATATAATCTACACCAATTTCACGAAGTTTGGCAATATTTTCCAACGTAATATTGCCTGAACATTCCACTAAAGCTCTGTGATTAACAATCTTCACAGCCTCTTTCATCTCTTCTACGCTCATATTATCAAGCATTATGATATCTGCTTCTGCTTCCAAAGCTTCATTGAGCATATCGAATGTCTCTACTTCGACTTCTATTTTATGGACAAATGAAGCATATTCTCTTGCTAAAGAAACTGCTTTTTTTATGCCGCCGGCTGCTGCTATATGATTGTCTTTAAGCATAATACCGTTTGATAAATTAAATCGATGGTTAAAACCTCCCCCAACCTTAACAGCATATTTTTCAAAAATTCTATTATTAGGCGATGTTTTTCTGGTATCAAGCAATTTTATATTACTGCCTTCAAGAAAATCAACAACTTTCCTTGTATAAGTAGCAATGCCACTCATTCTTTGCAAAAAATTCAGTGCCGTCCGTTCGCCGGAAAGAATAGCCCTGATATCACCTTCTACTTCACCTATCAAATCGAATTTTTTAACACTATCGCCATCTTTGCAATAAAATTTTAAATTAGCATTTGTATCCAAAAGATTGAAGACTCTGGCAAAAACATCGAGTCCGGCAATTACACCGTCTTGTTTGCAAATAAGCTGGGCTTTGCCTCTGATATATGATTTAATTATAGAATTAGTTGTTATATCTTCATTTGGAATATCTTCCCTTAGTGCATCTAAGATTAATTTATCAATATTATTCTGCACTTTCATCTTCCTTTCTGATTTCATCCATGATTAACTTTCTGTTATACTTATCAATTTCTTGATAATCCTCTTCTTTTGGTAAAGGAAAGAAAGGCGGCTTTTCTTCTTTCCAGTTCTTGTTTATATCAAGCGCAGCTCTCTTACTGAACACAAGGCTCTCCAACAGAGAATTGCTTGCAAGCCGGTTCTTCCCATGTACACCGTTACAACTCGTTTCACCAACGGCATAAAGATTATTCATAGAAGTTTTGCTTTGTGTTTCTGCTTCTATTCCGCCCATAAAATAATGCTGTGCCGGCACTACGGGTATACGATCCTTTGTTATATCATAACCTTCTTGCAAACAACGTTCATATATTGACGGAAATCTTTTGGCGATGTCGCCCTTCACATGTCCATTCAGATATAGCCAAACATGGTTGGTTTTATCTTTATCCATTTGTTCATAGATTTTCTTAGCTACAATATCTCTTGCCTGGAGTTCGTCAGTAAACCTATTTCCCTCTTTGTCCAGCAGTACTGCCCCTTCTCCTCTGACAGACTCGGAAATAAGAAACGCCCTGCCTGGTTGTTCTGTATAAAGTGCCGTTGGATGTATCTGAATATAGTTAATGTTTTTTAGTCTAATATTATGTCGTAATGCTATAGCAATGGCATCTCCCGTCAAATGGGGATAATTTGTAGACTTTTCGTACAAACCGCCAATTCCGCCGGTGGCGAGAATTGTAAAATGTGCATATAAATTTCGAAGGTTATTGTCTTTGTCTCTTACAACTACACCATAACAATGATTATGATCAGCTAATATATCCAATAACAATGTATTTTCTAAGATTTCTACGTTTTTTAGCTGTCTTACCTTTTCTAAAAGTTTGCTGCTGATTTCTTTTCCTGTTTTGTCATTATGATGTAAAATCCTTGGCTTGGAATGTGCGCCTTCTTTGGTATAAGAAAAGCCAGAATTATATCTGTCAAATTCCACACCTATGTTTAAAAGATCATTAATAATTTCTCTTGATTGTTTCACCATTATAGCTACAGAATTTCGATCATTCTCATAATGACCCGCTTTTAATGTATCTTCAACAAAATCAACATAGTCATCATCATCACGCTGTACGCAGATACCGCCTTGAGCAAGAAAAGAATCACTTTCGTCAGCAATCGTTTTTGTTAATACCAGTACTTTTTTGTCTTTTGCCAAATTTAAGGCCGCAAAAAGCCCTGATACTCCTGTGCCAATAATAATAACATCATAATTACTCATTTTTCTTCACCTTCTGCTAATTGATGCATCCGTTTTAAAGCAGAAACACTTTTGCACGCTATCTCTGTTTCTACATTTACTTCATTGGATAAATTTTCAAGAGTTTGCAGCAACTTTTCCAATGTATTTTTCTTCATATCTGGACATACCTGGCAGGACGAAGCTGCGTAGAAACTTTTACCCGTCGTTTTTCGTTCTAATTCATGAAAAACTCCGATTTCTGTACAGACAATAAATTCTGTGTCATTGCTATTTTCAATATAATCAATTATTCCTGAAGTGCTGCCTATGTAATCTGAATGTTGCAGAACTGCATTGCTGCATTCAGGATGCGAAACCACTTTAGCCCTTGGATGTTCATCTTTCATTTTCAATACATCTTCAACGCTAATACCATCATGAACATGGCAAAAACCATCATTTAAAACAAATGTTTTTTCTGGTACAAGCTTAGAGATATAACCGCCAAGATTTTTATCAGGTATAAAATAAATATAGTTGTTTGGCAGGGCTTTGATTACTTTAAGCGCATTTGAAGAAGTTACGCATACGTCAGAATTTGCTTTAATTTCTGCAGTAGAATTAATATAGCATACAACGGCTAAATCCTGGTGCTTTTCCCGTACCTCTTTGATTTTCTCGATTCTTGCCATGTGCGCCATAGGGCAATCAGCTGCTAAGTCAGGCATTAAAACAATTTTATTCGGATTCATTATTTTTGCACTTTCGCCCATAAAATATACACCACAGAGAACTATTACTTTTGCCTCAGCTTGTGCTGCAATTTTACTTAAATAATAGGAATCGCCAAGATAATCTGCAACTTCCTGCGCCTCTTTCGGAACATAGTAATGTGCAAGAATTACAGCATTTTTTTCTTTTTTCAAGCTTATAATTTTTTTCTTTATGTCCTTCATCTAATTTTCCCCCAAGCTTTTAGTACTTTGAAGGATAATTTACCACCTGACAAGACAGTTGTCAAGACATGTATGACAAATCAATAGAAACTGGCAATTTAGGAATAAAAACTCCGCAAAAAATACCTCCATTCGTAAAAAAATACGAATGGAGGTATTATCTTTAAATTAAAAATTTTTATATTTAATTAAAAAAACAAAGTTGCTTTATACATCAGAACACCAACAGCAGCACTAAGCGGAATCGTTAAGACCCACGCCATAAGCATATTTTGGGCAACCATCCATCTGACTGCTGTTATGCGCTTTGCGGAGCCAACGCCCATAATTGATCCTGATACTACGTGAGTCGTACTAACAGGCAAATGAAAGAATGTTGCCAGCGAAATTACTACTGCTGAGCTTAAATCAGCGGAAAAGCCACTCATTGGTACCATACGGAAAATATTTGTTCCCATAGTTTTGATTATTTTTTTACCACCTGCGGCAGTACCAAGAGCCATTGAAGCCGCACACGCCAATTTTACCCATGTTGGTACATCAAAAGTATCTATTAAGCCACCACTTACTAGTGCTAATGTTATTATCCCCATCGCCTTTTGTGCATCATTTGAACCATGCGAAAACGCCATAGCAGCTGCAGAAACCAGCTGCATTTTTTTAAATCCATGATTCAAAGTATTAGGTGCTAAACGCCCAAAAATCCACAAAAGAACTACCATTAGGATATATCCGGTGGTCAAAGCAATAATGGGTGAAATAACTAAAGAAAGGACAATCGTTTCAATCCCTTTTGCATTAAGAGCTTCGAAACCAGATGCCGCAGCAACAGCACCAACAAGTCCGCCTATTAAAGCATGGGAAGAACTGCTGGGAATTCCATACCACCAGGTTATCAGATTCCAAATTATGGCTGCGATCAATGCAGCAACAATCACATTGGCATTAACCATTGATGCCGATTTCACTATATCGCCGCCAATAGTCTTAGCGACACCTGTACTTAAAAGAGCTCCACAAAAATTAAGAACAGCCGACATTATAATAGCTGTTCTAGGTTCGATAGCTCTCGTGGACACGGTTGTGGCAATCGCATTCGCTGTATCGTGAAAACCATTAATAAAATCAAAAACCAGTGCCAGAAAAACAACGAGCAATAACATAAATGACATATCAAGCATACTTCAGCACAACCCTTTTCAAAGAATCGGCCAAAACAACACAGGTATCAAGCATTTTTTCAAGCTCAGTCATTATTTCTTTCCATTTTAAAATTTGAATGGCATCAGGCGTATTACAGAAAAGTTTTACCATTTCATCACGGTATAACTCATCACCTAAAGCTTCAAGTTGCTTTATTTTGTTTGTACGTGCCTCAATTTTTAAATAATTTTTCTTCATATTAGGCACTTCATTAATTGCTTTATTAACCTGTTTTACACAATCACGCACATTTTTCGCCATCAAGACTATTCCTTCCGATGGTTCACCTGGATCATACTTATAAAACTTATGCAGGAAGTCACCAATCGAATTCAAAATTTCGTTTTGGATTTCAATCAGTACATGAATATCCTCACGGTCTAATGGTGCAATAAAAGTTTTGTGCAATTTACTCTCTGTCGCTTCAACAATTTTATTAGCTTTGTTCCCCAACTCATCAATTAATGACAAAGCCTTCTCTTGAGAAGTTTTACCATTTACGCTATCTACCATTACATCTGCTGCCTCAACACAAAGTTCGGCATGATTATCCATAAATTCAAAAAACTTTTCTTCCTTAGGTTTTAACCTAAACGGCATGATTGCCCTCCTCTAGTCTTTAAACAAATTTTTAATACTTGACAGACATGGAATAATTATAACACAACGTTAAGCTTAAAAATCAATAAAATTTTGTGTTTTTTGACGACAATTATCTAAATGAACATTAAATTTTAGCAAAAATTTTATATCGTAAAATGTTCTGACTATTTTAGTTTATTTTTTAATGACCTTATTTTTCCATTGAAATAACAACCTTATCACCACTCTTCAGCCAGTCCATTTGTTCTATTGTATCAATTCACCATTAACTCTATAGCTAATTTCAAGAGCGAAAGGATTTACTTCATCAGCCGTCACTAATCAAAACTCGAATAGTAATTAAACTCTTTAATAATCTGACAAAAATAAACTTAAGAATTAATACGCAATAAGGCCTCACCCCAATGTGTTGGGTGAGGCCTTATGACAAAACAGTTTTTAGATATCTTTCATTCAAGCACTATAAAATTTCACTAATATGGACAGCCTTAAACTTGCCGCCACTTTTTTCAGCAGCTCTCTTAAGTTGCTTTAAGCAATTATAACATTCAGTCGTTACAATAGCTGCGCCACTCTTTTCTATATTCATGCGCTTTTTGTCCAACAAAGTATCCGATGTTTCCGGATAATCGCTTGGGAAGAAGCACGGTCCGCCACAGCACACATCAGCGCCAGCCATCTCAACATAATCACCAGCTGTTTTAAGTAGTTCACGAGGCTCCTTTTTTATACCTTGATTCCTGCCCAAGTGACATGGATCATGATAAGTAATACAATCTTCATGTTTTTCCGACAAATAACCAATTTTGTTTAAATACTCGGATAATGAAAATACCTTTTTGCTAAAGGCAGCTGCACGTTCACTCCATTCCGGATCATTTGCCAGATATGATGCGACTTTTTTCAACGTATCACTGCAACATGCACAGTCAGAAACGATGGTGTCTACATCCTCAAAAAGCTGGATATTTTGTTTAGCATATTCGATAAAAACATCCACATGGCCACGAGTTAAAGCAGGCAAACCACAGCATTCATTATTGATTAGTTCAACTTCAGCTACGCGACTTAAGAGTTCAACTGTTTTAACTGCAGTATCAATTGCATCTAGTCTCGCCTGACAGCCAAAGAAATAAGCGGCTTTACAGTTAGCTTCAGTTTCTGGTCCTTCTATTACTGCACAACGTTCACATAATTTGTCAAAGGCTTCATTCATCTTTTCTTTTTCTTCAGCAGAATAATCAAAAGGTTTATTTGATAATTTAACTAATTTTTGTCTCGTTTTTAACATCACTTCCGGTACTTTAACTTTGCTGGCGCAAACATCTATACAAGCGCCGCAAAGCAAGCAATAGTCAACCGCATCCAGAATATCCTCTTCAGGTGCGACACCGCCCTTAGTAAGAGCACGAGCTGCATTTATCATACCGCGTGCACCACAAGCCTCACGGCTATTTACTGCAAAAACAGGACAAACGAGTAGGCAATTACCGCACCGATCACATTTACTGGCTATTTCATGAATTTCCTTAAGTAATTCTTTATTTTTATCAGTCATGGATAGCTTCCTCCTCCGGCCATACTTTGCCTGGGTTCAGTATTCCTTTTGGGTCCAGTGCTTTTTTGATCGATTTCAGGACGTCTACACCGGCTTCACCCAAAGCATCCTTTAAATAATTTTGTTTTGTAATTCCAATACCATGTTCACCTGAAAGAGTGCCACCCAATTCAAGCGTAGCTGCAAACACTTCATCAACTGCCTTATGTACAACTTTTGCCTGTTCAGGATCCGACATATCACAAAGAATCGATGGATGTAAGTTGCCATCGCCGGCATGCCCATAAACAGCAAAATCGAGATTATATTTATTAACGATTGTGCGAATGCGTCTGACAATTTCAGGAAATTCATTACGTGGTACTGAAATATCTTCACTTATGCGATCTGGAGCCAATGCGCCAACAGCAGGGCTCAAAGCACGTCTGATAGCCCAAAGGTCATCAGCTTCCTGGGCCGTTTGGGCAATACGTATTTCAACTACACCATTTACATTAGCAATTTTCTCAATTTGTTCAGCTTGTTTTTTGATTTCGTATTCTTCTGAGCCATCAACTTCAGTTACAATGCAAGCTTGCACTGTCTCAGGAAAATCAAATTTGCGATTTTTAGCAATTGCCTTAAGACAAGTCCTGTCCATAAGCTCGGCGGAAGCCGGCACAATCCCAGCTTGCAGCATTTGGTGGATAGTGTCGCAAGCACCGTCCAGCGTTGCAAACATCAATAAAAGCGTATTACGGAATTTAGGCATAGGTATCAGGCGGAGAATTGCCTTAGTTACGATACCCAAAGTGCCTTCTGAACCTACTATCAGCTGTGTCATATTATATCCGGTTACATTCTTAATTGACTTGCCACCGGTCTTTATGATTCTTCCATCAGCAAGAACTACTTCCAAACCCATAACAAAATTATGTGTTACACCATATTTAACGGCACGCATACCGCCGGCATCTTCAGCAATATTGCCGCCAATTGTCGAAAACTTGAAGCTGGCAGGATCAGGTGGATAAAACAGACCCTTTTGTGCGCAAAGATTGTAGATATCACCGGTACGCACTCCTGCCTCTACGGTAATCATCATGTTTTTTTGATCTAATTCTGTAACTGAAGTCATACGATCAAGGCAAAGCACAATGCCTCCTTTAAGAGGTATTGAACCACCGGTACGACCGCTTGCAGTTCCACGTGCAGTTACAGGTATGGCATTGTCATAAGCAATTTTCATTACTTCTGCAACTTCCTCTGTAGTACGCGGCCTTACAACCAAATCGGGCATATTGGCTGGAAACAAAGGCACGAAAGATGAATCGTATGAATAACCGAAACGATCCAAATCTGAATCCAAGGTATGCTCTTTGCCAACAATATTGCGGATTTTCCGAACAACTTCTTGTGTTATCATCGCGAGCCTCCAATAGTATAATTTACCTAACTTTGATGATAACAAAAAACATCGTAATTATAAATAGAAAAATTAAAAATATTCTTGGTCAGTAATAATTATTCAAGACATAAATTAATCTTTAGTTTTCAGGATAGAAACCGATGTCTTAGTGAAAAAGTCAGAAAGAACATCCCCGAAGCAAAAAGAACTATCGTTGCACCTGTGGCCGTATTCCAATAGTAGGACATTATAAGCCCCGCAATTCCTGATAGTAAAGCAATAAAAATAGAAAAAAGATGATACTGCCTGACATTATTACTTACATTACGTGCTGCGGCAGCTGGAAGCACAAGCATAGAATTGATAATCAGCAGTCCAACCCATTGAATGCTGATGGAAACTACTATTGCCAATGCGGCAGAAAACAACATCTCACTCATCAATGTATCAATACCTCTGCTTGCAGCAAGTGAGGGATTTATACTGACAATAAGGATCCGGTTAAATATAAATACCCATAAACAAATAATAACCAAAAAAACAACCAGGATCATAAAAATATCTTCTTGGCTTATACTGAGTAAATCACCAATAAGGTAAGAAGAGTACTTTGCAAAGCTTCCACTACGCGACATTATTATTAATCCCAATGCAATAGCAAATGAAGAAAAAACTCCAATTATGGTGTCGCTCGAAGCCGTTGATCGGTGTTTAATATATGTAATAATACCAGCAAAAACTATAGAAAACAAAATTATCGCTGCCAATGGTTCAATTAACCCCAGCAATGTTCCTAATGCTATGCCTGTAAAGGCTCCGTGCCCTAACGAATCAGAGAAGAAAGCCATACGATTATTAACTACCATCGTACCCAAAAGTCCAAAAAGAGGCATCACCAAAATTATCGCCAAAAAGGCATTTTTCATAAATGTATGGGCCACCCAAGGAAATGGCAGCATGAAATCAACTAATGTATACCAACCGTCTAACACGAACATTCCTCATTTCCTGCTTTGCCTTTATCTTTTTCAGCTACTGGGAATATACTCTTAAAAATTTTTCTGGTTTTTTCATCGTTAAAAACTTCTTCAGGCGTACCATTACAAATGACAGTACCATCAAGCAGAATTACCCTATCAGCATACCTGCTTACGAGGTCAAAATCGTGTGAAATCAAAATAATAGACAAATCATTTTTTTTGCGAAGCTCTGAAACCATATCATAAAACAATTCAAGGCCATTCTGGTCTATTCCCGAGACAGGTTCATCCAAGAGCAACAAATCCGGTATTGGATCGAGTGCTAAAGCAAGCAGTACTCTCTGCAATTCACCACCTGACAAAGCCCCAAGCCTTCTATCTGCAAGATGCTCGGCCTTTACAATTTTAAGATCTTCAATAACCCTGCTGCGCAATTTCTGCGAACAGCATAACCATGATGGTACTTGTGTTAAACAACTATTAAATAAATCCAGGACACTTGTAGGCGTGCCCACATCAAAATTCAGATATTGAGGCACGTATCCTATACAAGGATGTCCCGTATGAACACCCTTCTCATCCAGGTACTTCAAATCACCAGAATGCTTAACCTCACCCAATATTGCTTTTAGCAAAGTACTTTTACCGGCGCCATTTTTACCAATAATAGCAGTAAGTTCACCACAGTGAATATGCACATTTACATTATCAAAAATCTTTGCAGCGCCAAAACTAACAGCAAAATTTTCGATTTTGGTGCAACAAAGTTTGCTGCAAAGATTTTCGCTCTTTTCGTAAGTATCTCCCATTATTGCAATGCCTCTTTAAGTACATTAAGATTTTTTCTCATAGTATTGATATAGTCATCATAAGCATCAGGTTTAGATTCGCCTGTCACTGCTGGATCAAGTGTAAATAACTTCGCTCCTGTTTCCTTAGCAATCACTTCTGCCGCTTTAGCCGGATATTGTGGTTCGGCAAATAAAGCTTTTACTTTTAATTCTTTTACCTTGTCAATTGTCTCTTCCAATTCTTTAGGTGAAGGCTCTGTCCCAGGCTCTCTTTCAATAACGTCAACGATGTTAAGATTGAATTCTTTGGCAAAATAAGGGAAAGCTTCATGGAAGGTTATGATATCTTTTGTTTTTACATTATCTAAGCTTGAATGCATGTCATTTCTCAAGGCTTCTAACTTTTTCGTATAAACACTCGCATTATTTTTGTATTTTTCAGCATTAACAGGATCGAGCTCTGCTAATTGTTCAGCTATATTCTTCACTTGCATTATTGCATTAGAAACGCTTACCCAAACGTGAGGATTCTCTTCGCCGTTTTCATCCTTCAATAAAGGTATATTCTTGCTTGCATCAACTATTTTTAATTTTGGTTGTTGTTTAACCGCTTTATCAAGGAATACCTCCATTCCTGCGCCGTTAACAACAAAAGCATTTGCTTTCTCTAGTTTTTGCATGTCTTCAGGAACTAACTGGTAATCATGTAAACAACCTGTTTGTGGTTTTGTCATATTTATGACCTTCACACCAGGAATGTCTTTAGTAATATTTATTGTTGCAATATACATGGGATAAAAAGAAGTAACAACAGTAAACGAAGGTTTGCCATTTTCCTTATCTTTGTCAGCAGCACTATTGCGACCACATGCAGACAGCAATACTATGCTTAATGCCATAACTAAAAACACTCTAAAAATTTTATTCATTTTAAATCCTCCCAAATTTTTATTAACTGCTTTTCTATAGAAAATCATTAGATTCTTTTTGACATCCAGAACAATAACCATAAAATTCAAGTGAATGAGAAACTACAGCAAAACCATTTTTTTCAATAGTTTCTATCGCTTCTTTGCTAACTGGGCATTTTTGCAGGCATTCAATCTTACCGCATTTGAGACAAATAATGTGATGATGATGACCATCTCTTGAAATTTCAAAGCGGTTGCCATCTTGATTAATCATCTGTATTTCATTAACAATCGCCAATTGCTTAAACAAACTAAGATTTCGATAAATTGTGTCCAGGCTTACATCTGGTTGCTCTTTTTTAACATATTCCAAAAGCTGTAACGCCGTAGAAAAAGGTCCGCAATTTAACAAGGCGTTAATAACTGCACGTCTTTGTGGTGTGATTTTATGGCCTTTATCCCGTAAAACATCAATTACGTTATCCATGTCTCCTCCTAAATAGTAATATTATTATTTAGTATTATACGACATTATTTCAAATGATGCCATACCTTTAAATGATATAGACAAATAATTAATGAAAAAATAAAGAGACGGAACGCCAAGGCTTACGCCAAGACATCCCGTCCCTTCATTTTTTATTGTAGAATGCTATTAAACTATCCCTTGTGCTTTCATTGCTTCAGCAACTTTGATAAATCCTGCTATATTGGCACCAATAACTAAATTGTCTTTGTGTCCATATTTTTCTGCAGCCGCGCTGGAGTTTTTATAAATGTTAAGCATAATGGTTTTGAGTTTCTCATCAACTTCTTCAAAAGACCAAGCCAATCTCATGCTGTTCTGTGTCATTTCCAGACCGGAGACGGATACACCGCCAGCATTGGCAGCTTTTGATGGTCCAAGGTAAATACCATTTGCCAACATGTAATCTATTGCTTCATTTGTGCTAGGCATATTCGAACCTTCACAAACGAATTTTATTCCATTTGCAACAATTTTCTTGGCATCTTCAATAAGGATTTCATTTTGAGTTGCGCAAGGTATAACTATATCAACTTTGCATCCCCATGGTTTTTCTCCAGGATAGAATTTAGCACCAAAACGATCAGCATAATCTTCTACACGGTCACGACCAGATGCTCTCATTTCAAGCATATAGTCAATTTTTTCACCGCTAACGCCATTTTCATCATAAACATAGCCATCAGGTCCGGAAATAGTAACAACCTTGCCGCCCAATTCGGTTACTTTAATAACCGTGCCCCAGGAAACGTTGCCGAAACCTGACACTGAGACAGTTTTTCCAGCAAATGAAGTGCCTTTTGCCTTGAGCATCTCCTGACAGAAATAAGCAATACCGAAACCGGTAGCTTCAGGACGGGTCAAACTGCCACCAAAGGACAGCCCTTTACCAGTGATAACGCCATTTTCATAAGCGCCTTTAATTCTTTTATATTGTCCGAAAAGGTAGCCAACTTCTCTGCCGCCAACCCCAAGGTCACCAGCAGGAACATCAACATTAGGACCAATATGTCTATATAATTCTGTCATAAAGCTTTGGCAAAAACGCATTACTTCCGCATCTGATTTACCTCTTGGGTCAAAATCAGAACCGCCCTTACCACCGCCCATAGGCAGACTTGTTAACGAATTTTTGAAAGTTTGTTCAAACCCAAGGAATTTAATAATGCTGAGGTTTACAGAAGGATGGAAACGCAAACCACCTTTATAAGGTCCAATGGCGCTATTAAACTGAACACGGAAACCACGGTTAACTCTTACTTTGCCAGTATCATCAACCCATGGAACCCTGAAAATTATTTGTCTTTCAGGTTCAACTATCCGTTCCATAATCCCTAAATCGATATATTCAGGATTTTTCTCGAGAACCGGAACCAACGAACCTAAAACTTCTTTTACTGTTTGATGAAATTCTGGTTCATTAGCATTTCTTTCTACCACTCTACGATAGAGTTCATCACAATACTTCTGAGCATTTGTTGTCATTGCACAACCCTCCCAAAATTTTTGTTACCAACGGTAGTTCTTTACTAATCTGTTCCAACCTCATTATAACGCTCACTTTGTATTTTGTATACGAAAAAGTTGGATGGAAATTTTAAAAAATTTCGTTTGATAAAAACTATTTATAAATAATCCCTTGGAAATTTCTGCCATCAATTTTAACTATGAACGGTTCTTCTCTTCTCACCAGTTTTACATATTTAGTTTGGTGCACAACTGGCTGGTTTTGCAAACACGGCCAGTCAATTTCCCCCTGCTCACTTGCAAACGGTATATGAAAATACCCCATACCTGTAGCCGTCAAGTTATGGAAAAAATGACTGCCAAGCGATGGCTCCGGGCGAAGATCGCTTCGATCAACTTCTACTATTATCAAAGATTGCGACATTTGCTCCCAAGCAAGCGGTATGCCCAACCATCTGTCTGATGTTCCAATTCGCCCAAAACCAATCAAAATACAGCGGCGTCCCTCTTTTACCAAGATTTTGTTAAGCTCTCCTATTTCTCTTGCAATTTGGGGGCTGTCCTTGATGTCAAAAGTTGTAGGATCAACATAGATAATATCTCTTATATTATCATAGTAACCGTTGCCAATAGTTTGCTGGCTGAAGCACCAGGTGTCGGTTCTTTCTTCCAGATTCACCTGGTGCGCTTCTCTTCCTACAACAATTGGCCGTATTTGCAAAAAATTGAATTCCGCTGGTTTACTTTCATCGTTAGGGATTTTTACAGCAAACTCAATCTCAACATCTGAGCCAAAGGCTTTCTTACCCATAAGCATCAAGTCCTGAATAATCTGAGTTAAAGGCAATCTGTTGTATTTAAGAATAGGTGCAAACGTAATCAACTTTAAGCCGGAATAGTTCACATTATCATATATACAGTCATTCTCGGCAGAATAAGTACTGCCTATATAGTCTAAAGCTCCATCTTTATAGGCCTGTGTCACTGGCACTTTTTCATAAATATAATTTTCATCGGCACTTAAGGTAAGATTCGCAGTTTTCTTAAGGTTAACTGAGTAAAATAAATTTTGTGATTTTCTCATCTGTTCCTGCGAACTTGATACCAATGGGTTCAGTTTAGGATATGCGGGTGAAAATCTGAATACTCTCTCACCCTCAACAATTGTTTTTCCAAAACCGAGTGCCAGACTTACAGTGCCATCATTAGGTTTCATCGGATAATAAGGATAAAAATTATATGACTGGGCAACACCGGAGATAGTCGGATAAAAATGGTCGCCATAGTATTCACCTACAAGCTCCTGAATAAGAACTGCCATTTTCTCCTCTTCAATTCTGATATCGGCATTTTGCGCATATCTTAAAGGAGCTTCATAAAATACAGAAGCATAAACCAATTTAACCGCATCCGTAAGTTGCTTGAAGCAGATATCTTTATTAGCATTGCTATTCGGAGCAATATATGTTTTATAAATTCCTGCAAAAGGTAGAATTCTGGAATCTTCAAGAATGCTTGATGAACGAACAGCAAGCGGACACTTTATATATTGAGTAAGCACCCGAAGATTTTCCTCAATTTCATCAGGCAGTTTCGACTCAATAAATTTATTCGCAATTTCTGTCTCTGATAATCCGCAGTTTATGCAAGAATAAAGGTTGTTCTGTTCAATGAATTTTTCAAACACTTCACTTCCTATAACAAACGAACGAGGGACCTTTACTATCATGTCATCATATTTTTCAGCCATATGTGCCTTCGATATCATGGCATTCATGAAAGCAACACCGCGTGCCTTACCGCCCAAAGAACCTTTACCAAGTTTTATAAAGGCATTTTCCATGTCTTTTTTTGCGAGTCCTTCAAAACTCAATATAGAACCTGTCTGATATTTTTTAAAATAAGCATTAAGAATGCATAGTATATAATCCCTCATATCGGAAATGCTGCCTATTTTCTCCGCATCCAAAAACCTTAGTTTTTCGGCAACTTCAAACTCTGCTCGTGCACGAAACCAACGTGAGAAGTCATTATTTGCCGCATGATATTTTAAGCTTTCCTCAGGCAAGTCTCTAATAATTTTTTCCAATGCGGTAATATCATTGGCCTCACCAATAACAAGTCCATCAGGGTATTTAAAGACAAATGGTCCGAAGCCGTAGCTTTCCAAAATATAGCTGCGCAGATTGTGAAGAAGACTCGGTGATGTTTTGCTTAAAAAATTTATTTTTCTTTCCAACGCTATCTTTTCATTTTCCTCATCTTCAGACTGCAACAAAAACGGAAGATCATTTATCATTTTCTTTACTTGCTGAGCCAGTTCAAAACCTGCCGCTTTATTGAGGCGACCACCTTTGGGAAAACGTACATCTGAAATTATCCCCAGTAAATTATAACGATACAATTCAATAATTTTACTCGCTTCTTCGTAGGTTTCCGCTAGTAAAATTTTAGGTCTGAGACGCACCCTGAGTAAACCGTGCTTGACATTCATGGCATGCAGAACCAGGTACCTCGTTTGTGACAATATCTCCGTATATATGATAGGCAAAATCTGCGAATAATATACAGGTGAATCTTCAACAAGCAAAATCGCTTGAACGCCAAGCTTACTATCAGTAGCAAAGTTTTGCTGATCTTCAACATATTTAATTATTGCCAATAAAACTTTATTATCTCCTGACCAATGAAAAACCCTGTTAATACAGGCATTTTCTCTTATTCGTCCAATAAGTTCCGGTGTCAAGCGCTCATAAGAAAGCATAACGATTGGTATACCGGGATACGCTTCATGAATTGCTCTTTCAAAATCAAATGAGCTCATATCATTTGCACGCGACATGGAAATAACCAAATGTATCGGAATTGTTTTTAGTGTTGCAAAAGCTTCTTCCCTGCTCGCTACCCAATGAATCCTGGGAATATATGGAAGGCTCAGATCGCTGAACTGATGATAAATCTTCTCAGCCAACTGACCGTCTTCTTCAAGCACATATGCATCATATTCGGTAGATATAAGCATTATTTCGGTTACTCTGAACTTGAATAAATCATCTGCGCCTGAAATACAGGATTTCGCTTCGGTATATTTTTCCATGATTCTTCTCCTTTAAAGAAAAATGACATTTTGCTAAAAGCAGATAACCTTATTAAAAATTATTCCAGATGTTTACTAATGTAAAACTAATACAGATGGATACTTCCCCATATAAGAGCAAAGTCCTGCTAAAATACAATCTTCTCAGCATGATTTCATTAAAATTATGTTACATACAAGCAAAGGTAAGGCAATTAAAAAACTTATTTTATCTGGTTTACTCTCAATGTGCTAAAATATTTCTTTAAGGAGATGAAAATATGAAAAAAAAGCTAATCGCTGCTATCGTTTTATTATTTAGCTTTTTTGGTTTTTTATTTTTTGAAAACCAGGCAAAAACTTATTACCCACCACAAAAAGAATATCATAGAATTGTAATCTTAAGTGATGCACATTATCCTAGCAAATTGTCAGCTGAAGAAAATGCTAATGGCAGACAAGCAAAGATTGATAACAAGTTAAGTGCTATTAATGATGTTAATGGTTGGAACGATGTTGATTTAGTTGTTTTCTTAGGTGACATTGTTGAAAAATTAGGTAATGAATCCGACTATTCCCAAGCTAAAGAATTTGTTGATAAACTGACCAAGCCCAAAGCACTCATCGTCGGCAACCACGAATTTATGTATGAAGATCATCTAACAGCAAGCGGTAAATTGAAATGGGCTTCTCCTGAGTTACGTGAGGAAAAACTAGAGAGATTCAAAAATACTTTTCAATTAAATGATTTATATTATGGTCGATATATTGATAACTATCTGCTTATTTTTCTTTCTCCTGACGTAACAAACGGCAGATATCTGACAGAAATATCAACAGAGCAGTTAAGTTGGTTAGAAAAAACATTAGTTGCTAATAAAACAAGGCCCACGCTGATATTTTTTCATGCCCCTTTGGCTGGAACTTTAGCATCATACAATAAAGACGCAAATACGCCAAACTTCGTTGCTCAACCTGAAAAACAACTGCATGACTTACTCATGAATAATCCACAAATATTATTATGGGTTTCCGGTCACACACATACCCCGGCAACAAATCCAAGCTTCGATGCAACAATAAATTTTTATGAAGGTAAGATACTTGATTTACATAATCCAACCTTAGACGGTAAAACAATCTGGACAAATTCAATATATCTTTATCCTGATAAAATTTCCATAAGAACATATAATCATCAAACAGGCGAATTTGTTGAAAATTTAGATAGAACTATACCAATTACCTTTACCGCTAAATAACTCTCTGACAAAAGCAGAGCAGGCAGCCTACAATTATAGGCTGCCTGCTCTGCTTTTATTATTCATTTTTGCTTATTATATTATTCTTTGGCCATACTACTTCACCATGCTTATTGACATAGTCAGGATTTAAAAGCGTTCCAACCCGTGCAAGTCCATCGGAAAAATCTTCTGCTGAACTATATACAGCAGGTACCACAATTTCGCCCCTCGTATTAATGAAACCCGTCCCAGTTTCAGTGCGCACCGCTGCCAACCCTTCACAGAAAATCATAGGACTACCCCAAATCCGCGGAAGATACTCAGGCTTGATAATAAACTTGCCGCTTGTATCTATGAAACCCCAACGCCCATTGACTTCTACAGCAGCCAATCCCTCAGAAAAGTGCTCGGCTCCGTCGAATTGCAGCGGTATAACTACCTCACCTTCAGTGTTTATATAGCCGTATTTTCCTTCCTTGACTACCATAGCTAAGCCATTAAAAAACTGTTCTGCCCAGTCATACTGAAAATCGACCACCGTTTTCCCGGTAATATCAATAAAACCAAATTTGTCTTTACCATTTGGCATAAGCTTGCTAACTGGTGTTATTCTTTCTTCAAACTGCTGATCACGCCAATTAACATCACAATGATATATCGGTTGAATAATTATAATACCTTGTCTATCGACAAACCCCATACGTCCATTTTTCATAAACGCAACGAGTCCACCACCAACCGGCCACGCATCGCCAGACACCTCAAAAAGCTCCTTGCCATTTTTATCAGTGAAAATGGTTTTTCCTTGTTTTTTAACCTGAGCCATACCATTTTGTGCTATGCTCCCCCCAAAGCCTTGAATAATCAATTCGCCACTGTGATTAATATACCAGCCATCAGAGCCTTCAAACCTGACCCCAGCAAGACCTTCACTGAAAAAGCCTGCTGTACTGAATTGTGGAGAAATAACAAAAGTTCCAGTTCGATCAATATAGCCCCACTTGCCGCTTTCAACATCTTTTGCAGCCGCTAAGCCTTCGCTAAATTCACCTACTTCGGCAAATTGAAGGGGAATAATTACATCACCTGTAATGTCGATAAAGCCTGCTATATTCCCTCTTTTGACGGGAAAAAGATGACCATCATTACTTTTCGCTGCCACACAAGAAATTTGCATAGCAAAAATTAAACCTATAATCATAGCAAACAATCTAAGACTTTTAAGCATAGCAATCAACCTTTCATTTACAACTTTATCCTTCTGGCAGCCACAAAATAAGAACATTTCTAGAAATTGATATTATTATAATTAATTTACTTCATTATAACTAATCAATTGTAGATTTACCATTGGGCTCTAAAGTTTTTGTTTTTGCTGCTATGCATCAATGCCATCTTCTGTCATTGGTTTGGGTAAAATAAAGGTACAAATTGCAGCTAAAAGGGCAAAGATGGTTAAAAGCTCCATTGTTCTTGGCAAACCATAGTTATCTGCAAACTTGCCAATCAGCGGAACAAATATACCACCAATACTGAAATATAATCCAAGTGTTACACCAGAGGCAAAACCAATACTTTTTGACAAATAGTTCTGTCCCAAAACAACTACAGAACTAAAGGGTGAAAACATTGCAAAACCAATAGGTATCATTAGCAAAAAACAAATATAAGCATTAGTTGTTTGGGATAAAATGGCGATCATTGGAGCCAAAAGCCAGTAGCTAAACTGCACTACCTTAAGATAACCAATCTTATCTGCCAAAAAGCCACCAATCAAAGTAGTTACTACGCCAAACATAAATAGCAGAGTCAACGCCGAACCTGCCAAAGTCGTCGAAAGTCCGGTAACTTTAACCAAATATAAGGGAATGAAACTGCGCAACCCACAAACAACAACTGAACTGAAAGCAATTATAAGTGTTAAACGGGCAAAAGACGACCAATCATTTTTACTTTTCTCCTGTTCTATTAATGAATTAGCTCTCTTAGCATTATTTGAAATAAAGCTTTTAGCAATCTCTTCTTTCATTCTTGGCCCAATAACAAGCAATGCTGCAGAAATAATTATTGCCAAAAGAGAAAATACTACAGTGCCTTTCATGCCAAAAAAAGTAATAACTGACACTGCTATAATTGGTCCAACCGCAAAACCTCCGTTACCGCCTACAGAAAAAATACTAAGTGCTGTCCCACGTTTTGTTCCTGATAACTTATTGATAATTCTTGCAGCCTCAGGGTGAAAAATTGCACTACCAATACCGCTTACAGTAACCAAAGCGAAGATTGACCAATAGTCTTTAAATAAACCAACCAGGCCCATTGACACGCCAGAGAGCAAAATACCTAAAGACATTAACCACGTTTTTGAAGTATGATCAGCCAACCAACCAAAAGTTGGTTGAACTAATGATGATAAAAAAGATGAAGCAAACATAAAACCGGCGACAGCACTATAATCCATACCATAATAGAGAATGAAAAAAGGCAATATTGCTGGCAACGCACCCATTGCTATATCACAAAAAAAATGTCCCACTGCAACTAAATACACATATTTTTGATTCAACACTTCAACCCCCTCAAATAAATTGCCTATTCTTCTTTCATGATTTCCTCATCATATTCTTGTGTCAAATCATTAAGAAATCTTAGAATTATCTTTTGTTCATCAAGACTGTATTTTGATAGTATTGATATTTTTTTTTGCATTGCTTGCTGGTGACATTTTTGATGAGCAATATATACCCGCTCACCAAGTTTCGTTAAAACGAAATAAACTTCTTTGTTATTTTGAGCTTTCTGATAACTTTCAATTAATTTTTTCCACAACAGCTTCTTTGAGATTTTACTTATTGCACCTTTTGTCATACCCATTGCTATGGCAATTTTTGTCACGTTAGCACATTCCATTGAACCAATCTTATCAATGCAATGAGCTTCTGCCAAACTAATACCATCAAAAAGCTCTTCATTGTGGTCCCGCAAAACATCTGAGTGCTCTCTTATTCTTGTTATAGCTTTAACTATCTCCATTGAAAATTCCATATAACCCTCCATATTGTTTCCGTGTAAACAATATAGCATATAATAGTTTCCATGTAAACAATAATAATTTTAGTAAATAATTTTTATTTTCAGAATTATATGTTATATTGTAGTTGTTAATAATAATTTATGAGAGGAGCGCTACTAATGGGTTTAAGAAAAATACTGCTATTGATAGGATTTATAGTTTATGGGTTTTTAACTTGTGCAAATCCTGCATTGGCAATGAGTTTTTCTGCTGATTTCTATGGTTCTGACGGAAATAATGGAAGAATTTATATTGATTCCAACAAAACTAGAATGGAAACAAAAGAAATGACCAGTATTACGCGTTTTGATAAGATGCTTGTCTGGTTACTTATGCCTGAAGAAAAAATATATATGGAACAGTCTTTGAACCCTGTAGAAACAAGCCAAAAACATTTGCCTTCAAATGAAGCAGTCACAGATGAAATTGAGCGAGTATTCATTTTACACGAAACAATTAACGGTTATGCTTCTGACAAATACAAGATTACAATCAACAACCAGGGTTCACACTATGAATGGATTTCCAGTGATCCAGGCATAATGATGTCAGTAAAAACCTCCGCAATTGATGGCAGTTGGTGGAACGAATATCGCAACATCAGTCTTGCCGTGCCAGATTCAAGTCTATTTGAAGTTCCTGCCGGTTACACTAAAATGAACCTTCCTCCAATGGGCGGCTAAATTATATGTTATGAACGTTTAGTGCACCTGACCAAAATTTGCTTAATACAATTACAACATATTTTAAATCAGTAAAGGCAGCGGGATAAAATCCTGCTGCCTTTACTTCTCAATTAGTCTGCACTTTTTCCTGAAACGGCACCTTGCTCAGCAAAATGAACAGCTGCATTAGCAGGAAACTCTACTGCTGAACCATCTGGCGAGTGCCACTTTAGCGGTTCCTTAATTGTTCCAGAAATTACTTCACCATACTCATTAAATTCTATCTTCTTTTTAGCAATAAATTTTACAAACCCTGCAGAATCTTCAGCCATGAAGTTGTTTCTCCAACCCATAGGTCTCAAATTTGTATCTTCGTCTAAAACTCCGTAATGAACTGCGCCAGACTCATAAAAAGCAAGCCCGTTATCTTCTTTAAAATTCAAAAAGCCGTACTTATCTTTCACTAATTGAATAGTTGCATCTTCGGCAATTGTACCTGAAATTACTTCACCTGATTCATTGAAGGTTACTTGCGTTCCCCCTTTGTATTGCAGATGCCCATGAGACGGAACTGCCGTGTTATACTCCTTTCCTACAACGAAATGCTGATAGTGATGAAAAAACGGATCAATACCGGCATAGGTTGAAGAGTAATAATAGTCATTTAAAACCTGCTGCCAGCCAAGCGGCCTCAAGAAGGTATTATCAGCTAGTGTACCTGAAATTACCTCGCCTAATTCATTAGTCGTAACTACTGTATCCTTCTTAAATTTCAGTTGATCGCCGACTGTCCATCCTTGCGGATGCAACTTTGTTTCTTTAGTCAATGTTTTGCTTCCTGCATATCCGGAAGGCATAATGAACGCTAGAGGTAAAGATAATATAAACATAGTAATAACCATGTGCCTAAAACTCATAGCATGCCTCATTAATTTCATCTCCTCAATCTATATTGAAATATCTAAACAAAAGTATCGGGCTTAATCTAACATACACAATTAATTATTTTCTTTGTAAAAGATAGAACTCCTTCAAAATATTTTTACTAAATTCTGCCAAAAAGCTAACAATCACAATTCTATGCGATACAAACTACTCTCCAAAAAGTTTGAATCAGTTAACAAATGTTGCTAGCAATCAAACATAAACCTTGACTTTAGCAAGTTTTAAGCCATAATATTTAACTAATATGGTATATATTAAAATATCTAAATATAAATTTAGACTTGTGAAAAGAGGCCATTTCCTGATGGATGATATTAGAAGATATAAGAATAATTTAAACGAAGAACGCAACAGCGCCGCATTATACAAAGCAATGGCAGTGCTAGAAAAAAATCCAACAATTAAGGATATTTACTATCGTCTGGCGGCTACCGAAGAAAAACATGCTTTAAAATGGGAAACATTGTTAGTGGAAAAAGATGCCAGTATACCTTCTTTCCATCTATCCCTACGCACAAAAACCTTAATTTGGCTCATGGAAAAATTTGGTCCGGATTTTGTGCTCCCCAGCATGGTTTCTTCTGAAGATATTGCCGCCAATGATTATGCTAATCAGCCAGAAGCAAGCGAAATGGTCAGTTCAGAAAGAGCTCACGCTATCTTGTTGGGACAACTTAACAATTCCGAGCAGCTATCTGGTTTGGATGGTCCGACATTGGCAAAAATGGAAGGAAGGCATCGCTCCGCAGGTGGCAATACCCTTCGTGCCGCAGTTTTAGGCGCCAGTGACGGCTTAGTCTCTAATTTCAACCTCGTCATGGGTGTGGCTGGTGCTGCGGTTTCTTCCTCAAACATTCTGCTTACCGGCATTGCTGGCTTGTTGGCCGGCGGTATTTCTATGGCCTTAGGTGAGTGGATATCAGTACAAAGTTCCAGAGAGCTATATGAGCGTCAGATTGGGATTGAAAAAGAAGAAATTGAAACCAACCCAGAAGAAGAAATTGAAGAACTGATTTTGATTTATCAAGCCAAAGGAATAAGTGAAGAAGTTGCCCGTCCTCTGGCAATTAAGCTTCTGCAAAATCCTGATACAGCGCTTGATACTTTGGCTAGAGATGAGTTAGGTATTGATCCTGATGATCTGGGCGGATCTGCTTTTGTTGCAGCCTTTACATCCTTCCTTCTTTTTTCTGTTGGTGCTATTATACCTGTTATTCCGTTTTTCATTTTAACCGGTCAAACAGCAGTTTATACTAGTATTGCGTTTAGTACAGTAGGTCTATTCCTGGTAGGAGCAATTACCACTCTCTTTACCGGGCGAAATATTTTCTATTCCGGTCTGCGACAAATTATCTTTGGTTTGTTAGCAGCTGCTGCAACCTATTTTATTGGCAGCCTGATTGGCGTAAGTTTGTCATAAAATAAACTAGTTGTATTAACCTTTTAACTTATTTTATCTTTCAAGAAAAGCCGGCTTGTGTGAAGTTAAATCACGCTAGTCGGCTTTTTACTATTTTCTATCAATTGTGACCACGCAACCAGCGCAGAACACCAATGGAAGAATACGCTAATCTTTTTTACCCTCATAACTAATTCGGTAAACCGCGTTTGCACGATCATCCGAAACAAGAAGAGCACCATCAGGCATAACCAGAACATCAACCGGTCTGCCCCAAGGGACTGCTGAATTCGACCAACCATGGGCAAAAACTTCCTGGCTGATAGGCTTACCATCTTGCAATCGCACTAATAGAATACGATAGCCTATCAGGCTAGTCCTATTCCAGGAACCATGCTCAGCTATAAAAATTTGATTTTTATACTCTTCGGGGAACATTTCTCCAGTGTAGAAGCGCATGCCTAGTGGCGCTACGTGTGCCTCGAGTTTCATTGCCGGCTTCGAAAGAGATGGAATTTGCGGTTGTTCTTTGAATTCTGGGTCAGCTAAATTATCTCCGTAATAATAGGGATAACCAAAATGCATTCCCTTTATCGGGGCATGGTTTAATTCATCAGGCGGCAAGTCATCACCTAGCCAATCACGTCCGTTATCAGTAAAGTACAATTCTCCGCTAAGAGGATGCCAGTCAAAGCCCACTGTATTACGAACACCGTGCGCAAAAACTTCAACTTCAGACCCATCCAGATTCATTCTCATGATGCTGGCAAATCTTTCGTCTTCACTAGCACAAATATTACACGGAGCTCCAACCGGAACATATAATTTCTCATCAGGCCCGATAGCAATGAACTTCCAGCCATGGTGACGTTCTTTTGGCAGCATGTCATAAACTACAACTGGTGGTTTTGACTGATTCAAATTTTCCAAAATATTATCATAACGCAAAATACGACTAATTTCTGCAACATAAAGTGAGCCATTATGATAGGCCACACCATTTGGGGTATCTAAATTAGAGGCAACTGTTAAAACCGTAATCTTTTTTCCATCGCCATTTTCATCTACAAGCGCATACACACGGCCTTCACTTCTTGACCCAACGAAAACGATGCCGTTGTCGCCCAAAGCCAGAGAACGCGCTCCCTCTATTCCGCTCGCATAAACGCTTATTTTAAATCCGGGGGGCATGCTGATTGAATTAATATTTGATTGCGCATTACCACAGCCAGTTGTAAGAATAGCCAAAACTATTAGTTGGATAAGCACAAGCCACAAAAATCTATTTTTCATTTTAAACCTCCAAACGAAGGGGCTTTAACCTTTCCCCAAAATCATGCCGGTGAATATCACTGGATCCTTAGCCGTAGAAAAAGGTGGTGAATAAGCTAAATCCAGGTTCGCCAAATCCTCGGCTTTAGCGCCAAAGGTGATAGCTGTAACAAAAACGTCAATTCGCTTATCAACCCCCGCGGGGCCTATAATCTGTGCACCCAGCACCCTGCCTGTTTTTTTATCTGCGACAGCCTTGATCAGCATATCACGGCCGCCGTAATACTCAGGCTTATCAGGTTTGCGATCATGACTAACGATGACTTCATAACCTTCACGCAAAGCTTCTTTCTCTGTAAGACCAGTTTGTGCTATGGCCATATCAAATACTTTGAAAATCCCTGTACCCAAACCTCCTTGAAATTCAAGGTCGCCCCCTGTAATTTGATCCCCGGCAACACGCCCCATCTTATTTGCTGTTGAACCAAGCGGTCTGTAAAATGGTTTCCCTGTAATTTTAGAAAAGCTTTCAGCACAATCTCCACATGCATAGATTTCTTCGATATTTGTTGCCATTTTCGCGTTTACTTTAATTGCTCCTGTTAAACCCAATTCGATGCCAGCCTTTTTTGCCAGACTAACATTCGGTTTAATCCCAACGGCCATAATTACAAAATCAGTCTCTAACTCGCGGCCACTTTTTAAAATTACTTTATTCACGCGAGTACTGCCTTCAAACCTGACGGCTGAGTCTTCCGTAACGATGGTCACTTTTTGGTCTCGCAAATACTTTTCCAGCTCTTCCGACATCTCGCTGTCCAACGTTGGCATGACATGGGGTGCCAATTCCACCAAGGTAACATTTATACCCCTCTCGGAAAAAGTCTCCGAGAGTTCCATGCCAATAAAACCCGTTCCCACAATCACAACATTTTTAGGCTTTGTCTCCAATACGAACTTTCGAATTTTATCAGCATTCACAACAGTACGCAAAGAAAAAATGTTTTCCTTTTCAATTCCGTCAATTGGCAACATTGTCGATACTGCTCCTGTAGCAATTAGGAGTTTATCATATGTCTCATCGAATACTTCCTGTGTAGCCAGATTCTCTACCGTTACCGTTTTTACCTCTGGCTTGATTTCCAATACACGATGGCTAGTATAAACATCAACATTATGTTTTTTCTTAAAAAAATCCGCATTTCTTGGCACCACTCCAGCTCTATTTGTTATCCTATTGCTTATATAATAAGGCAGTGCACAACCAGAATAAGATATATCCTGGTCAGCTTCGAATAGCTTGATTTCGGCCGTTTTATCGTTACGTCTGGCTTTGGTAGCAGCTGTTGTTCCCCCTGCTACGCCACCGATAATGATTATTTTCATTTTCGTCCCTCCTTATGACTTGAACTGCGCTAAAAATCCCTATTTTTTTGTGCTTTATTTATATTCTAGTTTGGATAACCCCCTTGTTCCCAGAAACCTTTATATACTTCTATATCAAGAAAGATAAGACACATAAGTCAAATCAACCATAAGCTCTTAAGTACTTAAACCAATTTATTTGACAATAACTTTGCCCTTCATATAAGGATGCGGCGTGCAACTATAATCAAAGGTACCCATCTCATTGAAGGTTTGTTTAAATGATTTTCCCTTCTCCAAAGGGCCGCTATTAATTGCCGTACCCGTTACAGTATGCGTCACTGAATCCTCATTGATCCAAGTAATTGCTTCTCCCTTTTGGATTGTAATTTCTGCAGGATTGAACTTAAATTCATGAATGGTAACAATATTTTTTTCAGCAACTTGCGTTGTTGACTGTGCGCTCTTCCCAGAGCCACAGCCAATAATGGCAAAAGCCATTATTGTTATAATACTAAGAAGTAGAATATGGTATTTCTTCATATATTTTCTCTCCTTTATTTTACTTAACATGTCTATTCCGTGAATGACTTCACAATGTAAAATAACCGAAATTCAATCCAGCCGCTAATACGCCATGAATAATAGCTAACAAGAATATGATATAGCCGATGATGCGATGCCAACGAAATGATATTGGCAAAATTTTTCTAACTCCGGCAATCTGTAATACTATTAAAATTAGCAAGAGAATACCTAGCCAGAGGTGGAGCGGTTGACCAAGTATTATCGGTATTTTCATACTTCGAATCACCCCTTTGGTTAACTTTAATTTTCACTTTAAGAAATCAATACTTATCTAAAATCATTCATGAATTCATATATTTTTTTAAGTCAATTTCTCTATCAACCAACGGTAGTCCTTCTTTTAAAAACCCAACTTTGTCATGAAAATCCGGTTTATCTTCTTTATAAAAAATTCCAATAGGTATTTTTTCGCCCCATTCCATTGACTTTTCCATTGCTAGTAATTTGTTTCCCGTATCATATTCCTCTCCCAATTTATAAACTCTCTCCTTATACCATTGATATGTGTTCAATTTATTAAAACTTACACATGGCTGCAAGATATCTATTAAAGCATATCCTTTATGCCTAATCCCTTCTAACATCAATTCTATCAAGTGTTCACGATTGCCACTGAAGGCTCTGGCCACAAACCCGCAACCCAATGCAATTGCCAGCAGTATCGGATTAAATGGTATATTGCTTGACCCATTCGGCTGGATATCAGTAATATAACCAACATCAGAAGTTGGGGATGCCTGTCCTTTTGTGAGTCCATAAACTTGATTGTCATGTACAAAATGGGTAATGTCCACATTTCTCCTGATATTATGAATTAGGTGATTGCCTCCTTCACCATAGGAATCTCCATCACCGCTATTAACTATGACGGTTAATTTGTTATTGACAATTTTTGCCGCTACAGCTGGAGGAACACCCCTGCCATGCAGTCCGCTTAATCCATTCGTAGTTATATACTGTGGCAATTTTGCCGCCTGCCCAATTCCACTCACAATCAGAACTTCATGAGGCTTTTTATCCAAAATGCTCAGCGCTTCCTTCAATGCGCTGAGGATAGAATGATTGCCACAGCCGGGGCACCAGGCTGTTTCTATATTAGGAAATACGGTTTTGCTCATGTTGATTTGCCTCCTTTTACCTTGGCAATGATTTCTTGTGCCGAAAGGGGTCGTCCATCGTATTTCAGAATGCAACTATCACAAACAATTCCTGTACACTCCCTGATAATTGAGGCAAATTGGCCCGTAGCATTTTGCTCGACATTGATTATTTTTTTTATATTTTTTCTCTTATTTATCAATAATTTATCCGGTAACGGCCAAACGTCTCCAAACAACAATGCTCCATACTTGTCATTGCTTTCCTTGTTCAAAATATTAACTGCTTCCTTTACCGGGCTAGACATAGAACCCCAGGTTACAAACAATATGTCTGCATTTTCCTCACCAACAAAAATCGGTTCTTGTAACTCTTCTTTTAGACACCTCATTTTCCTTAGCCTTTTGTCATGCATTATTTCTCTAACCGTACCTGACTCAGTAATGCGCCCGTATTGATCATGTTCGTCACTGTCGAATAATACACGTGTATCTGCTGAACTTCCCGGAATAATTCTTGGAGAAATTCCTGTAGCAGTAACTTCATAACGTTTATATTCATTGCTTTCAGAATATGTTTCTGTGCTTAGATATCGATTGTTGTTAATCTTGCTGAAATCAAAAGCCCTAACAGTTCTGGTACTGTCTGCTAAAAACTGATCGCTCATTAATATAACCGGAATCTGATATTTATCAGCAATATTGAAAGCTCTATTAGTTTGGTAGAAGGCATCTTCCGGATCTCTTAGAGTTATGACCATTTTTGGTATTTCCGAAGGTGATGAAAAAATAGCAAATTTAAGATCACCCTGCTCAGTTCTTGTAGGAAACCCCGTGGCTGGGCCAGGCCTTTGTGCTTCGACAATAACCAAAGGTACTTCAAGCATTGCTGCTAGCCCAATTGTTTCAGACATTAATGCGAAACCGCCGCCTGAAGTAGCCGTCATAGCTCTTGCTCCAGCTATAGAAGCACCTAACGCCATGTTGATTGCCGCAATTTCATCTTCTGCCTGCTCAACAATTATTTCTGCATCATTCATCTTTGCAGCCAAATAGTTCATGATACCGGTTGAAGGCGTCATTGGATAACCAGAATAAAACTTCAAGCCTGATGCCAAAGCACTAAGAGCAATAGCTTCATTAGCGTTAATCAGGATGTAATCTTCTTTTCTTTCTGTTTGAATTTCGTACTTCCCGTTTAACATTTTATGCCCTTCTTCAAAGGCTTTTATATTTTGGCTGGCAATTTCTCCACTTAATTTTCCATTAACAATATCTACAGATTCATTTAAATCAAGATTAAATAGACTTAATAATGCCCCCAATGCTATATTCCCAAAAATCCTGGCATTACCAATTACGTTTGCGGTTGATTTCAACGGAAGCTTGTAAAAATTTTTATAATCGCTATTAATTTCCTCATCGGCAATAACAAAACCATCGTTTTTTAAACGATTAACATGGTTGTTAACGGTTTCCTGGTCCAAAGCAATAATGCCATCAAGACTGTCCTCATGAGAATCAATGGTCTCATTTCCAAAACGAATTTGGAAAAAATTATGTCCGCCTCTTACTCGGGACATGTAATCCTGGGTGACAAAAATTTCAAAACCTTTTCGTTTCAATATTTTTTCTAAAAATAAAGCCATGGTCTCCATTCCAAGTCCTGCGGCACCCCCGATTAAGATATTATAAATCATGCTATTCACTCCCTATGTACTTAAATAGCTTGCGCTCATAAAGATAAATCTGTCTTTATTTCAAGAAGCCCTGCAAAATAGTTTCTTCAGCTTCCTTTTCCGTCAACCCCAAGGACATGAGCTTGGTCAGTTGCTCAGAAGCAATTTTACCGATGGCCGCTTCATGGATTAATTGAGCGTCAGAATTAAACGCAGTAATTTCCGGGATAGATGATACTTCGGCTTGGTCCATAATGATTGAGTCACACTGAATATGACCACGACATCTGGCATAACCCCGCATATTCAAATGAAAAAGCTGCCTGGAGTCATTCTGTGCCACTGAACGTGAGATTACCTGAGCGGTGGCATCATCGCCAAGCAAGTAAACGGTGATATTTGATTCAGCCTTTTGATCCAGATATGTCAGCAATCTTTCCGTCACAATCAAGCGAGCATTTTTGTGTAGATGAACTTCGGTCTCACGCAAAGCATTGTTGATTCCCCTGATCTGCACCATTTCCAGTTCTGCCGTAGCGTTCTCTTCTACCACGATAATGGTTTTTGGGTTGAGAATCCTTGCGCCGCTGCCTTCACCCTCGCCATAATGTTTTTCCACATACTTCATCCTTGCGCCCCTACGGACAAAGAATTCATGAATTCCGTCATGCTGTGCCTTTCTGCTGCTAGGATTATGAATTCCGCAGCCTGCTACGATAAGAACGTCAGCATTCTCGCCAACCTCAAATGTGTTGTAAACCAAGTCATCCATACCCTCGGATAAAATGACAGGGATATGTACGCTTTCTCCTTTAGTCCCAGCCTTTATTGTGACGTCGATACCTGGTTTATCTTTTTTGGTTTCAATATTTATATTTGCAGTTGTATGGCGCTCAATGCCCTGTCCATTTTTTCTTATGTTGAAGGCTCCAGGTGGAGTTTCATGCAAATCAGCAACTTCGGCTAACAGTTTTTTATCGATTGCATTTAGCATCTGCTCTTCCCCCTCTGTTACAACTCTGGCGACAGCGACATGTTGAATCAAGCTGATCTATTTCGCCCAAAATCTTTTGTCGGCTCGTAATCTCGCGGATAGTTCTGTCAGCAACCAAAATGACCTCATCAGCTAAGTTAAGAATTCGTTCCTGATGCGATATAATCACGATAGTCGTGTCATACTTTTGATTCATCTTTTCGAAGGTTTCCGTCAATCTTTGAAAACTCCATAAATCAATCCCCGCTTCCGGTTCATCAAAAATAGCAACCTTCAAATTGCGGGCTAGAATAGTCGCAATTTCAATGCGCTTTACTTCACCACCGGAAAAGCTGGTATTAATTTCACGGTCTAAATAATCCTGGGCGCATAAGCCTACATCATAAAGAAGATCGCATAAGTTAATCTGCTTATTATCTCCGGCAGCAAGCGTTAAAAGATCCCGGACCTTAATACCTTTAAAACGCGCAGGTTGCTGAAACGCGTAACCAATGCCCAGACGAGCCCTCTCGTAGAGCTCTTTATGCGTAATATCTAAGCCATCCAATAAAATTTGGCCGCTGGTAGGCTGAAAAATACCCATAATTGCCTTGGCTATACAGGATTTCCCGCCCCCGTTAGGACCTGTCATCACATAAATCTTTTTATTCTGTAAGGTCAGATTGATATCTTTTATCAGTTGCACCTTGCCTTCTTCGCCATTTATGACAACACCAACATTGATCATTTCCAGCATTCTATGTTCACCTCCTGGTCTTTTTGTTTTATTAAGAGTTTAACTAAATATCAATATCTTTTTTCCAACGTTCAAATTTCCATTTAATATTTTATGAATTTTCTAACTATTTATATAGTAACATAAATTCGTAGAAAATTAAGATTCTTTTTTCTAAAATTACATTTGTTGTCTATAATGTTCTTAAAATCCATTTAATGTCAATTATAGAAGCTAGTTTATAATTATGACATTGCTGAGTGCTAAAAATGGTTTTAACCATGATACGGATGGTGACATCTATGCACAACATTTTATTACAAATATTTGTTCCAAATGGCGTGGGAGATATTTCATCGCTCTTATTAAGCAAAAAGTCGCTAATACTCAATTTTAGTATTAGCGACTTAATTATTTTGCATATTCATATTAAAATGCATTACGATTAATCCACTCCGCAAATGAGCTCATAATTTTATGCAAAAATTTTCGTGTGTCTTCATTAATAAGATTGCCGCTAGCATCAAAAAGAGATGCGGCATTGCCTATATAAGCCTCAGGCTGCTGCATTGTCGGTACATTTAGAAAAACCAGTGATTGTCTCAGGTGATGGTTAGCGCCAAATGCACTTAACCCACCCGGTGAAACACTGACAACAGCTCCTGGCTTACCATCCCATACGCTTTTGCCATATGGGCGCGACCCCACATCAAGGGCATTTTTAAGCACTGCAGGAACAGATCGATTGTATTCTGGTGTCACAAACAAGACTGCGTCAAATTCTTTAACTTTTTCGCGGAGAACACTCCATGCTGAAGGTACATTGCCTTCGTCATCAAAATCCTGATTGTATATGGCAAGGTCTCCTATAGCAACTTCCTCAGTAATAAAATTATCAGGTGTTTCTAACATCAATGCCCTAGCAACTTTTCTGGTATATGATTCTTTACGAAGACTCCCCACAAAAACCGCAATTTTCTTACTCTCCATAAAATAAACCTCCTCTATTAACTCTATTCAGCATCTTTACTTATCAATGGTACAAACAAATGATATATTTGGAAATTAATAATATACTATTTATGAAGGATGTAATGCTCAACTAAATTTTCCAACAGTTCAGTCGCCATTTCATTTTGACCACCTCTTGGTATAACGATGTCTGCAAACCTTTTAGAAGGTTCCACAAATGCCTCATGCATTGGTTTTACTGTGGTCAGATAACGTTTGATTGTATTATCGAGAGTGCTGCCGCGTTCACTAATATCTCTTTGTATACGACGTATCAAACGAATATCCGGATCTGCATCAACAAAAATTTTAAAATCCAGCATCGAACGTACTTCTTCGATAGCGAGAACCAGGATGCCTTCCAGGATAGCAACCGATTTAGGTGACATTGTCCTGGTACATGAAGTACGGTTATGGATGCTGTAATCATAAACGGGCACCTCAATTGTTAATCCATTGCGCAGCTGATTTAAATGTGATATCAACAACTGACTATCGAAGGCACTCGGGTGATCCAGGTTCTCCTTCTCACGTTCTTCGAAGGTCATTTGCGAACGATCCATATAATACCAGTCTTGCGATAGGTATGCTACATTTTCTTTGCCTAACTTTTCTGCAATTGTTCTTGCTACTGTTGTTTTTCCAGCTCCTGAACCACCAGCAATGCCGATAATTTTCAATTAATTCACCCCCGCCATGACAAATAAGGATTCTCTTCTAACTTACAAATAATTTAAAACCAATAAAATTAGATTAAATTATCTACAAGATATTAATTTTTAAAAATTTCCTTACATATTATTTTTTCAGTAATACTTTATTTATATATTCGCCATTTTTTAACCTTGTCCTTTAATGAGCAGAAAATTCACAAACTTTCTCGCAGGATGACATCGTGCCATATTGGTTATAAGTTGCCAACTATTTTGGGCATAAAAAAAGTCCCAGTCGAATGACTGGGACTTTCATGCTAATTAGCGTTTGTTAGCTTGGAAACAATCTCTGCAATATACAGGACGATCGTTGCTTGGACGGAAAGGAACTTGGGTCTCGCAACCGCAACCTGCGCATGTTACATTGAACATTTCGCGTTGTTGACGTTGTTGATATCCGCCATTGCTACCGTTTCTTTGTTGTTTTTTTGCTGCTCTGCATTCAGGGCAACGGCCTGGTTCGTTGGTGAAACCTTTTTCTGCATAGAAATCCTGTTCTGATGCTGAAAAAATGAAGTCTGCGCCGCAATCGCGACATGTTAAAGTTTTGTCTTGTGCCATTATAATATAGCCTCCTCAAATGTATTAATCAGAAATTTTCGATTCAATCGAACAATCATAAGATCTTCCCGTGTATAAACACATCTTGAGAAGGGCTAATTTCGTTGTATCTTACTTTCTAGGTTTTCATTATACTATACAACAAATTAAAAAACAATAGTCTTTTTTATTTATTTGAAAATTATTTTATTTCAGATTAATTTTTTCGTCAGACTTTCCCCGTATTTCTTTCATTTTCCAATGCTAAAGCAAGCTGATCACTGCAGGAAGTTAATTTAGACCCACATTTAACACCTTTAAGCAGTTCTACAACTTTATTTACAGGCATCCCATCTACCAAACGGCTTATTGCAAGTAGATTGCCGGGACAGCCTCCAATAAATTTAACATTAAAAACCAAATCATCGTGAATTTCGAAATCAATTTCGTGTGAGCATACACCTTGTGGTATAAATATTGCCATGTACTATTCTCCTTTGCTTATTAAAGTACTTTTTGCTTTTTTCTTAAAATTTATCATTTTAAAAAACATTTAACTGTCCATGCCAATACCAGCTTTTTGAAAAATTAATAAAAGAAGCAGGACTTTCCTATAAATTCTCTTAATATCGAATTCAGCGGTATTTCAGCATCAGTGACAGGATGAAAATATGACAACAACCTGATCAAACGACGAGCTTCCATATGTTCCGGGTATTCGGGGCCAATAGCTTCTAACAAAGGTATCGCGAAATTTCTAAGTACAGCTAATTCATATATTAATGCTGAATTGAACATAACATCAGCGTCCTCAGAATACGGAAAGATATTTTTTTCTTCTCCCCGCATTACCGAAGGCCACATATGTATAGTTCTGCGGGCATCACGACTTCTGAATTGACTATCCCTTACGATCCTGCGAATAAGCCGTGCATCTGTTGTGGGTATACGATTATGCTCATCAATAGCTATTTGCGTCATTGCGCTTATATGTATTTTAACTTTGTTATGCCTCGGTATGCTGGCTGTAAGTTTTTCATTCAGAGCATGAATACCTTCAATCAAAACTACTTTTCTCTGGCCTATCTGAGCCTTTCGTCCTGATGGTATTTGTTTGCCGGTACGGAAATCAAAATGTGGCAATTCTATTTCTTCGCCGGCCATCATACGTTTAAGGTGTTCATTAAAAAGTGCTACATCTAAAACATCAAGAGATTCAAAATCTACTTTTTCTTTCAGTTTAGACATTTTTTCACGATCTAAAAAATAGTCATCCAATGAAATTTTAATTGTGTTAATTCCCAGTACCTTAAGCTGTATACTCAGCCTTTGAATAAAAGTGGTTTTACCTGCCGAAGAAGGCCCGGCTACCAGTATGATTTTAAAGCGATTAATGCCATCTACTATATAGTCGGCAATTTCAGCTATTTTTTTCTCATGCAAAGCTTCTGCCACTAAAATAACATTGTTGATTTCTCCGCCTTCTACATATTCATTCAAGCGACCTATAAAATCACATTCTACAATCTCAGCCCAACGTTCGGCTTCCAAGAAGACCTTTCCCAGTTTAGGCATCTCAACAAATTCCGGTAATTTACCAGGCTCCTCTTGGAGCGGATATCTAAGTATCATGCCAGGTTCATAATATCTGAGTTCAAAAGTTTTTAAATAGCCGGTACTTGGAACCATGGTACGGTAAAGGTAATCATACCCATTACCACAATAATATATATTTACAGTTTTTCTTTTCATTTGCTTCATTAATTTAACTTTTTCGTTTTCACCTATTGCTTCAAAAAGTTTGATTGCTTCTTCTACGGATACTGTCTTTTTGATAATTGGTAAATCTTCTTCGACAATTTCACGCATGCGACTCTCAACAGCTTTAACATCCTGCGCATTTAATGGATAATCCAAATGGAATTCACAATACAAACCTTTACTTAGAGAGTGCTCTACTATAACTTTACCATTAGGGAAAAGCTCTTTAGCAGCCAAAAGCATTATAAAAATCAAGCTGCGCTGATATACTTTAAAACCAACTTCTGTCGATAAATCAAAAAAGTTAATTGAACAGTCTTCCATAACTGTCGTAGACATATCTTTAATGTCATTATTTATAATAGCAGCTACAATAGGAGTTTCGTGATATGCAGAAAAGTCTTTGCTAATTTCCAGCAAAGTTGTTCCCTTATCATAATAGTGGCATTCGCCGTTGATATTTGCGCAAATCTTATCAGTATTCATCAGATCACCCCATTATAGTAGTTAGCCAAAATCAAATAACATACGCGTATCACTAATAATATATTCCGGAAATTTTAGTTCCACAAACTTTTTCAAAACCTCTTTACTAAAAACGACTTTGTTGGTCTATTTAGTAAAAATAGGCTACTCATAGTAAGTTCTATTAAACATTGAATTAAACCTGCAACACAGTTTCTGTAACTATATTAATTTCGCTAAAATAAATGCCATTAAAAAGCAGCATGACCCTTTCGCCATTTTTTAATCTTTTCCAGCTAACTATAAACTAAAAGAAAATAAAAGCGCACTTGTTAAAGTGCGCTTTTTGCATTTTATTTCTTATAACTTGTAACCTGTAAATAGCATAATTTATAAAAACTGCCTATAAAATATACTATAAAGCTAACGTAGCAGAATTTTTTCTATTCAATTAGCTACTTAACTCAAATGCTCTCTTGAGAACTTTCTTCTTGTTTTCTGCTCATAAATGTGTTCTTTACAAACAGGAAGAGACAGATTGCACCAAATACGAACCCGGCGGGATAACTGATACTTACAGGCAGCTTCAAACCTTCAGGGGCCTGCAAAATATAGGTGAAAGTAACAACTGCCATAAAGGTTGCCGGAATAGCGGCCATCCAGCAGTAAGGCTTCTCCGGATGTTCTTTATAAAGATACACGGCACCTGCCCAAAGAACAAACATGGCAAGAGTCTGATTCGTCCAAGCGAAATATCTCCAAATTATAGCAAAATCCATTTGCGACAAAATAGTACCTACAGCAATAAGTGGTACTGACAAATAAAGACGGCTGGTATTTTTTACCTGCTCAAGTTTGAACCAGTCAGCCAAAGTCAATCTAGCGCTGCGGAAAGCCGTGTCGCCGGAAGTGATTGGGCAGGCAATAACGCCGATCATAGCCAAAGCACCACCGATGCTGCCCAAAAGGGTAAAGGAGACATCGTATACAACGCCGCCAGGTCCACCAGCTTTCAGAGCTGCGGCCAAGCCACCGGTCGAATTGTAAAAAGCGACGCCTGCTGCTGCCCAAATCAAAGCAATAACGCCCTCGGCAACCATGGCTCCGTAAAATACCATGCGTCCATGTCTTTCATTCTTCAAGCATCTAGCCATCATAGGTGACTGCGTGGAATGGAAACCGGAAATAGCGCCGCATGCTACTGTTATAAACATTAATGGCCAAATCGGCAACCCTGCCGGATGCATGTTGGTCAGCGTTAGTTCAGGCATGTGATAACCCTCAAGTACGATACCGCCACCGACACCTACAGCCATAATAATCAGACAAACGCCAAAAAACGGATAAATGCGGCCAATAATCTGATCTATTGGTAAGAGCGTCGCTAAAAAATAATAGATAACAATAACACCAAGCCAGAACATCAGGCTCATGCCAGTCAACTTCACTAAAAGCATTGCAGGGCCTGTCATAAAAACTGTCCCCACTAAAACTAATAAGACTACTGAAAAAACACGCATAACCGTTTTCATCTTTGATCCAAGATATTTGCCAACAACTTCAGAAATACTGGCTCCATTGTTGCGGAGAGAAATCATACCGGACAAATAATCATGAACTGCACCGGCAAAAATTGTTCCGAATACGATCCAAAGGAAAACGACGGGGCCCCAGAGAGCGCCAGCAATCGCGCCAAAGATCGGTCCAAGACCGGCGATATTCAAAAGCTGAATTAAAAAAACCTTCGGTGTCGACATCGGCACATAGTCTACGCCATCCGTGTGTTCAATTGCCGGAGTTGTTTTGTCCGTAGGTTCAAATATACTATCTACAAACTTGCCATACACCAGGTAGCCAATAATTAAAAGAGCTAGACACGCAAAAAATGTTAACATTAACAATCCCCTCTTCCCTGATTTGAAACATTATGGATCAGTCAACTGAGTAAAAACAACATCATTGCAAAAATTCTCTTTTTTCGAAAATTCTGTTTTTTAAGAAAACTCTTGTTCGACTGCCATAAATCATCTCCTCTTCGGAATAATTTCCCGTGTCATAAATGCATTAAAAACTCTTTATACCATATTAAAAGTATCTTTTTCCGACAATTTTGTCAAGTATTTTTCTATAATAAATATTATTGCAATAACTATGTAAAGATATGTTAATAATAGCATCACTGAGCACTTAGCAATGAATACATACAATCTGCCATGCAATGATAATAAGTCATTATAAAAAATAGTTCGTCCGAATCAAAGTTCAGACGAACATGGTAAATATGTATGAAATTTAAATCATTTTGAGGTGCTAACTCTGGAAGACAAATTGTTAGTAACGGCTCCAACAACATTTGTAGATTCATCTTTCTTTGGATTACTTACCGGAACCGTTTTCATGATCGCAATAATTGCAACAAGAGTCATAAGAACATTAAACAGCAAGGCCACAGCGGCAGCAAAACGCACTTCGATATTATCAGTACGCCCAATGAAAAACTCGCTCCAATACACAACATGGCCGTTGCTAAGTCCAGTAAATAAAGCCGCTGAAATTGCTACGCCAAAGGCCGCACCAAGTGAAGATGCCATCTTGTAGATACCCGCTGCCGAGCCCACCTGGTTTTGCGGTACATTTGACAGTGCTGCATCAGTTGAAGGAGTTGCGTAACACCCGAGTCCAATACCAAAGAGTGTAAAGCCGATAACAGCGGCAATCATATATTGCCATGCATAGAGGAAACTAAAACAGGTCAAAAGTATGCCTACTGCGGTAATGCTGCATCCTAGCAGCATCGGTTTGCGTGGGCCCCATTTTTGCAGAAGTTTTTCACCAACGCGTATTGTGGCAAGTATGGCAATCAGATAGCCTATGGTAAGCATACCAGCTTCAAAGGAGGAAAGCCCTGCCCCCTTCTGTACAAGGGTAAGTGCAACAAGCAAAGTGCCTGCAGCACCATTAAGCAAAAAGTTGGATAAGGTTGCACCAGCGTAGGTGCTGTTTTTGAAAAGTTTAAAATCTACAAAAGCATTGGATTTGCTTGATTCTATCTTGAAGAAAACACTAGCCGCAATTATGAAGACAACAGAAAGACCTATAATTAAGCTGCTTGTCCAGCCAATTTTAGAACCCTGGCCAATGACTATATTTATGGCAACCATCGAAATCATAAAAGCGATTAAGCCAGTCCAATCAAACTTATGGCTTTCCCCAGTTTGCTCAACCTTGCTCTCCGGGGTTGACCTGATCAATAGATAGCTGATTAAGGAAATGACAATGGAGAACCAGAAAATCCAACGCCAACCAATTGTTGAAGCAACGGCGCCACCAAAGAGGGAGCAAAGTCCTGAACCGCCCCAGGAACCAATGGACCAGAAGCTGACAGCACGCTGACGAGCAGGTCCTTCATAATATGCTTTCAACAATGCCAACGTGGAAGGCATTATGCATGCAGCCGAAAGGCCCTGTATAATGCGTCCGAGCATAAGAAAGGCAACTGTGCCTGTAGGAGAAGCAGCGATTAGAAGAGATCCCAGAGCATTTAGTGCTACGCCAATCAAAGCAATTTTCACACGCCCGATGCGGTCACCCAATCCGCCCATAACAACAATAAATATCCCCGAAAAGAGAGCCGTAATACTTACAGCAATATTGCTCCAATTCTCATCAATACCGAGGTCCGCACGCATTGCCGGAGCAACATTGAGTGTCGTTTGAGCAAACAGCCAGAAAGTAATAACACTTAAAACAATACCTAACAGAAGTTTGTCATTCCCCTTGTAACCAGCCACTCCATTCACACCAGTTTCTATTACCGAATTATTGCTTTTGTTTATCATAATACTTCCCCTTCTTCTTCGCTTTCTTTGGCTAACCACAAGCCTGCAGCTGCCAACATTGTTTCAATTCCTGTTTGCAACGTGGGATATAACACAGGTGCCCAAAATGGTGAATGAGGTCCAGGTAATTGCCCAACTGTTCCTTCCTGCATTGCCCTGTCATACTTAGTTTTTTCACAACCACCAACAAACCAATACATATAAGGAACATTCCATTCTTTACCATAGCGGGCGAAATCTTCACTGGCACCCAAAGGCTTTGACTCAATCAAACGTTCACCAAAATGATTATGGAATGCCGCTGCTACCTTTTTCGATACTTTGTCATCGTTGACCGTAAGCGGGAAATTGTTTATCTCTTCAAACACCGGATCTTGAGGTGCATTCGAAGCACGTGCCTCGGCAATACATATCCTTTTAATTGCTTCAAGTACGTGTTTGCGCACGTCCTCATCTGTGGTTCTGACATTCAATTTAATATATGCTTCGGCCGGAATAATATTTTCTGCCGTTCCCGCGTGAAACTCGCCAACGGTGACCACAACTTGTGACTGTGGTGAAACCTCTCTTGAAGCGATAGTCTGCAGGCGCAAGACCGCCGCAGCGGCCATTACTAAGGGGTCAACTCCTTGATGTGGCATTCCACCATGCGCACCTTTGCCAAAAAAGCGTACCAGTATGCTATCACCAGCTGTAAGTATCTGACCTGTGCTATAGGCTACCGTACCAGCCCGAAACTGTAATAAATGCTGACCCATAATGACGTCTGGTTTTGGAATAATTTCAAGCAATCCATCGTTAATCATCTTTTGCGAGCCTTCAGCTGTTTCTTCCGCTGGTTGGAAGACAGTTACCAATGTTCCTCGCCAAGAATCACTGCCATTAGCCAAAACCTTGGCTGCACCAAGCAACCAAGCCGTGTGCATGTCATGGCCACAGGCATGAGAAACCGGAACAGTCTCGCCTTTGCCATTAATAGCACTCGTTGTACTTGCATAGGACAAACCAGTTGCTTCTTTAATTGGCAGAGCATCCATATCTGCACGCAACATTACTGTAGGTCCTTCTCCATTTCTTAAGATACCTACAACTCCAGTTCCTCCGACTTTTTCCTTTACCTCTAAACCATACTCCCGTAATTGACTTGCTACTATTCCTGCCGTGCGTACTTCTTGCAATGGCAGCTCCGGATACTTATGCAAGTCCTTGTAGATGGCTTCCACCAGAGGTAAACCCAGTTCAATCTTTTCAGAAAGTTGAACAACAAATTTCGACATGTTAATCCTCCTCTTATAAATCTCCGAGCAATCTAAACTAAATTACTTTTCCAAATTTATTAATTTCAGTTATTAGTCATCTCCAGCAAAACATGCTAAATACCGCCTCCACATACTTTTTCTGAATAACTGGCGCGACAAAACTTTGTGTATAAACTATTTTTATTTTAACAACATAAACGCAAGTATTTCTTAATTGCGATTATATTACATCTTTCAAATAAGAGCAAGAGAAATTTTAAATATTTTTAGCACAATAATATAAAATTTTTACCTACAAAATAAAAAGCTATCGACTACCCCAAATAAGGGTTTTTAGTCGATAGCTTTATTAAAAATTGTAATGATCAAGCAAATTTGCAGAAGCTTGCCACCGCTTATACGCTTTGCTTGTTACGCTCAATATTTTTTATATATTTAGTCTGTATAACTTGCCCGGTCTGCCGCGTGTGGCCGCAAATTCCTCACCGGCAATAACCACTAGTTCTACAGCATTAAGACTGCTGATGATGCGCCGAATGTTTTGTTCCGTGACAGATAACTGGCTTGCCAGCTGCGCTACCGTAAAACTATCCCACTTCAATCTTTGTACCGTAGCTTCGATTTTGCGGAAGGTTTTAATACCAACCGCAGCTTTGTGTAGCTTTTCCAATAAAGATTCGTCATTAGAATAATAATCGTAACTTACTTCCTTTTCCTGGCTGGCTGCTTCAACAATGCCGCCGTCATCACGAATAATTATTAGTCCTCCGTCTGTTTTTTCGTCGATGTTACGGAGTGCGCGATATGCATTGAATTCCGCGTTGGAAACGGTCTCTCCAAAACCTACGCCAGCCCTGACAGAAACGTCAAAGTTTATGGCTATCCCCATCTGCTGGATGGTCTCCCTGAGTGTGGTCAATTCTTGTTCTATCGCTCCCCGTGAACTAAAAATCTCGTACACACCGCTGCCCTTTTCCAGAAGGTATCCGTTCAAGCTGTTACACAAAGGCAATAAAACGCCCTTGAGTTTCCATTCCAGATTTTGCAGCATAGACAGTGATTTAGCCTTCTCAATAACCTCTTCATATTGATTAATGGCAATTATTACAGACCCAACCTGGGTGGTCTTAAAGTATGAAGTTTTTACTTTTTCCGTAATTATTTTTAGCGACTGGTAGATTTCCTGTTTAGTCAAAGTCAAGGCATAAACAGGCACATTTTGCGCTTCCAGATTATGGAAAACAGTTCGTAGCGCTGTTATTGCCCCATCTGTCTTGCCTTCCTGCCACAAGCGAAGATGAAACTGTGTAATTTCTTCCAAATCATATTTTTGATCATAATACTTTATGTAAACACCATCTAAGGGGAGTCCGGTCTCCTTGATTGACTGCCCAATGTCCATCAATGATTCATACATATCCACCGATATCCTTGGCAAACATATTTCATTTTTATAAGCAATTTGCAAGCAATTTATATATAAGCCAGCACCGCTAGATTGGCAATAAGATACATTGTCTTCGTTTTCCAGATACTCTTTTGCAATGGCGTAAGGCAGAGGTCCTGAAAAAAGCCAACCATCTACTTTTCTTTTGTTATTGTGCAAAATGGGTTGGATTTCCTTTTCATCTTCAAACGGCAAGGGTATGAATTTAATGCCATCTTCGAACTCTCGGCTGACTGTCATGATACGCTCTACTGACTGAGTCGCGCCAATAATGCCTATTTTATATTTCATCCAATTAATCTCCCTTGAATATAAATTCGTAACTCTACCTTTCTATGCTTTTCTTCAAAATCCTTCTAACGTAATAATTAGCAATTACATATTCTCTTTTATCCACTCTTTTAAAACTACTACATGGTTTATTTTTTCATCCCTTGCAGCGTATAAAAGCGTTACGTTAGAAAGTTTAAGTTCCCATTATGAATTTTTCATGTAATTTAACGGAATATATCTGGCAAAAGTTTCTTTTCTTCTTTTTTTATACTATCCTCTAAGCGCTTTTCGGCTTCATTCTTGATACTATCTGTATTAAGTGTAGGTCTTTCCAATGGGTTGAGACGTACCAAAACCTCTTTTGATAGCTGTTCAGGGTAAATGGTTCCCCCAATAGTCTCCATGGCTATATTGGAGAGCTCTGTTTCCACTCCTCGTCTAACGAAATGTCCAGTCATTTTCAAAAAAGGTATGCCATAAGCTTTGCCGTCATGGATCATGAAAGTTCCCTCTGTCACAGCAGCTTCGCCCTTACCGCTTACATGACCATTGAAGCTAAGTGGTCCTTGCACATCCTTGTCCGTTAAGCGAGAACTATCAAGCCCTTGTCCGGAAGCATCCAGTTCGTAGCTTTCATCATTTACCGCGACATCGCCTTCAGCCCCTACTCTTCCTTGATAGACGGAACCGTAAACATCTTTCAGCAGCATATGTGTACCTGTATACTGAAATTTCCCAACGATCCTGTCTATAGGCATATTGCTAAAAGTAGCCTGTGGGATACTGAAGGTGCCCGAGATGGCTGGCTCAGACAACGGTCCGACAACTTTTATCTGGCATTCAATCGGACGTTGCACCGTTAGTCCGGACATAAAAGCGTTTAGATCAAAATCGGGGACATCCAGGGCAGCATCAACGCTTACCACGCCCTGTGGCCAGGTCAGAGTTCCTTGCCCCGATGTCTGCTGTTCGGAAATTTTAAAACTCATTTTTTCCAGTTTAATACCATCCTGATTGCCACTGAACTGTCCTTGGCCATCAGTAATATTTCTCTTGCCGGCAATTTTTAGACCAGAAAACTCGCCTTCCGTCTGCCACTTGACAATGCCCTGGGGATCCCGTTCTGTCGTCATTGTCAGCGCTGTTATTTTACCCTCTTCCAGGCTAACATCTTGAATAGTCGGTATGGCATCACGGAATTCCGGCAAATTGAGATCTTTGCCCTTAATGGAGATGATTGAAAATTGCCCGTTATTCCAATTGCCATCAATATTCAGACTGGCTTGACCTATTTTCCCTTTAAAGCTTAGGCCGAAATCGGGGTACGAGTGAAAATCGATGGTCCCGCTTGCCTCATCCATAGTTTTTGACAGCAAAAGTACTTTTCCATGTATCTTACCCGATAAGATTTGTAATTTCCCCTGAAATTTATTTTCTGTGCTTTGATCCTCTTTGATGAAATTTTCCCAATTCCAATGGCTATTTTCTTCCAGCGCCCATATTTCCGCACCCTCCGCTGTTATGTTTTCAATTCGCGATATGCCAAAATTGGCCTTTGTCAAATCAGACCAACTATACTGCAGCTTTATAATGGGAAGACGCGCCAATAAATCTCCTTTTTGGGAATAGAGCGATACATCTTTTATATAAACCCAGCCAAAGAGTGACAAATCTACAGTTCCAACTTGAACCCGCCCATTTACGTCTTGGCTATAGCGGTCTACTATGTAATCCTGCAATGCCTGACCTACCCTCGCCGCAAACATAAACCAAGAAAAACTAAATAAACCGATTACTACAAATAAAATCGCCAATAATCTCCGATGCTGAAATAACCACGTTCTCATATTTTCGCCTCCACACTCACATCAGCAATTTATACAAAGGTACATCGAATTATTGAAAATTTATTTCGTCATATTTTGCCACAGGTTTGAGAAAGATTCATGAAATCCTATTCAATGCTAAATCTCCAGGCACAAAACCATTCTTCCGGATGGTTGTCCGGCGGGCAGCCTATGCATTCGGTTTTAATCCTTGCATCAATGCCTCTGGCAAAATTGGTATATTCAACAAGCCCCGCGGACTTACAGGGATAATCATCCATTTTTTTGTTTTTCCTTGCCGATTGCACCCTGCACTTGTTCATCTGCAATACAATACAGTTCGGACCTTCTTCAATAATTGACTGTATGTTAATTTTTGCGTAAAGCCGAAGTTGCAGCGCTTTTTTAAGGCCATCGATTCCGGGGTTTTCCCCCAACTTCAAAAGACGTTTAATCGACCAAGCTTCAAAGGGGGAGAACCACGCCCAACAAGAATCATTGCAACGCTTGGCATCAAGCATTCCATGTTTTTCTTCCACTGCTTGAAACCATATGCCATCAACCGCCAGCCAGTTCAGCCCCATAACCTCTATCAAGGTTTCAAGCTTTTCTTGAGGCATATTAAGCAGCGGTTCAGGAATACCATCTACTAGTTCAAATCCAAAAGTTTTTCCCATGCGGTTTAACTGAATGCCTAGACTCTTATCATATACTGCGTCCATTATTTCCAACGCCTTTTCAAAACCCATCTGGTGTTCGACTTCTTTAAACCAAAAAATATGGTGCACAAAAGTTCTATGCATCATATCCATAGCCAACCTTACCTGCTCCTCCCGAATCAATTCCACAGCAGGTGTGTCCTTATTCGCCTCCATAAAAGAGCTCCCCCATCTTCTCTATACTCAATTTTATATGATATCCCATATAATCGTGATAATCGTGCTAAATTGTGTCCGCTTTTTTAGTAACCTATAGTCCCGGCAAAAAAAAACACAGACATTCTTAATATATCATTTGTGCCTATATATGCAAGATAGCGAGAAAATACCGCAAAAAACATTGCTGGAATTAAACACGTTAAGCTTCTCAACGCCAAACTCTGTCATTAAGCGAATACCATCCATCAAGGTATTTTCATCCGCAATAATCGGCAAAGCATTATCAAATTGTTCCCCGTTTTCAAAAATCGTCACATCTTTTATTTTTGTTGCATTCAGATAAGCTCCATACTGCTTCGTTCCAAAGAATGAAGCTACATAGTCGTTTTTCGGTCTGAATATAAGGTCTTCTTTCGTCCCTTCCTGTTCTACCGTGCCCTTATTTAATAAAACAATGCGTGTCGCCATATGAAAAGCTTCTTCAATATCGTGGGTTACAAAAACAATGGTTTTATTTAAAGTTTTAAATAGTCGTTTAACCTCCTCCTGAAGATTTTTTCTAACCAAGGCATCAACAGCTCCAAACGGCTCATCCATTAAAATAAGTTCCGGATCAGCGGCCAATGCCCTAGCCACTCCTACCCTCTGTTTTTGTCCGCCGCTAAGTTCCTTTGGTAACTTTGACAAAAAGGTACTGTCAAGTCCAACCAGCTCAATCAATTCTGCGGCACGTTTTATCCTGCTTGTCGCAGCTATTCCCATAATTTCTAATACATAGGAGATATTCTTTTCAATACTCAGATGAGGAAAAAGCCCTGTACTTTGAATAACATACCCAATGCCGCGCCTCAACTCGATAACATCCCATTCTTCAATCGGTCTGTTTTTTATATAAATTTTTCCCTTATCTTGTTGATGAAGACGGTTAATCATTTTCAGCAAAGTCGTCTTGCCACAACCAGATGGTCCAAGCAAAGCAACTATCTCACCTTTCTGAATGTTAAGCGTCAGGTCACTGATAACGTAATTCTGCGCATCGTATGATTTATAAACATTCTGAAAAGATACCGTATTCATTAAATCATACCCTCTTCTCGCAGAAATTCCTTAGCTACCAAAGCTGGATCTTTCTTTTCTATCTCCACAGCATAATTCATCTTTATCATTTTTTCATCAGAAATTTTTCCTGTTAATTGTCCCAACAGTTTGTCTAGTTCGGGATATTTTTTGAGTGCTTCTTCCCTGATTAAAGTCGCTGCCTCATAGGCAGGAAAATAATTACGGTCATCTTTAAGTACTTTTAATTTTTCTTTAAGCAATAATCCATCAGTTGAAAAAGCATTGATGACATCAACCTTTTTAGAAGCTATCGCCACATATTTTAGTCCGATATCCATTTCCTTAGTGTCTTTAAAATTAAAGCCATACGTTTTTGCTAAACCGTTATAACCATCGTCTCTTTCAAAAAAATCATATTCGGCACCAAAAACATACTGGCTGCTAACACTAGCCAACTCAGAAAATGTGTTTATGTTATTATCAACAGCGGTTTTTTCCGGCAGTGCGAGCGTGTAAGTATTGTTGAATCCGTAACGCCCCAGCCATTTAATATGAAATTTTTCCGAATATGCCTTTTTCAAAGCATCATACATCGGCTCCTTACTCTTACCAGGCTCTTCTTTTAAGACAAATAACCAGGCCGTACCTGTATATTCAGGATATATATCGATATCACCTTTTAACATAGCAGGATGAATATTGCTGGTTCCGCCGCCAATCCCCAGCTTTCTTTCTACTTTTATATCAGTTTTATTTTCAATAAGTTGGGAAATAATTTCTGCCAAAATATATTGCTCCGTATGAGGCTTGGAGGCTACTGTAATCTTCTTTTCCGTTTTGGTGCAGCCAGCAGTTACCATTAGCATAACGAGCAAAATGAGAGCAATGCTTTTCGTTTTCATTTTCTTCCCACCTTTTCTACATTTTTTTGTTTATCAGTTTTTCCAAGCCTCCAATAGCTAAATCAGCTGCCAAGGCAAGCAGTGCCACAAGTAAACTCCCGGCTACCGTCATTTAAGGAAAATTTGTTGTTATTCCCCGCCAAATGGCAACGCCCAAACCGCCTGCGCCAATGAACGAAGCAATGCCCCCCAGGGCTATGGTCATAACAACCATTGTTCTAAAGCCTGCCATCACAATCGGCATTGCCATAGGCAACTGAACTTTAACAAGAAGTTGATAATCAGTACTTCCCATAGCCACAGCCGATTCTACCACCTCTGGATCGACAGATTTGATGCCAGCATAAGTATTTCTTATAATAGGCAACAACCCATAGACAACCAGCGCAATTAGAGCGCTGTTCGAGCCAATCCCTGTAATGGCTACCAAAAAACCGAATAAAGCTATAGAAGGTATGGTATAAATAAAATTAGTTGTCAGCATAAGAAAAGACGCCAATTTATTATGTCTTGTCATAATTATGCCAGCTGTAACGCCAATAATTGTAGTAATTACTATCGCTATAGCTGATAAATAAATATGTTGAAAAAGTAGTTCAATGAAAAAAAATCTTCTTTCAAATAATAAATTTAAAACGTCTGCCATCAGTTGCATCGTGTTCTCCATTTACTTTAATCATATTTTTATAGCAAGTTAATTCGCTAAATCTCTTCTAAAAGCCTTTTATAATTCTCATTATAAATCCCTCAAGAGACAGGTTCAATGTAAATGTCGGATTTTTACAAAAATTCTAAGGTTATATCTGTATATTATTTGCATCGCCTTTGGCATCACTGCTTTCGTCAAACATAAATTCTCTTACAAATTATAATAAAAACTCCTGCGTTAGCAGGAGCGACCACCCGGTCCGAAGCAATACATACTTAACGAATTACCATAGGAGGTTACTATGAAATCTGAGCGAATCCGTATAATTTATTTCGCCAGGCAGCAACCTTGTCGTACTTTGGCCGACAATCCTTATTCAATTATCTGGTTCATCAGACGCTGCTTCGCTGACTGCTCTACCCATTTCGAATACTATGAGTAAATACCGAACGTGTCTTGCGCAGGTTTTCTCATCAACTTTTTAGCCAAACAATCAATCGATAACAACCGGCAACAGCTACTACCGCCAACACCGGAGAAAGTTGAACTAACCCCTGCATGCCATAGCTCAGCACAGGAAAAAGAGCTAAGAAAAAGCCAAGAATACGAGCGGCTTGCAAACGTTTCCAATTTACCGGCACCGCCAACAAATCCCCAACTGAATGCGGAGACGGCGTAAAGAGCAGCAATAACAATAAACCGATTCCTCCCGCAGCCACTACCCCTGTCACCAAACCAGGCCATGCTTGGCTAACCCCTAAGAAGTGCGGCTGACTCCACACAACCGCAACAGACGCTGCCAAACCAAACCAGCTGTGACGCGGCAATGGATTAACCAAAACTGAATCCAATAGAAAAGCAACTGCGGTACACACCAATCCATACCAGGCTCCAGACCACGCAAGCCAGCTTGCCAAAGCCAGTACCAGCAACGAATCGCTTCGCTTTGGAGAGAGACCAATACTACGATTGACAACCCGAAGTAAAAGTAACGTTAAAAACAATAATGAAAAATCCGGTACTCCTACTAAGACTGATAAAACAACCGCAGGTGCAATTGATAAAAACGCTACAATATTGGCATCAGGATCAACTTCCCGACCTAGCGCCCACGTTAAAAACACAACCCCGGCTAATTGGCCGCCTTGTATTACCGCTGACATAAACCCGCTATCCCGATAAAGTAATTGCCACAGACTAACCGCTATCAGCGTTGCAACCGACAATGCAGCAATCGCTGCATTTGTCGGATACGCTGGATCCACCGGACGTCCTAGATGGGTAAACCGTTCCATTCCCATATTAACCCTCCTAAAGAATGCGATACGAGCGAGTTTGAGACTAACGAAGTTTGTAAATTGCAATTATTATAATCTTCCATGACTTTTCGCAAAAGCCTCTAATTTAATCCCATAAAAATAAAAATTCGCCTAAACTCCAAAGTCCAGGCGAACATAAAACACATATTATTTTTTGCTAATAGCCTTGACCATTTTGCGGTTTGAGGCTGTTTTTTATTCTATTTACTCTACGCAGTCTTCAACTTCTTCATCATAATCGTGATAAATTTTGGCCGCTCTTTTTTCGTAGCAGCCATCACAGGTAAAAGAAATATATCTTGTATCTTCAGAATAATCCTCAAAAACACCATCCTAATTCTAAAAAGCATTGGTACAGGCAAAACTGCTGCACCGTCTGTGAGCAACATCGCGCTGAATGATAGCCACATATTTAGTGGCAAAATAATGCTTCCTTTTGGGGATTGTTTAAAGGTGACCCTGTTTACAGCAAAAACTATCTTAAATCACGCAAGGTGGTTAATAGCGCTTTCGAGATTCAGCGTATGGAGCACGCAATGCGCTTTACCGCTGATTTTTGCCTCGTAGAGTGCGCTGTCGCTTTTGCGCAAAAGTTCATCGAATTGAACAGGATTAGTGACTGTCATTTTTGCAATGCCTATGCTGACAGAAAGTGCCTGCAACTCCGAAGTTCCCGGAAAATGGCATTTGAATTTTCGGATGAGCTGTTCTGCTCTTTCTTGCAACTCTTCGATTCGGTGTTTACCTAAAATGACGATGAAAAACTCGTCTCCGCCCATACGGATACAGGCATCGTTTGGGAAAAGTTCTTTTATTATTCGTCCTGACTTTTTCAGAACAATGTCACCGTAATGATGTCCTAAAGTATCATTAATCAGCTTGAAATTATCCAGATCAATGTAAAGCATACTAATGTCTGAATCTATCATCTTTTCTCTGATATCTTCAAACAAATATCGTCGAGTGAACAAACCGGTTAACTGATCTCTATAAGCAATTTGTTTGAGTTGGGCCTGTAATCCCCGCTCCATGGTAACATCGCGAAAAACATTCAGCATTCCAACAAAATTGCCGAAAAAATCATTAATCGGTTCAGTATGAAAATCTAAAATCCGCTCTTTGCCGTTACATAAAAGGCCAATACCACTTTTCTGGTCACAGTAAAGCAGATTCGGAGGATTGGCGGAAAACTCGGCAGATGCTTCTTTAATCAGATATGATTCACCAACCAAGTCTTCAGATGAGACTTGAAAATACTCTTCAAATTTTTGATTAACCATAAGAACATTATTTGCTGTGTCGGTAATCATAACGGCGAACGGCATGGTTCGAAGGATCAGATCAAGTTTAGCGTCAGTATTCTTCAACTCAGTTACATCCTGAGCCACTCCAACCGTGCCAATCAGTTTGCCGCAATCGTCAAATATTGGCGATTTATAAGTTTTTAATTGACGCATTCCTTGCGGTTCAGCTACTGTTTCATCAAAAACCCCCGGCTTTTTTGATTGGATTACAATAGAATCCGTATCCAGGCAGACATAGTCACTATTTTCATATATCTCCTTTGGAATGCTCCAGATGTGATAATGATCATAGCCTTCAACATCTTGACGCTCTTTTTGTACGGTTGAACAAAAACTATCATTAACTTTGACATGTATTCCATCTAAACGTTTGAACCAGATTAGATCCGGCACACTATTGATTAGTGTATCAAGATATGTTTGGTTCAAGGTTAATTTGCGTTCAAGTAGTATTTGCTGAATGAGTTTTTGATAACGAAAGCAAATTAATTCAGACGAAAAAGGGTGGATCCAGACATCCGCTATTTTAGCCAAAAGCGAAGTCGGCAGTCGTTCAAACTGATTTTGGTACAGACAAAGAACAACTGCACTGCCTGTGCATGTTTTTTCGACGCTGTCCAATTCCAGCTGGTCAAAATCACAGATAAGAATGTCACAATTCGGATGGTTTTTTAGCATTGTTGCATCGGTTTTGGTTGCTGATATACTGATTCCTTTGTCCATCGGAGCATCTGCAATTAGTTGAGCTAAATTTTCGCTGCGGCTGGCAATTACAACATCAATATTTCGGCGGTACATAATGTTGTCGCCTCCTATACAAACTTTGGTATCATCATATCACAGAGCAAATTTCTTGCATAGAGTTCAATCCCAAAACGTAAGCAGAACTCATTGCTCGAGTATTTGTGCTGACCCAGAGCCGTTAGTTTAGCAAACCCATTTCATGCTTCCATCAACATTTACATTATTGTTTTTTAAAACCAATCCCGGAAAAATTATTTTTTCACCCTCTGTCTCCTGCCGAACAGAGATTGTTTCCATCATCCGCCCCCTAACGCATAAATTGCGGCATCCTGGTCAGAAATCGGATATAACACCAGTTCCCCCAACTGAGCCTCCTTTTTATCAGTCTCCAGGCTCATCATCAGATACCCTTGTTTGTTTACCTTCAATTCCAGTGAATTTATTTCCAGCAACTGGTTTTCCTCGTCATTAGTTTGATAGACCCCTTGTCGATTCCGCCAAGCCTCAGGCAGCAAACCTAAGACTTCATGCACTAATTTTGCAACGACGACCAACCCTTTTTTTCTCATTGCGTACTATTACAATTGGATTTGCCGCTATTTATTTCGGCATTTTTTCCGGGGTAATGTTCTTATTGTCGGACGGTGATGGGAACGGGGATTCCTTGGAGAAATCAGTAACGCTCTTTCTGGCACGCGCTGCCGTAACTACTGTGCCCGGTCCGCCAATGCAGCCATAGTTACAAGCCATTCCTTCCAGGAGCATTCCATTTTTTAGTCCAACCTTGGCTAGCTTTATCAGTTTTACGCAATCAGCGAGGCCTTCTGCACATTCTATTCGTACATTCTGGTCAGGGTTGATCTCGTGTATTCTGGCTTCAACCGCGTGAGCTACCCCTCCTCCGACTGCGTAGCCTCTCCCTGTAACAGAAGCCTGCTCTATTTTTCCTTCCACTTCAATTTCGGAAGGTTCTATTCCCTTAGCTACGAACATACCCATTAGTTCTTCAAAGGTTATAACAAAGTCAACATAGTCTTTGACGTGTTCTTGCAGGGCCTCCAGTTTTTTTGAGATACATGGCCCAATAAAAACGACCTTGCAATCGGGATGGTTCTTCTTAATATAGTGCGAGGAATAGACCATCGGGGTACTTGATTCCGATATATAATCGTTAATCTCCGGGAAATTCTTCGCCACCATCAATTTCCAGGAATAGCAGCAGCTAGTGCCCATAAATGGTTCTTTTTCCGGGACTGTCTCAATAAATTCATTGGCCTCGTTTAAGGTAGTAATATCTGCACCAAGACCAACCTCAATAACTTCCTGGATTCCAAGCTGCCTGATTCCGGCAAAAACCTGTTCCGGCGTAGTCAGAGCTCCGAATTGTCCTGCGAAGGAAGGCGCGATAATAGCATAGACTTTCTTGCCGCTCTTGATTGTTTTAATAAGCTGGTAGATTTCCGACTTATCAGAAATAGCGCCGAAGGGACATTCCTGAATGCAGTTCCCGCAAGCTACGCATTTCGAGTCGTCAATTTCCGCACGTCCGAGGTAATCTGACCCGATTGCCTTGACTCCGCAGCTGGCTGAACAAGGCCTGTCATATTCCACAATGGCGTGATACGGGCACTCATTCTTACAGCGGCCGCATTTGATACACTTCACCTGGTCAATAACCGCTCCTCGTTTTTCAATTGTTATTGCGTTCTTTGGGCAAACATTCTTGCAAGGATGCGCCAAACATTTACGGCAGTTATCCGTTACGATTACCGACCTTGTAGGGCAAGCCTCACAGGCAATCTTGATTACAGATACCAAAGGCGGCGTATATACCCTGGTATCAACATCTATCTCCTCAATGCCCTCTGAAATCGGTCCTGTTTCCGCAGCTGTTCTTGCATCAAGGCCGAGAGCCAACCTTAGCCTCTCACCAATTACTGCTCTTTCCCTGAAGACATTTTCTCTATACTGAGCCTTTTCGCCTGGAATCAGCCGATAGGTTTCATCACCTAGCTTTTTCAGATCAACATCGTCATAGGCAATTCTTGCAATGTCCGCAAAGACCATTCTTCTTATCTTAATAATATCATTATAAGATTCTTTCACGGTTTTTATCCCCTTGTCTTTTAGTTGTTATCTTTTCAATTGCCCAATTGGTGATTGTGGCAGTCAAAAGCAACATCCAATATTAAAGACATAATTTCCTCACGAGAGGCGTTGCGGTGCACAACTCCGTCAACTGTAACAACCGGAGACACCCCCTGCTTATTCTTGCACTCTCCTAAACATCTCACGATTTCAATATCCAAAGAAAAGTCAGGATTAACGCCTTTCTTCGCCAAAATAGTATCTTTTAAATTTTCAAGGCTGACTAATATACCGTCCGCCCCCATCATCGTACAGTTGGATCCCACGCAAACTTGAATCTTCATAAGCTATTCCTTTCCCTGCTTAAATTTATTTTTACAAGCTCCTGATGTATATCCATATAATTACGTACTGCGGCAAAAACAACACGGATGGCACCCTATTATGGAAAAATAAAAAATTCCGTCCTTTATGATTCTCTCCTATTACATATTCGGTCCGTCCAAACCTTGTTATGCTAGAGAGAATCATTAGGCGGATTTAAGACTGGCAAATATAACAAATAGCGTAAAATACGCCGGTATATTTTTTCAATACCAACAAAAAATATTCAATAATGTATTAAAACAATATGAGTTATTTTTGTCTGAAGCTACTTAGGCTTGCCTATTATATTTTTACTTCTCTAATCTTATCGATTAATTTTGGTAACACAAGATTGACGTCGCCAACAATACCATAATTGGCAACCTTGAAAATAGGGGCATTAGGATCTTTGTTAATGGCAATGATTACATCTGAATCATGCATACCGGCAAGATGCTGAACAGCCCCTGAAATACCAAAAGCAAAATATATTTTCGGCGTTACCGTCTTGCCTGATTGCCCAACCTGTTGGGGATGACTGATCCAACCTTCATCAACAGCTGCCCTGGAACCGCCAACTGAACCCCCAAGCAAAGCAGCAATTTCCTCCAAATACTTGAATTTGTCTGGCGAGCCCATGCCTCGACCACCGGAACAAATGATTTCGGCATCTTCTATTTTGCAGAAACCAGTAGAACAAACGGCCTCTTTACGCACAAGTTCTGTTTTGGTGGCAATCTTATTTTTAACCTTATAATTTATTACTTCTCCCCTACGGAAAAGATCAAGTTCCTTGACCTTGAAGACTTTGGGGCGAACGGTTCCCATCTGCGGCCGCGTATCCTCGCAAAGAATGGTTGCCAAAATGTTACCACCTAACGCAGGTCGAGTCCACTGCACAATATTATCATCGCTAATATCTAAAGCTGTGCAGTCCGCACATAAACCAGTCCTTAAACGCGCAGCGACGCGTGGAGCAAAATCGCGGCCATCAGCAGTAGCGCCTACCAAAACGGCGCTTGGTTTGTATTCTTCCACTAATTCGCAAAAAGCGTTGGTATAAAGCTCCGTATTATAGTCGCCGTAAATCTTGTCGGCAACAATATAAACAACGTCCGCTCCTGCTGCAAACAATTCTCTCGATACTTCTCCTGCCTCGGTGCAAATCACAACTGCACAGCATCGCTGTCCACTTTTTGCAGCCAATTCGCTAGCCTTTCCAAGTAATTCATAAGCAACATGACAAGGTTCCCCGGCTTCTAATTCAACATAAACCCAAAGATCTTTATATGCGGAAGTATCTTGTCCTACTTCTGCCTTAATAACAGTTCCTTGCGAAATTGCTTCTGTAGGGCAACCACCAACGCAGGCACCGCAGCTTATACATGTATTCTGATCAATGTCTGCCTTGCCATCGACCATATTAATTGCACTTACGGGACACGTAGTCACGCAGACTTCACAAGCAATGCATTTTTCTTTATCTATAACAATTGCCATTATTCTCCACCTCAGCGCGTAATTATTTTTGCTTCAAGCAATTTTTCGACCAAAAGGTTTACAGCAACCTGCGGGTCTGCTTCACTAATAATCTCGTTTTGAATTTCGTGCACCGGCGGCGTGAATATTTTAAGCACTTTAGTAGGAGAGCCATTCAGGCCTACCAATTTCTCATCAATGCCAAGATCGATCGCAGACCAAACAGAAGTCACATGCTTTTTAGCCTTCATTTTTCCTTTTACACTTGGAAAACGCGGTTCTTTCTCAGACCGGGTTACAGTCACCAAAGCAGGCATTTCAACAGAAACCGTTTGGCTGCTAATCTCATTATCTCTATCTACTAAAAGCCTATTCCCATCCTTCACTATTTTTAAAGCCCCTGTGACTTGCGGAATATTAAGGTGTTCTGCCATCTCAGGGCCAACTTGAGCTGTGTCGCCGTCAATGGCTTGCTTGCCACAAAGAACCAGGTCAACATCACCAATATGCTTAATGGCCGCGGCCAAAGCAAAACTGGTTGCCAAGGTATCAGAGCCGGCAAGAATCCTGTCACTGATAAGAGCTACATCATCTGCCCCTATAGCAAGAGCTTCTTTCAATATTTCATCTGCTTGTGGCAAGCCCATGGTAATGACTATGACCTTTCCGCCATTAGTTTCCCGCAGAAGCAAGGCCTCTTCCAATGCTTGTTTATCAAATGGATTCATGATACTCGGCACACCGGCACGGATCAAGGTCCCAGTAATCGGATCTATTTTCACTAAAGATGTATCTGGCACCTGTTTTACACAGACAACGATATTCATAAAACTGTCCTCCAAGCCTCTGTTTAGTTAAAAGAAAAATACAAATCAGACTTACAATTGAAACTGAATTTCATTATTTACTACTTTTTTATGATTTCAACCAAGGAGTCCGTCTTCAAGCCGCAGGCGTTTGCTTCATCCGTGTCAATATGAAATTCGTCCGCATGTCCGTCCCCTGCCCTAACCAAAACATTGTGCAAAGTCAGACTTCTTTCTCCGGATGTTTTTACATCAACCACTTGCCCGTCTTTCAAATTATATTTAGCAGCAGTTTCCGGGCAAAGATGAATGTGCCTGGCAGCTATGATAATCCCTTTATTGATTTCAACCACACCAGTTTTTCCAATAAGCTTTCCTCCAGGTGTGCCTTGTGTATCACCAGAATTTCTGATAGGAGGCGTTAATCCAACGGCTCTGGCATCTGTCATTGAAAGTTCAATTTGCGTTTTCTCCCGTAATGGTCCAATAACACGCAAATCCATCATGCTTCTTTCCGTAACCAAAGTGACCATTTCTTCAGCAGCAAACTGTCCCGGCTGCGTTATATTTTTTTTAACATGAAGCTCCGAGCCAGAATCAAATAATATTTCCATGTCATTTTTACAAAGATGTATATGTCTTGCTGATACTCCCGTTTTTATTAAACACTGCATAAAAATCGCCCTTTTCTAATAATGAATTATTTATTGACTAACCTGATGATGTTAAAACGCTTACAAAAATTTCAAATTAAAGCTTTATTCTGGTTACATAACCTGCTCGTTTCTCGAGCAATAACAAGTTCTTCATTTGTAGAAATTACAAAAATTTTAACCTGCGAATCTTGTGTTGAAATTTCCGAATCACTTTGATTCTTCTCATTTCGAACTTTGTCCAGAAACGCGCCATAAGGTTCAATCCCATCACAAATTTTGCTTCTAATATATGGCGAATTCTCTCCTATGCCAGCGGTAAATACAATAGCGTCAACGCCGCCCATAGCAGCAACGTAGCTTCCAATATATTTTTTAACACGATAAACAACTATGTCAATAGCTCGCAATGCTCTTTCATCACCGGCTATTGCGGCTTCTTCTATATCCCTAAAATCTCCCGATATTCCAGACAAGCCAAGCAAACCAGAATCTTTATTTAGATAATTACTCACTTGTTTGGCTGTCATATCCTCGTTCTGCATTAAAAATGGGATTATGGCTGGATCGATTTCTCCACACCTGGTACCCATTACTAATCCATCCAGAGGAGTAAAGCCCATGCTGGTATCTATCGATTTCCCACCCTTTACAGCAGTAACACTAGCCCCGTTTCCTAAGTGACAGGAAATCAGTCTTAATTCCTTGATATCCTTCTTCATAAGGTCAGCTGCTACTTGGGAAACATAATAGTGAGAAATGCCGTGAAAGCCATATTTTCTAAGTCCATATTTTTCATACAAACTGTATGGTATCGCATACAAATAAGCTTCAGATGGAATAGTCTGGTGAAAAGCCGTGTCAAACACTGCGACCTGAGGAACAGCCGGCAAAACTTTTTTACAGGCTAATATGCCGTCCAAATTTGCCGGATTATGCAATGGCGCCATTGGTATACATTCGTTTATGCCATTAATTGTTTCCTCACTTATCAACGTAGCTTGGTTGAATTTTTCACCGCCATGGACAACACGATGACCAATGGCATTAATTTCCTGCAAAGATTCAATAGCGCCAATCTCAGGATCAGTCAACAAATCCAAGATATATTTGATACCTTCCAAATGGTTTTTAATTGAACACTCTTTCTTGATACCCTTGTCATTTTTACCAGTAAACTTGATCGCTGTTCCAGTATCACCAATGCGTTCAATGCTGCCTTTGGCCAGCACGTTCGCGCTTTCTACATCGATAAGTTGAAATTTAATAGAGGAACTTCCACAATTAACAACAAACGTTTTCAACATTACACCCTCTTAAAAATGCAAGTATTGATTTGATAATCAATACTTGCCACAAGATTTTTATAACAATCACGTCATTGGACCATAATTTCGTTAATTATTGAAATTACAACGCTTCAATAATTATTGCAGTTCCTTGGCCGCCACCAATACACAGGGTCGCCAAACCACGTTTTAATTTTCTTGCTTGCATCGCATATAGCAAAGTAACTAATATGCGAGCGCCGCTTGCACCAATAGGATGGCCTAAAGCAATAGCTCCACCATTAACATTTATTTTTTCAGGATCAAGTCCTAATTGTTCACCAACAGCGCACCACTGTGCAGCAAATGCTTCATTCGCTTCAATCAGGTCTAAATCTTTTATTTCCAAATTTGCTTTGGACAAAGCCTTTCGTGTTGCCGGAACAGGTCCAACCCCCATAATACTTGGGTCAACCCCTGCCGAAGCATATGAAACAATTTTGGCCAATGGCTTTATGCCCAATTCCTTTGCTTTATCAGCACTCATAATGACAAGGGCTGCTGCACCGTCGTTAATGCTCGAAGCGTTGCCCGCAGTAACTGTCCCATCTTTTTTAAACGCCGGTTTCAATGTAGCCAGACTCTCTAAAGTTAAACCTTTTCTTGGACCTTCATCGGTATCTACAACAGTTTCGCCTTTTTTACTTTTAATGGTTATTGGTAAAATTTCAGACTTGAATGCGCCGGATTCAATAGCCTCTACAGCTTTGGCGTGCGAACCATACGCTGTCTGGTCCTGCACTTGACGTGTTACGCCGAATTCTTCCGCAACATTTTCAGCCGTAATTCCCATGTGGTAATCATTAAAAGCACACCACAGGCCGTCCTTAACCATAACATCGGTTAATTGAGCATCACCCATACGCAATCCCCAACGGGCTTTGGCACTCGTAACGTAAGGAGCATTGGACATGCTTTCCATCCCGCCTGCAACTATGACGTCGGCATCACCGGCGATGATTGCCTGGGCTGCAAGTTCAACACATTTTAGGGCTGATCCGCAGACCTTATTGACTGTAAAAGCGGAAGCCTCAACAGGAATACCGCCCTTTACAGCAGCCTGACGAGCAGGATTTTGTCCTAGCCCAGCTTGCAATACATTGCCAAAAATGACTTCATCAACAAGTTGCGGTTGAATTTCGGCACGTTTCAAAGCCTCTTTAATAACCAAACTTCCCAAATCAACAGCTGCAAGATCGGCTAATGCGCCGCCGAATTTTCCAACCGGGGTACGTACTGCGCTTACAATTACAACTTCTCTCATGTTACACCTCTATCTGATTTCTCATATTATTTGCCTTTGAACTCTGACTTGCGTTTTTCTGCAAAGGCACTCATACCTTCCGTTTGGTCATCGGTTGCGAAGCATAAACCAAATACTTCACCCTCGTATGCAACCCCGGTATTTATATCCGCATCGATACCATGATTAACAGCGGCTTTTGTCAGTTGAACAGCAATTTTTGCGTTTTTGCTTATTTTCCTAGCAACTTTCATTACTTCTTCCATTAATTCGGTTTGTGGTAAAACTTTGTTCACCAAGCCGATTCTTAATGCTTCCTGTGCGTCAATTATACTTGCAGTGTAGAGAAGTTCTTTGCCCATACCACGCCCTACTAAACGTGGCAGCCTTTGTGTACCGCCAAAACCTGGGGTAATGCCTAGTCCAACTTCAGGCTGCCCAAATTTAGCATTGTCTGCCGCATATCGAAAATCGCATGCACAAGCTAATTCACAACCACCGCCTAGTGCAAAACCGTTGACCGCTGCAATAACCGGCTGTGGTAAGTTTTCTATTTTGGCAAAAACTTCTTGGCCATAACGGCCAAACTCACGGCCTTCGATTGCATTCATCCTAGACATTTCTACAATATCTGCACCTGCCACGAAAGCTTTTTCTCCGGCACCAGTGATTACAACCACTGATACTTTTTGATTTCCTTTTATCTCCGTAATACAGCAGTCTAAATCATTAATAGTTTCATAATTCAAGGCATTCAGTGCCTGCGGACGATTGATTGTAATGACTGCAATATTATCTTCTATCTTTAAATTCAAATTTTTGAATTCCTGCATGCTACACCTCCTATCTTTTATGCTTACCCGAGCTATTCAGCATAATCATAGAAACCGCGGCCAGTCTTTTTACCAAGATAGCCCGCTTGTACATATTTACGGAGCAATGGACATGGTCTATATTTGGGATCGCCAAATCCTTCATACAATACTTCCATAATCGATAGTACCGTATCATTACCAATTAAATCCGATAAAGCCAGCGGTCCCATTGGATGTCCAAAGCCAAGCTTGGCCACAGCATCAATATCTTCTTTAGAAGCTACGCCTTCCATTAAGGTGAAAATCGCTTCATTAATCATTGGAATCATGATTCTGTTGCCGACAAATCCCGGGAAATCAGCAACTTTAACCGGTGCTTTGCCCAATTCTTGTGCCAATTTATATATCTTTTCCGATGTGTCTTGTGAAGTTCCCAAACCATCAACTATTTCCACCAGCTTCATAACCACAGCAGGGTTAAAAAAGTGCATGCCGATAACACGGTCTGGACGGTTTGTTAAGGCGCCAACAGCTGTTAATGGCAGCGATGATGTATTAGTTGCTAAAATTGTGCGTTCAGGACACAATTCATCTAATTTAGTGAAAATAGCTTTTTTAATGTTCATATTTTCAACAACGGCCTCTATTACAAGGTCAACATCGCAAACTTCTTTTGTTAGCTCGACGACGGGAGTAAAGCGGCTCAAAATCGCTGTTTTTTCTTCTGCTGTAATCTTGCCTTTTTCTACAAACTTGGACAGGTTTTTTTCGATGCCTTTCAGGCCTCTCTCAACAAACTCCATTTTGATATCATTCAGAACAACTTCCACACCATTTTGTGCAAATACTTGTGCTATACCGGCCCCCATTTGTCCGGCACCGATAATCATTACCTTTTTACAGAACATATACTTTGCCTCCTACCCAATACATTTCCAACTTTTTTATTACCCCAAAATCGCACTCGAAATTACCATGCGTTGTACTTCATTGGTACCTTCAAAGATTTGGGTAATTTTAGCATTTCTGAACAAACGAGCTACCGGATATTCTTCACTGTAGCCGTAGCCGCCAAAGATTTGTACTGCGTCAGTAGCAACTTCCATGGCAACATCACTGGCAAACATTTTGGCCATAGCCGCTTCTTTAGCATAAGGTTCGCCTTTCTGCTTAGAAATGGCTGCTTTATAAACCAGCATGCGAGCTGCTTCTATTTTCGTTGCCATGTCGGCTAGCTTAAAACTAATTGCTTGATTTTTGCAGATTGGCTTGCCGAACTGGACTCTTTCTTTCGAATACTTGACAGCATGGTCTAAAGCTGCTTGTGCAATGCCTAGTGCCTGCGCTGCAACACCAATACGCCCGCCATCAAGTGTCTTCATTGCAATTTTATAACCTTCTCCTTCTTCACCAAGCCTATTTTCTACTGATACTTTTACGTCTTTAAAGATTAATCCGGTAGTTAGAGAAGTATGAATACCAAGCTTGTGTTCCTTTTTGCCAAAGCTGAAACCTTCCATACCTTTTTCAAGGATGAAGGCAGTAATGCCTTTCTTACCTTTAGATTTATCTGTCATTGCGAACACGACATAAGTTTCAGCCTCACAGCCATTAGTAATAAAAGCTTTGGTACCATTTAATACATAATGATCACCGTTCAAGACTGCCACACTTTGCTGTCCAGCGGCATCAGTGCCGGCATCAGGTTCTGTTAGACCAAAGGCGCCAAGCCTTTCACCGGTTGCAATTGGAGTCAAATATTTTTCTTTTTGTGCATCTGTGCCAAATTCATAAATGGGATAGGCACACAATGATACATTTGCCGACAAAGTAATGCCTATACCATCATCTACACGGGATAATTCTTCAACAGCCAATATATAGCTCAGGTAGCCTGCGTCGACTCCGCCATATTCTTCGGGAAAACAAAGTCCTGCCAAACCCATGTTGCCGATTTCATCCACAATTTTGCGGTCAAACTCATGCTTCTCGTCACGCTCCGACACTGTCGGTGCTATTTTTTCTTTAGCAAATTCTCTTACCATTTCTTGTATCATTACTTGATCCTCTGTCAAACTAAACACTTTAATTCCTCCTCAGAAATTTTCATGAACAATTGTCGGAGTGCCGTATTTTTTTGGCATTTGGAAAAAGCGTAATAGAATCTACTATTTATGCAAATTTCACCTTATAATTTTGGCGTTTTCCTACTTGCTCTCAATGTTAGCTTCTTCCAATTTTTAAAAATTTTATAGGCTTTCTGCAAAAGCTTGGATAGCTGTTTTCGCTTGCCCAAAATCATGCATTTGTTGGTCAATACCAATTTTAATGTGAGGAATCTTGGCTGCATCCAAAGCTTTCTTTAGATATGGATACTCCATTTCTTCCGGATCACAAAATTGTTGCATAAAGAGGATAAGACCCTTGGCACCACTATCTTTTACCATCTTAGCGACGAATTCACCTCTGTTATTTTTAGCAGATTCCGCATCATAAAGAAGAACGTCACAGTCAATATTGGCAAATTGTTTAGCAAGCGCCATCATAGGCTCTGCATCTTCAGGAGCGTCAATGCGGAAAGCGCGACTTTCATAAGCAACATCATCAGCAGCAATAGCAATATCGTTATCTTCCAAAGCGGCTAAAAGCGTTGGATTGTCATAAATGATGCCAGAGGTAACAATCTTCTTACCATGCCATTTGCAAATTGGAAGAGCAGCCAGTTTTTGGTTCAATTCTTCCAATTTCGCAGTATACTCGTCTTTCAGCATAAAGAAAGCTGCCTTTAATACTGCGGAACGAACAGTAGGCTTAATTACATCGCAGTGCTCAGAAGCTAATTTTACAAACTCGCGACGAGCTTTACGGCTGGCATTGTAAACCTTAATGCTCTCGAGAATATCCGCATCAGTTATTTCTTTGCCGGTAATCTTCTCTAATTCTTTCTTTACATTGGTGTATTGTTCTACGCAGAATTTTAAGCCGTAGGAGGCAGAACGGTTTTGGGGATGTGCCAGGAATATTACAGGCATCTTGTCACCCATGGCTACACGGATATTTTGACTCATCGGGCGAAGGGTATCACAGATGGTCGGTGTAATAATGCCGCTAAGATCGTCTAAGCTTCCGTCTAACAGCATTTCCAGTGACAATTGAGCAATTGTGCAGTAGAAGGTTGCGCAATACTCTTTAGCGCGACTGATATTTTTATCGTTACTTCCCCAAACACCGAAAGGAACCATATCAGCAGCGTAAACAAGTTCTTCAGGTGCATAGTAAGGAAGAACTCCTATTACTTTTTTACCCTGCGCTTTATACATAGCAAGTTGTTTTTTAGGATTTGCTGCTATTTCTTTAAACTCATTGATAATAGTTTCCATACTTATTTGCCGCCCTCCTTTGCTTTCTTGTTGGCTTCCATAGCCTCAACAAGACCCTGGACACGTGTTTCATACTGCGCTGCATTGAAGTTTCTGGGATCTGCCTGATCACCGTCAAATCCGGCACAAGGCACGCCTAAATCCTTAGTAAAGCGGCGCTGCATTTCTGCCATATAGCCACTCCAAGGCTTGCAGCTCCTGTTGTAATGAACAAGCACGCCATCAACTTTATTGTCGCGGCAAATACCTTCACGCCACTCTACGCCTTGCTCAATGCATACAGAGTTAGGAGCCTTGCAATAAGCACGCACCATTTCCTCAAGGCCGTTATACACAAAACCGAAAGCCGGTGCGTATACGACAGCTGTAACGTTCACGCCATTCTCTTTGAGAGGTTTGAAAAGGTCAGGCAGTTTAGGCCAGCAAGGAATGCCTTCAAACATAATGCGGTATTTTTCCGGGAACGGAAGCGTACTGTTACCTGTCTTAACGTTATCTTCTAATTCAGTAGCAAGAAGTTCAAAAGCTTCAGCCGCTTGAACCTTGCCACGAGCAGTAACAACATCAGCCATATGGTTAAAGAGGTCAAATCCGCTCATAGGAGCTGGTTTGTATTGTAAGAAATTACAAACCTTCAACCAAGCTTTAGCAGTACGGTTCGCATTAGCGCAAGCTTTTTCAAATTTTTCTGCGTCAAATTTACGACCGGAGATTTTTTCCAGTTTTTTTATAGCGTCTTCAAATTGACCACGTATATATTCAACATTGGCACCCTCAACTTCAACAGTGTTATTGTAGGGAACATCAATCATGATAAGAGGTATGTTATGCATGCGTGCAATATTCTCATACCACTTAGTCATACAGTTACAAATATTATTGCAGCAAAGAACAAAGTCCGGCTGCGGCATAACCATTTGACGATAACCCTTCAGAGCAGCGGCGCGGCGCTCTTTTTCCTCGCCTTCCGGAAGCTTGGCAATCTCGTTCAGATCATCAACAACAGTGAATGGCTTCATTGTCTTAGGATCCTTTTTAGGTTTGCCGGTAACTGTATCAATAACAACTTTTCCGCTGTCATCTTTCAATGGTTTGCCACTATTAGGATCCATTACATATTCACCGGTGGCAGCATCCAATTTTTTAGCGGCTCTTTTACCTGCTGCATAAGCAAGGCTAATACGAGCATAGCCACAAATATCGTTATCAAAACCAAGATCTTCCGCTGCTTGGCACATAACCTCGCCATCACGGTTAGCCGCAATACCGGCTGCTTGATTTTCAGGATATACAACATGAAGGCCAAAGGCTTCGGCCAATTCACAAGGGAATTTTGAAGAAGACCAGCCTACCAACTCGCCTCTTTTTTTAGCTTCACGAGCTTCAGCATACACGTTTTCCACAACATCGCGTAATGCTTGGACGCCCGGACTTACTTCCGTTTTAGCCGCTTTTACCGGCGCTTTCACTTCTTCACTCATAGTAATTCTCCTCACCTTTATTCTTACTCTTCAATAGTCGCTTGATAAGCAAGCAAAGCAGCGCCAAGGGCTCCGACATACTGCGTTAAGGGACTTGTGTGAATTTTCTGGCCTAACTCTTCTTCTAAGGCTTTAACCACCCCGAAATTTTGTGCTACGCCACCCGTCATAACTATATCCGGCAAAACACCTACGCGACGTACCAGACCCGTTACGCGGTTAGCGATAGAATGGTGAATTCCTTCGATAATATCGCGTTTATCAGTACCCATGGATAACTGGCTGATTACTTCGCTTTCAGCAAAGACAGTACAGGTTGAACTTATTGCTACACGATTCGTGCTCATAGCACCGAGTTTAGCAAGATCAGCAACCTTTACCTCCAGAACTCTCGCCATAACATCGAGAAAACGGCCGGTACCGGCTGCACATTTATCATTCATTTGGAAATTCACCATAACGCCGTTCTCAATATGAAGAACTTTAACGTCTTGACCGCCAATATCAATAACTGTATGAACATTATGGAATAAAAAGGCTGCTCCTTTAGCATGGCAAGACAATTCGCTCATTTGCTTACAAGCTAAATTCATTAAAGCTTTCCTACCGTATCCTGTGGCAAGTATGTACGTCATATCATCCAGCGTCTTACCTGCGTCTCGCAAAACTTCATCAATGGCTCTCTGCGGCCCACTGGTTCCTGCTCCGACATCAATAAGCGATTTACCGATGATCTCTTTCCCGTCTTTCAGAATAATACACTTTGATGCAGTAGAACCAATATCAATGCCTAATGTATACTTCGTACTCATACTTGCCTCCTAGAATATCGTTAGTTATTTTAACAGCCCTATGCAATAATTAATAAAACCTGAAATAATAACGGCATTAGAAAGATTGCTTATGAAGCCACCGATTACCGGTACTACAAAGAATGCCAGTCTTGACATACGGTATTTTTGACATACGGTGCTCATTGTGGTCATGGATACCGGCACGGCACCTAAACCAAAACCAATGTGCCCTACAGCCATGACGGCAGCATCGTAATTTTTCCCCAAAAGCATGAATGTAAGGAAATAGGCGAAGATAAGAATGAAGACAACTTGTGCCAACAACAACACCATAAGCTGACCGCCCAATCCTGCCAACTGCCATAATTGCATGGAAATGATGGACATAGAAACAAAAAGTCCCAGTGAGAATTCGCCAACGGTATCAATTGCTTCGTAAACAGCTTCACTTGTATTCTTTCTGGCATCCAGAGCAATTCTAACCAATATGCCAGCCAGCATAGCGCAAACATGAATAGGTAAATCGATCTTAAACGATTTTAGCAGTAAGAAAAATACTTGGCCTATGCCAAGAGCTAACATCATCATGAAAACAGCACTAACAACATTTGCTTTGGATATCAAAGTGCCCACAGACTTGCCGCCTGATTGTGTAGGATCGTCCTTGCCATCAAGAGAAGGATCTTCGAGATGAAAGCGTTTTATAACAAAATTTCCGAATGGTCCGCCAACCATGCAGCCGGAAATCAAACCAAATGTTGCGGAAGCTAAAGCTACTTCCAAGGCAGCAGTTGCCCCCGCATTTACAGCTAAAGGTGCAAACGCAGCCGCATTACCATGACCACCGGTCATTGGAATACTGCCTGTCATAAGAGCGATAAGGGGGTTCATTCCCATTGCCACGCCAAGTCCTACAGATAAAACATTCTGTAAAAATGCTAGTACTGCTGCTAAAATTGCGAAAATAACTACTAATTTTCCGCCTTTTTTCAATAGGCTCATACTTGCGGCAGCGCCGCTGGCTGCGAAGAAAATGCAATAAAACAATGTGTTTGCTGTTTTATAATCAAAACGCAGTTCGGCAATACCACCGTAATACAAAGCTAAAGATATACAGGAAAAGATAGTGCCGCCGACAACGGCGCTTGGCAAGCAGTATTTCTTGAGAAAAGTAAATTTACTTCTAAGAAAGTCACCGAAATAAATTGCCAAAACTGCAAGGGCCAATGTTTCAAACATACCTAATTTAAGTACACCCATGATAAAATCCTCCTTATTTTTTTTTACATTAATTGTCGTTTGCCCACTTTTTAAGTGGGCAAACCTCTCTGTTAATTATTTTTTAATAAAAGTCTCAAAATCCCTAATTGTTCTGGGTAATAACATTTGGTGGAAGGGACAAACGGACTTAGGATTTTGGTAAGCAGCTTCGGTAAAGGCTACGATATAAGGTCTCAGCATGTTCATATCCACGATCTCGTCTACAAAACCGTCCTGAGCACAAAACTTTGGCCGTGATTTCGTTGTAAAATCCTCTATAAGCTTGTTCATCAGGTCTATAGTCGGCTGTAAATCCTTGCCGGCCTTCTTGTCTTTGGCCAAACGACGAGAATACATTGCCGTTGCTGCCGTTTCGCCGTTCATAACATATATTTCACTGGCCGCCGTTCCAATAGAGAAAGCATTGGTGTCATTGCCTTGCGGGCCACCCAGAACATAATGAGCTGCCGCGGTTCCTTTACGCAGGGTAATCTCAAAAGATGGCAGGCCGGAATTTTGAATAGAATATATGAGGGATTGGCCTAAACCCAGTAGTTCAGCTCTCTCTGCATCGTCTCCTACATCGATACCGGAAGTGTCTTGTATCCATAACAAGGGAACTCTGTCACGTGAGCACAAGGTCACGAATTCATTCATCTTAATCAGGCCTTGGCGATATAACTTGCCACCAATGGCTGCAGGGCTTTCCTTGTATTCCGGATAATTCATAAATAATCCTTGTACGTTGGCTACAACTCCGACCAATAATCCGTTAACCTTGGCTAGGCCTGCAACTATTTCCGGACCGTAGCCCTTTTTATATTCCATGAATTCACTATTATCGAAAATACGGGCTAAGACTTCGTAAATATCATAGTTACGTTTTTGGTTCATCGGAACGATGGAATACAGATCATTAGCGTCAAATTTTGGCAGATAAGGCTCATCAACTCTGAAAAATTCCAAATCATAAGCCGGCAGCATTCCTATATACTTCTTAATACCTTCAAGAACGCCTTCTTCACTGGCATACACTTCGCGCATAAATCCTGTCTCGTTAAAATGCACATCTACAGAGCCCGGAGGATTTTCCTTGACGGAATTGGCCACCATGTCAGCTATTTGTTCAGCGCCTTCCATATCTATATAACCCTTCGGCTGCATGCCGCCCAAAATACCTGAGCCGCCTACAGCCATATTAGCCTTTTCATGAGCAATAAGCACCGTAGGACTGATGCTGTGGTAGCCGCCGCCTGCAGGGTTCGTACCGTAAATACCCACGATAACAGGAATGCCCATTTGGTTCAGCTCCGCATTTCTAAAGAACGGGGTACCGCCACCCCTGCGGTTAGGATAAACTTTTTCCTGTTCATCGAATTTTACACCACTGCAGTTAAGCAAATATACCAATGGAATACGCAGAATCTTAGCAGTATCGGAAGCACGCAATAAATTGTCAGCTTGGCCGGGAACCCAGGCACCTGCCAGTTTTTTGTTGTCGGAAGCCACAATCATAACCCATTTTCCATTGATACAGCCTAGGCCTTTTATAATGCCTGTAGAACCGTCCTTGTTACCTTCCGGATTGAACAAACTGTTCAATGGCCTCCAGGTATCCTCGTCTAACAAAGCCAGAATACGCTGCATGGCTGTCATCTGTCCTGCTTCGTTCAATGATTCCGTGGAACGTCCAGCGTTCTCGACTTTATTTATTAAATCTTTTATTTCCTGCTCAACGGCTTTTAAATCTGCCGCATTTTCAGCATTTACACTTCTAAGCTCTTTGCCTATCTCAGGCATGTTTTGAAAATATCTTGGCATTGAGTACAGACCCATTGTAATCCTCCTTTTTCTTATTTCGTTTCACTGACAGGTACTTTAATAAATGCTTGACCCGGGTCTATTTCTTCTCTAATCATTCGAATTACTTCAGGATCCGGAGCTTCAAGGAGAACAGCTCTACTAACATCTATATCAAAACCGGTGTTTTCAATTACGTCTTCAGGAGAGGAAGTTGGGTAGTAACCAGCTAGATACATGCGTTTTGTCTTTTCGTCAAACTTCAGGGTGCCTCTGTCGGTAACAACCATTATTGGTCCACGATTACCAGGCAATCCTGCTCTCTCACGCCCTCCAGGGCCGTCCATCCAGCCGGCGCTGGTAACATAATCTACCTTTTCGATGAAGCGACGCTTCTCATGCTGCATCATTATAACGGTATTGGAATAGGTAGCAATGCCGTTAGCTCCGCCGCTGCCTGTAAATCTTGTCTTTGGGTGGTGATAATCACCAATAGAAGTGGAATTAACGTTACCATAAGGATCTATTTGCGCCCCGCCTATAAAGGCAACCAGCCTGTCAGTATTATGCAGCCATTCATTAGTTTCGAAACCTATGAAGCGTACATTAGGCCACTGTACTCCACAATGCGCCATAAAGCGGCAATCGCCAACACTACGAGGTACTTGGATAGGAGCACAATCCATCAGGCCACTCTCTACGATAATCTTACATTCCGGTGCGAATACTCTCTTGGCTACAGAAGCTCCTATTAACGGCAGCCCTGTACCTACTATGACCACCTGGTCATTATGGATTTGTTTAGCAATGGTCACTGCCTGCATTTCCTTGTTTGTATAATTAGTGTAATCAGCCATTATTTTTTTGCCTCCTTTGTCATATCACAAGCATAGCCTAAACCAGGTACTACTTTCAGTTTTAACAAACGGCTAGCTCCAAGTTTGTCTAAGTAGGCATAATGATCTTTTACATCATAAATCCATTCCTTACAAAAAGCTTCGAAATCTTCTTGTGTCTTGCTTGCAACATCGTAAGTCTTCAAGAATGGATTGTCATAGTCATAGTAGTTATAGCATTGGGAAGGATGCGCGCCATAAGGAACATGTACTACTGCATCAACGCAGGCACAGAAGATGGAATTTTTAGATGGATCCTTGCGAATTTCTTCATTGCTCACCAATTCCTCGCAGGTAACGATGCAACGCTTGGAAGCTATCGCTATATCTACATCGTGGAATTCATCACCCTCAATGGAGCAAGTGCCATCAGGGGAAGCTTTTTGTACATGGATAATCGCTACATCGATTTCCGGCACAGGTAAAGCAACTACTTTGTCGCCTGGTTTAAATGGATTGTCCATGTAGACAAATTTATCGTTAGGTAATTTGTCTATAGTCTCGCGAACTTCCTTGCTGATGCCCCACTTATTCACCAAATCCGTGCCCAGCATTAATTTTACAGGCAGAAAAGGCAAGCCAAAAGATGCAGCATGCAACATAAGCATAATGGCATCCTGGGAATAATCTTCCATGTGCAGCAGGCCCTTTTCATAAAAATCCCTATACCTACGGGATACGTTAGTAACGCCGGAGTTCGCAGTGTAGCAGTTATTATAGGCCTTAACACGGTTCTCTCCAATTAACAAGTCCCAATCACCGCCGGCAGGTCCACCTTCACCGACAAAATCTTTTAAACCTTGGCGCAAAATCTCATAAATCGTTGCGTATGGTTTTCTATTAGTGGTAAAACCACCAATAACAATATGATCGCCATTTTTTACAAACTTAGATACTGCTTCTGATAATGTAAACACTTTACTCATTCAAAAATCTCTCCCTTTTTATGTAGTAACCAAGGCAATTAAAAACTTACCACCTCCGCTATGCATTATTTTGACCAAACAAGCGAACTATAGTACACATTACCAGTTGATAGAGGCAAGAATAAAAGCCCTATGTTCCATAATGTGGAATGCATTCCATTAATGTTTGTATGACATCCCCATCTGTTTACAATTTTCACCATAATTTCGTAGTGCTGAGCCTTAATAGGGCATCAGACAGTAATCAAAACCACATTGTATTGGTCTGATAACCTCTTAAACGGTGAAAACAGTCGAACTCCAAGGTGGTGCGCTTAATTTTACAAACTATCAAGCAACAATCTTAAACAAGTTATTAAGCAACCACACATTGCCTCATATTCCGTATTATAGAATGTATTCCATTTTTTTGCAATACTTATCAAAAAAAAATTTTCAATATTCATCCCTGATTCTCCTAATAAACATTACCGCCCATTTATTTTAGTATCACAATACTTGTAACATTAGCATAAGTGAGCAATACTGGCATTTTTAAAATATTTACCAATGTGGCTGCAAGTTTGAAACATTATGGTTTTGGGGATTATTGACAAAGATAAATATCCGCTTTGTGAAAGATTTTTAATATTTTATTTTTATACAATATTGCATAAAAACGGAATTGGTTCTATAATATGGAATAACTAGTGAAAAGCGTATATTTTTTCTGGCTTCAGAATCACTCGCTATATATATTTAGGAGGTTAAAAAATGGTTCAAAGTGTAGAACGTGCCATTAATCTATTAAAAATTTTGAATAACAGCAATAAGAAATGCTCATTATCAGAACTAAGTGAACTTTCAGATTTAGCGCCTAGTACTGTTCATAGGCTTTTACTAACACTTAAGAGAAATAACTTTGTATCTCAGGATGATACTTCATCTGAATATTATTTAGGATCAGCGCTAATCTCTTTGGGAATTGTGGCATCAAACTATTTAGATATTAGGGAGAAAGCTTACCCAATTTTGAATGATCTTGCAAACAGCACAGGCGAAGACGCTTACATGTACATGTTAGACGGCAATTATGGAGTTATGGTTCAAACTGTTCCTGGTCCTAATCCCCTTAAAATTATTGGTTCGGCGTTAGCTCATGCCCCTTTGCACTGCGGTGCAGCAAGAAAAGTTCTTCTGGCTTACAAAGATGAGGCCTTTATTAACAATTATCTAAGTAAAGACCTGGTTAAGTGTGCCGAAAATACTGTCAGCGATCCAAAAATATTAGCTGAGCAGCTTCAAACAATTAGAAATAATGGTTATGCGCTTTCAATGAGCGAACATTTGAGAGGCGCTACAGGAATGGGTGCACCAGTGTTCGATAGTTCGGGCGAAGTGGTTGCCTCTATTGGTATTATGGGGCCAAGCATCCGGATAACAGAAGATAAATATTCCAGCATTATTTATCTTGTAAAAAAGCATGCCCGGGAATTATCTATTTCCTTAGGCGCCAAAATTTAATTCTATTTTTTTATGTATTACTTTGATTCGTTACTCTGATTCCTCATTTTAGTTTTTCGAAGATTTCAACTACGTTCGATACTTCTTATAAAGCTGCTACGTCACACCATCGAATGGCATTGTTGATATTTTCGAAACAGTAATTAGTAAGCAAAAAATGCACCCCGTGATGGGGTGCATTTTTTGTTTGTTCTTACTACGGCTTGCATGAGGCAAAAAACCCCGTAGAAAATTTTTATTAAAATGCCACGCTACCGTGAGGTTCGTAGAGCAACGCACTTGACGTGCTCTGTTTAGGATTTTATCCTTATATTTTCGTCCCCATTGACGTTACTGCTTTTTAAAACTAATCCCAGAAAAAATGAGTTTTTCGCCGTAAGCATCCTGCCGTATAGAAATTGTCTCCATCATCCGCCACCCTAACGCATAAATTACGGCCTCCCGGTCAGAAATCGGATATAACACCAGTTCCCCCAACTGAGCCTCCTTCTTATCAGTCTCCAGGCTCATCATTAGATACCCTTGTTTGTTTACCTTCAATTCCAGTGAATTTATTTCCAGCAACTGGTTTTCCTCGTCATTAGTGCGATAGACCCCTTGTCGATTCCACCAAGCTTCAGGCAACTTATAATCGCTGACGCGCTTGCCGACTGCCGGCACTTCTTTGCCAAACTGGACAAATACAACATCTTCCCCATTAACGGTACAAAAAGCAATACGCATTTCTTTCAATTTTGGAATAGGTAATGGCAGTATCCCCCACAGCCGATACTCTGGACGAAGCCAGCCATCTTTATCCTGCAGAAGGTTTACCGTGTTCCCTTCCAGTTTGGCAACATATGAACCCTTACGCGGTTCCTGCACTTCCAGCAGTCCGATAATAGTTCCATAGTTACCGGCATAACTTGGCGGTTCCTGCAAAGCCGGCGGCATCGCCAAAACTTTACGCACCGATTTTGCCGTTGGCGGCAAGAGGCCACGATTGACTGCTATCGCGCCTTTAAGTAATTGTTCGGCGATAAGGCTCACCCGTTCATCGGCTCCCGCTGAATTGGCTAAAACCACGACTGCAATTTTATCCTTTTTAACGCCCATAACATTCCCATGAAATAAATACATATGCCCGCTGTGAGTAAAATCGTCGCCAACATACGCCATCGTGGGATTTTTCAGGAAAAACTCGTAACCAATCTTGAAATTACCATCTAAAAGCACCTCATCATTTTGAGCCCTAAACATTTCTCTAACCAAATCCGGCGGCAACACCTCTGTCCCACCATAAACGCCGTCATTTAATAGCATAATGAGCATTTTGCCAAGATCATTCACACTGGTATAAAGATTCCCGGCTGGTACGTCCCTTATCGCAACATCCTGTTCGAGCTGCCCTTTTTTGTTATATCCTTGAGACAACTTTCGCGCAATGTGCGGCTGAAGTGCATAAGATGAATTCAGCATTTCCAAGGGCTCTAATACCAATTCTTGCATAATATTTTCATATTCCATGCCACTGACACGTTCCAGCATAACACCTAACAAGTCTGCACCCAGATTACTGTAAGAATGAATCGTCCCCGGTGGATATGCAAGATATTCTTCAGCCAACAAAGACACCACACTCTGAAAAGGTGCGGGCTTATCTCCCCACATCCCTTTCACTATATCACTCGGTAATCCGGAATGATGTGTCATCAATTGATGCGGAGTAAATGCCGGTTCTGTCGCAAATCGCGACTTCACTTTCAGTTCCGGAATATAACTCTGGATTGGTGCGTCAAGATCCACCTTCCCTGTCGCTTCGAATTTCAGAGCCGCAATAGCATTAGGAATCTTGGAAATTGAGCCAACACGATAAACCGTATCTGGAGTTGCAGGTTTCTTAGTTTCCAGATCCGCATACCCATATCCTCTAGACCAAACAATGCGGTCACCAACTATGATTGCGGCGCTAAGACCAACAATATTGTTACTTTCCATCTCATCTTGTATCAATTCGGAAGCGTATTGCTCCAAAGCCTTATGTTCTCCTTGGTGTAGCTCAGGAAGCGGCAATGGCTGAGCAACCTGCGAAGACCCAAATAACAATCCACCAATCATCTTGGTTGCCAGCAGCAGAAAAATAATGAGCCAAGCCCCATCCAAAAATCTTTGCCCGTTCGTCACTCTTCCGACTTCTTTCTTCAGCGACATGTTCACACCTCCTTGCCGCAAAATCAAACTATTATATTCATACCAACGCCGACTTTTCGTCTAAACTTAATGAAATTTCTCAATTATTTTTTTGTTCTCTATTTTTCAGAAAATTCCTTCTTTGTTGGTGATATTATAAAAGTGCACCATTGCACCTGTATTACTATTCCACTTATTTACTTTTCACCATTCTAAATCTTCGCATAAATAAAAATTCGCCTAGACCTAAGTCCAGACGAACATAAAATACATTTCATTTCTATTTTATTATATTTACTCTACGCAGTCAGCCCCTGATTTCTCATAGTCGTTATAAATTTTAGCTGCTCTTTTTTTAGTAGCATTAGCACTTATATATGAACCTTCGACAACATGCTCATAACCTTTTTTGGTAACGATATTTTTAATGTATTCTAAATGCGGACATCTATCATAATGATGGTTGTCAGTTACCATGCATGACGATAAGTGCACCGTGACTTCGTCTCTCGTTATTTTGTTCTTTGTTATCAACTTTTTAGTAAAATGTTCCAATTTAGAGGCAATATTTTTGCCACAGCAGCCGCCACAAGTAAAGGAAATGTATCTTGTAGTTTCAGGATAATCCGCAAAAACACCATCCTTGTTATAAAAAGCATTAGTGCAGGCAAAGCCGCTGCAACGTCTGTGCGCAATATCACATTGAATGATAACTACATATTTTGTGGCCAAAATTATTCCTCCCTGTAATGAATTTAGTTTGTTTATTTTATTTTCTTTCTATCAGCGCTACGCACTCAACGTGTGTCGAAAGTTACCAATCAATACTCAGTGTTAGTAATTGTAAACTTTGTATTATTGCCTTAACAGCAATTTGAAGCTTCCTGTCGTTGCGGATATCATTGCCAATTGAACACTGACGTCAAACTTTTTTTAGTTTAAGACAATCCTTCATCAACTCATTCGTATCAGCGATATTAAATGGCTGGTAATTCATTCCTTCGCCCCACTCGCGCACCGAATCATGCTCAGGGTGTTTAGGGTTATTCCAAGCTTTAAGAAATTCTTCGTATCCGCCAATGCCACCTACGTCTTCAGGCGGACAAGAGCCTTCACCTTCCAGCACCTGAGGATACCCAAATAGATAATCATCTATAACACGCTCGAGTTGAATTTGATGTTGCCAGTGATCTCCAAAATCATAGACGTATTCAAAAGCCGTATGTTTCTCGAGGTACTTATCAATTTTAGTGCTCTGCGATTTCTTCAATTTCGTTTCAAGCATTCTTCCGATAATACCAAGCGGATCCTCTTTCTTCGTCGGCTTTACCGTTTTATACTTCGCAGAATAGTATTTCCATTCATCGAACGATTCATCATCACAGGTTATTCGAAGTTTTTCTTCTGGAAAGTCAAATTCATAAAGATGATAATCCCACCATCCCATTGCGAACTGGATTGTGTCGTGCAACCGTTTAAAAGTTATCTCTGCCGGGACAATAACTCTTCGCCATATTAGCGGTTCTGAATCTATGAGTTCAATTTTTATTTGATATGCTTTCATGAATAATCACCTGCGCTTCAATTTAAATTCCAAATATCAGTCGGACTTATTACAATTTTTAACTCGATCTACAATGAACCCAATCTCATCAGTCTCAGATTCATTAAGAATCGAGATAAGCTTAGCAGCTATCCTTTCAACATTTCGTTTTGTTGCGAGATTACGCACAACAACATCCACAAATGCGTTCATTTCATTTTGTGAAATGTTTCGAGTAGCCACACACCTTAAAAAACCAGCTGCAACAACCAATGCGTACTCCTCTGCAGTCATGTCAGCATCAAGGACCTGTATAAAATTTGAAAAATCCTCATTTGGGTTCCACCCTAGCTGCTCTGCAACAGAAGCTATCGTATTGGGAGAAAAAATTACTTCACCATAATTGAGTTGATTATATATAATGTTTACTGCCTCGGAATACTTTTGATAATTAATAAAGCCATACGCTAATAACCATAGTAAAACAACTTGTGTCCACACACTATTCGTTAGAAAAAATGGTTCATTTTGAACGCAAGTTCTTAAATAGGCATCTTCAGCATATAATACATATTCCGACTGCGAGGCAACCAAAGCAGAATCCACAAAAGAAACGCCTATTATTTCATCCAGTTCTTTCTTATCCTTCATATTTATTTTCAATGACGCCCAGCATGGTTCAATAACACAATTACTAAATATCCATTCTAAGATATCCTCAAGGATTCGGCGATTTTTTCGTAAATCTTCTGGTTTAACCTCATCCCGTATATAATGATCCTGCCTTTTGCCAAGCGTCATAAAACCGCCACGAAATTCACTCGCTTTAAATTGTTGAATCTTCTGAGATATGGTGTCTATTGTAGTTTGTACAACAACTGGATTGCCAAAAGCAAGAACTACCGAGGCACCGATGCCTAGTGTATGTATAGTTAGTAAAGCCGTGATATCCAGTACCAATTTAGGTCTTTGCTTCAACTTTATCAGGGCTAAATTAATTTCATTTTCATTTCCCCCAAAAGTATTGATACCGATTTCACTATTTCGTGCTAACCCAGCCCAAACATCAATAACATTTTCCTGAATAGAACAAGCAATGGTACCAAGAGTAATTTCCCCTGAACCGTATAGTTGTCTCAATACGTCAGTAAAGCTACTCTTTTTATCAACAACACTAGTTACTAATTCCTTTACATCCGGAAGTCTTGGGCTATTATCGTGCCTCCTATGCTCCTCAGGCATTGCATTAGCGTCCCCTCTTGGTACGCGTATCTTAACACCATAAATTCCCGGGTGACCCGCAAAAATAGTTTCAAGAAGGTTTTGACTTTCATGAGCTGCATGAACATATTTACTTTTAATAGCTTTGATCATACCGTATTCAACCGAAATAGGGGTTCTATTAATTTCAATGCGACTCCCAATAGTACGATTTAAGATTTTTTGTGTCAAAGGATGTTCAAGGTTAAGTTCTTTCTTCTGGAAATCAGGATTGCTACAGTCTTCAATGATATACCATTCACCCGCTCCATATTCATCAGTCAAATGAACCGAAGTATCAACCATAACTTCAGACGGATTTAGCCAATCTTCTTTTCCATTTGTATTTAAAAAGAAACGTGATACATATAAGGCATGAGCTTCACCTTCGGAAAAGAACTTTTTCCTTATTTGGTATAAAAGCATAATTGCTTCTTTATATCGTCCTCTTACCGATAATAGCTCAGATAAAATGGTAGCATCCTTAATTGATAACCGGTCAAAATTAACGCCCGCATCCAAAAATGCGTCAACTTCACCGTACTCGAAAAGCCTAATATTAATTAAAGCCAATCGCAATCTCATCTCGATATCATCGGGATATTTAGCAAGATACCGTTGACATGTTTCTTTTGCCGAATTCAAATCACCAATATATTCAAATATGACCGATTGAATTTCAGAGTGTCTCCGAAGAGAACCGTAAGCGGCATCCATTTTCTTTGCGGTTTCAAGAGCTTCATTCAGCTGACCTGACTGATAATGGCTCAACAGAAGTCGATCAAGTAAGGCAACGCTAGTACCATGTTCAGAAAGCTTTTCGTAAATCGGCGCTGCCTGAGTATATTTTGAATCCCGGTATAGTTCATCCGCTAGGGTCTGTAATTCCATTTTCGTGGTGTTATCCGAAACCGAATCAACCGCTTTTTGAAGTGTTTCCGAAGCAATTGAATCACTATCGACAATACGTTCAATTGCAGATAAATCCACCAGATACGATATGTTATCAGGGCATTCTTCTAATGCTTTCAGCATTATTCGTTTCGCATCACTATAATTCTGCGTATCAATCATTAACTTAACGTTCAATCTATTTATTGCAACTTTAATTATTTGATCACCAATATCAGAAATGCTTTGAACCATTTCTGCGGCTTCTTTAAACTGTCTATCTGCGCGCATAACCTCAGCTAACAGTAGTAGTTCCTCTGGCTTCTTACTTATAGGTTTCAGCAGTTCAACTGCTTTAGCGTAATCATCTTGATTAATAGCAAGCTGAGCCCTAAGCTTAATAAAATCCCAGTTATCCGGTTCCATAGATAGTGCCAGCTCGCTGTCTGATACTGCATTTTGAATATCCCCGACAGTAAAATAGCCAATGCTCCTATTATACAACCATCCACCTCTAGATTTTTCCAGCTCGGTTCCTTTCACTTCATCCCAAGCTTGAGCTATTAAACCTATGGCCTTATATATTTGTTCCCTTTGTTCAGCATCTAACTGATCAGTAATGATACGCCAAGTATCTTTTGTCATCCTATCTATCATCATAGCAGCAAGCGACACTTTTATATCTAGACGATTACTTTTATCATTTTCCAAGGCAGTCCGAAACCAGGTCTCTGCTTTATCTAAAATTCCTTGTCTACGATAATAGATGGCGATAGCAAATGCCACATCTGCTGCTGGCAGTAACGTAACAGGTATTTCACTTAATATAGCATCTAATTCTACATCGCTCTTACTGCATTGAATTAGGGTGGAAAAGGCGTTTGTATTTACAGGGTTTTTCCCTAAAGCCCGTCGCGCAAACTCTATTGCTTGATCTGGAGATCCTAAAATCACTGAACCCGCAGCCGCATTACACAAAGCATTTTCATCTTCGCTATTATACTGAAGTGCCTGCAATAGAAATTTTCCAGCTTCCTCCTCTTCGCTTAAAGCGAGCTTAGCCGAAGCAATATAAGTAAGCAAATAATATTTAGCCAGTGGCTGCAATTTTTCCCAAGCACGATCTTTTAGGTAATGCAGATAATTTATGGCTTCATTATATTTTCCTTTTTCAAGTAGCTCGTTTTTAGCATAGTCTAGGTTTGATTTGTATTCTCCCTCAAGCACTTGGGCACTCAACTCGCTTAGCGATACCGAATGTCCAGATAGCTTCGTATTAATCTGGTTCAGTTGCTGCAAAACGTCTTCTTGCTTATTAAGAATACGGACATTTTGATCTTGTAATTGTCTAGTAACGGCTAACATACAGGCTTGAAACTTCCCGTCAGCCTCTAATTTAGACTTTTCGGTTAGAATTTTATCTAGAATGAAATCCTGATGCATTACAGTTTCAAAAACAGTTATAAATCTAGCCAGAACTTCTTCGTTAGCTGGGTTAGCTCCATCGAAGCCACTAGGGTCTATGTCTTGCAATGTCAGCACTTTTGAACTATAGAACACGGACTTAATTATTTTTTCTCGCGTAACTTCTCTCACCAAAAAACTACTTGTAGGAGTTCCATACTGTCCGCCAAATTCTTGGTAAAATTCTTTTTCGGCTGCATCATATGCGCTCTCAATTTTACTTATTAAATCATCTGACTCATATCCAATAAGAGTTTTGGCAATTAATTTAATTAAATCGTAAGTTGCATTGCCCGCAACTCCAATTAATATATCATCTACGCCCAACGCCATAAATTCACCCCATATCCTTATAGCAGCTCATTCGTTAGAAAAATTATCTATTGATGCTAGATTCTAAACTGATTGCCCATACCAAGTATTAACATCTGGCTACAAACTGTTTTCACAAGTAGATGCTACATCTCGAAATCACTCTATATCACAATTACATAAAATTTGCTTTTCGCATTAAAGTTTTGCCACTTAAACTCATGCCTACCCGACAAAGTTATATATTCATCTTGTTTGCGTGATCCCGTAGGTTTGTAGATGTCCCCATAGACCGCATATTCACTTCTGAAATATTTATAAATGCCGTTATTACTCTTTCCTTCGTAAAACGGTCTATCTGATACTAGAACCACGCAAGCCGCTCTATTAAACCCTCTCTCAACAAGCTCTTCCATAAATTTGATGTCTTTTGCGAATGAATACATTTGCTCTGGATGCTGACCATTAAGAGGGAATTTAAGTTCAATAGCATACTTTTCTTTTTTGCTTTGGTCGAATATTGAGATATCGATTTCTTTTTTTATGGTTTTATTGTCAGTAGTAAAAAATGAGACATTGCGTTCGAATTGAACCTTATAATTCGGAAGAGCGGATCTCAAATAAATCCCCATCTCATGCTGCAGGCTGAACTCATTATATATTTCCACTCCAGTGGTTTCTGCGAACTTAAAAAAGCCATTAACAATTGCCTTTAATTCCAGCATCAGATTTGCCCCCCTAGAAGTTGTTTCGGTTAGCATTTTGTGAAAGCCTATATTCATCAAGCATCCGATTCAGCGCTTTTCCAGTTTTCAACCTTGTAACGATCTGACTATCCTCACGTTTGCTGCTTGATGTAACCCAAGAATAATCACCGTCATAGAGTTTTAAATTATCAATAAAGTTCTGTATATTCTCGTGTACATATTTTAAAAATTCTTCCTTTTCCATGATATTTTCAAATAGAAGAACAACTTCAAATAACCTGCGGCGCGCCTCTTTTTCTTCACCGTCATTTTCATCATAGAAGAACTCATTTAATTTATAGGAAGAGTCATCTTTCGTATAGTATTTCATTGCATAATCTGGTTGTACCTTATCGTGACCAAAACGCAAAAACCCCCATTCAGGAACTGGTGTGACATATCTGCCACCGTCCAAGAGAACCATTTGGCAACTGTATAATTTAGTCCCGAAATAATTAATATAAAGAAATTGATACGTTGTTGCCTCGTTCATCATTGCATATGAATAGAATTCCGGAGTCCGCCTCTCGTCCTGGTCTTCAATTGCAATAGTAAATTCAGGACTGTAAATATTAAAATATGTATCCCCTTCCCGCTTCCATTCACTCTTCTTCTCAAGCTTCTTAATCGCTTGCTCAAATGGAGATTTGGTCAGAAGAAATCTTTTCTTCCATAAATACTCGATATTATTTATATCTGCGCTCTTATCGATGTCGGTATTTGTATCGCCAACCCTAGTATAAATATGATTGGCCCTAACGATCCTACCCGCATCCCTGAAATCTTCAACCAAAAAATACGGCGTATCAGTGCTGTTTTTGACGATAAGAACATCCACTTCATGCCGCTCTAAGCGGAAGGTTCTCATTTCTATTCGGGGCCGTATTCCAGATACAAATTTTTTGCTCTTTAACTGATCAATTATTTGTTGCTGATTCCTGCGGTTAGCGTCATTTTCCACACCGACAATCTCATATGTGCCATCAACAATTCCGAATATGATATAGGCATCTCTGTCTACTCGGTTATTAGCCATGCAGATGATATCGTGAAGCAGATCGGCTTTATTTATATGGTGTTTTTCCTTGAAGTCCCAGTAGTCATCTTCTCTCTTGGTTCGTATCATATCTTCTATTGCATGTTTTAAATCAAGGTCTTTCAAGTTCAACACCTCCCAGCATATGAATATATAGCAACCATTAACCAACAATGCCATCCAGTATTTCTTTGATCGTCCGGCATACATCCGCATACTGAATATCGCGAGCATAATCAAACTGCGCCTGATAATCCAACCAATGCTTTTTCATCGTTTCGCTATTTTCAACGGTTGCTATAATCCCAGCATATCGCTGCATCACAGCCGATGTATCTCGTTTCTCCGCCGTTGCCTTAAGCGCATCTTTTAAGGCACTGGAATCAACATTGTTCCATTGCAGTTGGCGAATGATAAAAACATCATAATAATCCCTGGGGCGGGTATTCTGGTCACCTCTTGAAATGATGGTTTCCAGTTTTTCAGCCAGAATGGTTTCCAAGTTATACGCCAATACTTTAATGCTCCGCTGCTCAAGCATCAACCGGAACTGATAGACAATTTCCTTTGGCGTAATTTTGTCACCGGTTGTAATATCAATTTTCAGCGGTACAGCCATCGGTTGATACAGTGCCTCCAGCGTCAACCGAAAACCTGTATATTCATCGCTTTCCCTGATTTCTTCAATACGCTTAACGGCAAAAGTCACATCATCATTGATCTCAATCGCGCAAATCTCTTCAAACATCTTCATTATCGTATCAGGGTTGACCGGCATCCCTTTTACCGTGGCATCCATATCCATGGTCGCCCGTGTATCGAGTCCTACCAGCGCAGCTATTAAAAATCCGCCTTTCAGGATGAAATTCTCGCGATAGGAAGATACGGAAATCCGTTCCAGCAGCCGTTCGAGCATAAAATTTTGCAGAACGATTTGTGCTGAGATATTTTTACTTTTCGCCATATTCTTAATGATCGCCTTTAACTTCATTGCATTTTTCACAGCAATACCTCCAGGTATGAGCGCAGCTTCTTCTCCACCCGCATCAGTTTCGCATATTCCGATAACTGGGGAATATCTTTCTTGTCCAACTTAGCGTAACGTTTGAATGCCTCTGTCACAATCTGAATCTCCACATTGCTTCGGCCTTTTAAAGTATCGCACAGCGTTCTTTCAGCATTGTATAGTCTTACAGTATTGCCGCCCGGCGTTTTCCCGGTGATAATGCCAAGTTCATAAAGTTCATCTTTGACCCGGTAGCATTTTACGTTTTCCGTCTTAAGCGCCGAAATGTTATATTGCAACGGGAAAGTCATGGAATACTTGATCGGCGTCCGGTCTGTCAAATCCAACAAAAAGAGAGCCGTTGCGTGAGAAAATATCCCCTTCTTATAACGGCTTTGGAGATTGAACATTTCATCATCAAACGTTGTGGGAAGGATATATACTCCTCGTTCCGAGCGTTCCAGCAAGCCTTGATCCGCAAGCATCTTTAAGTAGTAACGATTAATGCCCGCTTGAGTAACCTGCGCCGATGTAACCACGCCATTATTCGTTTTTGCCAAATCCATTATTTGCTCAGCATAATTCATTGCTGTCACCTCGGTTCAATTCCGATCTTTTTAACTTTCTTGCATATAATTTTATCAATAGTATGCAAGAAAGTCAAAACAATAGTCAGATGCAATTACCTTTTTCTTAGAAAACAGAAAAAACCGGCCAGGAAAACTCGCGTTTCCCAACCGGCTACTAATTTAACGGACTATCTGGCGACCTCCGTTTCTATACCCGACTTAAACTCGACAATCACTCTGTCCTCGAATACCCTCACGTTCTCAACATATTTCCGCACCAGGCTGTCATCATATTTCAAGATCAGAAAGGACTGGTTCTCCAATAATTCCAGCATCTCTGTGGTAACGGTCCTTTTCAGCAGCCGTTCTGAATTGTGGCCCTGCAGGTTCTGCTTTTGAAACCGTAGCTGCTGTATCTCGTTCGCCAATCGTTCGTATTCCTGATCGTACTTGGTGCTGTCGGCACCGACTTTAGCATGAAGTTCCGTAAGTTCTAACATTTCATTTTGTAATTTCAGCAGCCGTTCATGGATTTCTTCGGCGCTCAAATCACAAGCCGCGCCTAACACTGTCTTTATATTCTGCGTCAGCACCTTGGCAAAATGTTCGCGGTTGGTGATCAGCCGATTTAGTGCTGTCAGAATGACGTTTTGCAATTCTTCTTCACCGATCGTCGAAGAACCGCACTTATCCGCCTGTTCTCCAATCACATCCGATATGCAGCGCCAAGCAATCTTTTGGTTGCCTCTGTAGCTCCAGTTTATCCTGCGATAGACATCGCCGCATCTGCCGCATTTTACTGTAAAGGTAAGGGCATGCTTAGGACTGTAATGCCGCTTACTCGCCCGCTTGCCGCTGTGAAGATTGGCCCGCCTTGCCAGTTCCTCCTGAACTCGCATAAAAATATCGCGGGAAATAATGCCTTCATGGCTATTTTCTACATAGTATTGAGGCATAATGCCGTTGTTGTGCACCCGTTTCTTGTTGAGGAAATCTACCGTATACGTCTTTTGCAGCAAGGCATCGCCCATGTACTTCTCGTTTCTTAGGATTTTCCGCAGGGTTTCGGTGCGCCAGATTTTTTTGCCCGCTCCGGTCAAGATGCCGTCCGCCATCAAGCTATCGCAGATGTTGATCAGGCTGGCCCCTTCCAGATATTCGCGAAAAATTCGTCGGACGGTTTCGGCTTCTTTCGGATCAATGACCAACTTCTTGTTTTCATCCTTGGTATAGCCCAAAAACCGGTTGTGGTTGACAATCACTTCGCCCTGCTGGTAACGGAACTGGAAACCAAGCTTTACATTATGGCTCAAGGATCGGCTTTCCTCCTGCGTAATAATAACCGATTTATACTACATAGCAAAAGATTTCAGCCTTTAGCCACTATATGTTGTAGTCTACCTCACTTTTTGGCAAAACACCCCGCCTAAACGAAAATCACCCTTCTTTACTTTACTCTAGTACTAAACGTTATATTTTTTCATCATCGGTGGTTCCATTAATAAGATCCTTAATCCAGCCTGGAGCGTTTGGTATGGGTTCTTCTTTCTCAAGATACTCTATAACTTTTTGTATATCTTCTTTGTGATAAAATCTACTTCTTTCAAAGCACATATGACTACAAAACTTAGCCACAAATGCATTACTTGTAAATTTCTTTCCACAATAATAACATGAATGTTCATACATTATCGGGTTTGCTTGATACCATTCCCTTTTACACTCAACAGAGCAATAAACCGGTATCCTTCCTGTTGCTTTTCTATCTATGGGCTTCCCACAGAACTTACAGCTCAGAACAGATGGCAATTCACTACCTAAGCCATCTAATCCAATCGATTTGCAGTAATTTCTAACACAATCTCTGGTTAACCCGGTTTCAGCAGCAACTTGCCGATAACTTAACCCCTTAATGCGCAAGGTTCTGATTTCATACTTCACTTCATCTTTTAACTTCATATTGCACCACTCCCTGATTTTGTTATCAATTAGTAATACTTAGAAAGCTAAGAAAGTCAATCTATATCCTCATAAGGGTTTTTCAGATCTCTATATTATTTTTCTGCAATAAAAAAAGGCCAGAGATTTTACTCTCCAGCCACTTCAACTATTCTCCTTGAAGTAAAACTTCAGACCCATCTAAGAAACCAATTCCTAAACACCCATTTTCAAATACTTTTATACATTCAAGCGTTGCCAACATATGGTCTGTGTTCATTTCCGAAACCATACCAACCTCATCAATTAGCTTCAAAAATTCTGCGGCTCTATATTTTACAAGCAAATCCTCAACCCCCTGCTGCTCTTTCCATCTTATTTTGTGTTTCTCCTTCTCGCTCACCAGGCTGTTCCATCCCATGACAAATGCCTGATGCAAGGTTTCTTCATCCACATGACGGTTGATGCATCCAACGATTCCTTTAATTTTATACCTCTCAGTGCACTGCCATACCAGTCTTGTTCCATATTGAGTTTTCCATCCTTTTCTTGAATAAGCTTTGTTACACTCACCGCAGATAACTTTTGAGGAGAATGGATTTCTTTCTACATTTATTCCATATGATAAAATTCCATGCTCCTCTAAATACATCTTCCTGCGCTTCATTTCTAACTGGGTGCCTTTCCACATATTCGGTTCAATTATTGCTTCATGGCTTTCCTCTACATAAAAGCTTTGCAGTTGTCCCTCGTTCTTCGCTCTCGTCTTTGTCAAGAAGTCTACTGTGTATCCTTTCTGCAAAATGGCATCACCCATGTACTTTTCGTTTCCAAGAATACTCTGGAGTGTTGTTGTATGCCAGGTTGTGCTCCCATTCCAGTTTTTTACTCCTTCTTTAATAAGTATTCTTGTAATATAATCTGTGGTTTTCCCAGACAGATACTCTTCATAAATTCTTTTAACAATCTTTGCCTGTCCTCTATTTATTACCATTTTATCGTTTTCATCATGATCATACCCCAGAAACCGCTTGGTGCTTATTTTAAATTGGCCCTGCTCATATCTTCTATGGATGCCCCACTTGGTATTGTCGCTAATTTGCTTCGACGTATTCTGCGACAGGCTTGCGAGAATAGTAATAAGGACTTCACCCTGTCCATCCAATGTATTAATATTTTCATTCTCGAAAATTATCGCTATATTCAAGGCTTGCAGCTCTCTAACATAATTCAGACAATCCAATGTATTTCTAGCAAATCTTGATATCGACTTTGTAACAACCCTGTCAATCTTGCGTTTTCTGCAGTCGCTTATCATTCGGTTGAATTCTGCTCGCTTTTTTGTATTGGTTCCCGATATTCCTTCGTCCGCATAAATATCTACCAATTCATATTCAGGATGCTCTTCAATCATCGTCTTATAATATTTTATCTGATTTTCATAACTGGATAGCTGTTCTTCTTGGTCCGTTGAAACCCTGCAGTATGCGGCAACCCTTACCTTTTTACTTTTAGGTTCTTCTGCGAGTTCCTGTTGCTGCCGCTGTGGTGGAATAACTGTAATTCTTCTAGCCATTGCTATGCTCCTTTCAAATATCAATTTTCACTTGAATTCCGGCAAGAAATATAGCGGTTGCAATTCCATCATTAGCTATTTCTATATGGTCAAGTGTCTGCAACATAAGCGGGTAATCAAATTCTGTAATCCTGCCGTATTGCTGGATCAGCAGTATCAATTGTTCCTTTCGGTATTTTTCTAAGACTGATTCATCGCCTTTGGCTTCCAGGTCTATGTCTTGTTGGTATTCAATGAGATAATTCCAAGCTTCTATGAAAAGGCTTGTTGGTCTATCGCTGGAAAGATTAATGTTATCCCGTTTTCGATCCCAGCCCTTTTTATAAAAAGAACCGCAACACCAATATCTTTGATGTTGCAGTTCTTTCTTGAAATATTCTCTTCTTACGAATGTGCATCCACAATGCTTGCAAGTCATTTTGCTTGTCATTGGTAACCGTTCATTATTTTTATGACAATTTGATGTGTAATGATCTGCTGTGAATTTTTTCTGCCTTGCTAGTTCAAGTTGTACACATTTCCATTGGCTTTTATCTATAATTGCCGGATGAGTGTTGTGAAAATATGGTTGTGGAAGCTCGCCATTATTCTTTGCTCGTCTCTTTGTCAGATAATCAGCGTTGTATGTTTTCTGGCAAAGCGTATCCCCTTTATATTTTTCATTAGTAAGTATTTTTCTGACAACACTCCATGACCACTTATTCTTATTCTGTTCAGTGCTAACTCCTTCTTTAGTCAAGCGGTCTGCAATATTGCAATAGCCGTATCCCATCAGGAACTCTCGGTAAATTCTCTTTATGATTTTGGCTTGCTCCTCATTTATTACGAGGTTCCCCTTTTGGTCTTTGTCGTACCCTAAAAATTTCCCGCTTGGTATGCTTTTGACACTGCCCTGCTCGTATCTTCTGCGAAGTCCCCATTTTACGTTGTCGGATTGAACCTTGCTTTCATTTTGTGATAAAGCCATCATTATTGTAAGAAGCAATTCTCCTTCTGCTTTCATGGTTTCTATGGCTTCCTTTTCGAATAAAACATTTACTCCATATTCTTTCAGTTTTCTAATGCTCTTTAAGCAGTCTACGGTATTCCTGCCGAATCTCGATACCGATTTGGTTATAATCATATCGATTTTCCCTACTTCACAGTCCATCATCATCTGATTGAAAGCATCTCTCTTTTTTAAACCTGTTCCTGATATGCCTTCGTCAGCATATATCCCTGAAAAAATATAGTCCGGATGATCCTTGATATATTGTTCATAGTAAGTCACTTGATTTATATAACTTAACAGCTGTTCTTCGCTGCTTGTTGACACTCGGCAATATGCCGCTACTTTCATCTTGCGATTTTGTTCTTTTATAATTTTTTTGCGGGGTAAAGAAATAACTTTTTTCTCCATGATTGTCTATCTCCTCAACTACAATATTTTCTGTAAATTCCATTCCCTCAAGAGCACTTTCCGGCACCTTTATCCCTTTGCAAATGCTCTTGCCATCCGTTAAATATGTCGCACACACCCAATCATACTTTTCCTTCCATTTTATACGCCTGATCAGTGTTGCTTCGCAATACGGGCAATGTAAAATCCCGCTGAAGGGATATGTCTTTCGTTTTCTGGATGCTCTCAATCTTTGCGCCTTATCCCAGTCCTCTTTGGATGCAATCGCTTCATGGTCGTTCCTAATATAGTACTGTTCTATTTCTCCACGGTTCGGTTGCAGCTTCCCGGTGTATTCGGACACAAACTTTTTTTGAAGCAAGCAGTCGCCTTTATACTTTTCATTTGAAATTATTCTAATAATCCTTTGGCCCGACCACTCATAGTTGTTGTCTGTAAGTATTTTCAGAGCATTAAGCTCTTTGGCAATTCTGTAAGCGGACGTTCCTTCTAAATATCTTTTGTAAATTAGCTTGATCACTTCCGCCTCTTCTTTCTGAACAATCAATTTACCGTCTTTGTCCTTTACATATCCCATGAACCGGTTCGTATCAAGAAGCACTACTCCTTGCTTGAACTTTTTTCTCATGGACCATTTTGTGTTTTCAGATATATTTTTCCGTTCTTCCTCAGCAAAGGACGCCATTATGGTCAGCATTACTTCTCCGTTGGCTGTTGTTGAATTTAACTGCTGCTCCTCAAATTCTATAGCGACGCCTAGTTGTTGCAGTTCCCTAACATATTTCAGTACAATTCTTGTGCTGCGCGCAAATCTTGATATTGATTTTGTTAAAATCAGATCTATCTTCCCATCCCTAGCAGCTGCCATCATACTCTGCAATCCTTCTCTGTTTTCCTTTGAGCCAGAAACCCCGGTATCACAATAAATGCCGCAATATTCATAATCAGGATTATTCCTGATCTTGTTTTCATAATATAATCTTTGATTATCCAAGGACTCTAATTGCTTGTCATGCAATGTTGATACCCGAATGTATGCGCATACTTTAACCTTTTTTTCTTCATCTTTTAATTCAATCTTTTTTACTCGCATATTGCTTACGCTCCTCTTCCAACAAATCAAAGAGGTCTTTTTCAGTTGAACGATATCTTTTTTCACCTTTTACGGTCACTTCTTCGATAACAGTCGGTTTTCTAATGTTTTGTTTCTTAATCCAATCGTCATCTATCCTTACACCTTTGCAAACATTTTTTCCATCTAAAATATAGGTGCTGCAAATCCATTGTACTTTTTTGTCATAAACATATCTTCTCCGCAAATTTTTCCCGCAATATGGACACACCAACATGCCAGTTTGCGGATATCTGTTTTGATATTTATCAAGATTTTCGTAGTCGATCCCTTTTTTTTCAGCGTGTTCCTTCATAAGAAGTTGAACTTTTTCCCAATCCTCCGGAGGTATGATAGCTGGATGGTTCTCACTAATATAATAACTTTGCAATTTACCACGATTTCTTGTAGTCTGACGTCTTTTCCCTTCAGGCGTATAATATTTTTGCAAAAGGTAATCGCCCTTATATTTCTCATTAGTTAAAATCCCTTTGATAGTACTATCACCCCATTTAGCATCCGTTATTGTCGGTATTTTTTCGCGGTTAAGCTCCTTTGCTATCTTGAAGCAGCCCATTCCGTCCAGATACATTTGAAAAATTTTCCTTACTAAAACTGCCTGTTCCTGATTAATGACCATATCGCCATATTCGTCCAAATCATAACCAAGGAACCGAGTTGTATTAATTATAATGTCTCCTCGTTCAAATTTTTTCTGGATAGTCCATTTCAGGTTGTCTCTCATGCCCTTGCTCTCTTCTTCTGCAAAAGCAGCCATGGTAGTCATTAATAGTTCTCCCTCTTGTGACAAGGTATTGATATTTTGCTCTTCAAAAAAAATAGCGATCCCTAAACTTTTTAGTTCTCTTGCAACTTTAAGAATAGTTACGGTATTTCTTGCAAATCTTGATATAGATTTAGTGATAATTAAATCTATGTTTCCATTCCTTGCTTCATCAAGCATTTTTTGAAATCCAGGTCTATTTTCCGAATATCCCGATATTCCTTGGTCAGTATATACTCCGACAAATTCATAAATTGGATTGCTTGCTATGGCATTTTTATAATGGGTCTCTTGATTCTCAAGTGAACGTCCTTGACTTTCTTCATCCGTTGAAACCCTTGCATAGGCGCATGTTTTTAGTTTATTCACTTTCATCGGTTCTATCGCTTGGATAGCCTTTACTCGCATCTAGTGCCCGCCTCCCTGGTTTTACAATATTTTGTGGAGGTTTCTTTGCGAACCGCCACTTCCCAAAACTGCTTATTCACAGATTGGTTGACACCTACGACTTCGAATCTGCCTACATCACCTACAATGACTGTTTCTTTAGAAACTGGCAGCCCTGAAATTGAGCGAAATATAAACGTTCCTTCCGCAAAGTCATCGTCTGTTGCTTCCCAATAAGCCCTAACGGTAGCCAGAATATCTTCACCATTACTGAATATTCCCTTTCCGATTATGTCGATCGTCGAGTTTGAAATTAAGGCTTTCATAGAAATCCTCCTTACTAATTTTGTAACACCATATATCACTCTACAAGCTTGATAAGTCAAGCAATACAGCCGTTTCCAGGCAATAAACAACCAGTCTGCCCAAACAGAAAACGGTAAAAAATATAGGCCGGACAAATTGTCATCTGCCCGACCTGTATCTTAGATTTCTTTGCGTAATATTTGTTACCTTAATAACGCCACACATGCTTGACCTCCCAGCCGGAGGTCTTTATTTTACCCTTCGCCAAATCCTCCGGCACTAGATGCACTTCCGCCGCTACGGCTTTATTGGGAGCATAGTTTCGCTGCACTCCCACCGGTATATAGACATCTCCTTGGTGGCATCCCACCCCTGCAGAAAGTTCCCAAGCTTTGTCCAGATTAATTTTCAGTACGTCTACCTTATATTCCGTATCGTTTTTGACCACCGCCGTCCGGTCGGTCTTCTCCAGTGCCGCAGGCGGCAAGGTCGCATCCTGCTTATTGATTCTCGCCGCCACCTGCGCAGCCGCAACCTCTAGCGATGGAGCGTTTACGGTAAAACTGGCAACAGGCGGCTTAGCTTTCAATTCATCATACGCCGCCTGCAGTTCCTTAGCATTCATCTGTGAGATATGAAGGGCTTTGCCAAGCTCCTGCGATTGCTCCATCTGTTCCTGCTGCAGCACCACTGCCTGTCGGTACTGTTCCTCTGCTTTTTGAGTACGCTGCCAAAACCAGAAAAGCACCGCGCTTATTAATAGGAAGAAAACAACGATCATGAGCAGCCACTTGTTTTGCTTAAAGGCAGTTATCCACGTTTGGAACACCTGGATCATATCTCATCCCTCCATCGCTACAAAATAATCGCTTACTCCCCGCGCAATCGCTCTCGCATACCGATCTTGCCATGCGGCGTCTGCCAACAAGGCCGCTTCCTCGTCATTTGAAATAAACGCCATTTCCACAAGGCACGCAGGCGCATCGGTATGAACGAGCACATAGAAACGCGACTCCTTATCGGGATCGCCGTCAGAGTAATCCGTTCTGCCGACCCGGTCGGAAAACTCGGCGGCAATTTGCCTATAGAGGCATGTCGCAAGTGTATCTCCCAGCGTATCCCCCGGCGAAGTCCAAACCTCATAGCCTTCTGCACTCGGATTTTCTGCGCTATTGCAATGAAGAGAAATAAAAATATCGGCAGCCCAGTCATTCGCTAGAGCTGTCCGATAGCTTAGATCATCCGTTTCTGCTTGTTCCCATTCGGTTCTGGTCAATTTTACTTCGTACCCTACCGCACACAGATAGGTTTCTACCAGCCGCGAAATCACCAGCGCAACATCCGCTTCCTGTAAGCCCGTCGTTCGATTTACCGCGCCAGGGTCAATATTTCGGCCCGCATGCCCAGGATCGATTACCACTTTCATATTCAGCATCTCCCTTCGTTCACTTTATTCCCCGCTTCTTTTCTGCATATTTTGATCGTCATTTTATGCAGAAAGAAAAATCAATAGGCAGATCAACCCAACCGCTATGGTTCTTTTCGTAGAGACTCCTTTTCACTTCTTAGCTGCACCAGCTTCTCTCGAATGAAAGCGGGAATATACTCGCCATACCCCATGCGATCCAAGTTCTCAATAATGCTTAAGCCTTCATTGCCTAGATACGCAAAGATCACCATTGACCGGCAGGTGCTGATGCCAAAAATGCTGGCATCGATCCAATGGGCCATGATGACGATCAGCAGCATAACGACCTTGCGCTTTATACCATCAAAGCCTTTTTTACTATCCAGATTTGCCGTCTTCCATGCAGCGATTAAGCCTGTCAAATAATCAATCACAACAAAAACCAGCAGCGCCGTAACCAGCTTGTCTACACCGCCTACAAGAAAAGAAAAAGCTGCGCCGATGGCTGAAAACAAAGCCATGGTGCGCAACTCTATTTGAGTGTATTCAATCATTGTCATCCCCCTTTTTATACCAAGCCATAACTGCTCAATGCCGCTTTCAATGCGCGCACGTCATCAGCCAATTCCTCGCATTTGTCCCTGAGTGCCTGCACCTCCGCTTGCGAATATGACTCGCTGATGGTAAGGCCGCCGATTTCATTATCTGTATTGCCTAAGGTGACCGTTGTTTTCGTTACCGGAGTCGAGCCAAAAAAGCCGACGGCAGAAGGATTAACCGGCAGTTTCACGCCTACAGGATAAAAGGCATCGCTGACAGTATTCCTATACCCCAGCACCAGCCGGTTGAAGGCCTTCGTTGTACTGGCCGCAGCGGTCGTCAAGGATGCCGCATACACAGTAACCGTCGCATCGTTTGTTTCCGATAAATCCACATAGGCCATTTGATTATCACTGAGCGCAATTCCGCCCGCAGCTACGGTATTTTGAATTAGCTGGCCGTCGGCGCGGACAAACAAAATCCGCAAAGTACTGTTCCAAGTGAGCTGCCCGCTGGCCGAAGAATAATTGATTACCCCGTCACAGTGCACAATGACGTTTTTCATGTACGAAATCGCCCGGTCCAAATCCGAAAGTGGCGGTTCCATCGCGGATGCCGCGAAAATCGTCGTTCCATCCGCATAAGCCGTATGAAAATTGGCCCCCATCTCATCCCCTCCTTATAGTTGCACAAATGCCTGTCCATAGGCATATTGCTCGCCTTGAGACAGCGTTAGTTCAATTACCACAAGCGTCCCAGCAGTGCCTTCGGTGTAAGTAAAGGTTAAACTGCTGCCGCTCCCAGTGTTGCCGCTAGCCGGCGCTATGCTCCCGTCTCCGCTGGCGATGGTGGCTGCGACGTTCCAGCCCAGCGAAGTGGCAATGGCATTGCCATACTGGTCTTTCACACTGGCCACAATGCTCCAGGTAGTGCCGTTGTCGATGGCGCTCGTGGTAATTGATGCTGGAACCGGCACCGACCAAATCTGGGCGATATCGGCAGCCGTAATAGCCGTCTGTCCCCCTCGTACCAACAAATAGCCAATTGCCAGATGGCCGCTGGGAAGCGTCGGCTTGCTCTCCGTTGCAGTGAACGCTGCTCCGGCTGTCTTAGTGACAACCAAAGATGGTGACAGACTGAATAGATCATAGCGGAACTGTCCCGCGCTAGGAGCTGAAATGGCGAACACCCCGGCAACCTCGCCCATCGCAATACCCATGTTCATCTTGAACGCACTTCCGGCCGCCATCTTCAACGCCGAGACCGTATATTCCCCGCCGCTAAATCTGGCTCTACCTGTACTTACATAGACGTTCATTCCAAGGGTTTGTGGTATCGCCTTAATTAAACAGCCCGTCAAGATGGCATTGTCCGGTGTGCCTGTGGTCGGAGTTGCGCTGCCGCTCACCGGCGTCGGTATGGCCCTGCCAAAACCGACCACTTCAATGTAGCCCCGTATACCGCCGCGATGGGAAATCCGTACCGCTTGACCGGGCTTGGCCCATTCTGGCACGGTTGCCCAATTCTGAGGAAAACGGGCGATAATCAGTTCGTTGCTGCCCTGAATCTTACAGCGGCAAATCCTCTCCGGCAGCAGAATATCCCACAGCACCGCATCCCGACTTTCAACCGCCTGTTTGGTTGCCTTGTCTGCAGCCCCGCGGATCAAGCGTTTGCCATACGTCCTCATAGCACCCACCCCTCAATGCTGTCCGTATATTCGCCGTTGCCGCTGCCGCTGGAAATGGTCATCGTTCTGGTTAGGTTGGTTACAAATAGTTTGAGCGGCGCTCCGGTGTAGGGATGTGGTACCTGCATGGTATCCCCTGCATCATCCTTCAGGTGTGCTGTTTTAGAAAATTTCACCCGTCGGCGCTGCGCCTGCAAAATCCATAATTCCCTTGCCGCTACCTGCTGCGCCTGGTTGACATCGTAAACCAGCGGATCTTCAAGCCTGGTTTCAATAATCGTTCCCCGCAGGTCGTTCTGCAATTCGGTGTCGTTCGCTGACGATTCGAAGGTTTGGTACATCTCGCCCATCGGACAGGCATAGATGGTAAACGCATAGTTTCCAACGGCCGCTAAGCACTGGAGGGCAATATACATTCCGGCATCCTTCATCCAGCTTCCCCGCTTGCTTTCCGCTGGCTCGCTGATCATTCCCACGGAGGGCGGCTGACTTTTGCCAGCGACAAAAAGCGCGATGGCCCCAACCAGCACCGGCATCAGATTCGGACCTTCAGAAGTCACCTCCACCCAATGTCCGGCTGAGTCCACTGCGGAGATCCACTGCTTCATCTTGCCACCCATCTTGAAGCCAATCGACGAGACATTCTGCGTGATCTCAAGTCTAGGCCGCACTGCCCGTTTTTGGTGGTCGTCGCTGTAATAAATCCGGTGAACTTGCTTGTGCTGGAAAAACCCCAGTGTTCCTGACTCGCTGCCGAGGCTCTCTTCCGCCGTTTCCACATCGATTGGGGCGCGCCCCTCGCCGGTGACGGTGACTCGGTTCGCCAAGTTGCTATAGCTATCATCGGGCGAAAACTCTAACAGATTGGCCGCCGTGCCATAAGCATGGTCAACCGCATTGTACGGAGATATTTTTCGCGCCCGGATGGTATCATCCGCCAGTGACACATCCACATAATAGCCGTACCTGTTGGTGATGCTCTCCACCGCCGCTTTGACGGTCGTATCCAGCCATTGATAGTACAGCACGTCCTCACTGCGCATGGCAGTTAGGTCAATATCTGTCTGTGCTATCCCCGCATAGCCCTGCAAGAGATCGCTTAAGGCCGCGTCCGGTGTGATCCCGCTGTAAAATACACTGGCGACAATGCCTAAGTTCTCCCACAAGGTTCTCTTGTCTTCACACTCGACAGAGATCATCGGATAGGCTCCGCGCTTATACGACAGCTTCACTCCTGTGAGCACATACATGCTGGTGCCTTCCTGCCAGTAATCCACGCCATCGATTTTCTCGCCCCAGCGCAGTGTGATTTTCTTCCCTTTCTTCAAATATCGCGACAGTAAGGATGACTGATTGTGGGGATCGTACAAGTGGCCTTTTTCCATCGCAAAATTCAGTTTGCCCGGCTGTCCGTCAATGCTCCTGGTCTGCTCAATCGCCTGCCCGCGCACCAGCCCGGCTGACAAATCAAGCATTCCGGCTTCTTTGTCCCAATACAGCTGCTCTCCGACGCTGCTTTGCCAACGAGTCCAGAAAGCATATAGACCGCCGGAGCCCGGATCAACCGCCAGTGCAGACGAATAGTCTCTAGTTCCCCTCACTAACGGCTCCGCCGTGCCAAACACCCAAAAGCCACCGGAAAAGAGCGAGCGGATATACTGTGTCTGCTCGATTTTCCCTTGCAGCGGAAAGGCAATAAGGCCCGCCCAATACAAAGGGTCCGACGCTCCCATGTACACCATCCCGCTTGCTTCATCGTAATCGTATATCGCCCAACCGGTCGTCAGTGCCGTTGGGAAAAGCCCCGGCATGGTCGTGTTGTTGTAAAGGGACCATATGCCGGTCGTGGTATCGAAAATCAGCACAGAAGCGCTTTCCCCAACCCCGATAATGAGCAAATCGCCCGCGACCTTGATGTTGTTCAAGTTGGCATCCCTCGGTACTCCGCCCAACACCGAAACCGGGGACTGCCATTCCACAGCATCGTTGGCCAGGTTCACCGAAAACAGCCCCCAGTAGCTGGACTGGCCGTAGTCTGTGGTGTACTGGCATTGGCACATGTACAATTTATTATTGTGAATCACCGCGTCCCGGCCGCCGTAGCGCGGGAATTTCGGCATGGTGTCCGTCTGGTAATTGTAATGCTTGATCAACCCCGCGCCGCCAAGGTCAAAAATCCAGGTCGAACAATCGTAGCTCGATAGCGGCCCGTTGCTGTAGATGAGGTAGCCATTCGTCCGGTCCACCGCCAGCGTTTTCTCGCTGATGCCGCCCATGTCAACAGGCACCTGTGCGGCAACCAGTGTGACGTCATACGTGTCTTTCGGCGCACTGAGATCAATACTGCAAAGGTTGATTTTCGGATGCCAGTAATAATCATCATTGCAGGAAAAATACAAGGTTTTAGTAGTATCGTCGTACCTCGGTGTGCCAAAATGTCCTTCTGGCAAATTAGCGACGTTTTTCGTATAACCGTATTTCGCATCATTAATTAGTGAGATAACATTGATCGTGTTGCTTTCGTCATTGAGCCACAGGATCTGCTGGGTATAGGCATTATCTCCGTTGCCCGCGCAGATGACCGTTTTCCCTCCGCCGCAGAATTCAAACACATGCCGCTCGCGAAACGCCTGCGGGATCTGGGGAACCGTGTTGCCGTTCCAATACCTATCCAGCGCCCAGGTATCGACGTCGATCCGCAAAATACCGAACAAGGACTTAGTTCCGACATACTGGTAACCATATGCAATATACAGTTTTCTGGTCGCCATGTTGAAGTGCAGGTGTTTGATCCCCTGCAGGCTTTCATCCGTCCAGTACGGATTGGACTTGTCCATAACAAGTGAAGTTCGGGCAGAATCATACGCCAGCACAATTTCTGTGGCCAATTTCTGCACCGCTACCGGCCGTCTGGCAATTTCCGACGGGGTCGGAAAGCTCGTCAAAGCAATCGCCTGGCTCCAGGTCACTCCGTCATCGGAACTCTTGCTGTAATACAGGTTATAGACGGCCGTTGTATCTGTATCCCCGGTGCTCATGTAGGTGAAGAACAACCAGATGGTCCCATCCGCCTGCCGCAACAGACAGGTGTCGAGCTTCTTCCGGCTTGCCAGAATTCCGGTGAGTTCCAGTTCCGTGGCTGTTCCCCATGTCCCGCTCGGAACAAGAGCTTTTGTCCTATATATCTTGCTCCCCGGTGTCCAGTACAGCGTTCCCACCACCGAAGCCGCACCGCCGCTGAAAGAGGTCTTCTTCAGCCGCGTTCCGTCAACGGTAAGGGTCAGACTGTTTCCTGCCGTTCCCGCTATAAGAGCGGTCAATGTGAGCGATCTGTCATTTCTGACCGCGCTCGCCTTGGTGCTGGCAACCGTCCCAGTGCCGTAGCGCACCCCTTCGCCAGTTCCTTCGTAGGTTCCCCCCGTTACGGCGCAGCGCAGATTCTCGGCGCAGATCTCGCGTCCCAGCGTGTCGATTTTGACCTCATTGGCAACCGCCGGCGTGGATAGCGTCGTGCGCCAAGTATAAGTCTTGTCGCCAAACACTACCGTATCGCCATCCAAAGGCATTCCCTCGACGGTGATTGTGCCTACGGCAAACCTAGCCGCCGTTACCGTATACCAAAACTTCTGCCCCGTCCAATAAGTGCCGGCAGCAAAGGTGACGTTTATCCCCTCCGTGATCGCCTGAGCCGTCCCAGTCATGGTGAGATCGCTTGACCAGACCCCTTCGCCTTTTTTCCATTTGAATTTCGCGGTTGTCTGTGAACCGTCCGCCGTAACCTCAATACTAACCACACTGTCGTCCGTCCCAGTATAGGTCCCGCTTCGCGTTGCCGATATTACGATATCCTGGAGGTAAGTCACTAAATAACCAGTTCCAGCCAGGCAGATGGATGGTGAATAGATTGGCAGCGTCTGTGCTGATTTAATGCTGTACTGAACAACGCCTGCACCATCATAAGCAAAGACAGCAACCTTCAGATTGTATTTCCCACTGCTATCTAGTAATACATAGGCCAAAGCCAAGTTGCCGCCCGCCATCTCCATCAGCGACAGGTCGTAAAACTTACCATTTCCGGTTGTGCTAAACAAGTCCACAGAATGGAATTCCACCCGTTCGGGGTCGGTATACACCAGCTTTACTGACCTTGCCGGGTAATTGAGGACATTCAACTCATCCTGGGTATAGACAGCGATCAGTCGGCCGCTGGAATGTGTGATGCTCACTGCGCCATTCTGGTCCAAGACTTCTGCGTTCAACCGTTGCCCGGCAAAAGGCAGGTCGTCGGCAAACTGCCCCGCCTTGATCTCCACAACGGGATAGCGGCTCACGTTATCCTGGGCAGCAAGTAATTCTGCGCTTAATACGTTAGCCATTATGTCACCACCTCGTCTAAGAGTATCAATGTCATGGCGACATTCAGCATATACTCGTTGTTCTTGTCAAAGAGCAGCGAACCGTCGAAGGCGGTAATTTTCACATGGTAGACTTTACCGCCAATGCCACTGTCCCATACCACCACATTCCCCGCCTGATACAGCATGTCCAGTGCTTCAAACAGGGCTACCGTCATGGACTTCCAGACCAGTTTGATTTCCTTGCCGGCAAGAATGCTTCCCCAGTCAAAGACAGCAACGCCGCCGTAGGTGCTGACCACGGCGGTCGCTCTCGTCGCTCTCGGTTTTGTGCAATCAAGCGGAGTGTACTGCTCCGGCAAGATAATGCCGCCGATGATCATGCCCTCGCCTCCTCGTAGATAATTCGCTGCACCAGTTCAGTGATTTCGGATCTGAGCCGCCCGGCCAGCCGCGGATTGGTCTCACCGGCAACACTCACCGGCACACTGATTTGATGATAGGTGTCGCCGCTTTCCATCAGTCGCTTGGTGTCCTGTGCATTGTAGACATAGCCGCCGCGATTGAAGTTGATCAGCTCCGGCCCTTTTTCACCCACGAGCGCATATCCGCCAGAATAATTGCCGCCGGAAGCAAACCCAGGAATATTGTTATTACTAAAAAAGTTGCTGCCGAACAGCCCCATCATAAGCCTTGCAGCAAGCCATTTGGCAATCATGTCGTTGATCATCTTCAGCATACTCTTGGCTAGGTCTTGAAAGGCGTCGCCAATGGACTTGGTGCCGTTCAAGACATCGGAAAAGAAGGTCGAAAAACCACTGTAGAGGCCATCGGTCAGCTCAGCCATATACGACATGGAAGTGCGGTGCGCTTCCTGCCAGATTTTATAATAGGAATCGATCATTTGCTGCCGCCCTGACAGATCCCGTTCCTGCACGGCTTCTTCTTTATTGAGCAGTTCTTGAAAGTGCGTTAGGTCACCATCTTCGCGCGCCCGATCCAGTTCCTCCTGGAACTTGACGCGCTCATAGTGCAGATCTTTGATTTTTTGGTTTTTCTCTGCTTCAATGGCGATCTGTTCGGCAGCCGCCTGGCGGCTGAAATCCACCATGCCTGTTTCTGTAATGGCGAACTGGATTCCATTGGCTTCCCAAGCCTTCCGAAACTGCTCTTGCTGGGCGGCTGTCCCGGTAGAATACTCCAGTGCAAGATCCCTGTATTTTTTCTGCACTTCATCGATTTGCCGGACTGTGTCGGTTTCGATATCAAACTTCTGCTTGTCGACGCCCGCCAAACCAATCCCGCCAAGCTTTTCGCGCAGATTCTTGGCCAATTCGGCTGCCTGATCAACAATCCGGTTGTTTTCCTTTTGCTCGTCCAGCAAAATTTTTTTCTTTTTGGCGGCGTAGATTTCATTGAGTCGCAAGACATCGCGCTGGTAGTTTTCATTAGCCTCCTTGGATTCGTTTAAGGTTTCCATTTCATCGGCATACCAGGCCTCGAGGGCATCCATTTGTGTGGCGGTAAGCTGCAGCCATTCTTTTTCAATTGCCTTGCTGGCCTGCTCCGCTTTTTTCTGCAGCTGCTCGTAATCTTTGGCAACTTGGTCGGCTCCGCTGCCGCTCCCCCCAAGCGGAGAAGTGGTACTTGGAGCAGCATTCGTCAACCCAGTAAATTTCGTATTGGGCTTCGCCATCTGGGGAATTAGGGCGGAAATATCCTTGCGGCTAAAACCAAAGCTAAACTTACCCGCCGCAGCGCCTATTTTGCCGATTCCTTCACTAACCTTGTTAAACCAGTTTCCCACTGAATCGGGAATAAACTGCTCAAAAAAACTTTTCAGCGGGCTTAACTTATCTACAATCCAGTTGATGCCCTGTGCAACCAGCTCTTTAATGCTGGCCCAGGCACCGTCGATAAAATCTACAATGTTCTTCCACACACTGGAGGTAGCTTCACCCGCAGCGTTCCAGCCATCGCCAATGAACTGGGCCACCGCACTCAGCGCATCTTCAACAAGACTGGTAATCCAATTCCACGCTTCGGATATGGCCGTAACTATGCTGTTCCAGATGCCAACCGTGAAACTTACGATGGCATTCCAAGCGTCGGAAATGGTTGTAGTCATTGTGGTTACAGCATTGTCTACGACAGTTGCAATCGCGTTCCATGCGTCGGTGAAAATATCCGTGACCGTACTCCACAAAGTGCTGAAAAGTTCGGACAGCGGCTCCCAATTGGTCCAGATTTCGTAAGCCAGTAGACCTACCGCTGCTCCGGCTGCAATAAAGGGTAGTAAAGGGGCCAGTGCCGTCCAGGCCGCTATACCAAAAGCCACTAAGGCGGGTATAGCAGCGCCTAATAATGCACCCGACAGAACAAACGTAGAAGCGATAACCTCAGGAGGAATCATACCTTGCAAAGCATCCTTGAGTCCGAGTGCTTTCACCGCCGCAGCAAACTCTGACAGCCAGTCGGCAACGCCTTGCAGCTTTTCGACCAGATTTAAATTCTTCGCAATACTGTCGCCGATTTCGACCATGACCATGCTCACATTGTCCTTGACGGTTGACATGAGTCCGGGGATGGTCTTACTCATGGCTTCCATGCCGCCCTGGAACCTCTTCTGCATGCCCATTAAGAGCGCGTTGATGCCGGTGGTGCTGTCAATCGCACCTTGTTCGGCCATTTTCATCGCGGTTGGGATGTCCGTGCCAATGGCCTCCGCCAAGAACTTCCATGCTGGCACACCGGCTTCGGCCAGCTGCATCATTTCTTCCGCCGATACTTTTCCTTTGGCTTGCATCTGGCCGATGGCATTGGTTAAACGGCTAATGCCCTCCTGCCCAATTCCCAACATCGCCGCCGCGTCCCCAATTGCTGCCAGCATCGGGATGATGTCTTGCGACGCAAAACCGAAGGCCAATAGTTTTTTCGATGCAGTCAAAAGCCCTGGCAGTTCAAAAGGGGTATCCGCCGCAAACGTGGCCAACTCGGAGAGCATTTTTTCCGCTGCCTGCGCATCGCCAAGCAACGTGTTGAGCGCTTTGCGACTGGCATCCATGTCGCCCGCCAATTTGATGCTGGCAATACCGAAAGCGCCAAGGGCAACCGTCGCGGCGGCTAGGCCGGTGGCAATGCTTTCCGACGCTGCCATCGCTTCCGAACCAAGCCCTTTGCGCAAGGCGCGTCTGGTACTCTCCCATTTTTTCAGAAACTCGCTGTTATCACCGCCGATAAAAATCGTCATTGCCGCATTTCCGGCCATAGTCTCACCCCACTTTCGATAGCAAATCTTTCATTTCCGCCCTAGCTTGGTCTTTGGTTTTTTCTTGTTTTTCTTTCGGTTCCTGACCAATAAGCATTTCCACCGTAACCGTCTTTTTTAGGTCGCGCGACGTACAGGTATTGATGATGGATGCCACAAAACCCGCTGCCATTATCTGCTCCTGCTTGGTTCGCCATTGATAGCCGTCTGCCAGTTGCTTAAATTCTCCAAAGGTTAACCGTTCAAATTCCCATGGTTTTAGCCCCAGAGGACCGTAAGCCACCGGCGCGGCCTGGGCAATCCACTGGGCTACGGTGGTTACTCGTTTCCCTCGTCCGTCTCCTCTTGTACGCCTTCTTCATCGGCCAAGCTCTCGCCCATGATTTTCGAGACTTTAATCGCTTCCCCGATCTTGCCGGCCAATTCACTAAAACTGCCGCCGGCTTCCATATATTCTTGCATCATCAGCCCTACACGCTGCAAAGTGATCCCTTTTTCCGCATGCTTGAGACCGCCCCACAGCAAAATGCGGATAGCCGAAAAACCCGCCGCCATGGGATTGCTCATCACATAAAGCAGGGATTTTCCGCCCATCAGTTCTTCCATCTCAGCGGCAGCGTTAATATCATAGCGAAGGCGGCGCTCCTTGCCGCCCATCGTAATAAACACAGGTCTTGTCATCGTTCATTCCTCCATTTTCAAGAAAACAGGGTGCACAGTTTCTTTAGCCTGCGCACCCTGTTTGTTATGCAGCCGGAGCTACTCCTGCAGTCGTATTGGCCGATGTCGGAGCCGCCGTCAAGCCGGCACAGGTTCCATTGGCAATGGCAATATTGAGTGTGCTGTCATTAGCCAATGCCGTTAAAGCAGTCAGCTCGACCATAGTTCCATAGCCGCCCACACTGAATTTAGCAGCTACTGCGCTATCCGCCGACAGCGCTTCCCTGGCTTTTTGCGCTACCACGGCTGCCGAATCATTAAGTGCCACGGCTAAACTGATAGCCTTAGGCGAACCGGTCATACCTGCGGCAGTAACCGTAAAGGTGGCATTGCCGGCGGTCGTAATGGTTCCGACAACTTCAGCCGTTTCCACCTGCTTGGTCCCGTTTACTTCTTCCGGCGCGCCCGCCCCGGCTAAGGTGATTTTATACGTCGCCACACCGTCATGCGGGGATTCCTCACTCAAATCGGTAATAGCCGCATATCCCTGGAATTTGGAGCCATCTTTTCTGACATACCGCACATGCACCAACTCACGGTTGGCAAACACCGTGAGCAGCTTGGCCCGCCCAGCATCAATACTTAAGCCGGAAATGTCGGTCAGCATCACCGCATCGGCGTCAATGCTCCAGGAAATCATACCGGGCACGCTGGTTTTCCAGGCTCCCGACTGTTTATTGGAAGCATCGATTTGCTCCGCAGTCAAACTCAAGGTTGCACCCCGCTGACCGCCAATCACCGTCCAAACCGGAGTTTCTTTCGTCCCTGTATTTACTTTTAAGAGAAAATCCACGCCATCGCTTGGAATTAAAGCCATTTATCATCACTCCTCGGTATCAATAATCGTAAACTTGAAGGTTACCGTCGCTTCACGGTGTGTTTCCAAACGCTCTACCATATGGCTGTCCACGCTTGAAAGCGCCACTTCCCACGCATCGGATAAAATCAGTGGCTCGTTTTGAATCGCAAAAATAGCGGTATCGCAAAGCTCCGCCACTTCCTTGTCTCCTTGGTATTCGCTGAGAACCTTAATGGTGGCCATAACATCTGCGCCGCACACCGTTTTTGTATTCCAACTCTGCGCTGTTGTGTCGGTCATCACCACATACGGCGCTTTCTTGCCGGCAGGCACATAATCATAGACGGCAACGCTCATCTGGCTTTTGAGCCGCTCATACAGCGCTTTGTTGAGCGGCGACACCGGCGAACGTTTCATCGTCTCACCTCATTTCGCACCGCTGTCCGGATCTTCTCCTGAATTCCCGGCAGCAGCTCACGTCGCGCCCGCTCGGCAAAGTGTTTACCCTTCACGCCCCGTTTGGTGCCATATTCCTGTAGCGGCGCATGCGGTGCTTTGGCCCTGACCATGCGGGAGATACCGTACTTGCCCTTGCGGTTCACTATGCTTTTACGCAAAAGGCCGCTTTTGACAGGTGCCAACGAGCGCTCACGCTTACGGATTTCCTTGGCCCCAAGTTCGGTTTCCTTTTCAATCGCCTGACTGACATTGGTCGAAATGAGATTGCCAAAGGAAACACATTGATCAATCCCTGTAACCCTAATCGTCGGCCGCATCGGCCACCACCTCCCTGCATTCGAGTCGTAAGAATGCGTGCTTTTCTCCTTCATCAATGGGTGGTCCGATCTGTTCAAACACCCTGCTGCCATATTGAATCCGGTCCGTAACAACCACGTCCCGTCGATAGCGAATGATGATACGATGCCATAGCTCCGGCACCATTTGCTCGTACTGGTCTGTCGTTTTGGCCGTTACAGTGATTACTTTAGCCCAGACGACAGCGCTGGGTGTGTAAGCAGTCGCGTAGCCGCCCTGCCCGTCAGTCAATTTGGTTTCCTGCTGCAGCGTAATGCGGCAGTTGAGTTCCCCTGGATTCATTTCATCACCTACCATAGATGTGCGCGATAGGGCGATAGCAATACATACACTACTTTGGGAATATCCTCGCCCACACGTTGCTCATAAAAATGCCCCACCAAAATAAGCAAGGCTTGTTTGACCGGTGTTGGAATTTCACTCGGCAAACCGGCCTGCAGATAGTTTTCGCAATGCTCTTTCGCCGCCAACAGCAAACCAGCGAGAAGGGTATCTTCCTCCTCGCTGTCAATGCGCAAGTATTCCTTTATTTCCGTCAACGTCAGCGGATCACCCATTGCCTTGATCCATCAGACCGGCGGCTTGCAGCTTGGCCAAGAGGGCATTGAAATCTGTTTTCAGATCGGCAATAGTGGCGGCCATGCTGTCTGCCTGGTTGGCTGCGCGGGTGAGCGGTTTGCCGTCCATGGTCAGTTCCCCATCTGTGGTAATCTCTAAGACTCCGCCGACTACCCATTTTCCGCCGCCTTGCTCCGTGTAATTTTTTACATTCCCCATTCTCATCCACCTACGCCTTCATTTGCAGCACTTTAATGGCTTCGGCAAGAATCAGCTTGCCGTCGACACGTTGCGTGGCTTTAAAGCCGACTTGCCCCGTAGCGGCAAAGAGTTCATTGAGCCTTTGGAAAGCCCGCCCCTGACGATCCGCCACCCAGTAGTAGCTGAAGTCGCCAAAGGCGATGGTTTTTGCCGCTGCCAAAATACCCGGAACATAGGCGGAGGTTTTTAGCGGGCGGTTTAAGATGGTATCCGGCTGGCCCGCGGTCACCGAAGGCTGCCAGAGGTACTGTCCGTTTCCATCCTTCAGCTTGCGAATGGTTTTGACGGTCGCGTCATTGGTCACGAATACAGCATTTTTGCGGTAAGGCGACTTTAAGGAGTAGAACAGGTCCATGATTTCGTCGAGGGTGATAGCCGTTGTGCTGGCGGTCGTGACTCCTACCCCTGCACCGCCGGTAGCATTGAAAATGCCGGTGGGCTTTCCGGTTCCGTCGCCGACAAAGAAGGCTTCCTCCTCTTTTGCGCCAATGCGCCGGGCAAATTCCTTGGCGATATATTGCTCCAGGTTAAACACGCTGTCATTAAGCAGTTCCTCGGAGACCTTAATCATGGTAGCCAGCTTATAGGCCCCAATGGAAACTTGGCCAAAGGCATCGTCGGCTTCCGGGATAACCCCTTCTTCATCCACCCATGAAGCGGTCCCTTTGGTGGCCACTACCGGAATTTTCCGATCCCCCGAGGAGGTGGTGATGATCGTAGCCAATTGCCGGAAGATGTTTTCTTCCTCTAAGGCTTCCACGAGGGTACGCTCAAATTCATCCGGCACCAGGTAGCCGCCTTCAGAGTCGGTTCCAACTTGCAGGGCGTTTTGCACATCAAAGCTGTTTTTGTTCTTCATCGCCTTCCAGAAAGCCGCTTTGTATTCGTTCGAACCCCTGCCGATTTTTTCCGTCTCCTGGTGCTGGCTGGGTTTGTTCGTAATGGCTGTGGTAGTAGGCTTGGACAATTCGAGATCTAGAACCGCTTGGCGTTCCAGTCGGTCGATTTCTTTACCCAAGCTCACCACATCGGCTTCCATTTTTTCATAGGTGGCCGTATCTTCAGCGGATAACAAACCGTTTTCATTTCGTCTGGAATCTAAAAAAGCTTTGGTGCTATCCCAAAGCTTGGCGCGTTTCTCGCGCAGGTCCAATATTTTATTCATAGTGAGTTCCTCCCTGTTTTTTATTTCAAGAGTTCGAGTCTTGTCAGCAATTCTTTATGCGGTGTCCCCGTCAAGACATCCGTAGGCTTCTCTTTTTCCCTGGGAAGCTTTCGCAAAAAAGCGTTGGTGACGGTCATTTTGTCAAAAATAAAACCCTCTGCCGCGTCTTTCATTTCAGGCGCGTAGAGGATTTTATCGGCAAAGCCTAGTTCCACCGCTTTTTGCGCGCTGAACCAGGTTTCCGCGTCCATCATGTTTGATATTTTGCTGCGGGGCTGGCCAGTCCGCTGTTCGTAGGCATTGATTATGCTTTCCTTAACCTCGCTCAGCATTTTGATGCCGCTCGCGAGATCCGATGCTTCACCAAAGATGACCGTGGCGGGATTGTGGATCATCATCATGGCCACCGGCGACATGACGATTTCATCACCGGCCATAGCAATGACCGATGCGGCGCTGGCCGCAATGCCGTCAATCTTGACCGTAACCTTGCCCTCATATTCCTTGAGCATGGTATAGATCTGGCTGGCCGCAAAGACATCGCCGCCCGGAGAATTGAGCCAAACCGCTATGTCGTCGGTGGCTGCTATAAGCTCGGCCTTGAATTTTCTCGGGGTGATATCATCGTCAAACCAGCTGTCCTGGGCGATATAGCCATCAAAATACAACGTGCGGCCCGCTTCGTTTTTCACCCAATTCCAAAATTTCTTCATTTGCTTCCCTCCATTCCAGTTGCGTTGTTTTTAGCGAAGACCCCTGCGTCAGCCAGCTTGGTCATGTTCCCGTTGATCAGGTACAAATCTCCGCCCTCCTCGGTTGAAATCCGGTTTAGATTTTCCAGCTCACGGATGTCGTTGCTGGATAGCCAGCCATTTTGCCGTCCCACGGCGTAACCATTCATCCTGCTTTGGTAATCGCCACGCAAGAGCCCGTCCACGTTGAACTTCACGAAGTACTGCCGTTTTTCGCTTTCACTGAACAAAGCTCGTTGCAGGGCCTGTTCCCAACGTACCACCCATGGGTCCAGGGTATACATGACAAACTCCAGCGACTGCTGCTCAATGTTGGAGAAACTAGATTTCTCCAGGTCGCCGATCATATGGGGCGGAATGCGAAAGATGCGGGCAATCTCGTTAAGCTGGAATTTGCGTGTTTCCAAAAACTGCGCTTGCTCCGGCGGTATGCCGATGCTTTGAAACTTCATACCTTCTTCCAACACCGCTACCCGGTGAGCGTTGCCGCTGCCCTGGTACACGGCATTCCAGCTTTCCCTGATTCGCGCCGGGTCTTTGACCACGCCAGGATGCTCTAACACACCGCCGGGATTAGCTCCGTTGGCAAAAAACTTCGCACCGTATTCCTCAGTCGCAATGGCCATACCGATGGCATTTTGGGCCATCGCGATAGGCGAGGAGCCAATGAGACCGTCAAAGCCAAGACCCGAAATATGGAGGACTTCGTAATTCCTGAGAAAATAGGATTGTCCGTCTTTTTCATATTGGTAGTACAGGATACCCTGGTCCGTCCGGTTGACGGTCATTTTATTAGGCAACAGCGGGTACAAGCTGACCACTCTGCCCCGACCATCCCTGATGATCTGCGCATAAGCATTGCCCCATAACAAAAGATGCCCCATCAGTGTTTCGCGAAATACGAAGGAGGTCATTTCCGGATTTGGCTCGCTATGGAGCAGGTAGTATATTGGATGGTCTATTGCCTTTTCTTTGCCATTGGGTGCATACCGGTAGGTATGCATCGGCAGCGAAGCGATGGTTTCGGCTAGGATTCGAACGCAGGCATATACAGCCGTTGTCTGCAGGGCCGTTCGCTCATTGACCGTCTTGCCGCTGGAACTGGTGCCGAAGAAAAAACTGTACGCGCTGCCCCAGTAGCTGTTTTTCGGACTGGCTCTTGTATGAAAAAATCTTGATAAAAAGGGTATTTTCATGAGTCACCTCCTAAAATTGGGCATGAAAAAAGCACCCCTATCTGGAGTGCTCGCAAAAATTTTAATCGTCTCTTAATCGCCTATTATTCGATTGATAGTTGCTTAGCAAATGAATAGGGGATTATGCATCGGCTATCTGTGCATTTATATGCTTCCTCTTCATGCATCTTATCTACGATTTGTTGGGTACTTAATGTTCCAAACTCGCTAATGATCTTGTCTATAACTTGAATTTTATCTTCCGTAAGACATTGAATTTCAAACCCAGGCGTAGGTACAAATTTATAGGCAACGTTGTCATACAAAAAGACTTCATAACTCACACCTTCAAGCATCATGATTTGCTCATGTCCTTCTGGCACAGCGCCCATCGGGAGGGCACAATAAGCAAGTCCGGTTATAGAACGCCCGTATCTCTTGAAATGCAACGCATCAGAATACCACAATAGCTTCATAAGCTTCACTTTGTACAAATCGCTTACTTGTTGCGCCATATAATTGATTACTGCTACCACTTTATCAAGATTTAGCTCTGCAAACCCAGTACCTTCTCCTTCATCAATGTCTGCATAATTTGCACGAATAGACGAGATGAGGTATTGATTCTTTTGTTTGCGATATTGTGCATTCGCTGTGCGGTAGTAATAATCAAAAGCCTTTTGCGATAGTTTACTTTTAGCCCTTTTCAGTATTTCGATGAACCATTGAGGATCGGCATCTATCTTTCTTAAAATATCGTCATGAGCTCTATCCTGAACCTGGTGATTTTCATATCTGGTAATTGTCGCCATGCCCCAGTCAAGAATTTCAGAAAGATCCTTCTGGCTAACCCCGTACTTTTCCCGCAAGCAAACAATTTCTTTCGAGGTCAAGAGGCCTGCTTTTTCTCTATAAGCATCTTTCACAGCAAGGTTATTAGCACGTATCATATCTTCATTTGCTAGATATTCATCTGAGTTCGAGCAATGCTCATAGATAGCAAGAAAATCCACTTTAACACCTTTGAAGCTTTCATGCTCGATTACTTCAACAATATCAACCTTGTGTTCTTCCATGCAGCTAAGACAAAGCTTAACTTCACTCTTAAGAATTCTCATTTCATTCACCTCTTTTCCTATGCGGAAAATCAGTCTCTACAAATGCATCCTCGGCAAAATGAAAAGACATCACAAAAATATAGTTACTCCCCATTGCCCCAACAAGCTCCACTCGGAATTTAATGTATACGTCTTCTCCCGAATACTTTTGTCCAAACACTCGCATGTCTGAACGCTTCGGGAATCGGGTGTCTTTAACAGTTTCAATATAATCGTGAACAGTAAGCGTAGCGAGCTCTCGCTTTAAAACTGTCACTTCATCTTCATCTGGGAAAAGAGTAAGCATAGTATATCTGTTTGTATATTTCCTATCCCTTGCGGCATCAACCTGACGATCCCGCTGAAAGTTGATCGTCGCACTGCCACTCTCAAGAGCATACTTTAAACGCTCCAGGTAGGTACTGACATCAAATTTGCTTTCAATTTTGCTCGTTTCATAGGCTGCTTTCATGTTCAGTATATCACCTCAACATTCTATCGTCAAGAAAAACGGTATCAATTGATACCGGAAAATATTTCTATTCACAGTAAAATTCTACATGATCAGCCTTCAATCCTGTTACAACACAAATATTCTCCTCTTATCGCAGAAAGTGCACCCATTATCTGTGGCCTGCAGCACTTTACTCTGACTTTACAGAAACAAAATTCCTCTTTCGTCATACACACTGGTATCATCACTTTTATTCCTTATGCAACGATCAATCGCCATAATGGTGGCAACAATGCCGTCTATCTTTTCTACAGACTTTTCCTTGTCCGGCTTGATGTTTCCGGCAGGGTCCTGACGCATAACCACGTTTTGCGCCATCCACTTAAGAACAGGGTTGCCGCCGTGATTGATATTACCAGCCATCAGCAGTTTGTAGAGTTCCTTGCTCGGCGGGGACATATCCTTATAGCCCTGGCCAAAAGGCACGACCGTAAATCCCATGCCCTCAAGGTTCTGCACCATCTGCGTAGCATTCCAACGGTCAAAAGCAATTTCCTTGATGTGGTATTTTTCGCCCAAGCCCTCTATGAACTTCTCAATAAAACCATAATGGACGACGTTGCCTTCGGTGGTTTGAAGGTATCCTTTGAGTTTCCACACATCGTAAAGCACATGGTCACGGCGGCACCGCAACTCCAAGGTATCCTCCGGCAGCCAGAAGAACGGAAGCACTATGTGCTTCTCCTCCTCCGTGCGCGGCGGGAATACCAAGACAAAAGCGGTGATATCCGATGTGCTGGAAAGGTCAAGCCCTCCATAACATTCTCTGCCGTTAAGGTCATCCATATCAATGATGAGATTGCCCCGCTCATATATGTGCTCCGGTATCCAGCACACCGTTGCCGAGGTCCAAATGTTTAAGCGGAGCTGCTTGAACACATTCTCCTCCGCAGGGTTTTCCAGCGCGTTCTTATACGCTTCACGGACACGGTCAATGGAAATGGTATGTCCGAGGGATGGGTTTGCCTTGTACCAGTTAGCTTCATCATTCCAATTGTCCTGTTCGGTCAGGCCATATACAACCGGATAAAAAGTATTGTCCTTTTTACGGCCTGCCTTAATGTCCAGAGCTTTGCTGTGCAATTCATAGCAGATGCTGTTTTTGTCATTTCCTGCTGTGGTTATGATGAAAAACAACGGCTGTTCACGGGCATCGCCGGAGCCTTTGGTCAGAACATCATACAGTTTGCGGTTCGGCTGGGCGTGGATTTCGTCAAAGACAAGTCCCGATACGTTAAGACCGTGCTTGGTTCCAGTCTCTGCTGAAAGCACCTGGTAGAATCCTGCATTGGAATAGTTCACGATACGCTTGGTCGCGGCGGTGATTTTCGACCGTTTTATCAAAGCGGGTGACATCTGCACCATCTGCTTTGCCACATCGAACACGATGGAAGCCTGTGACCTGTCACAAGCGGCACCGTATACCTCGGCACTGGGTTCGTTGTCGGCATATAAAAGAAAAAGGGCAATGGCGGCTGCGAGTTCCGACTTGCCCTGTTTTTTCGGTATTTCAATATAGGCGGTAAGAAACTGCCGTTTGCCGTTCTCTCCGACAACGCCGAATAGATCCCGTACAATCTGTTCCTGCCAGGGCAAAAGCAGAAATTTATTTCCCGCCCACTTGCCTTTGGTGTGGCGGAGGTTCTCGATGAAGGCAACCGCTCGGTCAGCCTTTGCCTTATCGTAATGGGAAATCTCAAGCATGAAGGGTGAAGGTGTGTATTGGTACGGCATCATTAACTACCTTCAAGCAGCTGTTCCATCTCATCGGTTGGGTCAAAAGAACCTTCACCCGCCACGATCCGACTCCTTGCCGACGGTGTCAGACCGAACTGTTCACAGAATTTCAGCATGATTTTCAGATTGGTCTGGGCAATCGATACTTGTGGCACCTGTTGCAGATAGCCGTTTGGGGTGCGGATCATCGCGCCATGCTGGGTGATGAACTCCTCGGCTTCCTTCCAACGGGCATAAGCTTGACAGTAACCCGCAAAGGCCGCCATATCCATTTCGGTCAGAAGCCCTATCCGCTCCAAAATCTTCCCCATGCGCTTCCATTCTTTTTTGGCTTCTTCTTCAAGCCATGAAGGACAGCGTGGGGCTTTTTTATTGGGTTTTGGTTCGTTTGCGTTTAGCGGCCGTCCGCCAGGGTTCCCTTCCAGTTCCTTAATGGCGGTAGGTGTTGGTTTTCTTCCTCTCTGTGCCACAAGTCCCACCTCCTCTCATCTGCCTTAACGTCATCAAAAAAAGACCTCCGAAGAAGTCTTTTCTAAATATAAGCACAGCGTTATTTATCGATCTTTCGACAACAATCCTCACCATATACCACATTCAGACTGCCGCCATTGTCCCAAGCCACCATAATGCTTCCGATATCGTCCACGCCGATCACCGTGCCCTGAGTACCAATGGGCGGTGCCTGTTCATCCTCCATACGGATAAGTTCCACTCTGGTGCCAGCGGGGTATTGTTTGCGTAGACGTTCGACTATTTCTCGCTTAATAAACATCGCCGTCCCCCTCCGCAATGGTGTCCTCAAGGGCCTTTTCCAGAATGTTTATATCCAAATGAAACTCGGAGTAGGCGTCCTCGATCACCTTGTAATATCGGTAACTGGGCTCACCAAGCGGCCTGCGTTCATCCATGATGTAGGCCATAGCCTTTTCCCGCTTGCCATTTACGGAAACGGTCAGGTCTTTTTTGTAATAGAAGGTTGGAAAACCCTCATAGCGGTCAAGGTTCATTTCATCTGTCTCGCCGATTTTCCAGACGATAACCGGAACCTTGTAGCCATCCGCCTTTTCAATAGTGGCGTAAGCCCCTGTCTGCGAACCCCTAAAGAGCAGCCGATAGCCTTCCACTTCCGATATGCATATGAGTTTCGCCGTTGGACAGCGGAAAGCCATCTGGCGTATATCCATGTTGCTGCCGTATGCGATGTAGAGTTTTGTTTTCATGGTTCAATCCATCCTTTCCGAAAGTCATTTTCCCTTTCACCACCCACAGGGCGGTCGCGCCGCCCTTGGTGTGCCTGTGGCTAATTCCTTCAAGCAACCTGTCTCCAAGCCGAGTTGCCTTCAAGGTGCTTGAGGAAGTGCAATCTGCAGGTCTTGAACTCGCTCCCGATAAGTCCCAAGCGGAGCATCCAGCATCGGAAGGCGTACTTTTCGTTATCGGTGACCGTTCTTCTTGCGGAAGCCTTCTTCTGGGTCAAGGCTTGGTGGCAAACCGCCAGGCAGAACTGTATGTAGGCTCTAATCTCTCCTGCGTGGGTGGTGGAGTTGAAAAGTCTGAACTCGACCGTGCCTTTGGTGAAGGTGGCATGGAGGTTCAAGCCGTGATAGCGGGTGTTGTTGTAATGGCGGTCTCTACCGTAGGGGTCTTCTGCGTACCAGATGTCCGCAAGTTGCGCCATTGTCTGGGGCTTCCTGCGGTTGATGGTTTCAAGCAGTTCCTCATTGGTCTTTTTGCAGTAACGAAGGCGTCTTGGGTCTATCTGAAGGGCTTTGTAAAGAATGTCCTCCTTGCTTGCGATGATGTTGACGATGTTTCGAAGTGTCTGCGGTGTGAATCTCTCTGCCCCGACATGAACGTGGATTCCGCAGGAGGTGTTCACAGTCGCGCCCTTGTGCCGAAGCTGTCTGACCAGTTCCTGCAAATCCTCAATGTCATCGTAGGTCAAGATCGGGCTGACCACCTCGGTCTTGTATTCATCTCCTGCGGAGGTTATTGAACCGCCGACTTTCTTCTCGGCAATAATACTTGAGTCGTACATGGCTTTCCATGTTCTGCCCTTGCAGTCTTTGGCTTCGTAGGTGCGGTAGGTGCCACCAACGTAATTGGTTTCGCCTGTTTGGAAGTAGGCTGCTATAACCTTGGCCGCTTGCTCTCTCGAGATGCCTGTCATTTCGATTTCAATCCCGAATTTCTGCGTTTTCATCTGTTTTCACCCTTTCAAAATGTGTGCTTCTTTCCTTTTGGTAGTACTATATATCACTCTAAAAGCACATAATATCCAGTACTATTTTTGAATAAACACAACTATTTTTCAGGCTGAAAACCGTATGCAATTTGCTTCTCTTATTCTTCTATTGCTGTATATCTCGGGTAATCGTAACCCTCGCTGTTTACCAAAATACGCGCTCCTGTTTGAAGATTGAGCACTCTAATACACCGGATTTCACCACTTGGATTTGATCCCCCATTGTCTTTATCAATCCAAGGCTGGTCCTTAAGAAAGTCCTTTGTAAATTCTTTAAAATCGATGTCACTAAGTGCGACCTCTTTAGTAACCTTATAAGCCGATCCAACAAATCCTTCTTTTTTAGCATTTCTGGTTGCATCCCTTAGTTCTTCGATATCGACCATTTTTCTTCCGAAAAGTGCTTTCATTATTGAATCCTCCTATTCCTGCATGCGCGCTTTTTCCGCAAGCAAACGAGCTTTATGCTTCTCCTCATCAGCGGGAGTTCTGAAGGCTGTGTGGCCCTTGAGGCCCGCAAGAAGCGCTTTTCTTGAAGCCTTGCCGCCTTCACCCGCAAGTCCCAAACGCAAAAGCCAACTGCGAAGATAGTATTTTTCGTTTTCAGGTTTCTGTTCCTTGGCGCTTATCCGCTTTGCTCCCCTTGCCTGTGCCACCATGAAGGCCACCAGTTCCGTATAGGCTCTATTCTTGTCAGGGTTGTCCGAAAAAGGAAATGCAAAGGTAACCGTCTCCTCGTCAAAAGCCATTCCATGGATTGTTGTTTCACCGCTGTCCGCCCCACAGAGAGCGAGTAACGCTTCTTTAGTTTCAGGCGGGTTCTTTTCAAGCGATTTAATCAAATCCTCACTGACAGAAAAACTGGTGCGCCCTACGACCCGGTTCAAAAGGTATTGCTTGCTGTGAAGCATAAAAACCAGGTTGCGAAGGGCGTTCATATCCATTCCGCCGATGGGAATACTGATATTCAATTCCTCAACTTCAGATTCAAGATAGCCAAGTTCTATCAAATGCTCTTTCAATTTCTTATAACCCTCATCGATTTCACAGGTTATCGTACCGTCGCGGTCAATGGTGAATTCGCCGACTCGATATGCATAGCTTGGCAGACCGAGGTAGCTTTGCTCCTCGCCCGTGAACTCGCTGATTGCCTTGACCAGTGCTTTTCGGTTATCCGTATTTGTCTTGATAATCATGTGCTGAGCCTCCTTTATTTTTCGGTACTACATACATCACTCTGAAAGGCACATAAGTCAAGACAATCCAGACCTCATATTTCTATATTTTCTGCTGTGTCCGCTGCCGGGCGTGGAACCTTGTCATAAGTGATTTTAGATCCATCACGCAGTAAAAACACACTTCCACTGTTTCCGGTCTGTTCCACAAATCGGTTCACAATAACATCCGCAAACTTCTCATCCAACTCAATGCCGTAGCAGATACGTCCCGTCTGCTCACAGGCGATCATTGTAGAGCCGCTTCCAAGAAATGGGTCAAGCACGATACAATTGCTCATGCATGAGTTTTGAATAGGATAAGCCATCAAAGCCACGGGCTTCATCGTCGGATGCTCTTTTGAGGCCTTCGGTCTGTCATATTCCCAAATGGTGGTCTGCTTTCGGTCTGTGTACCACTGATGCTTGCCGCCTCTCTTCCATCCAAACAAACAGGGCTCATGCTGCCACTGGTACGGGGAGCGTCCAAGAACCAATGCATTTTTCTTCCAAATGCAGCATCCGGAAAGATAGAAACCGGCACCAGTAAACGCCCTGCGGAAGTTAAGCCCCTGGGTATCTGCGTGGAACACATAGATGGATGCGTCGTTCTCCATATTCTGCTCCATATTGACGAAGGCGGCAAAGAGGAATTTATAAAAGTCTGCATCGGGCATATTATCGTTTTTAATTTTTCCGGCTGTTTCCTCCACGTTTACGTTGTAGGGTGGATCAGTCACCACAAGGTTTGCTTTTCTACCATCCATCAGAGCAGTGTAGGTTGCCGGCAATGTGGAGTCCCCGCATATGAGTCGGTGTTTTCCAAGAAGCCAAATGTCACCGTTCTTTGTCATGGTAGGCTTTTTCAAAGCCGCTTCCACATCGAATTCATCTTCTTTGATTTCCTTGTTATGGACCTTGGAAAACAACTGGTCGATTTCGGGCAGCTCAAAGCCTGTCAAATCCACATTGAAGTTTGCTGTCTGCAAGTCCACGATAAGATCAGCAAGAAGCTGCTCGTTCCAGGCACCCGTGATTTTATTTAGGGCAATGTTAAGAGCCTTGACCTTGTTCTCATCCTCGATATGCACGACAACACACTGCACCTCGCTATATCCCAGGTCTTTCAATACTGTCAGCCTTTGGTGGCCGCCGATGACCGTCATATCGTAATTGACGATGATAGGTTCCACATATCCGAACTCCAAAATGGAGTTTTTGATTTTTTCGTATTCCTTATCTCCTGCCTTCAGCTTCTTGCGGGGGTTGTATGCAGCCGGATGGAGAATATCCACCGAAAGTGATTGCCAATTCATTTCACTCATAATTTACCTCCTCATACCGGGCAGGACTTACATACGCCGCTCTGCCCTCTTCCGCTCGCCAGAATCTGTCATGTACATAACATTCGTGGCTGCAATATTTTCTGTTCTTGTTTCCGTAAACGGTGAAGGGTTTACCGCAGTAGATACAAGCCTTTTTATAGAATGCCGTTTCTTTTTTCTGCACGACATCTGGGTGGGCTGCCCACCATTCCCGTCTGCATTTGTCCGAGCAAAACTTACGCTTCCGGCCCGTATTGGGTTGCTTGATATCTTTGCCGCAGCACAGACAGGCTTTGCCCTGCTGCATCTGTTCTTTCATATTCACGCTCAACTCTGTGGCATAGCCATCTAGGCTGTGACTTTTGCAGTAGTTGCGAACCACATCACGGGAAAGCCCGACAACCGAAGCAACGGCCCTGTATCCGACTCCTCTCATGCGCAGTTCTCGTATTTGCTTTGTTTGAAAATCCGTCATTGCTTCGCATCCTTTCGCTAAAATTTTGTATAAAAAAAGACCGTAAAACCCTGCGTTTGAGCAAGTGTTTTACAGTCTTTTAGGTAATAATTTGACGAAAGCAACGAATAAGATAAAAGGGGGAACCCTTTATTTCAGGTCACTTTCGCTATTTATTATAAATTTTATCGGGCATTCTGAGGCTTTTTGGGTATCCCCCCTTGTTAATTCTGCGATTTTTCACGCGAAGGGGGGCGGCGGTCTTGGCGCTGGCGGCTCACAGAGATTCAGACCGCCCCTGGGGGTTAGTACTTGAATTCCTGGTACCGGTCCTCGGTCATTGTTTTTGTATCGTGACACGACTTGCAAAGCGCTTGCCAGTTGCTTTCATCCCAGAATAGTTTACGGTCGCCTCGATGGGGAACAATGTGATCCACCACCGTGGCTTTCTCAAGTCGCCCGTTCTCAAGGCACTTTGCGCACAATGGATGTGCTTTTAAGAACCTTGCTCTTACCGCACGCCAGCGACTATTATATCCTTTTTCCTTTGTGCCTTTCGCATCTTGACGATGCATCGGTGCGTGTTCCTCACAGTACTGCGAACCATAAGGAATAAGTCTTGCACAACAGGGATGCTTGCACGGGGTGTTAGGACGTTTCGGCATAATTATTTCTCCCTTCTTATGTACGGATGCGTGAAAGGATGAAATACGCATCCGGCCAAAGAAAAAGAGCCTGGGGGAGAACCCAGACTCTGTATGCTTTCCTGGCAATTATAAGTATAGCGCGGTCGAAATGAAAAAGCAGTACACCTTTAGTACACCTTCAGTAAACCATTTAGCGAAATATACTCTTATTCTTTGAATGACACATATCCAAAATGATACTGAGAATTTGATATGGTCTGTTTTAAATCTCTTCCAGTACTTGTTATTTGCATCATGCTCGCATTAATTTTTGTTTCATCTTGAATGTTAACAAGTTTAATCCAAATGCGCGCCTTTTCACCATCAAATTCAACTGGAAGCCCTTCTTCAGGACATTCCACCGGAAGCTTGGCAGAAAACACTTCCAGAACATCAGCGCTAAATGCGATGTCATTATCGAAATTTTCGTTGTTGACTGCAAAAAGGATTTTCACCTTTTTCCCAGCCGCAATCTGATTGTTGTAATGCTTCACTCGATCCTGACTCATCCCATAAAACAAAGACTGTGTAGAAAACCAAGTAAAGCCTCTGATCTTTTCATCGTTCATATAAACCCTAACTGTTTCTTCTCCATCAAGTTCATCGCCTTCATTTGTTGTGGATACTCCCAGCTTCATAAACAAGTACTCTGGTATTGAATCATCAATCTTACTATCTCGATCAGCAATCATGTTCTTCACCCCCTCAACATTTAAGTACTTTTTTTTGAGGTTCAAATACAATTCTTCGTCTTTAGCCAGCATATACATTTCTACTACATCATTAAGTGCTGCCGTTTTTGTAATCCCCTTGATTGTCACAAACTCGTTAAACATATCCTGAATTGTGTCCGCTACGGTAATCGTCATATAATTTTGTCTTCCCATATTAAACCTCCATATTTTTGTACCATATATCCGGTAGACTTAACTTGAGATAAATGTACCATACTACCGTTAGAGTGTCAATGGTAAAACAAAAAATCTTTTACTGCTAAAATTCAATCAGTTATATTCTTCGTACGCTCCGATCTGTATCTGTATTGCCTTTGTGATTTTCCCCATAATAACATCGCTAGCAATATACCCCTTTTTCTCAAGAAGGCGGTCTTTGTCAATGGCTTCCACCTGTTCAGCAAGAGCCAGGCTTCCACGTATCAGTCCGCATCCGGCAGATACGGGAATATACACATGGGTTGGCAGAAACCGTTTCTTGTGGATTTTGGAAGTGAGCGGCACAACGGTGATAACAGGAGAATAGGCATTTGCCTTATTATTGCTGACCACAACCACAGGACGGATTCCGCACTGTTTTCTTGTATCTATGTTCTTTCCGAAATCCACGAAATAAATATCTCCTCTTTTACACATCACATTCACCTCAAAATATATTCTGCCATTTCCTGGTCGTGAATGGCGTACAGAATTTCCAGTTCATGGATTGCCTTCTTGCGATACTTTGCCACCATCGTCCGGCTGACATGGTATTTGTCAGCTAGGTCGTCCCAGGTAAGGCCTTCGATGACCATATCGGAAATAAAATCGGGGAGAATGCCGCTCAAGGAAAGAACAGCTGACTCGAAAAAGATCAGTTCCTCTGCAATGATAGAATGTTTCTTCTCCAAATGCTCCCACCACTCACAATTGATACGTTCCATTTTGTTCTTGTATGTTATGGCAATACGGGCAGTCTTATCAGAAACACCACTAGCCTGAACTCGCTCACCCTCCGGCTGCGTAAAATACATGGACTCTATCATTTCGGTTCCGGTGATGCCTTTAAAATTCAATATCTGATTTTCTAAACAAGTCCGTTTCATCACCATCTGCGGATAATCCTGCATTATTTTCTCTATCCTTTCGTTCATGATGCACCTCCAATCCTGGCTTTGACCGCTGCGATCAAAGCGGACTGCCTCATATCCTTTCGTTCCAGCGCTTTCATCACATCTTCATCATGTGTACCGCGAGTAACAATATGTTGAATTACCACAGTATTCTTTTGTCCTTGCCGCCAGAGCCTTGCGTTCAACTGCTGATACAGTTCCAAAGACCATGTTAGCCCGAACCATACTACGGTGGAGCCGCCTTCTTGGAGGTTCAAACCGTGACCCGCCGAAGCCGGATGGATCAGAGCCACAGGTATTTTTCCGGCATTCCAGTCGTCAATATCCTCTGGGGTATCAATTGTTCGTACATCGAACCGCTCACGAATTCTGGCAAGGTCGTGCTTATACCAGTAAGCTACAAGGATCGGCTTGCCATTGGCGGCTTCAATCAAATCTTCCAGTGCATCCAGCTTTCTATCGTGGATGCGGAGGACTTTTCTGTCCTCGCCATATACCGCTCCGTTTGCCATCTGCAACAATTTGTTTGAAAGGCCGGCAGCATTGATGGCGTCAACCTCCTCACCACCAAGGGAAAGAACCATATCCTTTTGAAAACGGTCGTAAAGCTGTTGCTCCTTCTTCTCCATCGAAACCTCAATGCGGTTATACACCTTCTCCGGCATATCGAGGAAGTCCACGGCTTTCATGGAAATACAGATATCGGAAATCAGTTCATATATTTTTTCCTCCGCACCGTCACGGGGTTTATAAGAATAGATAATTTCACGATTGCGCTTATCCGGCTTAAAGAACCTTTCACGGTAGCCGCCGATGAAGCGCCCGAGCCTCTGCCCCATATCCAACAGATACAATTGCGGCCAAAGGTCAAGGAGCGAGTTCGGTGCCGGAGTGCCGGTAAGCCCTATAACCCTCTGCACTTTCGGACGGACTTTCTTCAAAGTTTTGAACCGCTGTGCCTTATTGGATTTGAAGCTGGACATTTCATCTATAACCACGGTGTCAAAATCCCATTGGCCGTTTTCAATAAGCCACGATACATTCTCCCGGTTGATGATATAAACAAAAGCACGTTTGTTAAGGGCTTCCTCTCTCTGTTTCTGGTTGCCAAGTACCAAAGAGAATGTAATTCCTGTCAGATGCTCCCACTTTGCCATCTCCTTTGGCCAGGTATCTTCAGCTACTCGCTTGGGAGCGATAACGAGGATCTTACCAATGTCGAAGCTATCCAAAGCAAGCAGCCATAATGCCGAAAGCGTGATAATTGTCTTGCCGAGTCCCATGTCGAGCATAAGGCAGCAGACCGGGTGTGCCAGTATGAACTCTTTTGCATATTCCTGATAGCTATGCGGCTTGTATTTCATCAAGCACACCTCCAATCATTTCTTTGTTGTCCACGCAGTAGACTCTAAAGCCTAAAGCGGTTAGCTGCCTTGCCCGTTTCTCCTGTATAGGCCGCATGTTCTTACCGGGGGCTTTCAGTTCCACGAAAGCCATCTTGCCGCCAGGGAATAGAACAAGACGGTCCGGCACTCCATCAAGACCGGGCGATACAAATTTGACAGCAAGCCCTCCACGCTTTTTTACCTCGGTGACAAAATTTCTTTCTATTACACTTTCTCGCAAAAGACCATCTCCTCTCAGCACTTGTGCCGATGTTCCGTGCCTAAACCAAAAACTTCTATACGCGTGTACACGGACATACATGTGCCTATTCCTACTATTTCATATATTTTTATTGCTCATTATGGTTTTTTTTAGGCACGATAGGCACAAAGCTTACAGGCCACCCTGTTTTACTACCATTTTAGGCTATGCCTATCTTTGTGCCGTTGGTTTTTACGGAACGATAGGCATGTGCCTAACTCCCCGATTTTGTGCCTTGCTTTTCACGGACGAAGGTTTTCTGCGGACCATAAAGGGGGTAATAAGTCTTTCCGGTTTTGTTAGAGGTCAATTTCCGCCACCCTCCGATGCGAGTCAAAATACCTTCAATTTCATAGGAGTCGGTGCGCTTGAGGTTCTGACGCTCCTTGCCAAAACACTCACACCAGATTTCCATCACGCAGACTTTGTCGCGGCCGACACTCCCTGTTGTGGTTGCACCGTCAAACTCGCTACCGCCCAAGAAACTCCTTCTCTGATAAAGATCCATGCCATCCCAGTTTTCCGGTAGCAGATGATCGAGGTAATCGCTGATGATCCCCTCACGGTCATCGGATTCCATTGCCTGTTGCTGAGCAACATATGCTTGAGTTGCCACTTCGCCTTTAAGAAACAGTTCCTCTCCGGCACGGTACTTCACAATGGCTTCAGCCCAAATCTGGTCAACCTCGGTCAAATCCCATGCATTGTACTTTTCCTTGCCCGTAACATGTACAGGCCAAAAACGGCGATTGCCCGTAATATCACGCAGAAAGCCGCTTTCCGAGTTGGTGGAGCCAACGATAATATTGTTTCTCGGGTGGCTTTCCACATTGACACCGTAGGACTGACGGAATTTATCATCTGTGCGGCTGATGAAGGATTTGACTGTTTCCACATCCACCTTCTTAATGCCGGCCAACTCTCCCAGTTCCAGAATCCAGTAGCCTTGTAGTTTCTCGGCGGCTGTCTTGTCCTTCATATCCGAGATGGACAGACTGTCCGAGTACCACTGTCGGCCAAGCAAGGCAAAAAGGGTGGACTTGCCAACGCCCTGCGGGCCATTAAGGACAAGGATAGAGTCGTACTTGATACCAGGCTCATATACACGAGCAACAGCGGCACATAATGTTTTGCGGGTCACTGCCCTCACGAAGTCAGTATCGTCTGCGCCTAGGTAGTCAATGAGCAGCGTGTCGATACGTTCCTCGCCGTCCCAGCTGAGTGTTGCCAGGTATTCCTTAATCGGATGATAGGTGCGTTCTGCAGATACCACTGCCAAGAGCGCATCCTTGAACTTGGTGGGTGACCAGATCCCGTACACCCGCTCAAAGTACAGCTTGGCACAGGCAAGGTCGGCATCTCCCCAACCGGGGCGCACCTGTTTCCACGGCAATTTTCCCACCACATCAAGCATACTTTTGAACTCGTTGTAGACGATGGATTTGATATTCCCGTCATAGCGGATAATGTTGGCGATATTGGTAAGAGTGTCTTTTACCTTGCCCTGCTTGTCCAGTTCCAGAATGGTCTGCCAGTTATCCTCGTCTACCGCATCGAATTCAGCCACAGCCTGGCTTTCACGCTCTTTGGCAAGACGGATCTTCACCTGCTCATCGGCAACGGCAAACTCCTGCATGGCCTTGAAGGACGGCAGCTTGGACGGCTCTGTATCCTCGTCCGCTTTGGCATCCAGGTCGCCGAACTTATGGATGCGCACCACATCAAAGGCATTCATGAGATGCCCGCAAGCGGGATCGGTGGCATGGTGGCTGTATGCGTATTTATCTTCATAGATGACCACACCCGCCTGGGAGTCAGCAGGGATATAATCGTAGCGACCGGTCATTGCACTCTTGCGGTATATATCAGCAAGGAAAGTATCAATGGCATCCGTCACAGAGTATGTGCGACAGAACGCTCCGACCATTCCGGGCTTTCCCAGCGGGTCAGCCTGTTTCTTGACCTCACGCTGCACCACAGTCTGCTGCCGTTTGGAAACAGGCCATTCAGCTGAATTGTGCCAATCCTTATATTTGGCAAGAACTGCATCTGGGTCAAGAAGATCACCGTCAATCTCACGGAACACGAACTCCCCGTCAGCGGAGGTAGACGGCCAGTACATCAGCCGGCTCGGTTCGTAGGTGGTATCGTCAAAAAGTTCAATACCGATTTCCTCCGCTATCTTTCTTGCTACCGCAGCGTACTCATCAGGCGACACCTCTCGAGCAAGTGGGATAATAAGGCGGAGGCGCGGCTTCTCCGGCGTGTGCTTATGGGTGGCGTAGAAATAGCACTTGAAGGAAAAGAACATCTCGATCTGTTCGATGGTGTCTGGCAGTGCGTAGTCCATATCCAGGCATAACCCGGAGCGGGTCAGAACACAGTCTTTTTTTCGTCTGCCGCCTTTCAGCGTTCCAAGTACGAAGCCTCCCACATCCTTGATCTCATCCTGCTTGGCCTTGCTGAGTTTCTTGTACTGCTCCATCGTCTCGGCGGTTCTGTGCGTAGTAGATATGCGGTCACGGAAATCCTCCAGCTCCATCTCCGTCAGATTCCAGCGTTTGTCCATACGGGAATTGCCCGTACAAAGCCTTATTTTCATTTGCCTTCCCTCCCTGCGGTAAAGAGCTCTATATTTCTTGCGGTTCGCTGACGGAGCCGCCTTGCTTCCTTAAACCTTGAAGTGTACTCGCGGCACTCCTCTGATTTCACCGGATAGGATGTTGCCTTATCGGCACACTTCTGCATCTGTGCAAAATATCTACTCTCCAAACCATGAAGGAAAGCAATCAGTCTGTCCTTATCCGCTTCCGATGAATATTTGTGAATGAGTAAAAAGATCTTCCTAGCTTTGTCCAGAGGACAGGGAAAAAAGCAATCAAGGTTCAGTTCCATATATCCTGTGGGATAATTAATCTTTAGTTTTCTGGCCTCCGCTTCTGCATTACGGAGGCCTTCGTATGCGGTTGGATCATAGTAACCTTCCGCATTGTATTTGTTGATTCCCAAAGCCAAACACCTCCCTATGCGCTTAGCCTGCGTTCAATGACCGGCAACAGACTGCATTCATTTTTAAGCAAGTCATAAAGGAACAATCTGCCCTTTTGCGTCCAGTAGGTATGCATCGCACTTCTTTCAGCATCAATCGCATATGTTTTTGACTGGGTGTAACCTTGGTCTGCGTAACACTGATATAAGAGCCATGTGTTACACTGTTTGAACTGAACGCCCAGATCGTGAAGCATTTTATTGAAGGCCTTTCCGGACATTCCGTAATCTTTCGCAATCTGGCTGACAGGGATAACGCTCTTATTCTGTAAAATCAAATCATAGTAGCTGGCTTTCGGCTGCAGTTCACAAATGATCTGCCTGCTTTGCGCATTCTCCAGCTCTAAAAACTTGCTTCTCTCTTTTTCGGCCTTCAATTTCTGAAGTGCGGATATAAATAGGTCAGGATCATTCAGCAGCTCTTCTTTGGCATAAAGACCATGCTTTCTGACAGTTGGAAGAACATCATCAAAAACCCAACGTTCAAACTTTTCTGCAGATGGCAATTTGCTATTTACAATCAAACGGTAAAGATCACCCTCGGTAATGAAGAGCATTTGCTGTATGCCTCCATTCGTAGGTACTTCCATTTTGGAAACCCCTTTGCAATGGGTATTGATTGCCTTGCTTGGGATTGCATATCCAAGTGCCTTTGCCACATCGCTACCACAGAATAGTGGTTTATCGTCTTGTTCCAGACTTCTAATTTCACCAAACTCGTTATTTTTGAAAATCTTAATATTACTCATAATCCTTAATCCTCCTAATCTTTTTTATAAAAATCACATTCATAACCATCCGCTCTAAGCGGCAATCCTGCCGCCCAGTCGGGAGCGACCGACATTATCTTGCAAATCTCTTCAACACTTGAGTAGTCCTCCGGCACCTCCAGCACAGCTTCATCATGAATGTGCATCACAATTTCAAATCCACTGTTGCGGAGCCGGAGCATGGCAAGAGCCAAAAGGTCACGGCTCGTTGCCTGAACAATGTTCTCGACCAACTTCGGGCCATAGGTTTCGATACGCAGCCACTTCTTGCTTTCGCCAATCCCTTCATAGGTCAACCCCTCCCGACCGAACTTGTTGATTTCGAGTCTCGGCTTAATATAGGACAACTTTCTGCCGGAGGGCAGTGTGACGAACAGGATGCCGGACTTGTAGAAAAAGCACACCTTGCCGACCACCATGTCCCTCTTTTCTCGAACCACCGTGGTGGCAGCTGCATCCACATCCCACCAGAACTTCGTAATGTGGGGATTAGCACTTCTCCACTGATTGACGAGTACGGGCAGTTCTTCTTTGGTCAGCCCCATTTCCAAAGCACCCATTGATGTCAAAGCTCCTACTGATCCGCCGTAACCCAAAGCCAGTTCAGCAATCTTGCCCTTCTGCCGAAGCGGGCTGCCTTTGGTAATCTCCTCAATAGGAACACCAAACATAGCAGATGCTGATGCTTCGTATATCTTGCCGTGGCTGTCGAACACATCAAGCCGCCATTTCTCGCCGGAAAACCATGCGAGCACTCTCGCTTCAATTGCGGAAAAGTCCGCCACGATAAACCGGGTCCCAGGCTTTGGCACGAAGGCAGTACGGATCAGTTCCGACAATACACCGGGAGTAGAATCAAAGAGCAGCGCCACATCCTCGTAGCGGCCTTGTTTTATAAGCTTCCTGGCAAGAGCCAAATCCGGCAGATGGTTTTGTGGCAAGTTCTGAACCTGGACAAGCCTTCCCGCCCAACGACCGGTGCGGTTGGCCCCGTAGAATTGGAGCAAACCGTGGACCCTACCATCTGAACAGACAGAACGTTCAATGGCTTCATACTTTTTGATCGAGGTCTTTGCCATAAGGAGCCTCAGCTTCAAAACCTCCAACACTTCACCGTCCGTTTCGGACATAAGCCCTTTGACCGATTTCTTATCAAGGCTGTCCACCTCGACTCCATGACCTGAAAGCCAGCCTTTGATTTGGGTGACGGAGTTGGGGTTATTAAGTCCTGTCAGTTCATAGGCCCTTGTAGTTGCTGTGTCCTTATACTGTAGATCACACTCCACAGCATGGGATACCAGGTCACGGTCAACTAGAATGCCTCGGTCGTTGATTTCCTGGTCGAGCCTGTAGAGTTCCATCTCGCTGCCGGGGATTGGAAAGGTTCGCAACTTCCACCGTATCTCTCGTTCCGCATCCACATCTCGGATACAATAGGTTTTGAACAGTTCCCACTTCTCCGCTGCGTGTTCAGGGAGGTTCCTCGTCCTGCCGCCGTTTGCCTTGGTGGGTTTGCATGGAATGGAGAAATACCTGACCAAGTCAGTTCCCTCCTTCAGCTTCTTTCGCTGTATATCCAAAACCCCGCCCACACCTTCAAGGGACAGTGGCAGTGCAAGCATCGCCGACTGCACTGCCGTACACTGCCAGGAAACAGGGGAAAGAGGTATTCCCAAGTATCGTGAAAGGCATGTTCGTTCAAACGCTGCGTTAAAAGCTATCTTTATCACGCTCTCATCGGTGAGCGCATCAAGGAACTCCTGCGGCAGTTTTTCACCACATGCCAAGTCCACTATTTTCGTTTCTTCATCCTCAAATGCGTAGGCGACCAGCAGAACCGTAAAGTTGGGGCTGTCCGAATATGCATAGACCCCGGATTTCGTTAAATCCACATCCGAGTAGGTCTCGATGTCTATTGATAAATTCATGGTATCCGCTCCTCGTATGTAAAGGGCGGCAGTTGCCTACCACCCAAGTTCCGGCATTAAGCCAGGAAATCTTCATCTTCCACAGTACCGAAATCATCCGATGCCCTTGAGCGTCCTCCGAGAGCTTCACCGTCCTTGAGCTTCTGAATGTTACCAAGACCCGCCGCAACGCCTCGATTGCCGTTAGAGTTATAACCGTAGAAGGTTACGCTGACGCGACCGTAACAGCCGGAGTACACTTCACTCTGATCAAGGATGGGCTGTACTTTGCCATCCACCACTTGTGGAGCCTGACGGCTGTTGGCATTGAGGAAATAGCAGCCCTTGTAGGCTTCGTCATCGGGGCGGTCGATCTCGCCATCGCGGAGCGGAGTCTTGAGATTGGTTGGAATCTTACCTCCCCACTTGGCAGCAGAGTCCTTCTTGGCCTGTTCAATGGCGGCCTTGATGGCTTCCACGGTCTTGATGTCGCTCTTCGGCACAATGGCCGAAACGCTGTACTTTGGATCGCCGCCGTTTACGGAGTCTGGCTCCCAACAGTGAAGATAGGAAAAACGGCATGGTACGATGACTTTAGTTGCAGACGTATTCTTTTTCATAATGAAACCTCCTGAAATTCCGCCGCAGCGGTAGTTTTATTGATTGCTTCTCTTTTATCTGAAACCGGCACCAATGTGATCTTGCCTTGAGGCTTGTACACCAGGCGTCCGAGAATACGGGTAAATTCCTGTTTGCCCATAAGTCGCTCCATCTCTGTGATAGTCACCAGTGAACGTTTATAGATATCTGTGTAGCCGGCGGTCGTTGCGGCCTCTGCCACCTCGTCCTCGCTTGTATACTTGCGGTTGCTGCGACCTTCCACCAGTTTGAATCCGTTCCACTCTTTCCCATGGACGATAGCCTGGTCCTGGGCAAAAGCATAAACATCGGAGGCCCATTTTGCCAGATCGTCAGCTATCTTCAGCACCTCTGCGATTTCATCGTCAGAGAGCAAGGCAGGCTGAAGAAACTCCATCTTTGCCAAGGCAAGGAATTCTTCGGCTCTGGCACGGCACTGATTCCTTGCTTTGCAGAAGCGGCACCAGCTGCCTGCATTGAATTCTCCAGCTCCCATTAGTGCCATAGCTCCTCTGGGCTTTAACACCTCCTCGCCCCAAGCCTTCAAGGCTTCCGGAGCGATGTCCCAGGTGCTTGAATTATTCAAGCGGGGCTGAAAGATGGTAAGCCGGACGATTTCCACATCATAGAGCATTTCTGCCATACCGAGGATGCCGAGTCCGTAAATCATCAGCTGCGAATTTTCCTCGGCAAAGACCGGGACGCCTTTGCCAAGTTTGAGATCAATAATATGCGCCACCTTATCGGTAACAATGACCATATCCGCCGTACCGAAGCATTCATCCACATAGGCCGAAGCATCCACGCGCTGTTCAACAGTGAATACTGGGCCGTTGCAGACCCGCTTGGCTTCCTCAATTTCACCTATAACATAAGACACATATTCATCTACAGCTTCGAGCAGCTCGTCCGAGTAATAATCGGAAACAGGGCGTTTGCTTCTTTGTTTAAGGTGCTTTCTGATGAGATGCTCTGCCAGCGCATGGCCGGCAGAACCCTCTGCTGCATATTGGGACTCTTCTTCTGCGAACTGCTCCTCAAGCACCAAAGACGGAGGACAATTCAAACGGCGATTTGCCGATGAAGGAGAAAATCTTGCATGTCCGCTCATTAAAGCACCTCGGCTTCTTTGAGAAGAGACTCATAATCCTCCGGCTTCACACCGGAGAGCTTTCCTGCATCGTATTTCATCAGCAGAGCCTTGACCGCGCGGGTTTTGCCTTCCTGGCTTTTCTCAGCAAGAACGGCGCGAACCATCTCGATACTGATTTTGCTTTCCTGTTTGGGTTCAGCTACAGAAGGTTGTTCTGTGATTTGACCTTCAGCAGAATTAGCCGCCAAGGTACGGTATCCGGCTGCGAGTTTCTCGAACCCATCAGCCAAAGTCAAATAAATTTCACTCATAGCTATTCATCCTTTCATTCAAATTTCAAACCTTTGACAACACTGCGGAAGTGGTCATCCACACGATCATCAAGAATCAAACTCTTAGGGTTTATCTGACGCAGCTGCTCATCGTACATCCTCACTGGAATGCGGAGTTCCTTTGCGGCTTCGAGTTCATATTCCATTCCGCTTGTTATGCTTGGACCGAGCAACCATATCTGATCACAGCCCTTCATCAGCTCGATGCCAAGTTCAATACCGCGGATTCTCTCAGACTCGTCATTCTCATCCAGGAACTGAGGGAAATAGAGATGTGGCACTACTGGCATATAGCCGCAACCACACAAAACCTTTGCTGCATACGCAGCCTTCTTGGTGTTCTTTTCGATATCTCCACGGTAGGGAGAACATACAAAAACCTTTTTCATTACATTCACCATCCTTTCAAAATTCGGGGGTGTAACCCGTGCTATTTGCTCAGAGCAAAATCTTTGAAAATACTGTTCATTACGGCGAGGTCATTGCCGGACAGCTGCGCGCTGAGCCGTTCCAGCAATTCCATCTGATCGGGTTTCAGATACTTGCGGTTCATGTAGAAACCATCCATAACCCGGACACCTCCGCCATATCGCCCACGTATTGTTTCCAGAGGGTAAGAAAGCGACAGGCAGTCAATATCGTTTCTTATGGTCCGGACACTGACTCCAAACTCAAACGCCAGATTTGCCATCGTCTCCTGCCTTCTGTGGCAGAGTGTTTCCATGATTTCCTGGCGTCTCTCGTTTGGTCCCATCGCTTTCTTCACCTCCTTCCCCTTGCTCTGTGGCTTAATATTAAAAGTTAAATAGGCAGGCTCTTTTCCTATTAAGAAAAACTTTTTAGCGAAACTTAGGAAAAGAAAAACACCACGAGTTGGCCAACTCATGGCTTAATACTACTGCTCTAAAGCAGGGTTGCCCCGGACATGAAAAGTCCGTTTTTAACGCAAAAAAGACCCCCTACAAGCTGCAAATTTATATCGCAGTTTATAGGGAGCCTTGGAATTATGGCAAAAAAATAACCGGACAAAAAATGTCCGGTCTCGTTAGAAATTATTTGATTTTCATTCTTCTTTACCTATTGTATTACAATTATTCGCCCTCAATATCTCATTGCATTCATATATGGAGCATTGATGTTTGGTGCTCAGCAAAAGCTGGTAAATGACATGCTCCTCATCGAATTGCTTGAATGTGAATCCTGCCTTGCTTACCAAATCCGTGCTGAATATCGGGTGCAGCTGCAATCCGATGCAGATAGCCACGACATTTCCGAGCGATGTAGAATAGTCAACCTCATTTCTCATTCTCTGGATTGTTTTCGTCCCCACTTGCGAATATTCAGCTAGTTTCTCCACTGTACATCTCTGTCTCTTCATATGAGCTACAAGGGTATCTGCAAATGTAGGCGGTAGGGCCCTTGCAATACTGGCGATCTGTTTTGCCTCGCCGCCGATTTTACTTAACTCCTCGGCTCTCTCCTCGGTTGCCGTATTTTTTTTCGATTGGCTATATTTAAGTTCGACAATCTTCTCTGATACCGCATCCCTAAACAGCACGGCTTCCTTATAGTATTGGGCACCATACCTGTCGTTCTTCCTTGCAGTCACATCGAAAATCAGGCAGCATTCATCGATGTGCTGTCTGGCGTAATCGGTAAGTTCAGCAAAGTCCTCGTCATTAAGCCGCACATACTTGGAGTCATTGATGCAGAAGTGGGCATCGACATATATATATTTTCCGGAATCCAGAATTTTTCTGAACTCCTGGTTCATTGCATATTCATGCAGGGCATCCTGTATGCCGATGCTAAAAGTCTGGTTGCGCTTCAGAACCGATTTCTCAAATGTATGATTCCCCACATACCGGTCGTCAATATAAGTGTAAACTCCAATGGCTTCCGAATACCCAAGGTCGATCATCCGGATTTTGGCTGAAATTCTCGATACCTCAAAGAACTCGGAAAGCTCATAGACTACAGATTCCATTATGTCAGCGATATTGTCAGTCTGAAGAACCCGTTTGTTCTTTTCTATTAACTCCTCAATTTTCTGCAATGTCTGCTTTGCAGGCATCAGTATTCTTGGAGCCAGATGGTTGGCATGCCACTCCATCCAATCCAATGGCGTCCTGTTTCTTTCAGGCCTGATTCCCTCCTGCACCTGGCAAGTGATGGATCTGGCGTCTTTGTTATACAGCTTTTCCAACTCAAAGAACTTCTTGTGGAGATCCCAGTGGACGCACTCGTGTATGATGGTATTGTTCATTGATCCAACGCTTCGCATGAAAAATACATTGGGATCTACTAGAATTGTCCCTCTTTTCACAGGCAAAGGCTTATACGCATTTGCATCACTGTCGTAATGCTGTAGTTCACAGTCAGTGAAAACCATCTGTCCGAATATAGAGCAATACTTTGTAATATGTACTTCCTGGATATCGAGACCCATCCTCCTGGCTATTTCACGGGCCGGCACCGCCATAGGTTTTGATAAAGCTTCAGGGTAATATTTCTTCAGGAATTTCTCCGCGGCATCATCAAGCTTATCCTTACTGATGATGGGGACTAGATATTCAGACAGATGGGTTATTTTACTGTCACAGTATTTATTATATATCTGTATTCCTGTTATATCAAAGCTTTGAAGCCCATCCTCCAGCTCTGCAGAGCAGGAAATTCTGAACCACTGCTCTATGCCATCGGTTTCACGGTTTCTTTTTACAGTTTCTGCGATCTCAATTTCTGCAGATACTACCACATCAAAGAGAATTTCGTTACCCACGGAATCGGTTATATCGACAAGCTTGACCTGAAAATCAGATAAGATTGCTTCATCCGGACTTTCTACGCAGTGCGATTTGCTGTCCATTTTATCAGGGTTATCTTCTATATATACCGATAACTCAGCAAAGATGTCATCATAGAACATATCTTCAATGACGTCTCTGAATGAATTAAGTTTTGCCACAAACCTCCCCCCTTTGACCCGAGTTCAAATAAATACTAAACTCCATTCAATGGAGTACTTCTTGCAGCTGCTTGAGCTTAAGACCTTATTAAATCCTTAAGCAAAAGTATTCAATTCTCACCAAATACCTGTTCCACCACTTTTGAAAAGCTCTTTATGTTGAATCCCTCTATACTTATTTCATTTTCATTAAGGTAAGCAGCCCATATAATATACGAAATAGTAATATCATATAGCTTATTGTAATCAACTTGTATTTGCTTTTTTTGCATATAATTCTTAATATCTTCAAGAATAGTTATCAACGTTTCTTCTTTGGTATAAAAATCTCCTGATGGAATTTTTGACTTCTTGAAGGTTACATATATATCAGACTTTGGGGAAAAATTTGCCCAACTTTTATTAAACGGACTGCCATATGTGTCATAGATACTAACATCAACTAATTTGAGTCCAATATTCTTACAATAGCGGATTAAATCCTTCCAAATTTCTGAATTCTTATTCTGAAAGCATAAAGTAAAATAATGTTCATCCTTTAATGCTAAATAAATATTATCCAAAGCATGCGTTAATAAATCATTGAACTCTTTTGTCCCTTTATTTTGAATTGGATTAATAATCACTTCTTCATCGATTTTGTAATCTTCTTCTAACCAAGCATTCCAAACATAGGATAACTCCGAATACTGTATTGCATCTCCATAAGGTGGGTCAGTAAAAAAGTAATCCACACTCTCATTGCCCATCTTTTCTAATGCCGACTTACGTTCAACTATCCAGGTGCCCGATGTAATGTTCTCCTTGGTTTTTTCTTTTTCACGTTTTACCTGCTGTTTTTTTGCAGTTAGCAAATTATTGAACCTATCATTAAATCTAAACCATACGTTTTCTTCAATATAATCATCTGGTACCCAATAATTATTCACACCCAAAGGTCGTACGTTCTCACCTTTAAGTTTACTAACGTGTAAAACAGTGTTCGTAAATGCCAACATTAACATAGATTTACAGGGTTCTTCTTTTTTCTGAATTTCTTCATAAATCAAAGATAAAGCATATAGATTTCGCTTGGTATACATATCTGCTACAGTTAAAATTCCTTTATAACTGAATCTATCCTTGTAGAATTTTTCAGGAAATTTTTTATCTGGATACCACTTATCTATTTTTAAGCTATCAAAAGAAGCCATTTTCTTTACTTCCTCGTCTGATAGCTTTATCTTCCTTCCCCTACTTTTACAAACTGGACAATAAATATTCCCTTGATAGTCATCTTTATAAGCTGGACCAATATTGCAATGCTTATAATACATAAACCCACAGCATTTATCGCATTTCTGTTCAGATAAATACAATGCCATAATTTCATCTTTACAAGCGGAATCAATTTCATCAATACCGACTTGTAACTCTTTCATATTAACATTTGAAAGTAGCGTACCTTTAGTAACTTGTATAGCAGTAGGGTTTAAGTCCTGTCCGATAAAATTTCTTCCGTTGATAACAGCTTCAAGACCGGTACATCCGCTTCCACAAAACGGGTCCATAACTAAATCACCAGCTGCAGAATACTTATTTATATATTTTTCAACTATATACCAGGGTTTTCTTGCCCAATACTTGTGAATCTTATAGATTCGCGAATGTTCTTTATTATAAATTTCTTCGGAGTGTAATGATTCCATTATATTGGTTAATATTTTCTCCATGATTATTCCTTTCGTAAAATAATGCAATAATGATGCAAAATATTACTTGCCCAAGAATTGGGATATCCATAAGGTGAAAGTCCAATTTTATCTTGTATCCATATTTTTTCATCTTTTAGAACATATTTCTTTCCTAGTATTCTGGCCATATCCCAGGCCAAAGGATACATTTTCCCACCCTTTTTAATATTCTTAACAATAATGGTTATATATGCGCCATCTGCCAAGATATCATACATTTTTAAATATACCGAGCAAACTTCCTGTAAGAACAATTCGTAATTGTCAATATTTCCCAAATCTTCAAGTTCATCTGAATAACTAACGTCCAAGCCCTTGTCCTCACGTTCCTTTTTAAAGCCATCTGTACTGCGGTTTAATACATCCCAATATGGCGGCGATGAAATCGAATAATTTATTAACGGCAAATCAAGATTATTAATATTTCTGCAATCTGTATTAAACATATTGTTCTTAAATTCTGGCACTCTCAATTCTACGATATCATAATATTTAGGATTAAGTTCGATGCCATATCCAATTCTACCTGTTCGTTTACACGCTACTAAAGTACTTCCTATCCCAGCAAAAGGATCTAGGACTGTTTCACCTTCTTTGGTAAAATACTTAACAAAATCAGAAATCATGGTTGGTGAAAAAGTTGCCGGATGAGCCTGTGACTCATTTGTAACATCCCTTTCTTCTTTTAAATCACTTTGAAGTGCGTTAAAAATAAACCAACTACAGGTAAATTTCGTCCACGCCTTACCAGTTAAGTCATTCAACTTATTTCTCAAATCATATGCGCCATCTGCTTCATCAAGCATTATTGCTTGTGCTTTATCAATTTTTCCTGATGGATGATAAAGTTTAACATCCTCCCAACTTTGTAGATATACATTAGGAATCCTTGCGGCTTCCACATTATACATATTAGTTAGAACCTCTTTAGCTCTTTCTTGAATTACTTCATCCGGAAAAGGAACTATTTTCCTCGAGCTATTTTTATAATAAAAATAGGATTTTTCCTGTTTTTCCATAATAATCTCCTTTCAGTACATGAATAATGCCATTACTTCGCCTAATTATCAAGTTATTTTATATAGACATTCTTTGCTGTGGATAAAAAGCTTTTACCCTGCCGCCATCTTACTGTGTAATATCTAGCTACAAGTCCTTTATCTACACAGGCTGTGAACATCTCAATGAATTGCTTCTGTTCAGAATTCAATGTTATCGCTTGTATTTTGGGATTCATTAAAACAAAAGTATAATCTACTTTTAAACCTTCATCTAATAGGTGTTCAATCTCTTCCATCTGTTTTAGTGCTCTTCCACAACTAACTAACGGAAACTTAGCAATATTATCTCCCGATAATATTCCTTTAGCTTCTACAATTTTTTCTTTCTTTGGTATATATAAATCTGATTTATATTCCCCTATAAAATGTTCTCGAATTATACCTGCCCTAGCAATACCTGTAGCACTTAAATATTCCATGTACACTAATTCATTAATGTGGTTTAGGTTTAAAAGAACCCAAGCGCGTTTATAATATGCAGCCTGTAACGTATAGTTCGTCCTTAGCTTTTTGCCAACATTCTCCTTCAGTAACACCTTACATCCAGTTAAATCAATATAATTTTCTAACCTGGAAGAGCTTGATACATAGCACTCCTCAATATTGCCATTAATTTCAACCAGGCACAAAAACCTATTTTTACACTCTTCGATAAACTTGCCTGTTAACATATACTACTTTACTAATTTAATAGTTCCGCTCTTTAAACCAGAAACTATTATTTCTATACATTTCTTGTAGATTCTAATTGGCTCAGTTCCGTTTTTTAATGGTGCTTCTGAAATAGACACAAGATTTTTACGTACATCTGATGGCAAACCAACCAAATCGTCCATCGTTTTATAATACACGTCTTTTTCCGTCCTTAGCAATGTCCACTCTTTGTCAGATTTCTTAGTCTTATCAAGATAATCTACATCTTCCTTAGTCATTCTTGGGCACAAATAATAAACATCTTTGCCATAATATAAATATTTCGACAAAAACATCTCACCAACTGCGACATGACCTGCTCTTTGAGAACCATCAGTAAAGTTTCTTCTCATTCTACCAGCGTATTTTATAATATAATCCTCCACCAAAACAGTAGACCGTTTTTCGGCAAATTTATTCCAGTCATATTGATAGGTTGAAAATTTATTCTCGTACCATATATCGTGCATTTTATTATTATATTCGTTTAAATAACCCTTAACTTGAACTGAGCTTCTGCCATGTTCATGAATAAGCTGTAGTAGCTCATTTACAATCTCCAAATCTTGAATAATAAGATATGCACCGTCCCCTGCTTCGTGTTTAGAAGCGTTATAGGCCATTTCATATAAATCTAATTGCATTTTGCTATCGCCCTCGCGTAAATAATAGATACCAATATATCCGTTTTTTACAGCACCGAGAGCATGATGGAATCTCTGATACTGAGCATCCCCACTACTTCCACGATTCAAAGCATCTGTTCCTTCTAGCCCAATAAGCGGTGTCAAAATAGTTTTTCCATTCACTACTTCCTTAGAAAACCATCCTGCATCGCACGAACCGTAGTCTATTCCATTATATGAAAATGTTAATCCGCCATTTTCTATTAATTTCTGATCATCATTACTGCTTTCCGGAAAAATTCTTAAAACGATATCATCATAGTTATTTACTTTATCAATTATTTCATATTTTATTATTTGATCACTCGACATTCCTGCTGACATATTGTATCATCCTTTCTATTTTTGGATTTATATAACATTTCTTATATATTCTAACATTTCTGCAACTGTACTTGTTTGTATAACTTTTATTATCTTTTCTTGTGTATATTTGCCTCTAGATATTTTTTCGTTAACATATGCTTCTAACTCATTATTTTTAAGATTTGCTGACAAATACATTTTTAAATAATTCTGATACCAATCCATGTATTCATCAAAATTAAAAATGATATCTCCTGTCTTTGTATAAGTTGTTACAGGTTCTCTGCATTGAATTCTATATTTATTATCCAGATTAAATAATCCGAAGCTATCTATTGTTGGATCTGATTTATCCGGATGTATTTCATATCCTTTGTAAAATGCTGTAGTTTTTAGATATTTTTCTAATTGTGAAGCCATAATTGTGGTGCTTGTTTTAGCCTCACCAACGATAGAATGTTCAATATCTAAATTATATGCAATATCAAAATTCTTTCTCATTCTAATCATTGCAAGTTCAGCAATATGAAATCCTTCTACTTTACCATGAATTTTGTAACCACCAAAATCTGGTGACCCAACAGCATGAACAAGTGGAATTTGATTTTCTACAATATAGCCTTTTTGCTTAAAATATTCACAGGCCAGATATTCCAAAAATGGTTCCATACCATTTCCCTTTTTGCCCGCCTCGATTCTTGATATTATGTAGTCCGTAGGTATTTTTCCATTTTTGATAAGGGTTTCGTAGTCGTTTTTAATTTCTTTGCTTAAAGCAATTTCACTCGTAAACTCTTTAAATACCACATACTTATCACCTTCAAATAAATATGGTTTGATTTTATTTAATTTTAAAGGGGAATAATAAAGTTTGTTTCTATCGAATATTCCGGTAACAACTTTATATTGAAAAGCTTCTCTTAATATCTTCAGTACGCCTTTTGGCGAAAATGGATACACCGGATTATCTAAGTATCCTGCACCAGTTACATTAGCAAATAAAAATGCTGAATATGCGTCCATTTTTATGGCATTTCCTAGTATTGTATCTACTATTTCATACTCAAAATTTGCTTCTAAGATATCATATATGGAAGCCTTATTTATTTCCATACTATTATCAGCCACCTCTCTTTACAAAAAAGAGCACACCATAAAGTGCACAATAGAATTCCCAAAATTCACCTTTACAAGTTCGGTTTTAATCAGTCACTACTTCGCCAATTAACATACTTACCAGTTTTATATCTTCCGTCTTTAGGGCGTTCTGAATCTTTAGGTATAGCCCATACATTTCCAAACTTTGTCGCACCTTCTATTCTATTTTCATCACACAATGTTTGTATTCTTCTAATTGAAAGCCCCCATAATTCAGATGCCTCTTTTATTGTCATATAATCCATGACCAATACCCCCTACAATAAAAAGCATTGCAATTAGCAATGCATTCAACATTTATAAGAGCAATGTTAAATTATAATTCTGTTCACTATTAGTAACTGTACTTATTATACAGCGTCAAAGCGCCGATTATCAATAAAAAGTATATATATTATGTACTTTATAACCTGTTTATAAACGTCAATGAAAAAGTGAGCCACTCGCTCATGAATTTCTGAGCCACTTGTGCTCACGAATATTTGAGCCACCTAATCGTTAGCAATAGCATTATTTAGTCTGTAGGAAGAACCATTCATATCTAATAAATAAGACCTAAACGTGAGCCTATCAACAAGAGCTGCTACCATTGTTTCGTTTTCGAACATTTCCGTCCAGCGTGAAAATTCTAGGTTTGTGGTAACAATGATGCTGGCTCGTTCAGATCGCTCAGAGACCACCTTAAATAGTAGATCAGATTGGTGACGGTTAAAGCTTAGATAGGATAGTTCGTCAAGTATGAGTAAATCTGCTTTTCCAATCGTCTTTTCTAATTTAGATAATCTATAGGTATCCTTGGCTTCACAAAGTTCAGTGGATAGAGTTGCGGCGGTACAAAACATCACTCTGTAGCCTAGAGCACATGCTTTCATTCCGAGTCCTATTGCTAGATGGGTTTTCCCTGTTCCCGGAGGTCCAATCATGATGATGTTCCTTCGTGTTTTTACAAAGTCACAGGATGCCAATTGATGGACAAATGTAGGTTTAATATTTTCGAAGCAAGACATATTCAGTTCTTCAAGCGTTTTGGTTACAGGGAAATGAGCTGTATGAATCCTTCTTTTTAATTGGTTGTCTTGCCTTGAATTGCATTCTTTTTTCATTAGTTCCAAGAGCATTTCGCCCAATCCCATGTTGGGTTCTAGTTGACGAATTACATCTTGATATTGTGTAAAACTAGGCAATTTCAATACCTTGGCATACATTTTGATGCTCTCGTGAATTGCACTATTCATAACGCAGCCCCGTTTCTTAACATACGATCATACCTGGACAAATCAATTGGTTTTACAGTAATTACATCATTGATCGTATTTGAAGGTTGTTGTTTAGTACACAATGCATCAAGAGGTATTCCCTGGCGTTTTGCGTCTACAACAGTATTTATGCTAAGTTCAACACATAGGTTTAAAGCTTTCATCATTTCCTTTACTGGCAAAGTAGCCAGCCATTCTAATATATCCTGTGGTAAAGCATGTCTTACAGGTTTAGCATTTAGGATCGATCGGGGTCTTCTTTCTAAAAGAGGGAGATAATGAGCTAATTCATAAATGGTTTGTTTCTTGCCATAGCAACGATTATGCTTGGCAATTACTGTATTGCAGTAATATATTACAACTTTTGTACCGTAACCTTTTACAGCCACTTCGTGGCCGCAATGGGAAACAGGTACTGAGTAATTATTCGTGTCAAAACGTATTGTACAATAACTGTCCACATAAGTATTAATGCTACAGCTTGTATCAAATACATAGCTTGGTAATTTCATAAGGGCTGCTTTTTCTATCTTAAGAAGTATTCCCACGCTGGATGCTTTGCCCCTAACTGTATGATCCAGATATCTATTGCAACGATCCAAAAGCTGAGTATCTAATTCTTCAAAGCTTTCGACTTTTGGAATTGGAACTAGAATGTTACGTCTAGCCCAGCCGACTAGACCCTCAACCAACCCTTTCTCATGCCCTTCGGCTGGATTGCAAAAAACAGTTTCAAAACCATAATGGGCAGCAAGAGCTGCATAGCGTGCTTGTTTTATAGCACGTGAGCCAAATCCTTCTTTAACAGCTACTTTTGCATTGTCGAAGAATACACGTCTGGCAACTCCGCCAAAATGCTGAAAGGTACGTACTAAAGCCTCAAGAAAGCTTTCTTCATTTTGCTTTTCAAAGGCAAATACGATAGGGGCATCACTGGAACATAGTCTAGCACAAAACAGGTTTATATCCATCTTATGCCCGCTTAAGTATATTTTTGCAATACCCCAGTCTATTTGAAGTGCCTCACCAGGAGAAAACTCAAGAGGAATAAAAGGTTTTTGTACCTGTACTTTTAACTGATTAACCGTTCGTCGGACTGTACTTTCACCACCAGTAAAATTACATTCATCAACTAAGCGGTCAAAGATTCGTTTAGCAGTATGCTTTTGTTTACGAACGCCTTCGCGTTCATCATCTTCTAAGCATTGACGAATAAAATCCATTACTTCATCGCTGATGATTGTCGATTGACGACTATACTCTTTTCTGTTCCATGGAGCAGTAGCTCCTTGACAGTATTTATCTACTGTATTTCTAGAAATTCCAAGTTTTTTTGCAATGGTACGTTTGCTGATGCCAGAATTATATAGCCTGCGTATTTCAGCATAGTCTTCCAATGTGATTACCACCTTTATCCCCCCAAAACAGACTTGCTTAAGTCTATTTTAAAGGTTATTTTTACTTTAGGCGGCTCATTTTTTCGTGAGCGTTTTGTGCTTAAGTGGCTCACTTATATATTAGCGTTTATAACCTGTTGAAATTATACAAACCCGACCGATTTGTTGCTACTAACCAGGTCGCTTTAAAATCCACAAAGATGCACAATCAAAATAATCTATTTACTTTCGCCATAAGGTTCTATCTTTTGCCAAACGGTTAAACCCCATTAGCAAAACTACACACCGTTTTTCTACTCTCTAAACAAGAAAAAGTCGATAATTTTCTTAAAACACACCAAGAAAGCCATCTTAAATTTAAACCATAAAATAAAAACAGCCCTTAAAAAAGCCGTAAATAAGCCATTTTCAAGGGCTGTTCTATTTATTTTTTCTCCAGCAGTGCTACGCACTCGACGTGGGCTGTTTGAGGAAACATGTCAACAGGTTGCACGATGGGAACATTATAGCCATGGCTGCTTAAATACGCCAAATCCCTGGCCAAAGTCGAAGGATTGCAAGAAACATATACTATGCGTTTTGGTTTGACATGAACAATCGAACTCAAAACACGTTCTTCACAACCGGCGCGTGGCGGATCAAGCAAAACAACATCCGGCTTTATCCCTTGCTCAAGAAGCTCAGGTAGTTTTTTTGCTGCATCGCCTAAAATGAATGTTGCATTATTACAATGATTATCTTCAGCATTCCTGCGTGCGTCTGTAATTGCCGGAGGCACTATTTCTATGCCATAAACAGCCTTGGCATGTTTAGCAAGAAATAACGATATTGTGCCAGTTCCGCAATATATGTCGAATACAGTTTCTTTGCCGGTAATGCTAGCGAACTCGACTGCTTTGTTATACAGCTTTTCAGCTTGTTCACTATTAACCTGGAAAAAAGACTGTGCTGAGATATTAAACTTTAAAGAGCCTAGTGTATCGCGAATAGTACTTTTACCGAATATGACTCTGTCTTTTAACCCCATAATTACATTCGTATGTCTTTTGTTAATGTTTTGTATGAAGCTCTTCAGACCAGGGATATTCTCCCTGAGCATTTTAGTCAGCTCTTTTGCATGCGGTATATCATAAGTTGCCGTAACCAACACCACCATGACATCTCCTGTATGTACGCCAACTCTCCCCATAACGTGTCTGATAATGCCAGTTCCTTTATCTTCATTGTAGGCTGGAATACGATATTTTTTCATCCAATCACGTACTACACCGATAATTTTGTTATTTTTATCTTTCTGAATAAAACAGTTATCGACATTGACTACACGATGTGTGGAAGCTGCGAAACATCCTATTTCTAATTGTCCTTCATTCGTTGCGACAGGAACCTGCATCTTGTTACGGTAAAAAGTTGGTTCTATTGCCCGCAAGGTAGGTAAAATTTCAACATTCTTCAGATGCCCTATTCTAGTTAAAGCATCTTTAACTTGCTGCGTTTTTATTTTTAGCTGTGCTTCATAACGCAGATGTTGTAACTGACAGCCTCCGCATTCCTCATAAACAGGACAAACAGGTTCGCAGCGATCGGCCGACGATTTTAGTATCTCAATCACCCTGCCCATGGCATAATTTTTTTTCACGCTATCAAGCTTGACCTTGACGATTTCACCAGGTAAACCGCCATGCGCAAAAATAGTGAAACCATTGACCTTACCAACACCTTCTCCTGTACTGCCTAAACCTGTAACAGTAACTTCTATTATTTGTTTTGGCACTAACTTATCACTACTCATAATTTGCCCCTTTAATTTCTTTAATATAATTTATTATTAATTTGCGAAAACAACAGCATAAATGTTCTTCTGACTCCATGCTATTATATACGAAAATGCAAAACAAATAAAGCAGGCGGTATAACCGATTCAATTTCGGTCATACCGCCTGTCTGATACTAATATATTATCAGAAATTGCAAGGTTTAATCTGGAAATAAGCTTTTGGATGATCGCAAACCGGGCATTTCTCAGGAGCGCATTTAGCAAGTACTACATGTCCGCAGTTAGCACAAATCCACACTTGTTCTTCTTCACGCTGGAAAACCACACCATTTTCAATGTTCTCGAGTAATTTGCGATATCTCTTCTCATGGCCATTTTCAATAGATGCAACAGCTTTGAACAAATAAGCAAGTCTTGGGAAACCTTCTTCTTCAGCAGTTTTAGCAAAACCAGCATACATATCTGTCCACTCGTAATTTTCACCATCTGCAGCATCTTTAAGGTTTTCAACAGTGCTTGGTATCCCATCATGCAGAGCTTTGAACCAAAGTTTTGCATGTTCTTTTTCATTGCCGGAAGTCTCAGCAAAAAAATCAGCAATTTGATTGTAGCCTTCTTTTTTTGCTTGGCTTGCATAATAGGCATACTTAGTTGCTGCCTGAGCCTCTCCTGCAAATGCTGTCTTTAAATTTTCTTCAGTTTTTGTACCTTTCAAATTTCCCATAGTAAATCTCCTCCATTTAATAAAATATTGAGTTTACACTGTATTAGTTTTTTTCTTTACCCGTGTTATTCGGCAAAGTTTGCCTGCAAACTGGACAAAGACCGTTAAAAACAATGTCATGACTATCTATTTTGTAACCTGTTAAATCAGACACTAAATTATCAAGGTGGCTGTGATAATCTAAAGGAACATCAACAAAACAACCGCATTGCCTGCAGTTTATGTGATAATGTTTTTGCGTAACATCATCAAAACGATCCGGCCCTGAAGGACAGACAATTCTAGCAAGCATGCCAGTATTTACGAGTGTGTTTATGTTGCGGTATACAGTTCCCTTACTTATACCTGGATACTTTTCAGCAATATACTTATACACTTCATCAACTGTGGGATGATTTTTCAAAGCACAGATTGCTTCCAGTACAAGTTGCTTTTGTATGGTATTTCGTGTAATCATTATCTTTTCTCCATTTGATAATAATTCTTAATTAGTATTATAACCTTTTTAATTTTTATGTCAAGTCAAAAATCTAAGTCCTTTCTTAAGTCTCAAAAAAAAGAAACGTCTTTTTCCATTATAAATTCACACAAATATTTTTTAATAAAAACTTTTTCTTTAATTGTCGCCTGAATTAGCTTATAATAAATCACACAGATATTTATTTCTATTTTTTTTGCAGGCGAGTTAGCCTAAGCAAACCGAAAGGATGTTCGCTATGACTTTAGACGAATTACGTATCGGCCATACCGGAATCATAACTAAGGTTGGCGGTTTCGGCCCTCTACGCCGACGTCTGCTTGATATGGGACTTACACCCAAAACAACTGTTCTCGTTCGTAAAAAGGCACCTTTGGGTGACCCTATACAACTTTTTTTAAGAGGCTATGAATTAACCATCCGACTAGAAGAAGCCAACAAAATTGAAATTATAGAGGTAAAATAATGAAACTCACTTTTGCACTAGTCGGAAATCAAAATAGTGGTAAGAGTACTCTTTTCAACAAATTGACCGGCAGCAGCCAGCATGTAAGTAATTTCCCGGGAACAACCATTGGTAAAGCTGAAGGCAAACTTATAGGTCATAAAGATATAAGAATTATTGATTTGCCAGGTATCTATTCACTTTCTCCCAACACCTCTGAAGAAATTGTTACGCGTGACTTGCTATTGCGCGACAAACCTAATGCCATAATTAACATTATTGATACTACAAACATCGAAAGAAGCCTCTATCTTTCCTTGCAGGTAATGGAATTGAACTTACCGATGATTATTGCTCTTAATATGATGGATGAATTCGTTACCAGCGGCAGTTCAATTGACTTTCAAAAACTGCAGGAGATATTAGGTGTGCCAGTCGTACCAATTTCCGCAAATAAAAGTGAAGGTCTGAATGAACTAATAGAAGCTTCTATAAAACTCGCATCAGCAAACACCTTGCCAAAAAGGGTAGACTTCTGTTCCGGCGAAACACACCGAGCAATTCATACAATAGCTCATTTAATTGAACCTAAGGTACGTGCCAAAGGGTTGCCACTCCGCTTCTCGGCAACAAAATTAATAGAAGGCGACGAACCTATCGCTGCAGAATTAAATTTAACCCCCAATGAAATTGATATTATCGCTCATGTTACTGATGACATGGAAAGGGCTCTTGACACTGACCGTGAAGCTGCTCTTGCAGACATGCGCTATACCTATATCGAGCAGCTTTGCAGTGAAACTGTTCACAAAGCAGGCGAAACCTTAGCGCAGACCAGATCACACAATATAGATAAATACCTTACTAACAAGTATCTTTCTATTCCAATTTTTATTGTCACAATGAGCCTTGTCTTTTGGCTTACCTTTAATGTCATCGGTGCTTTTCTAAGCAAATGGCTTGCAGGTATTATTAATAACATTACTATTTATGCCGACGCTGCTTTAACAGCGGCAAATGTGAGTGAAACTATTCATTCTTTGATTATTAAAGGTGCTTTTACAGGTATTGGAACAACGTTATCCTTCTTACCAATAATAGTTACCTTATTTTTTCTGCTTTCTTTGCTGGAAGATACCGGTTATATGTCACGAATTGCATTTATGATGGACAAACTTTTACGCAAAATAGGTTTATCCGGATGTTCTGTTGTTCCAATGCTCTGCGGCTTCGGTTGCTCGGTACCGGCAATAATGTCAACGCGAAACTTGACGAGCGAACGTGACCGTATAATGACCATTATCTTGATGCCTTTTATGTCCTGTAGTACTAAACTAACTATTTATAGCGTTTTTATTGCTGCTTTTTTCCCAAATTATTCTGCGTTTGTTATGTTAAGCCTTTATTCATTCGGTATTTTAGTCGCCGTAATATCAAGTTTTCTACTTAAAACATTTGTTTATAAAGGTAATCCAGTCCCATTTGTTATGGAAATGCCTGCCTACAGACTGCCTGCAATTAAAAATATTCTAATGGACGTTTGGGAAAAAGCTAAAGATTTTATTAACAGAGCTTTCACAGTAATATTCTTAGCAAGTATTGTAATCTGGTTCCTCCAAAACTTTGATTCACGTTTTAATATGGTCAATAATACTGAAGAAAGCATGATTGCTCATATAGGCATGCTTATCGCGCCTATCTTTGCGCCTTTGGGATTTGGCCATTGGCATGCGGCGACAGCGCTGGTTACAGGCTTAGCAGGCAAAGAGGTTGTTGTCAGTACTTTAGCTGTATTAACCGGCGGCGGCCAACACGAGCTAATTTCCCCTTCCGCTTTGGGGCAAATTTTTACACCTTTATCGGCTGCCTCTTTTCTAATATTTATTTTACTTTATACGCCCTGTGTTGCGGCTATTACAACAATGCTTCGTGAAATTGGTTCGGTTTGGAAAATAATCTTGATTATGTTTTATGAAATTGCCATTGCCTGGCTTGCTGCTTTCGCAATCTATCACATAGGACTTTTTTTAGGTTTTCAATAAAATATCAATTAAACAAAAAAAGCCTCACCTGTCAAAAAACTGGACAGAACCAATAAAAACGGACATTGCTAAAATACCCCCAGTTGTAGATAATAAACTATGACTGGGGGTATTAGCATGTCCGGTAAAGAAGGAATGAAACATTTTGGGGAAAAAATTATAAGTCATGTTCTACAAATGAAAGCTGAAGGCAAAACAAATCGAGAAATCAGCGAGTACTATGAATTTAAAGATAAGCTTGTAATTAAGCAACTAATATCAAGATATAACCGGAGACAACGAATGCTTAAAGCCGGTATCTTACCACGTCGAAAAGGTCGGCCACCTAATGGTTATATAGTTACAGCTGATGAAAAAGACAATGAAATAAAGCGATTAAAAATGGAAAATGCGTTACTTAGGTCTTTTCTTCAAATCGTTGGAAGGAAGTGAAGCCAGCAGTAAAATACTTAGCAATCTACAAAAACAAAGATAAGTATTCTATTACAATTATGTGTAATTTCTTCGGTGTATCCCGCAGTGGCTACTATGGCTATATTAATCGAATGAACAGATCGGATAAAGATGAACCGATGGCAGCCATTATTGCCTATTGCCAAGAGCATTCGCACAGAACTTATGGGTATCGTAGAGTTCATTTATGGCTTGAGACAAAGAGAGATATCCATCTAAACCCAAAAACTGTCCTTCGATTGATGAATAAATACAATCTATTATCCCAAATACGCAGACGTAAAAAATATAAACAAATGGGAGAACAGGCTCATAAATATGAGAATCTGCTCAATCGCGATTTTAACGCTACAGCACCAAATCAAAAATGGGTTACAGATATATCTTATATTCACACAGCTCAAGGTGTGCTTTATCTATCGATGATAAGAGATTTATTTGACCGCAGTATAATTTCTTACAAGACAGGAACGGAACAAACAGTGGATCTTGTTTTACAGACCATAAAAACTGCTAGAGAAAAGGAAAAAGTCACTACAGAGCTGCAACTCCATAGTGACCAAGGTTCCCAATACACTTCACACGAGTATTTTAACCTAGTTAAAGAATATGACATTACACCATCCATGTCAAGACGTGGAAATTGTTATGATAATGCTTTAGCTGAAAACTTCTTTAGTATTCTAAAAACAGAATGTATCTATAGGGTTAGACCAAAGACGATAGCGGAAGCCAAAGCAATCATTGATGATTATATTTACTTTTACAATTATGAACGTATTCAATTAAAAACGAAACTGACACCCTATGAAAAGCGATGTCAGTCTGCGTAATTTTGAGATATTCTACCTCTGGGGTTTCTATTTAGTGTACGTTGCTTCTGGGGCTGTCCAAACATTTGCCAGGTGAGGCTTTTCTATTTCCATGTCTAATTATTTCTTATAGTCTCAAAAAATAATCTTACTGGCAAATTTGATGCCCCAGGCGGAGAAAAAATTATGCGTCCGTCACTATAGCCCTTTGAAGATGTTATCACCATAGTTTCTGTTCCTTTTTTTCCAAAAGCTATACTTCCGGTTGGCAACATAGTTAATAATTCGTTGCCATCTTTTATAACGGCACCTGCACCAGCAAACCAACCGCCCCAAGGGTTAAACCTTATGTTGGTTTTAGGGTCTCCTTTAATCTTATAAGAGAAATCATAGATTACACCATAGTTGCCATAATTAATTGTCTCTTTGCCTGTAGTTGCATCAATTCCACGCGCATAAGGGTCAATAACATTATCTGCCAGAACTACTCCTATGATTTTATCCTCATCTGGCTTATAAGACTTTTTGAGCGTCACAAGCCTATTGGCCAAAGGAAAAGTTCCCCTCAGGACGGTTCCCTCATCTGGCGGCAATATTTTGGAATTCTTTAAAGCAGTTGGAATATCTATATCAGGCGATAACATAATAACCGTAACTTCTGTGAGTTTATTACAGGAAAAATCAAGCATCCCTGTCAACAATTGCCCTGGTTTTACGCTGATGCCATTACCTGCAAGTACTTCCAAGTAATTATTTTTTGCTAAAACGTGATTTTGAACCTTATTTTCTGCAAAATATTGTTTTTGCACTTCTTTACCAGCTCGTAAATAGTCAAAATCAGGCTGTGAAATACCCTTGCGTCCAATTTGAATTTTAGCTGGATAGTTATCTACATTATGAAAAACAACGGCAATTTTTTTTAAACTGTCCGTATCATTGACATGGTGAAAGAACAGACGAACGTCACCTTGCACTTTGTCCTGATACATAATTCCACATGCTTTTACCATTTCCGGGCTATCAGAGAAAAGCAAAGTCGGGCCATCCTCAACAATCTTAACTTTTGCTTCTTCATATTTCGGAATGCCTTCCCGCCAGTTCCAATTATCATCTTGTGCAAAAGCAGTCTTTACTGAGACACTTATTGCAAATATCATAAAAAATGTTAAAAATCTTACTACAAAACTCACCTTGCAAAACCTCCTAGTACCAGATCATTTTAGTTGACGCCATTCACAACATACAAGGGTATACCACATCAATGTGGTATACCCTTGTTAAACAATTAAATTTCCATGCCAACAATATAACAAACTATTTCTTGCTGTTTTCGTAATCCAACAAAAATCTCTTTAAACCTTCGTCGGTCAATCTATGCTCCATCATTTCCCGAATAACTTTTGTTGGAATTGTCGCAACATCGACTCCTGCGAGCATAACACGGTTTACATGCTCAATGTCACGAATACTGGCTGCTATTATTTTGGTATCCAATTCATATTTTCTAAAGACGCTCACCATATCTTCGACCAACTTGATACCATCTTCGCCAATATCATCCAATCTGCCGATGAAAGGACTTACATAAGTTGCTCCTGCGCTTGCCGCAAGTAAAGCCTGTGCGAGGCTAAAAACCAATGTAACATTAGTGTCTATGAGTTCAGCTGATAAAATTCTTACTGCTTTCAACCCTTCAACTATGCAAGGAATCTTGATTACCACATTTGGAGCAATTTCTGAAAGTTTTCGTGCCTCTTCAACCATTCCAGCGCAATCAGTACTAATAACTTCTGCGCTGATAGGGCCATCGACAATATGGCAAATTTCTTTAATAACTTCCTCTTGGGAACATCCGGTTTTAGCAATCAAACTTGGGTTAGTTGTAACTCCATAAACTATTCCCCATTCATTTAATTCCTTAATTTCTTCAACGTTTGCAGTGTCCATGAATATTTTCATCTACCAGTGACCTTCTTCCTAATTTAGCAGATTATCATTACAACAATTTATAACAATAATTATACAACAAAAGCAATAATCATACAAAATTAACCAAGTTCACAATTTTTGAAAATAGTATTTGCTTTGCGAATAAGCAGCACAAAAATAAAAAAACATGAACATTCAAGTTCATGTTTAATTTACTATTATTGGTGCCGAAGGCCGGACTCGAACCGGCACGTATGGGTATACGCTTGATTTTGAGTCAAGTGCGTCTGCCAATTCCGCCACTTCGGCACGTGCTATGTTCGCTAACGAACAATAGTAATATTACCATCCGATGATACAGATGTCAAGTAATTTTTCAACATTTATTGTTGATTTTTTTAATCGCACTAAATTAACGTTTGCTACTCCTGCGGCAAAATTTTCTGTACCCTACCCACCAAATTTTGCTCAACCAACATAACTTTTATCCCGTGGGGATGCGTTGAACTATTGGTCAAAATTTTTTTCACATGCCCACGTGTAAGCTTGCCTGTCGGCTGATCTTTTTTCAAAACAACATCCACGAGTATCCCCGGCTTTATATTATTGCGAATCTGTCCATCCATATAATTACCTCATTTTTAGCTATTATTATTTTACAGAAGTTAAGCGTTTTTCAAGCTGCATGGCCAGAATTATGCCCAATATTGCCGTTATTAGTTGTGGCCACCCCATGCTTAGTAAAATAGCATCAGCAACCTTATTTTGCAGTCCCAGCATGTTTAAAAGGGTTCTCGATAGCACGTATAAAGTAATGGTTTTTAAAACAGGAGCGAAAATAATTACACCTTTCCTCCAAAACTTATCGCAAACCAGTACCAATGCTAAATTACCTAAGAAAATAACAGGTATCATCAGTGGAATAATAACATGCCCCTGCATAAAGGCAAAAAGCGGCAAAACTGCGCTAATTATTATCGCGGCAGTTAAATTTGCGTAGCGCACCGCTATAATCATAATAGCATTGAGCATTGTGCCAATGACAATTATTGAAAGTAAAGGTGGTAAAGGCAAAAATAAACGTATCTCCTGAGCGACAATTGCCATCGTTAACAAAACAGAACCTCTGGCTAGTGTTCTAAGATAGGTTTTATTTTCCACAACAGTTTCCTCTTTTAAAAATTATTTACGTGGGCATTCCCGTAAGACAAACTTCTTATATTCTGCAGTCAATTTTTTCGTGACAGGCCCAACTTGTCCGTCAGCAATAAATTTTCTATCAATTTTAGTTACCGGCACTATTTCACAGCGCGGACCGGCAACAAATGCTTCTTCAGATTTCAAAGCAAACTCTAAATCAAAAGGCTTTTCGATAACCTGCATACCGATATCAACGGCTAAGCGTTCCTTAATCAAACGTCTGGTCACGGAATTGAGAATTAAGTTATTTGCCGGATGTGTCCAGATAAGATCATCCTTAACAACAAAAAAATTGCTCTCAGTTGTTTCGGTAATCTTGCCGTCATCACGTACAAACAAGGCATCAAAAGCTCTCGAAACACGTGCTTTTTGTTTAGCCAAGACAGAAGGCAGTCTGTTTAGTGTGTTAATGTCGCAGCGCAGCCACCTTACATCTTTTTCAGTAATCAGATTAACACCTTTTTCTTGCTTGGCAAATAAATCTTCTCTATCATTTTCAATAATTATCATCGACAAATGCGGTATGGTCATTTCCGGGAAATCAAGAGCGTAGGGAGCTTCACCCCGCGTAATCTGGGTATAAATTTCTCCATTCTCCAGGCCGCTTGCGGCAATTAATTGCTCATGAAAAGAAACCAGTTCTTCAACCATATAAATGCCGGGGATTTTTACAGAAATAACTGAGTTGAAAAAATTTTCCATATGTGGCAATAACGCAAAACTGCGTCCATTATAAACTGGCACTATCTCAAAAACGCCGTCACCAAATTGATAGCCTCTATCTGAAAGAGATACTTTTCCTTCCTCAACTTCAACTATATCGCCATTTATCAGCACTAAGTTTTTTATCATTACTTTTACTCCTCCCACAGAGAAACTATTTAAGACTATTCTTTTGAATTTCGCTCAATTGAGGTATAATGTGAATACTAAGATTAATTATAACATAGACACTACAAATTTACATTTTGAAAATTCAGGAGGAAATTATTATGAAGACAGAGCAAGTCATACAAGATGCAGTCAAATACGCCAAAGAAAATGGTATAAATCATATTGTTGTAGCTTCCGTAACGGGCACTTCTTTAGCAGAACTTTGCCGTCACTTTGACGGCAACATTATTTGTGTTACTCATGCTTATGGATATAAAACTCCGGGAGAATGTGAACTCCCAGAGGCACTCAGGACAGAATATGAAGCTAAAGGCGTTAAATTCGTAACCGCAGCTCACGTTTTATCCGGTGCTGAAAGAGGTATCAGCAATGTATTCAAAGGTATGTACCCCGTCGAAGTTATGGCGCAAACATTGCGTATGTTTGGTGCGGGCACCAAGGTAGGCGTGGAATGTGCAGTAATGGCTTTGGATGCCGGTTGCGTGCCTTTTGGCGAAAAAGTTATTTCTCTTGGTGGTACCGGACGTGGTCTTGATGCTGCTATTGTTATAACTCCTGGTTATGCCCAACGTGTTTTCAGTACACAAGTTCATAAAATAATCTGTAAACCGGAGTGATAATATCTTGGGGCAACGCAACAAACTAATCGATAACCTTCGCGGTATTTGCATGCTTGGCGTTATTGCCATTCATGCCGGCTCTTCTATTGCAATATCAGCATCACCAAATGTACATATATACATGTTGTTTGAGGTTCTTTCCCGTTATAGCGTGCCAGCCTTTTTCTTCATTTCCGGCTACGGGTTATTTGCCTCTTACAATCTTTATCAAAAACTTGATTATTTACCTTACTTGCAGAAACGTCTGAAAAGTGTAGGCTTGCCCTATGTAGTATGGTCAGTTCTCTATTTGTTGTATTATCAATTTGTCACACCCGGAAGTGTTGGCTGGTCACCCTTTGATCTATTCTTCACACTTTTCTTCGGTTTGGCATCTTATCATATTTACTTTATGGTCATTTTATTATGGTTCTATATGCTATTTCCTTGCTGGCGCATGTTGCTAAAGGTTATGCAAAAGACCTCGATACCGCTTTCACTTGTAATCCTTTTTGTCTTACAGCTTGGAATAAATTATTGGACCTGCCACTACTGGGCTTACCCAGCTTGGATTGCCGAAAATACTTTCTTCCTTAACATGTTGAATTATCGGCTGAACTATCTGCCTTTTCATTATTTGTTTGTTTTCATGATGGGGGCACTTGCGGCTACGCATTATGAAGCTTTTCTTCACATATTAAGAACATATTTCCGTCTGGTAACAGCTTTCTTCACATTAACAGTAATGCTTATGTCCTCGCGTTTTTATTATTTGCTCTACGTTAAGCACTATGACCTGGAGAGCATAACAAACACCTTACAACAACTAAGCCCAGAGGGATTTCTTTATACAGTTGCCAGCTTGCTATTTTTCTCCGCCATACTGTTCAAGGCTGAAAAAGAAAACCTTTTCTTAAAAGCAGATGAGTTGCTCTCAGATAATTCTTATATTATTTATTTGATACATCCATTTTTACTCGATCAGGTTGCCGCAATACTTTCACGACTTTTCAGAACGCAGGACGATATTCCCGCTTTTCTGACTTATTTCTCAGTACTGGTACTATCGTTAATCTCAAGTATTCTGGTCAAGAAAACCGGTAAAAAATTACCCTTTATGTCCCTGCTTTTGACTGGTAAAAGCAGATAGGGCTAAACAACTTCACCAAAGACTAAAGGCGCAACAAAGAAAAAATTCTTTGTTGCGCCTTTGTCATTCAGTCAAAATCATTTTGCATTTAGTATCTATGAGATTAGGCTGAAAAATTTTTATGAGATGAGGCATTTGATTTTTACTTGCTTTCGGCTGCAGCTGCTCCCAATAAAGAACGGTTAATTGTATCAGTTTCTGAGCACGTACTCGCAAATGTTTCGGTGCCCTGTTAGCTTCCCATAACTCAAACCACTGATTAAATGTATCTGTTTCGGGTTTATTCAGAGAAAGTCTGGAAACATGCAAAACTAAGTCTCTCATCGTTCTCACTACAAGCCGTGCAACTTCCAGCTTTTCTTTGTTTTTTCTTGTATCTTGTTTATAGCAAGAATCAAGTAAAATAAACATTACCAATTGCCATGGATAATAAATTTTAAGAGCACTCTCGAAACCATCCCAGGCCGCATGCATCTTAACACTTGAACCCATCATTATAACTGAGTATGGAATGATGTCTTTCTCCTTGCTTTTAATGACAAAAGAGAAGAAAAACCACATAAGTTTTTGAGCCATTTCTTCCCAATTTCTTCTGGCAATTTGTCCTATAAGCTGTACCCACTCATAAGCTATTTTTTTCTTCTGCTCAAAACTAAAAATATTTCTTCTCAGCATCAAGGAAATAAAATCATTCACACATACTAAACCTTTGCTCCAGCGATGATCAGCCGCCGCAAATAATACAGTAAGATAAAACTCGCTTAACAATGCTGAGTCAGGCATGAACTCCCTTTCCTGGTAACTTTTGTTAATCATTTTCAATGCATAAAAAAAAGTTTCTTCACTTCGTGACCTCGTTGCAGTAATTAAAATATTTTTCAATATCTGCAACGCAGTGTTAGTTATTTGGCGTTCTTCCGCTGAGCTAGCACGGTCCATCATTAGAATAATTTTGACGCAACTATCGCCAATCTCATAACAAGAATCTTTAATCGCGAGGCATGCTATCATACCTAAATCATTAATTCCTTCAGTTCTTAGTTCCGGATTATTCAACAAAATTGGCTGATACACAGGAACTATCTCAGCGAGCAAAGCTTTGTGCCCCCTACGCAAGGCAACCATACAAACCGCTTTAATTTTTCCCATAAACTCCTCGGCCCAGGCACCATGTTCAACCATGATTTTAAAACGCCTTACCGCCATCTTCAGTAACGGTTCGGAATCGAGGTTCAAGCCATTAAAAATAGCATCAAGTAAAGCCCCTGCCAAAAGATTTTTTTCGGTTTGTGACATTGTACCAACATGTTGAGCTTTACGTTCCAAATCATTGATGGCAGCAGAAAGTGCTTCCAGCTGCGAATTATTTGACTGTTGTATCTTATCTGCCATGTCATCATTTCCTTGTCGTTTATTATTTAGTATTTACTTTACCTTGGTAAACGATTCCACTTGTTGCATCAACTGTTACTTCCACGCCATCATCAAGTTTATCAACAGCTCCAGCGGCGCCTACAATAACCGGGATACCATAACTTACACCCAATATTGCAACTGATGATGTCAGTCCGCCCTCTTCAGCAATTATTGCGCCAGCTTTAGTCGCGTATGAGACTACCTCGTCAACAAGTCCGCTGACTACCAGAATATCACCTGTCTTTAATTTATCCGTAAAATCTTTCAGGTCTTTTGCTATACATACTTTGCCGGATATAGATCTCTTGCCTATGCCAACGCCTGCCAATAATTTAGTTCCCACATTTATCACCTTAATTAAGTTTGTACTACCTGGTTTACCTGCCAGCACACCTGCTGTAATAACAACCAAGTCGCCTTCATGAATCATATTATTTTCTTTAGCACTGGCCAGCGAAAGCTCAATTAATTCGTCAGTATTGCGGGAGGCAGGTCCCAGGAGAGGATAAACACCCCACAAGAGTTGCATCTTCCTTATGCGGCTCTCTCTTGGCGACACGGCAATTACCAAAGCCTGAGGACGATATTTGGCTATCATTCTGGCTGTATAGCCTGACTCTGTAACTGAAATAATGGCATTGGCTTCCAGCTCTTCAGAAATTTGAACCGTTGCATGACTTATTGCGTCTGTTGTATTAGTATTCTTACCGATTCCTTTAGATTTAAAAATATTTACGTAATCAAGTGCTTCTTCCGTGCGCTTTGCTATTTTTGCCATCGTCTGCACAGCCTCGAGAGGATATTTACCGGACGCTGTTTCTCCGCTAAGCATAATTGCGTCTGTGCCATCAAAAATGGAATTAGCCACATCACTTGCTTCAGCTCTTGTAGCCCTATAACTGTTAATCATGCTTTCCAGCATTTGTGTTGCTGTTATAACCGGCTTACCTACCTTGTTGCAGCGTTTGATAATATCCTTCTGCACCAAAGGTACAATCTCTGCTGGTATTTCTACTCCAAGGTCTCCGCGTGCAACCATTATACCATCCGCGACTTTTATTATTTCTTCAATATTGCGGACTCCTTCTTCGTTTTCGATTTTAGCAATGATACCTATCTCAGAGCCAAGTTCTTCAGTAAGTTTACGAATGGCAAGAACGTCTTCTGCTTTCTGTACAAAAGAAGCAGCAATGTAATCCATATCTTGTTTGACAGCAAATTCAATATCCGCTCTGTCTTCGACGGAAATAAATGGTAAATTGAGAACGGCCCCAGGCACAGCAACGCGTTTGCGCGAACTCAAAGCACCACCGTGAACAACTTTTGTATAAATTTTCTGTCCTTCAATCTTTTCGACACTTAAAGAAAGCAACCCGTCTGCAAGTAGAATTTCGTCACCCGGTTCTATTTCTTGCGGCAAACCGCTATAGTTTACAGAAGCTAGTTCTTTAGTGCCAACTACGCTATCTGTAGTCAGACAAAATAAATCTCCTGGCACTAATTCAACCTTATCCTCACCAAAAATCCCAAGCCTCATTTCAGGACCCTTTGTATCAGCGATAAGAGCCACTGGCTTTCCAGTCTTTGCTGCTGCCTGACGCGCAATTTCTATCCGAGCAGCATGCCCTTCATGGCTGCCATGGGAAAAATTGAAACGGGCCAGGTCCATTCCTGCTCTAATCATTTCCTCAACTAAAGCTAAATTATCGGTGCTTGGTCCAAGGGTACAGATAATTTTTGTTTTTTTCAACGCCCTCATCTCCTTTTAGTTAACACCTCTATGAAATAAATTAAAGTTCAGGCAAAAAACTTCACCTGAACTTAAATTATTTATCCATGAAGTCTGTTACTGCACAAAACCTCATAAGCATCTTCAGTTTCTGAAAAAGGCACACTGATTTCATAAGCTCCGTGTCCTTTATGTTTAGAATTAGGCTTGCTAATCTGTGTTAGGAAACCGTTAGCGGCAAAAAGTTCTTTAATCTTGAGTGCCGATTCATGAGTTTGTGCTATGTATACTACCTTCCACATACCTTTCCTCCAAAAGCTTGTATCTCCAAAAATTATTAAGTTATCAGGATTCCTTGAATACCTTGATTTTTTCTATCAGCTTAGGCAAAACAAGATTTACATCGCCGACAAGACCATAATTTGCAACTTTGAAAATAGGAGCATTAGGATCTTTATTAATGGCGATGATCACATCAGAATCGTGCATTCCTGCAATATGCTGGATAGACCCGGAAATACCAAACGCAAAATAAATTTTTGGCGTAATAGTTTTACCGGATTGTCCAACCTGCTGAGGATGGCTGATCCAGCCTTCATCTACAACCGCTCTGGAACCGGCAACAGCTCCGCCAAGCAAATCTGCCAACTCTTCCAGTTGTTTGAATTTGTCGAAACAACCCATACCGCGACCGCCAGAACAAATTATTTCAGCATCTTCGATTTTGCACATACCTGTTGATGCAACAACATCTTTTCTGACAAGTTGTGTTCTTGCGGTAATTTCATTTTTCACGGCATATTTTATTAGTTCGCCAGTGCGTGAAGTATCAAATTCTTTGACCTTAAAGACCTTCGGGCGTACTGTCCCCATCTGCGGCCTATTGACATCACAAAGAATCGTAGCCAGAATATTGCCGCCTAATGCCGGGCGTGTCCACTCAACAATCTTATCTTCTCTTATATCAAGTCCAGTACAATCTGCACAAAGACCTGTTTTGAGTCTCGATGCAATGCGTGGTCCGAAATCACGGCCATCAGCGGTAGCACCAACCAAAACGGCACTTGGTTTATACTCATTTACTAACTCACAAAAAGCGTTAGTATAAAGCTCATTATTGTAATCCTCGTATTTTTCGTCTTCTACCAGGTAAACAATATCAGCTCCTGCGGCAAATAATTTTTGTGGCAAATCGCCAGCTTCCTTGCAAATTAAAACTGCACAGCAACGTTGACCACTTTTGGCAGCTAATTCTCCTGCCTGGCCAAGAAGCTCATATGCAACATGCATTGGTTCAGCATTATCGAGTTCTATATAAACCCAAATATCTTTATAGTCTTCGGCACCTTCGATTCCAACCTTAGTAACTTCACCCCTGGATATAGCTTCTACAGGGCATTCACTTACACAGGCACCACAGCTTATACAAGTATCTTGATTGATCTCTGCCTTGCCCTCAAACATAGTAATTGCGCCCACAGGGCACACTGCAACACAGGCCTCACAGCCTATACATTTATCTCTATCAACAGTAATTGCCATTATCCTTCACCTCAGCGCACAATTATTTTAGCTTGAACAAGTTTTTCGAACAAAAGATCAACTGCTTTCTGCGGATCTTCTTCATTAATTATCTCATTTTCAATTGTATGCACTGGTGGTGTAAAAATTTTGGCAACCTTAGTTGGTGAGCCATTCAATCCAATCATTTTTTCATCAAGTGCAAGATCTGCTGCTGACCATACAGGTACAACAAATTTTTTAGCCTTCATTTTGCCTTTGATACTGGCAAAACGCGGCTCTTTTTCAGCTCTTGTTACAGTAACCAAAGTAGGCATTTGAGCTGCAATCGTTTGGCTGCTGCTTTCATTATCCCTATCCACTAAAAGTTTATCTCCGTCAGCAACTATTTTCAGTGCACCGGTAACCTGGGGAATATTCAGATGCTCAGCCATTTCCGGCCCAACCTGAGCAGTATCTCCATCAATTGCCTGTTTGCCACAAAGCACTAAATCAACTGCACCAACTTTTTTGACTGCAGCCGCCAAAGCAAAGCTAGTTGCCAGTGTATCGGAGCCAGCCAAAGCCCTATCGCTGATAAGAGCAGCATCATCAGCTCCCATTGCGATTGCCTCTTTCAAAATTTCATCAGCTTGCGGCGGTCCCATGGAAATTACGGTGACAGTCGCACCATTTGCATCTTTTAGCAATAAAGCAGCTTCCAGAGCTTGCCTGTCAAAAGGGTTCATAATATTTGGAACGCCTGTACGCACCAAAGTATTAGTTACCGGATCGAGTTTTACTTCAGATGTATCCGGAACTTGCTTCACACAAACAACAATATTCATTAGAGAATCCTCCAAACCTCAGTATAATTCGTAACTTAAAATACAGTCTAATTTTATCATTTGCAACAAACAAGTGCAAGCTAAAGGCCGATGATAAAAAACTAAATAACTACACCTTTATCACCGAGCAGATTTTTTAATTCCTTAATCAACCCTGGATTTTTGGCGTCTACCCAGAATGACTGTTCCGCGCGTATAATCTTTTTTGATCCAAGCAGATGCAGGTAAACAGGGCTACTTCCATGATAAGAAGCAAAGATCCGTCCTAAAGCTTTTTGCGTATCGGGATTTTCCAAAGAAGCCGGAATGAATAGCTTTACGTCAGCTGGACCTGCATCAAGTTTAGTAACTTGTGAAGCCATCAGACGAGGCTCTTCCTCATCAAGCATCAGACGCCCTTCTACCAGCACAATGCTTTCCGGGTAAATATTCTTACTTGACATGGCAAAAGTTTTTGGAAAAGCCACGACTTCAATCTTGCCGGAGAAATCTTCCAAAGTAAACACTGCCATGCTATCTCCTGCTTTGGTAGTACGTATCTTATTGGCTGCTATGATACCGCCTACTTTCACATATTGGCCGTCACGATAACGCCCTTCGCCTAATGTTTGAATCTCAGCCAATTGTTTCAGATTCTTACGATATTTGTCCAAAGGATGCCCCGTTACATAGAAACCAATTATTTCTTTTTCCAGAGATAAAAGTTCTTCTTTGGGCATTTCTGCTATATCAGGCAGTTTCAACTCATTAATCTTTTCAAACTCTTCTTCACCAAATAAACCTATCTGTCCGGAAGCTTCGTCTCTTTGACGGCTGGCAGCCAGCTCCAATGCCTGGTCCATGACTGCTAACAATTGTGAGCGTCTTGCTCCAAAGCCATCCATAGCGCCGCACTTAATAAGATATTCCACTACCCGTTTATTGAGTCCGTTGCTGTTCACTCTTTGGCAAAAATCTGTCAGAGATTCAAACGCGCCAGCTTTTTTTCTGGCTTCCAAAATATTTTCAATTGCAGCATCGCCGACACTTTTGATACCGGCAAGCCCAAAACGTATTGAGTGGCCGTCAACAGAGAAACCCGCACCGCTGATATTTACGTCTGGAGGCAAGACCTGGATACCCATTTCACGGCACGCATTGATATACCAGCTTACCTTTTCAGCATTAGTAAGATAACTGTTTAAGGTTGCCGCCATGAATTCCACTGGGTAATGTGCTTTAAGATAAGCTGTCTGATAAGCAACGAGAGCATAAGCCGCTGAATGTGATTTATTAAAACCATAGCCAGCAAAATGCTGCAAGAGCGCAAATACTTCTTCGGCTAATTCACGTTTAATGCCATGCTCTTTTTCAGCACCTGCAATAAAAGCTTCCTTCATGCTATCAAGCTCTTTGGCTTTCTTTTTGCCCATCGCACGCCGCAGAATATCTGCCTGTCCAAGGCTAAAGCCTGCTAATACAGATGTTATCTGCATAACCTGTTCCTGGTACAAAATTACACCAAACGTATCCTTAAGTACTGGTTCGAGTAAAGGATGCAGCAGTTTTGCCGTTTTCTTTCCATGCCTGCCAGCAACAAAATCTTCAACCATACCAGTGCCAAGAGGACCTGGACGGTACAAAGCTACGAGCGGTATCAAATCATCAAAACTTTCAGGGGCGAGATCACGCATAAGCTGTGTCATGCCGGATGACTCCATCTGAAATACTCCAACTGTATCTCCACGGCAAAGCATGTCGCAGGTTGAAGCGTCAGCAAGATTAATGTTTTCGATATCCAGATCAACGCCCTTACTTTCCTTGATTAGTCCAAGCGCATCATCAATAACCGTTAAGGTACGCAAGCCCAAAAGATCCATTTTGAGAAGGCCAAGACCTTCAACTTTATCTTTATCATACTGTGTACTTACATACTCCTCATCAGCAGTTCTCTGCAAAGGGACAAAGTCTGTCAGTGTTTTAGGAGCAATAACAACGCCAGCCGCATGCGTAGAGGTATGACGTGGTGAGCCTTCAACCTTCTGTGCCAAGTCCAATAGTCTTTCTATTTTGGGATCACTATTGTAAAAATTTTGGAGATCCTTACTCCCGGCCAGCGCTTTTTCAAGCGTAATACCAAGCTCATTTGGAATCATTTTATTAACCTGATTAACAGTTGCTATCGGCATGCCCAGCGCACGTCCTACATCCTTAACCGCTGCCTTAGCAGCCAACGTTCCAAAGGTTATGATTTGCGCAACATGATCCGCACCATATTTATTGACAATATAGTCAACCACTTCTTTTCTTCTGTTATAACAAAGATCAACGTCTATATCCGGCATACTTACACGCTCTGGATTTAAAAAGCGTTCAAACAGTAAATCATAACGCAGTGGGTCGATACTGGTTATGCCCAAAAGATATGCCACAATACTGCCGGCCGCTGATCCACGTCCCGGTCCAACAGGAATCTTTTTGGTTCTGCTGAAATTGATAAAATCCCAAACAATCAGGAAATAGCCTGAATAGCCCATCTTATCAATAACTTCCAGCTCAAAATCCAAACGTTTCATTACTGCTTCCGCCGGCTCAGGATATCTTGATGGCAAGCCTTGCATGCACAGCTCCCGCAAATATTCTGCTACTGTCTTTCCCTCAGGAATGGGAAATTCCGGCAACAATAAGTGACCAAACTCTAGCTCTACGTTGCAACGTTCAGCAATTTTCAGCGTATTGCTTAACGCCTCAGGCACATCAGAAAACTTGGTCATCATCTCCTGCTTACTTTTCAGGTAGAACTGGTCATTAGCAAATTTCATTCGCATGGGATCGTCAACGGAAGCTGCAGTTTGAATGCAAAGCAGAATATCCTGCCCTTCCGCATCTTGGCGCCGCACGTAATGCAAGTCATTGGTTGCTACCAAACCCAAGCCATACTTTTTGGCTAAGCGTTTGAGTTCAGCTTCAGCAGTAATTTCTTCGGGTATATCATGATTTTGTATTTCCAAAAAGAAATTGTCGCGCCCAAAAATTTCAACGTATTCCTGCAAACATTTTTCAGCTGTTTCCAGTTCACCTCGAATAACATGCGAAGGAATTTCACCTGCTATACAAGCGCTCAAACCTATTATACCCTTGCTATATTTTCTTAAAACATCCTTATCAATCCTAGGTTTGTAGTAAAATCCTTCTAAATGAGCTATAGATACCAGTTTCATTAAATTCTGATATCCTTCATTATTTTCTGCCAGTAAAATTAAATGATATTGATTGTCACGTTCTTTAATGCCTCTTTCGAAGTGAGAACCTGATGTTATGTATACCTCACAGCCAATTATTGGCTTTATGCCCTGCTTCATAGCCTCCTGGTAAAATTCAATCACGCCATACATAACGCCATGATCTGTTATCGCAAGAGCAGGCATGTTCAATTCTTTGGCATAGCTGATGAGACTCTTTATATCAGAAGCGCCATCTAAAAGGCTATATTTCGTATGCACATGCAAATGAATAAAAGGTGCATCATTAGCAATGTTTTCTTTCATAATTTCCATTAAACAGCTACCTCCGTTCAAATATCCGGTAATTACTCTTTTGTCATATATTATATCAGTTATTATTTAAAAATTCCTATTATATATAAAAAGCCGGATGCCAAAGGCATCCGGCTAAATCGACATTATACTACAATCAAATCCAGGAACGAGTTTTTTTCACTTCTTCTTTATCAATACCGACAGTGCTTGGGGCGTAAATGATTAAATCGCCATTAACCTTCTCGACTTGTGCGCCGATAATATAGCTAACACCATTCAAATAATCAAAAACTCGTGTGCGAACAGACTTATCTAAATCGCCATACGAAACCATCACCGTGCTTCCTGCCATCAAGGCATCGGCATAAGCTTGGACATCACTGAATTTTTGAGGATTTCTCACAACAATGTTTGCATGTTTTGAAGAAACAAGATATGGGCCACTAGCAGTTTCCTCTTCTGTATCCCAAAACAGTTTTTTGGCATTTTTCAAATTCATAACAACGCCTCCACATGGAATTTACAGCTACTGAAATATATTGTTCTGCATAAAAAAGTTATTTCCTGCTAAGTTATGAAAAATTATTTATTTCTGCTGCGAGTTCTGCCACGTTCGACACGATCAAGTATCGTCTTGCGCATACGAATACTTTTCGGAGTGACTTCAACCAGCTCGTCATCGTTAATATGTTCTAAAGCCTGTTCCAAGGAGAATAGTTTTGGTGGAATAAGTTTTATAGTATCATCTGAGCCGCTGGCACGCATGTTGCTGACATGTTTCTTCTTACATGGATTAACATCCATGTCATCATCACGGCTATTCTCACCGATAATCTGACCTTCATAAACTTGTTCTCCAGGTACAACGAACATTATGCCGCGCTCCTGAGCATTCGCAATGCCATAGCTGGTTGTTTCACCATTTTCGAAAGCAACAAGAGAACCTCTGGTACGGCCAGGAATATCACCTTTATAATCAGCATAACCGGCAAAAACATGGTTCATTACACCATTACCTTTAGTATCTGTCAAGAACTGATTGCGGAAGCCGATTAACCCGCGTGCCGGAATAGTAAATTCCATGCGTAGATAGCCCGCCATCTCAGTAATATTAAGCAGCTCAGCCCGACGTAAACCGACGCCCTCCATAACAGCACCCATGAAATCTTGTGGCACGTCAATTGTTAAAGCTTCCATTGGTTCTTGCAGTTTGCCATCAGCAGTCCTGTGCATGACAACTTCTGGCTTACCTACCAGCAATTCAAAACCTTCACGACGCATGGTTTCAATCAAAACAGACAAATGCAATTCACCACGGCCAGCAACAACAAATGAATCTGGAGAATCCGTTTCCTGCAATTTCATACTAACATTGGTTTTCATTTCTTTGAACAAACGATCACGAAGATGACGGCTTGTCACAAATGTTCCTTCTCTACCAGCAAAAGGGCTGTTGTTAATTGAAAAAACCATCGACAGCGTTGGTTCATCAATATTGATTCCTTCAAGACGCTCAGGTTTTTCGCTATCAGCAATAGTTTCACCTATGCTAGCATCAGGAAGTCCGATCAGTGCAACGATATCACCAGCGCCAGCCTCTTGAACTTCTGTTCTTTTCAAACCCTGGTATGAATAAAGACGGCCAATTTTAGCTTTGCGGCTGGATTCTTCATTCATTAAGGTAATTGTTTCACCGTTATGGATAGTACCACGAACAATGCGTCCTACGACTATACGGCCAACATAATCATCATAATCTAATGTATTAACAAGCATTTGCAATGGAGCTTCCAAGTCAACATCAGGTGCAGGAATATTTTCCAATATAACCCTGAATAATGGTTCCAGATTGTCGCTTTCTTCATCCATTGTTAATTTGGCGATACCATTACGCGCAGAACAAAGAACAACCGGGAACTCCAACTGTTCATCGTTAGCATTGAGTTCAATAAAGAGGTCAAGAACTTCATCGATTACTTCGGTAACTCGTTGGTCAGGACGATCGATTTTATTGATAACTACGATTGGTTTTAAGTGTTGTTCCAAAGCTTTGCGCAGAACATATTTAGTTTGCGGCATAGGACCTTCGTAGGCATCTACCAATAACAAAACGCCATCAACCATACGAAGCACGCGCTCAACCTCACCACCAAAATCAGCATGGCCAGGGGTATCAAGGATGTTAATTTTAGTGCCGTTGTGCATTACTGCAGTATTCTTGGCCAATATCGTTATACCGCGTTCACGTTCCTGGTCATTAGAGTCCATGACTCTTTCTTCAACGCGCTCATTAGCACGAAAAACTCCACTTTGCTTAAGCATTGCATCAACCAAAGTCGTCTTGCCGTGGTCAACGTGAGCGATGATTGCAATATTACGTAAATCATTTCTTATCATAATAATTATTCTTCCTTCCTAATTCAAAAAACAAAGAAAAGGATGCTTGTCAATAAGCATCCTTTCTCATGACTAGTTAATTATAGTCTTTTTAGGCAAGTATGTCAATAAAGTTACGCTAATTAGCCCTCTGGAGCTAATTATAATTTTAGTACTCTTTCCTCTTAAAAAATGTCTTTTAGACATTCTTCAGCATTTCATCAACATATTTCTTTGCCTTTTCAAGTTTTTTCCTAATATCTGCTGTTTTAGAAGAATCCCTGGCTGTAATTTGTTCGATTCTTGTTTTATAAAGGGCAATATCACGTTCAAATTTACGCAGTGCTTCATGCAATTCCTGTCCTTCCGGTAATTCTGCCGGGATAAGATGGGAGGTCTCCATGCGCCACTCAGTGCCATCTATCACAACGCTGTCACCATACTGAGGTATTGCGGTCGCCGTCCCTAAGTTGCGCTGTAATTCTTCCGCGAAGGTAAAGGCGGCGTCATGTTCACCATGCACAACGAAAAAGGCTTTCGGGCGTTTTTCCATGGCCCTGAACCACTCCAGCATCTGATCCTTATCAGCGTGTGCTGAAAAACCTTCCATATATTGTATTTTGGCCTTGACCACAATTTCTTCGCCCATTATCCTAACGCGTTTTGCGCCATCAATTAAGAGCCGCCCCAGACTTCCTTCAGCCTGAAATCCTGCAAAAAGCACTGTGCTGTCGGCACGCCATAGATTATGTTTCAAATGGTGGAGAACTCTTCCGGCATCAGCCATACCGCTGGCAGAGATAATTATCATTGGGCTCGGCATAAAATTAAGAGCTCTTGATTCATCAACTGATTGCGTAAAGCGTATTTGCGGCAAAGACAACAGATTTCCCTCTTTGTTGTAAATTGTCTGGGCTTCATCGTCATATTCATCCGGATTCATCAGAGTTAGTTGCGTTGCCTTAGTCGCCATAGGGCTGTCAATTACAATCGGTATTTCAGGTATTCTCTTTGCTTCCATTAATTTCTTCAAGTAATATAACATTATTTGCGTACGTCCGACAGCAAATGCCGGTATGATGAGATTGCCTCCGCGCGCTACAGCTTCCACTACAATTTTTCTTAATTCCTCTTCTCTGTCATAGACAGGATGCACGCGATTACCATAAGTTGATTCTGTAATAATAAAGTCCGCCTGCGGCACTCTGCTGGGATCCTTTATTATTGGCTGTCCAGGCTGGCCAACGTCGCCAGAAAAGACGATCTTTGTTTCCTTGCCATTCTCAGTAATACAAAATTCAATAAATGCAGACCCTAGAATATGCCCTGCATTCCTGAATTTAAAACCTATGCCAGTATAAAGTTCGATTTTTTCGTTATAAGTATGTGGTTCAAAGTGCTTAAGTGCCGCCTCAGCCTCATCAACTGTATACAAAGGCTTTACTTCAGGTTTACCGGCACGCATGCCCTTACGGTTGGCTCTTTCCGCCTCAGATTCCTGAATATGCGCACTATCCGGCAAAAGGATTTCACATAATTCTTCCGTTACACGCGTGGAATGAATTCGTCCCTTAAAACCTTGCTTTACTAATTTTGGGAGCAAACCACTGTGGTCGATATGTGCGTGAGTCAAAACTACAGCGTCAATGAGTTTGGGATCAAATGCAAATTCTCTTTCATTAAATGTCTTAATAAGTTTAGAGCCTTGGTACATACCACAGTCAATTAAAATTCTTTTGTAGTTAGCTTCAAGCAGGTAACAAGAGCCTGTGACCATTCTGGCGGCTCCCAAGAACGTTATTTTCATTATCGAATCCCTCCCTATATGCTCATTAAACTAAATATAAGTGAATATTCAACAACGATAAAGCATTTCCCTGCAAATATAATTATTGGCTGGTTATAAATCCAATATTTCTAATCATAGCAACAAATCTTTGCCCTAAAAAAGAAAAAGCCATGATAGAAACATCATGGCAAAAATCTATTATTCCCCTAATATCCTGACTTCAGGTTCTAAATGAACACCTGCATATTCATAAACCCGTTTTTGAACGTCACTAATAAGTTTCAAAACATCAGCAGCGGTAGCGCTACCGATATTAACAACAAAACCGGCATGTTTGGTAGAAACTTGAGCGCCTCCCACAGTATAACCCTTAAGTCCTGCTTCCTCTATCAAAGTCCCTGCGTAATAGCCTGGCGGACGTCTGAACATGCTTCCTGCGTTAGGTATATCAAGCGGTTGCTTAGTAGTTCTTCTGTTTGTAAAGTCTGCCATTTTAGCACGTATTTCCTCTACATTGCCTTTGGCAAGCTGCATTTCAACACTAATAACAATCGCACCATTATCTTGTATTGAGCTATGTCGATAACAAAAAGTCAGATCTTCTTTGCTTAATTTTTTTATTTCACCATCAACCGTGAGTACAGTAACCTTGGTTACTACTTTTGACATCTCACCATCGTAGGCACCGGCATTCATAAAAACAGCGCCGCCTATACTACCGGGAATGCCAACCGCAAACTCAAGGCCTGTAAGTGAGCAAGCTCCAGCTTTATTAGCAACAACTGCCAAAGAAACTCCAGCTTCCGCGATAATTTTATCATCTTGGCATACAACGTTCTTAATTGAATTGCCCAGCTTCACAACTAAGCCGCGGATTCCTTTGTCTTTTACAAGAAGATTAGAGCCATTACCGATGACCGTCAATGGTATCTTTTCCTGTCTGGCCTTGGCAACTACCTCTTCCAACTGATGAACATCAGCCGGCAAAACCAATAAATCAGCAGGCCCACCTATCCTAAATGAAGTATGGGCCTGCATAGGTTCATTTTTCCGGAAATTATCGGGCATTTTTTCTTTTAACCAAGCTTTGAATTCGTTCAGCGTCATTTTACTCCCCGACAACTTCTTTGACAACATCGCCAATAGTTTTGGAGATATCATTGATCATAAGTTGAAAACGAATATACGCTTGCACATAGTCATTTGCCACACTGTTTAAAGTAAGTAATTCATATAACTTTTGTACTTTTTCCATCTTATCTTTATCAGGGCTCTTGCCGGAAAACTGCTCTATTTCCAACTCTTGTTTCTGTTGCATGAAATCTTTCACCATAGATTCTGCCGAAGAATCGGCCGACAGTTTCTTTTTTGCTTCTGAGAGTCTTTTGTATTCCTGACTTTCACGCATTGCTTTGCTTAATTCATTTGCTGCATCATATACGTTCATTATTTAATCACCTCAAAGAATTATTTCTATCACGGCTCATTTTAGCATATTTCTGCTGCTTTATAAAGAGTCTGCCTTTCAATGCAAAGCACTAAAAGGAATATCCAATAATTGGTAAGAATCTTTACTGTCAAAATCAAAATGCCACCATTCCATATTGGAGCAGTTAAAGCCTTCGATTGACATCATCTGCTGCAAAAGATTGCGTTCCCATCTTTCCAATGAAGTGCCGCCTACAAAACCACCATACTGTCTGGGCGATGGTTCATCAAAATCACTGATCATTTGTATAGCTTTGCCTGTTTTGAGATTATAAAGGCTCACGTCTACTGCATTGCCTGTATTATGCGGCGAACCTTTTCCCGGAGCAGGCAATAATGTTTTTTGCTCCTTTGGCAACGCTTCATAGGCTAATTTTGATACTTTCCAAGGCCTGTAAGCATCCCAGATGACTAAACCAAAACCATAATCGGACAACCTTTCAGCAACGCGTCCAAGAGCTTCTGCAGCATTTCTATTCAAATATGCTTTTGAATCTTCATAAAGAGGGGCAGAAAAGCAATTGTTATCTGTAGCATAGCGTAAGTCAAACTTCAGACCGGGAATTCCTGTCAGATTAACTAATTCCGCAATATTAGGTGCAGTTTGTACAGGCATAATTGCATTTTGAACGTCTTGCCGCAAAGCATCCATCGACTTTGTAGTTTTGATTTTAAAATAATTGCCCTTCTCAGGTCCGAAAAATACCCTGGTATAGCGATTACCGCCTATAATGCAGCTAATGCCATGACCATCTTTATCTCGCTCAAACTTAACGCCGGCCTCCGTGTGCGTCAAAGAACCCGTTTCAGAAATTTGGTAAGCATCATAGTGGTCTTTAACCAGCGAAAAAACATTGCTTTTTTGATAATCTTTATCGTCAGGCAGATATCTGTAAACAACATTTAACATGCCATTCTGTTCTCGCACCAGAAATTGCTCTCCATTACCTGCATAAAGGCCAAGCAAATACTTTTCATCTAGTGGACAGTCTTTAGGCTGCACTCCATTGGCAACGGCCAGAGAAGGCATCTGAAATAATAAAGCGCACATTAAACTTAAAAATAACCTAAATATCAATAATTACGCCTCCTAAATTCAACTGGAAGAAGCCCACCCCATACTATATCACGATATTTGTCGGGGAAGGTATCACCCTCTGTATTAAAGAAAAGCATAACAGAGTCCTTGTTTAACTTTAGATCTGTCTTAAGGTTGTGGTACTTACCCAAAAGGCCGATAACGCCGCCACCGATAGCGCCCGACTCACCAGATATTATTTTTTCATCACTGCCTAATGGGTTGCCCCAAATCCGCATACCAAGTGCTGAGACTTCATCTCGGCAGCTCAGACAAAAGCTGGAATAATTCTTGATGATATCCCAAGCCAGTGGATTTATCTCACCACAGGCAAGGCCGGCCATAATTGTATTAAGCTCACCGCCAACCGCTACCATCTTTCCTTGTTCAAAAGAGCGGAAGAAACAGTTAGCAGCAGAAGCTTCCAAGATAGTAAAAACAGGCTCATTGGCATAACCATATGAAGCGACAACTGCCTGAGCAGCACCGGCCATTGAGCCAACACCGGCCTGAGCAAAGACATGAGTCGGCGGTTCCGGCAACGCTTCTAATGCTTCACTTACCATTGTTGTATATCCCTGCATTATCCAAAGAGGTATTTCTTCATAACCTTGCCAGGCAGTATCCTGGACAACCGTCCAGCCGTTGCTTGCGGCATCGGTAACAAGCATTCTGACCGTATCATCATAATTTACTTCAGTAATTTTTACAGCAGCGCCTTCTTTTGCTATGGCCTCCAGTCTTGCATGTGCCGATCCTTTTGGCATATAGACAACAGACGGAAAGCCAAGAATTCTTGCCATCCACGCTATTCCTCGGCCATGATTGCCATCAGTTGCCGTTGCAAAAGTAACACGTCCTAGTGTTTCTCTTATTTCATCGGAAGCGAGATAGTCAAAACTGATATCTTCTAAACGTTTGCCAAGACGCTTGGCCAAGTAACAAGCTATTGCGTAAGAACCACCTAAAGCTTTAAAAGATTTTAAGCAAAAACGCTTTGATTCGTCTTTTACAAAAATACGCCTAACACCCAACCAAGCAGCCAGTTCCTTCAGTTCAACCAGAGGTGTTGGTTTGTAATACCCCCACATACTTTTATGAAAGTCCCTTACTTTTTTAACTGCAGTCTTATCGAAATTCTTTAAAACTTCTTGTCCTTCATGAGCAGGATTGTTTTTTGCCAGTTCTAATTGTAGTACTTGCAATTATTCCATCTCCTATCGCACATCAACTGTGTCAAAATAGCAGGCAGTTTTAGAATATTACTATTTAGTAAATATTACTGGTCTTACATCATCCAGCGCATTTAATTTTCTGCGCATTGTTTCAACTAATTCAATGTCGATTTCTCCGTGCAAAATTTCTTCTTCAGATCCGCCCTCAACAAGAATTTTTCCATTAGGAGCAACAATCATGGAATGGCCGTAGAAGGTGTCATCCTTAAAAGTACCAACGCAATTCACACCACAAATATAAGTCTGATTTTCTACTGCCCTTGCCTGCAGAAGCAAACGCCAGACATCCCCGCGTGCTTCCGGCCATTCAGCAGGAACAAAAATAACTTTTGCCCCCTTTAAAGCAAGCCGGCGATAGAGTTCAGGAAAGCGCAAGTCGTAACAAATTGATGCCCCACAAGCTACTCCATCCAGTACAAAAGGTTCATATGTATCTCCTGCGGCAAAGAAACGTTCTTCCTTAAACATGCCAAATAAATGCATCTTACTGTAAAGATAAATTATATCGCCACTTTTGTTTATCACGACAGAAGTATTATGGACCTTGCCATCAAGCCGTAGAGGGATAGAACCGGCTATAACAGCGCAATTGCTGTCTTTGGCAATTTTCTGTAGGTTTTTTACAGCCGGACCATCAAGTTCTTCTGCTTCTTTTTCAAGACGCCCCAAAGAATATCCTGTTGTCCAGATTTCAGGCATTACAGCAATATCTTGCCCAATAACGGCTTTCTGCAGCAGCTCTAAGCCGTGCTTAACATTTGCGTCTTTATTTTTTTCCTGAATCTTCATTTGCACTAAAGAAATCTTCATTAAAGCATTCCTCCCGGCATGATACCTTTTTTAGTCAATTGTTTGACAAGTATGCTTTCCAGTTTACGCGTAATACGTGTAAAAACAAATTCTTTTTGGGACAAGGACTCAACCCACAGAACCTTAAAATCCATCTTTTTCGCACCGAGCACATCTGTAAGAAGTTGGTCACCAATAACCAATACTTCTCCATGCGAATGGACTTTTAAAAAGCGAAGAGCCCGTTTGAAGCCGATGGACAAAGGTTTGACCCCCCAGCCAATGGCTTCGATGCCCAATTCTTTACTGATATGCTGCAGTCTTTCTCCGCCATTATTGGATAAAAGAACCACTCTGATGCCTGCTTCTTTTATCTTTTTCACCCAGGAAATATTCTCCTCTGATGGTATGCTTTCATTCCACGGCAGCAAAGTATTATCGAGATCAAGTATTATTGCTTTAACACCTTCTTGCTTCAGCCATGCTACCGGAATTTCAGAAATACGTCGGCAACGGTAATTGGGGCAAAATAAATGCAACACTATTTTTTCTCCTGCTTTTCTGTATTGTTGATAAAACTAATTTCAAATCTTGTGCCTGAACAAAGTTTGCTTCTGACCTCAACCGTTGCTCCATGCATACGTATGATTTCTTTGGCAATAGCTAAACCTAACCCTGTGCCCGGTACATTTCTGGAATGTGATTTGTCTACTTTATAAAAACGTTCCCAAATGAAAGGAATATCCTCTTCAGGAATACCGTGGCCCTGATCTTCCACAGCAAGCACTACTTTATTATCCTTATTTACAAATACTTCGAAGGTAATAATTCCGTTATCTGGTGAGTATTTAATCGCATTATCACCCAGAATCATCACAAGCTGCACCAAACGGTCGCCGCTGCCCTTAATATTCACTGCATCAGCAACATTAACATTAATCTTAATGTTGTGTTCTGCAGCTCTTACTGTCAACATTTCAGCAACATTGCGTACAATGGTCCCTAAAGGAATATTCTCTGGTTCGGCCCTCTCGCTTATCTGCAGGCGGCTTATATCGAGTAACTCTTTAATTAAACGTTCCAGCCTTATTGTTTCTTCATTGATAAGGTTCCTATATCTCTGAACAACTTTTGAGTCAGTGACAGTACCATCACAAATGGCTTCATTATAGCCCCTGATTATGGTTATCGGTGTTCTCAATTCATGAGATACATTAGCTACAAAATCACGTCTTAGTTTTTCCATTTTCTGGGTTTTCTTAACAAACTTCGATAAATCATTGCCTAGCGCATTCAAAGAATCACCAAGTTCGGCTATTTCATCTTCGCCTTCTACCTCTACCTTACGACTGTAATCACCAGCTGCTATGGCTGAAGCGCTATCACGCATGGAAACAAGCGGTTTAACAATTGTTTTGGAGAGACGTCTTACAATAAACAAGCTCAGAAGCAAAGCAACAAGGCCAACCATAGCTGTATATATGTAGATATCCTTCAAAAATTTGTCCAAGCCACTGATTGGTGCAGCCATCAGCATAGCTCCGTCAAGGCTCCCGCCAAGATTACCAATCGGAACTCCGATCAGCAATACCTGTTCTTTATAATAAGGATGGAAGATACGCAAATTAACAGGTTTTCCTTCATAGACAGTTGATAAAACGCTTTTCATCTTCTGCATTAAGGCACCTTGCTGTTTTTTTTCATTTTCAGAACTGCTGCCCGTCTTTTCATCTTTTTCGTAAATCTCTTGTTTTAATTTAGAGAAATCGGCTTCATCATCGGCATCACGACCCAATACAGTTCCTGAATTTGAAGCAGCAACAAGCTCATAATTATTGTCGAAAAGCCAGATACGGGCTCCAACCAACCGGTCCATCGAAGACAAATATCTGTTAAGCAGCAAATGATCCGGTTCGATACGCATAAAGTAATCGACGGTAATCGCAACCTCGCGTCCCTTTAAATATAATTCCTTTTCTTTTTCTTCGAAGAAATAGTCTGTAATAAGAAAAGACATGCCTATGGTAACGCCTATAACGATAGTAGCGATCAAGGCCATGAAGCTATACATCAGCTTCGTACTAAGCGATTTTTTCACTTTCTCACCTCAAATTTGTATCCGACGCCCCAGACAGTTGTAATATCCCAGGGAGAATCTTTCGGAATGTCGAGCTTATGCCGAACCCTTTTGATGTGAGTATCAACGGTTCTTGTATCACCATAATAAGTATACCCCCAAATTGTTTCCAACAGCTGATTGCGCGAAAATACCAGCCCAGGATTAGAAGCCAGACACCAGAGCAGCTCCATCTCCTTAGCAGTAAAAGTAACGTTTTTGCCAAAAGCAACAACTTTATATTCACTTAAATCAATCATGAGGTCAGGATAATTCAATCTTTCGCCTGTCCGCACAGTTACCTGCCCGCTGCGTCTCAATACAGCCTTGACACGTGCAACAACTTCGCGTGTATTGAAAGGTTTAGTAATATAGTCGTCCGCTCCGATTTCCAAACCTAAAATGCGATCGTCATCCTCATCTTTGGCCGTCAGCATTATTATTGGAATATCGGATATTTTACGAACCTGTCTGCATACTTCCAGTCCATCCAAAACAGGCATCATTATATCGAGAATCACGATATCAGGCTTCGCTGCCTGCACCTGAATAATAGCTGCCGCTCCATCTGCAGCTTCAACAACCTTAAATCCTTCTTTTTCAAAATATATTCTGAGAATTTCTCTTATTTGAGCCTCATCATCTGCAATCAAAACAGTCTGTTGTTTATCCATAAACTACACCACCATTCATTTGATGTCTTAATTATACAATATTGTCTATTAAATTACTTCCCTTTCACAAACAATTTACAAATCATATGTATATATACTTTTAGGCATAAAAAAACAGGCGTTTAACGCCTGTTTTTAATTACTATAATACGCGGCAAGCCCCTAGATAACGCTCACCCCAATAACGGTCATACAGTCCTGAAACTGTAACGCCAGTACTGCTTCCGGCATGGATAAATTCGCCATCACCCATATAAATACCAACATGAGATGGACCAGGTTCATAAGTTTCAAAAAACACTAAATCACCCGCACGCAAATTGTTCATAGAAACCCGGGTGCCAGCATAGAACTGGCCATCTGCAGCACGCGGCAAACTAATGCCGGCACTTGCAAAAACATATTTGGTAAAACCTGAACAATCAAAACCATATGGACTTGTACCGCCAAAAACATACGGCACACCCATGTACTTCAGAGCATTACTGATTATACCGCGAGCTGCTGAAGATCTGCCTGCACGTGAAGGAGGCATATCCCTCTTAAACAAAGCATAATAGGTTGCGTCACCAACGACACCATCAACTTCAGCACCGATGTCTTGCTGATATTTTTTGACGGCAGCAGTGGTTTCAGAACCGAAAACACCATCAGCAACAGAAATGTTATAACCCAGTTGGATCAAACGTTCTTGCAACTCTACAACTTCCTGGCCTTCATCACCTGATTGAAAATTTGCAAATACGCTTGTAGTCGGCATTACGATAAAGCAAAACACCAACATCAGCACAAAACGCCAAAACTGTTTTCTCAATTATCGTCCACTTCCTCTCGATAGCCTACGAAGTTAGCTGACGGGTTAGGACAGAGGATTGCCCCGCTTATTATAATAAGCTTCACCCCAGAAACGGTTCCTCCGCTCTTATAAAAGACTCGGCCATACAAAATCACATGGTAATTATAACAAAATTTTGGAGTTGCTGTCTACCCTTTTTTCAAATGCCGACCAATTAAATATAAAGGTCTTTGTTTAACTTCTTCAAAAATCCTACCTATATACTCGCCCAATATGCCTATGCCAACAAGCTGAATGCCACCAAGAAAGAGGACACTCGCCGCAATAGTGGCCCAACCGGAAACCGCTTCTTCTGTAAAAAGTTTGATAAACAACACGTGTCCTAAGACCAGCATGCTGCCAAAACCAAAAACCAGTCCTACATAAAAGGCCCAACGCAAAGGAACATTAGAAAACGCGGTAATACCATCCAAAGCAAAATGCAGCATTTTATGTAAATTATATTTTGATTTTCCGGCAAAGCGCGGTGGTGCAATAAATTCAAGCGTGGTTAATTTAAAACCAAGATTATTTACCAGGCCCCTGATAAAGCGCGCTCTTTCGTTGTAAAGTTTGAGAGCTTCAACAGCTACCCTATCCATCAGACGGAAATCCGACCCACCTGGTGTGATATGAACTTTAGACATATTATTTATCAACTTATAATAAGTTGAAGATGTTAACTTTTTAAAATACGATGCATCTGCCGTGTCTTTCCTAACAGTCTGTACAATCTCATAACCGCCTTCCCACAAACTGAGCAGTTCGGGTACAAGTTCCGGCGGATGCTGCAAATCGCCGTCCATTGTTATTACCGCATCACCTTCGGCATGGTCAAGGCCACAGGTTAAAGCCATCTGATGGCCAAAATTTCTTGACAATAAATACGCCTGCACATGTTCGTCAGTTTCTGACAAATCATAGAGAATAGCCGCAGAAGTATCACGTGAACCATCATCAACAAAAATAATGTCATAATCGTACGATAAGCCAGACAGAACTTTTGTTAATCTTGTATAGAATTCACGAAGATTTTCTTCTTCATTAAAAACCGGTATAACTATTGATATCTTTTTTCTCATAAAATAATACCTCACAATCACTATCAAATAAAATAATACATCATTTAGCAAAGCAAATAAAGCGCAAAAAATAATATAACACTCCAGACTGAAATTATAATGAAATCAGTCTGGAGTGTTATTAATAACTATGATTAAAAATTATATTATTTTAATGTTTCCAATTCTTTTACAAGATCAGATTTTGGTCTTGAGCCGACTAAGCGTTTTACTTCTTTACCACCTTTGAAATAAATCAAGGTAGGTATACTCATAACACCATATTCGCCTGCCAAGTCACCAACATCATCAACATTGATTTTGGCAATCACAGCCTTGCCTGCATATTCACCGGCCAATTCTTCAATTACTGGTCCAATCATTTTACAAGGTCCGCACCAAGGTGCCCAAAAATCTACCAAAGCTACTTTATCTGACTCTAGAACTTCTTTTTGAAAAACCTCTTTATTCTCGATATGTAACAGACTCATTATCAATTCCTCCTTGCTCCCCCACCCCAGGGGTGGTCTTTATTGAATTATAATCCATATAATCAAATTTGTCAAAAAAATTATTTTGATACTTCAACCCAGGTACCGCTGGTAATTTCAGCCAATTGATCCGCCGCAATAGGTAAAGCTGAATGAGGTGTGCCAGCAGCAATATAGGTAACATCATAATCAAAAAGACTACGATCAAGATAAACAGGTACCGGTTTCAACAAAGCAAAAGGGCAAACACCTCCCGGAGCAAAACCGGTTACCTGCAAAACAAGCTCGGCATCAGCCATCCTCATCTTTTTTACTCCCAACTGTCTACCAAATTTCTTGGTGTCAATTTTTCTATCGCCACAAGCAACTATTAAAACAGGTTCACCGTCTGCTAAAAAACATAAGGTTTTAGCAATCTGTCCTGGTTCTGTGCCCAGCGCCAGTGCAGCCAATTCTGCTGTACTGGTGTCATCCGGTAAAAGCTTGATTTCTAAATTATCATAGGGTTCCAAACTTTCTTTAACCCTATTATAACTTTCCAAAAAATCCTTAGACATATTATCCCCTGACTTTCATAAATTTTTCACAATACTCACAGATACTTGTGGTATAATAATCACCAGATGTTCAAATGATAACTTACATGCTATTTTAGCATACGTTCGCGGGTGGTTTCAATTATACACCGCCTCAAAAACATCAATTAGGGAGGATTTATCATGGCAAAAATCACTAAAGATACTGGCATTATTGATGCTGTACAACAACACCCAGAAATTATTGAGGTTTTCCAAAACTATGGTCTGGGCTGTATCGGCTGCATGGCTGCTCATTACGAAACAATCGGTCAAGGCGCTGGCGCTCACGGTCTTGATGTAGATGCCTTGGTTGAGGATATCAACAAAAAAATCGCTGAACAAGCAGAATAGTATTAAATAAAAAACAGGAGTTCATAATGAACTCCTGTTTTTTATTTAATACTGTAGTCAGTTAGAAATTTCTCATAAAACTCAATTGCCTCAAAATATTTTGCCATGGATAGGTGCTCATCCGGCTGATGTGCCTGTTTGTCATCCCCTGGTCCATATATTATCAAAGGCATCTGACTTTTGCCAATCAGGGCAGAGGCATCCGTAAAGTAGTTTACGCCTCTTTGTATAATCTCTCTATCAGCACATTTCACTGCGCAGTCAATAATTTTATCATTAGGTATACAGCCTACTGAAGGCAGAGAACAAAGGAAGTTATAATCAGCTTTGAATCCCGGGCAACATTCTGCAGCTTCAGCCATTGCCTTCTCAATAAGTATTTTGACATCATCTTCGGTCTGTCCCGGTATAGTACGTATGTCAATCTTGCAGTTGCAGTAGTCCGGAACAACATTGATTGCTACGCCGCCTTCAATCTTATTAACGCTGATAGTCGGTAAACCTAGCAAAGGATGCTCTGCAGCCTGAAAACTTTGGCCGGAAAGTGCAGTGAGAAACGCGTTCATGCTCATAACTGCGTTCACGCCAAGATTTGGCATCGAGCCATGTGCTGTTTTTCCGTAAGTAGTTACCTCAAGCCAGGCCGCTCCCTTATGTGCTAATAATAGATCCCCATTACTAGGCTCTCCTACCAAAACGGCGCCAATATTTTCCATGCCGTTTTTATCGACAAAATGCAGGGCACCTTGGCAGAACATCTCTTCACCGGCAGTTCCAAGAAATAACATATCTTGTTTGGGGACAATGCCTTTGCGTTTCATTCTGATGATGGCATAAAGCATCGCGGCAACTGACCCCTTCATGTCAGATGCGCCCCTTCCGTAAATCAGCCCGTCTTCAATCTCAGCTCCAAACGGATCATGCTGCCATGGGCAGTTGCCAGGCGGCACAGTATCAAGATGACCAGTAACCAACAGCTTCGCTCCTTCTGCAGCGCCTTTTATTTCAAAAATAAGATTAGCTCGATTAAGCTCAAATTCATCTATTTGGCAAGAAATTTCCTCATCAACAAGCCATTTTTTAATTTTTTCGGCCAATACTGCTTCATTACCTGGCGGATTTGTCGTATTACAGCGCAGAATATTTTGCAAAAGATCTGTCGCTTCTTTTTCTTCAGCACTTGAAAACATATTACTTCTCCTCCCCACTATGATGTTTTAGGTACACTGCCTTCAGCTGTTCCTTAGCTTCATTTGTATTCTCAGTACAGCTGGCTATAATTTCTCCCTTTTGCATCAAATATCCTCTATGAGCCATTTCAAGAGCTTTAAAGCCATTTTGTTCAATTAAAAAAACTGTAGTACCATCTTTGTTTAACTTGCCAATAGTTTCAAAAATATCATTGACAACCAGCGGCGCCAATCCAAGAGAAGGCTCATCCAAAAGAAGTATTTTAGGGTCACTCATCAACGCGCGGCTGATAGCCAACATTTGTTGTTCGCCGCCACTCATTGTTCCGGCATTTTGTGTACGACGTTCAGCGAGCCTGGGGAACAAGGAATATGCTCTTTCAATATTTTGAGCAATTTTTCCTTTATCCTTGCATGCACAGGCACCCACTAAAAGATTTTCTTCGACCGTCATTTTAGGAAATACACGACGACCTTCAGGTACCACGCCAATTCCTTTATGTACTATCGTCTCTGTTGCTTTACCTGTGATGTCTTCACCACAAAAAATAACACTGCCTGCTTTTGGTTTCACAAACCCCAGAATAGTATTAATCGTGGTTGACTTCCCAGCTCCATTACTACCCAAAAGACAGGTTATGCTGCCTTCTGGCACTTTTAAAGAAACATCCTTGAGCACAGGAACAGAGCCGTAAGCAGTAAATACATTAATCAGCTCTAACATGCGCCATCCCCCTGTCCTAAATAAGCTTTAATAACATTTTCATCCTTGGCAACTGCATCAAAAGAACCATATGCCAGACGCCTGCCATAGTCCAGAACCATAACTTTATCAACCAGACCTTTTATAAATGCCATGTCATGCTCAACAACGATAATTGATAATTCAGGCATAGCTTTTTTAACTTTAATCAAATCATTCATCAAAGTCTCTGTTTCCAGACCATCCATACCGGCAGAAGGCTCATCCAATAAGATGACTTTAGGTTTAGAAGCTATCGCCCTGCAAATTTCCAGGCGGCGACGATCAGCATATGGCAGATCTTTGGAAGCCTTATGTGCCTGCGAGGTCAATAGAGTCCCAAATATCTTCATTATTTCGAAAGCTCTGGCGATAGCTTCCTCCTGAATTGCTTTTTCTTTCTTTGTGCCGAAAAGTGAACCAAAAAGTTTGCTGTTTCTGACTTCCTCCATGCCCATCATGATGTTCTCAAGTACATTAAGGTTCCAGAAAAGGCGACCGTTTTGAAAAGTACGTGAAATTCCAAGATGGAAGACTTCATCAGGCCGCATTCCTTTTGTTGATTTTTCAGCAAGCACAATGCCCCCGCTCGTCGGCTGATAAATCCCAGACAGCAAATTAAACAGTGTTGTCTTGCCTGAACCATTCGGGCCTATAACCCCTAAAGTTTCTCCTGCTTTAAGCGAAAACGATACTTCATTTACTGCCACAACCCCGCCAAAGCGGATTGTTAAATTTTCCACATTAAGTAAATCCATATCAATTCCCCTCTCCGCCAGTAGTCTTAGGTTTAAATATACGATGTTTAAAGGGCAGTACTCCCTCTCTCATAAAGAGAAGGCAAAGAACAATAATAATACCATAGAACATAACCCTGTAATCTTCGAAAGCACGGAATTTCTCAGGGAAAACTGTCAGAAAGAAAGCTCCTACCAATGCTCCTGGGATAGAGTCCAAACCGCCTAATATAATCATACTGATAACTATGATTGACAAAGAATAACCAAAATTTTCCGGAGCTATGAAATTAATCATAGCGGCGTAAACACCCCCGGCTATGCCGCCAAAAAAGGCCCCTATAGCAAAAGCCAATAGTTTATAATTTGTCAAATTCAGGCCATAACACTGGGCGGCCAACTGATCCTCACGCATAGCATTAAGTGCAAGACCAAACAGTGAGTTGCTAAAACGGTATAAGACTACGGTCGTAATAACCAAAAGCACTAAGCAAAGATAATAAAAATTAGCTTGATATGTCATACTCATAAAACCAAAGTTGACTGTCGTTCCCATGTCAATGCCAAAAAAAGACGGCGATGGAATATCTATCAGCCCATTTGTACCACCAGTAATGCTTTCCAAGTTTAAAAGCAGTTCCTGAACAATTAAGCCAAAGGCTATTGTAACCAAGGCCAGATAGTGTCCCTTTACCCTTAAAGCCGGCAAGCCCAGTATTACGCCGAACAGGCTGGCAAATATACCTGCTAAAGGTAAGGCAATCCAGAAACTGATGCCAGCCTTTAGAGTCAGAATGCCGACGGTGTAAGCACCAATTGCCATGAAAGCTGCATAGCCTAGACAAATCAAGCCAGCTCTGCCAGTCATAAAGTTTAAGCCTAATGCCATAATCGCATTCAGCATCATAAAATTAAGGATTTGCAACCAGTATGAATCACCCATTATGGCAAAAGGTACCGTAAGTGCTATTGCAGCTGCAAGTAATCCCACTTTGCCAAGGTTTTCAGCATAAACTTTTTCTATCTCCTGTAAAAAATCACGGCCTGTTTTTTTGAGCATATATCCTGCTATTATCATCAACGCAATGAAGGCTGCAACCATAACAGGATCTTCAATATAGACAAAAAGTAAGAATAATAAATAACACAATAATTCGGTTAGAAGTATCTTGATCATTTATTTTGCATCCTCCTATACCTTTTCGTAGGCACGTTCGCCGAATATGCCCGCTGGTCTGAACACCAAGCACAGGATAACTATCACAAAACTTATGAGATCCTGATAACTGGAACCGTCCGGTATTGTACTTACTACAAATATTTCCAAGAAGCCTAAAAGCATGCCACCAGCAATTGCTCCATAAACATTGCCCAAGCCACCAACGACGGCAGCTGCGAAACCTTTAATGCCTGCGGCAAAACCCATATTGAATTTAATAATTCCGTAGGACAAGCCATTCATCATCCCGGCAACCGCACCTAGTGCAGAACCCAGAGCCAACGTGATGATAAAAATTTTCTTAACGTTGATTCCCATCATCATCGCGGCCTCTCTATCCTGAGCCGTTGCTCTGATATAACGGCCGAAAGTCGTTTTTTCAATGATATAGTACAAACCGGTGATTAAAACCGCTGACAAAATAATGCATAAAATAGTCTCTGGTTTTATCAATACACCACCTATCTTAATACTCTCCATCTCAAAAAGTTTAGGAAACGGCTGAGGATTGCGTCCGTTAGGAACAAAAAGCATCACGGATTCTCTCATCACTATTGATACACCAAGAGTTATTAACAATGTCATGATATCCGGGGCACTACGCATAGGACGTACTATAAACTTTTCCAGTAATACACCGAAAATGCCACCGGCCAAAAGAACCAAGAGTAAGATTGCCAAAAAAAACGGCAATGATCCCATGGTTAAACCAATAGAGGTTATAAGACCACCGGACAAGAGCGCAACAAATGCTCCTAACATAAAAACTTCACCGTGTGCAAAGTTGACTACCTCAATGACACCGAAGAAGAGGGTAAATCCCACAGCTATCAGTGCGTACATAATGCCCAATCCTAATGCATTTAAAAACTGTTGGACTATTAATTCAATAGTCATCTCCACACCTCATTTCCAGATAAACGAATTTTCATTATTGCTTAACCAATTTCATATCAACCACTTTAATTGTTGATTTATAATAAGGTATCCATTTACCGTTTTCAGAGATAAATGTTGTGATTAATTTAAGAGTGTTTTCACCACGTTGATCGAAAGATGTTTCACCAATTACCCCTGGAAAATTATTAGTAGCACGAATAGCTTCGGCAATTTTTGCTCTGTCAGTTGTGCCAGCCTTATCAATAGCTGCCATAACGATATTTGCCGAATCATAGGCAAAATGTCCGTAAGTTTCATGTGGTTCAGCAAATTTTGCATCATCGTAAGCTTTGATAAATGCTTTACCGCCTGGCAAATCTTCCAATGGTTTGCCAATATTGAAGGCTATCATACCTTGTGCAGCATCACCTGCAATTTTGTTGAAGGTATCAGAAATAATACCAGAATCGCTTAAGAACAGGCAATTCATTTGCAAATCTGCCATTTGACGTTTAAGTAATCCGGCTTCAGTTGCTACACCACCGAAATAGATGGCTTCCGGATTTTCAGCTTTTATTTTAGTCAGAAGCGCTGCGAAATCTTGTTGTCCTACAGAAATACCATCCTCTGAAATTATAGTTGCACCATTTTTCTTAGCTGATTCAGCAAATTGAGTTGCATTAGTTTTGCCATAATCAGTTTTATCATGAATAAGTGCTATTTTTTTAACGCCCCACTCTTTGGCAGCAAGATTACCTGCAAACTCGTTCTGCACATTAGCGGCAGTCATGATACGTGTTACTTCTTTGAATTGACCTTTGGTAATATCAGGATGAATAGCGGCAGTTACCAGAATAGGCATACCGTTTTTATGGAAAATAGGCACAGTAGCTAAAGCGGCACCACTGTTAAAATGGCCAAAAACTGCAACCACACCTTTATCTGCAATTAATTTATTAGCGGCACTTACTGCTGTTGATGGATCACCGCCATCATCTACAACTACTAGTTCGAACTTTGTTTTGTACTTTCCTGACTCGTTTGCCTGTTTAACTGCTAGTTCGGCAGAATTTTTCAGTCCGATACCAATTGCTGCATTACCACCGGTCAATGGCCCTATAAAGCCAATTTTTACTGTTTCAGCCTTTTTAGTCCCACAGCCGGCAACCATTCCCATTAGCAAAACCATTAAAACAGCAAAACATATAAACTTCTTTAACATTATTTGTTCCCCCCAAATATATATATTTTATATTCAACTTTGCCTCGGCAAAGGGAATTTTACTAAAAACAAAAAGCCACCTCTTGATTTACTCAAGAAGTGGCTTCATCGCCATAAAAAACACCTAAAGTATTGACACTGGTCTATATTGTACCGTCGTAGACAACACAAAGATATATTTAATGCGTTTATCTTAGCATTTTTTAATTATTTTAGCAACAATTTGATAATATTTTATTATCTTTATAAAAAATTATTTATCTCATGCACAATATTTTACATTCGCAGGTATTATTACCTGCGATTTTCTTTTTCAAGGGCCAAAAGTTTTTCCTTACAACCCAAACCTCCAGCATAACCAACCAATTTTCCATTAGCACCAATTACTCTATGGCAAGGTATTATTATCGGCAAAGGGTTTCTGTTATTGGCCATACCGACAGCCCTACAAGCTTTGGGGTTCCCTATAGTTTTAGCAATGTCATGATAAGATCTCACTTCACCGTAAGGAATAGTAACTAAAGTCTGCCATACATCCTGCATAAATTGCGTTCCAACAGGAGCCATTGGTAATGAAAAAGAACTACGTTTACCACTGAAATATTCTTCAAGCTGCTTAATGGCCATATCAGCCAAATCGCTTCTTTTCACACAATCTTTACAGGCTTGCTTCTCGAAATTAATTTTAGTCAAAGCAGTGCCGTCATCTTCAATTGATAACCAGCCGACAGGAGAATGAAAATATGCTTTATTAAACATAATACACCTCTAGCTATTCAACATATAATTTTCTTAGTAATCTTATCTCTTCCGCATAGCCAGACAAATCGTTCGGCGTTTCTAAATAAAACGGCAGTTTTTTTAAAGCCGGGTGATTGATCATTCTGGACATTGCATCAATGCCTATAGTACCTTTACCAATACCAGCATGCCGATCTTTGTGACTTCCCAAAATATTTAAGCTGTCGTTGCAATGAACGGCTTTAAGAAAGTTTAAACCAATTTTATCATCAAATTTCTTTAGTACGCCATCTAAATTATTAATAATATCATAACCACCATCAAAAACATGACAGGTATCGAGACATACCCCGATTTTTTCTTTCCGCTCTAACAATTGGATAATTAAATTCAGCTCTTCGAACGTTTTACCAATTTCGGTACCTTTGCCCGCCATAGTTTCTAAAAGTACTGTTGTTTTCTGTCCCACTTTAAGAACTGAATTCAACATTTTGGCTATCAAAGCAATACCTTGCTCGACGCCCTGCCCAGAGTGACTACCTGGATGAAAGACATAGTAAACATCAGGTAAATTTTCCAACGTTGCCAAATCTTCCTGCATCATTTGCAAAGCAAAATTTCTAATACTTGGTTCTGCAGAACAAGCATTCATTGTATAGGGAGCATGCGCCATTAATGTTGCGAATTTGTTCTGCTCTGCTAGTTCAATCAATGACTTCATATCTTCATAATTAACCTTCTTGGCTTTACCACCGCGCGGATTACGCGTAAAAAATTGAAATGTATTAGCTCCGATATCTAAGGCTTCCTCACCCATGTGATAGTAACCTTTGGCTGTCGATAGATGACACCCTATATTAAACATTATTTACCCCCACTAGAAAAATAGGGCGCAACCATTATGGTCCGCCCCGTTTTAATTCTATTTTTTAACGAAAATCCTTGTTAAAACACAATCTTGTATAACTTCCAGCCCCGCCTCTTCAGCAGCTTGCACTACTTCCGGTTTATCAGCTCCCGGCTGCAGCCAGACAATTTTAGTTCCTTTTTCAGCAGCAGATTTAACTGTTTCCACCGCTATTTTAGTTGGCACGACAACGTTAACGACTTCAGGCGTCACAGGCAATTCTTCCAGGCTGGCATAACATTTGGCACCGTCAATTTCAGTAATACCTGGATTAACAGGATAAACTTCATAGCCAGCTTTTACCAGGCGATTATAAATCTTACAACCGAATTTGTCTTTATTATTTGTGGCTCCAACGACAGCCCAAATCTTTTTTTGTATAGCTTCTTCCAACATTACTACCACCACTTTCGTTTATACTTACTTGAATCAGACAAAATTATCATGCGGCACGTAGTCAGGAGTTTTCTTGATGAAGGCTATCTCATTACAGTACGGGTACTGCGGACAATGGACGCACTCCTTCCAGACTTTTTGCGGCAAACTTTCTTTAGCGGTTTCAGTATAACCACATTTAATGAAAAATCCTGGCTGATATGTCAAAGTGAAAAACATCTTCACGCCTCGTTCGATACCTTCTTTTTCCAGAAGTTCGACGATATTTTTGCCAATACCTTTTTTCTTATGATCAGCATCTATAGCCAAAGAACGTATCTCTGCCAAACGATCCCAGACAAAGTGCAAAGCTCCGCACCCTAAAACCTTATCGTCTTCAACTGCTACTATATAATCACGCAAATTTTCATAAATGCTGTTGCGGGAACGTGGCAGCATCAGACCAATAGATGCATAATAATTGCATAATTTGTGAATATGTTCTGCATCATCAAATGTAGCTTTTCTATAAACAATCACGTTCAGAACCCCCTACCTCGTCAGTTTGTACCATAAATAATACTACGTTACTTAGAAAAGCACAACCAAATATTTTACCAACTCACTTTTGAATTTTTCTGCATGATTTTTAATCAAATATGAACTACTTGATGACTTAAACAAAAAACAGTTATGAATTTATTTATCAACTATGATTTTACTTCTTTCAAGATATAAATCTGCCGCTGCCAGTAAAGCCACTATCATAGCTGACGGCCTTGGTGGACAGCCCGGCACAAAAATATCGACAGGTAATACTTTATCGAGAGCACCAACAATTGCATACGTTTCTCCATAGGTTGCACCACCTGCCGCACAAGCTCCGACAGCAATTACAACCTTAGGGTCTTCCATCGCTTCATAGGTCATATGTACTGCTTTCTCCAAATTTCGTGTAACTACTCCCGTTACCATGACAACATCGGCATGCCGAGGTGAAGCTACGAAAGAAATACCAAAACGATGCAAATCATAAAGTGGGTTTGAAAGTGCGCCCATTTCAAAATCACAGGCATTACAGGAGCCGGCATCCAAGTGACGTACATGCAGTGATCTACCAGGTTTTTTATCAATAACGCGACCAACATCGACACTGCTCTTAGTTAAAATTTCCGGTAAAGCTTCAAGATTCGAATGGTATAAGGCACAGCCACTACAAGCCTCCACACACCTGCCACAAAAAACACACCTTTTGTAATCAATAATCGGTCTATTATATTCATTAATGGTTATGGCTGAAACAGGACATACTTTCAAGCATTCTCCGCATTTATCACATTGTGCCGTATTGCAATTCAATTCACCGCGAAACTGCTTGGAACCAACTGTATCAATATCCTCTGTCTGTATCCTGCCAGCAAAAATTGCTTCTATTAATTTAAGCATGGGTTTTCCTCCTAACGATCAAGACAGGCGTAGCAAAGTTCAAAGCTTTTATTAACAAGCGGGAAGTCGGGAATTATCTCCCCTTGCAAAGCAACTGGCAATGCCGGCCAATTAGGATAGGAAGCTGATCGCACAAATAACCTGTATATTTTTTGGTTTTTATCAAGCATTACCCAGTGCAAATCACTACCGCGTGCAGATTCGCTTACTCCCCAGCTGCCTTCTTCTGCTCTATAGGTTAAGTCATGTACGCGCAGCTCCGAAGGATTTTCTGATTCAAGCAGCTCCAGTATTTGCCGTACTAGTTTAATTGATTCCTTAACCTCTTTTTCTCTGACGATAAGCCTGGCGTACACGTCTCCTGCCGGCTCTATGATTACATCAAAGCCAAGTTCAGGATAAATGCCATATGCAAGGTCTTTCCTACTATCCCGGCTAAACCCCGATGCCCGTGCGCCAACGCCTACCATAGAAAGATCTATTGCGGTTTTCTTTAGTACAATACCCGTTTTTTTAACACGATTCAAAAAGCCGTCTTGTTCAGATAAAATCTGCACAAGGCTTGCATATTCTTTCTCAACTATTTCTAACGTGCTGGCAATGACATTTCTCTTTTCCTCATCAATATCGAAAAGAACACCTCCAGGCACAATCATTCCTCGTAAAAACCTGTTGCCGGCGACCTGTTCGTTGCAACGCATCAATAATTCTTTCAGCCGTGCGCCAATATTATTTGGTACTGTGAAGCCGACACCGGCGCAGAGATTGCCTGTGTCACCAACGTGATTGTATAGTCGTTCCAGTTCAGCAAGGCAGGTCCTGATAAGCCATGCGCGATGAGGAACGCTTTCATCAGACAACTTCTCGACGGCCTGACAAAAAGAAAGAGTATTGGCGACCGAACAGGCCCCGCAAATTCTTTCTACTATAAACAAAGCTTCATTAACTGTTTTACCCTCTACAGCCTTTTCAATACCTCGATGAGTATAAAACAGTTTCGCGTCAAGCTGCAATATCGCTTCGCCAGCCTGACTGAACCGGAAATGACCTGGTTCAATTATGCCTGCATGAATTGGCCCAACTGCAACCTCAAAAAGCCCTTCACCCTGAGCTGTAGCAATTTTAAACTCACGTTCACCATGAATATCAGCATCGGCAGCAATATTCTTGCGTAAAGGATAAAAACCCTCAGGATAGCTTTCATGCAAGACCAGCGGTCTTAAATCAGGATGGCCTAATGGTTCAATACCGAACATGTCAAAAATTTCTCTCTCATACCAAGCGGCTGCCGGAAATAAAGGAGTAAGCGATTCATATTTCAGTTCTTCGTCAATTTCAAACTGTGCTCTCACAATCTGTATATCATGGGCATGGCAATCTTCAAATAAGCAATAAACTGCATATCCTCGTCCCAAAATAGTTTCATCGCAGGCAAACATAGCTGTTAGTGGATTCCTGCCATTATGCGAGCAAACATTTGCCGCGCCCCTTAGGCCAGCAGATTTTACCTTAATCAAAGATGAACACCCCCAACTACTATCTGCGACGCTTCAAGCAGCAAACTGTTTAAATACGGAATTCGTTCCAAACCCATGCCTACTACAATTGACCCTATCAGCAGCACTGCTAAAAAGGGAGTATCAGTATGGTCCAACAAGTCTGCATCAGCCTTACGTTTAGCTCTGCCACATAACATTCTCATCACATGATAAAGAATACCAATTAAGATTCCTGCTAATAAAAAGATCATTAAACTGCCAAGTAAGTATTGCCCCTCTTTAAATAAAGAAAAAATAATATTAAATTTACTAAAAAACAACCCAAAAGGCGGCATGCCAAGAATAGCGAACATACCCATAAGTAAAAATGTTGCCGTATGCGGCGCTTCTTGTACCATACCATGAATTCTCATCATATTTTTTGTTTGATACTCTTGAATAACCGTCCCGGCAATATAAAACAATACGAATTTTATCAAAGCATGATTAAACATGTGCAATAAAGTGGCGCCAACAGATATATTGCTGAAAATCCCGAGTCCGACAATCATTATGCCGATATTTTCCATGCTGGAATAGGCAAGAAGTCTTTTTATGTCGCGCTGTACTACCACAAAAGGGACCGCTATCGCTATAGTCAAGAAAGCGAAAACGAAAAATAAATTCATAATGAAGGCAGTTCCTATCGTAGGTATTACAATAATCAGATTTCGTATCAGAACATAAAGAGAACAAGTACAGAGAGCACCTGAAAGCAAGCCGCTTATTAAAGAAGGAGCCTCGCTATAGGCATCAGGCAACCAGGTATGCATTGGTGCCAAACCAACCTTTGTGCCGTAACCGATGAAGATGAATAAAAAGGCGAGCTTTGTAAGGGAGGGATTAAGCAAATCCCCATGCTGGCTAAGCCATAACCAACTTAAAGCTTTTTCTGTCCCTGTTGCTGTAAGCTGAGCATAGTACAAAATCATCGTACCCAAAAGAGCCAGACAAATGCCAACGGTGCAGACCATTATATATTTCCAGGTTGCTTCCAGAGCAGAACGCGTAAATTTAAAGGAAACCAATAAAGCCGAAATCAACGTTGTTGCTTCGATACCAACCCACATCAGACCCAAATTTTTCAGCAGCAAAACAAGCATCATTGTCAACACAAACAAATGGTATAAAGCATAATAACGACCAATAAGTTTTGGTGTACGGCTAAGATAACCACGCTTATGCTCGCGTACGAGATATGATTTGGAAACCCAGGCTGAGGCAACATAAAGCACTACAACGATTAATAGGACCCATATACTTAAAGCATCAAGGTAAAAATATTCGCTGTTAAACACTTCTCCCGGCGGCATCAGTATAAGCATTTCCACAAAAATACCGCCAACAATAGTCGCTACTATTCGATTAAGAATGTGTAACATATTATTATTAAGAAAACCGCTGATGGCTGCCAAAGCAAAAACAAAAGGCAATCCTAGCATTCCATAAATAAATGTTTGCATTGAATCACCCCTTCAGCCGTCTAAGAACATTAGTGTCTGTCGTCATGAATGATACATTTAGTCGATTCGTTAAAATAACAAGAACAAGGACTGCGACGAGAACATCAAAGAAAATACCAAGTTCAATAACTGTCGGCAACCCCTCAGTCATTGCTAATCCCAATAGATATATCCCATTTTCCATCGTCATAAGGCCGATAATCTGCATAATCGCTCTGCTCCTCATAACGATCAGTACCAGACCAATCAGGATAAGTCCCATAGAGGAAGCCATGATATCTCTATCACCTATTCCAGGCAACATTTTATCGACCAAAACGTAAGACAGCATCAGGAAAAAAGCACTTAAAGCGGTAGAATAGTTAGTATTAATCTCTGCTACCAGTTCGCGTTCATCTGTTAATTTGCCAACCAAGCGAAAAAGTGCGTAAGGGATAAGGCATACTTTTACCAAAATAGTCAAAAGTCCTGGCAAAACACTATGTATGCCATGGCCATTGGCAAAACCAGAAATCAGGCAAGCACCGGCAATAATTGCAGACTGCAGGCATAAACATGCTACAGCTTTACGCAAATCCATTATGCGGTTCTGCAAAAAAGCGACAAACAATAAAATCATAACCAGCTGTTCCATTTTATACCCCTTACTGTGCCACTATCGCCAATAGTAATAGGCCGCCTGTTGCTAACAGGTACGCACGTACTTTGAACAATCGCATCTTGTTATTCAATGATTCCATTACAGCTATTCCCATTGCTGTAATTATCACCTTTATCGCCAAAGGAATAGCCATTGGTAAAAATATCAAAGAGAACAATACTATGAACAACATATTTTTTATCATACTCGCCAAATGAATAACTGCAAGCAGTCGCCCGGAATATTCAAGCAGCATACATTCGTGAATCATGGTAAGTTCTAAATGGGTATCAGGATTGTCTACAGGTATTCTGCCGTTTTCAGCCAGTAGCAAAATAAAAAAAGCAATGCACGCCAGTAATACTGCTACATTAATTTGGGTTCCGTTATTCAATGCCATGGTGTATATGCTCGTGCTTCCACTCTTCAGGATGGCTGTCAGAACTGCCAAAAGCATTACCGGCTCAACACAAGTTGCTACATAAACTTCACGCGATCCTCCCATTCCACCGAAAGCAGATGCTGCATCAAAAGATGATAGAGCCATAAAAAAACGTCCAATGGCAAGCAAACCTACAAAAACGAAAATATCACCAAAGTTCATATTTGACATCATGTTAGGCAGCAAAAAGGCAGCCAGCATTGTACTCAAAAGATACATAAAAGGCGCCAGCATAAACACAAATCCGGTATATGGCGTAATTATCGTTTTCTTTTTCCACCACTTACGTAAATCATAATAATCCTGCAGTAGATCAGCACCCCTTCTATTCTGAAGCAGCGCTTTCGTTTTCTTAATAATACCGGAAACCAAAGGTGCAAGAGCAATAAGCAAAAGCATTTGTACGAAAGGGAAGAGAAAATCGTTAAAAATAGCTATATTCATATCACATGGCCCCCCAAATCAAAACCAGCACCATTGCAACCATGACGTAGCCAATATAGATTCTAACACTGCCAGCCTGAATTCTGCGCAGAAACGAAGCAGTTTTCACGAGATGATGCTGTACAGGAATATATAGTTTCTCAGTAAAGCGATCTGGAATAGTCAAAGTATAAGCCATACTACGGCCAAAATATTTGTTCTCCTTTTGCAGGAAGACAACTTCCCTTCTCGGTTTCAGCAGAAAATCAAAAGCTCGGCGAATCGGCTTGGAAAATCCAGTTCCCGAATATTGCTGCCTTAAAGTTGGTTCCGTACCGCAGTTCCAGATTACATCATGTTTTACAAAAATTTGTCCTCTATATATGATAAACCAGGCACAAACAGCAATGACAACTGCTGCAATTAGTAAAATAAAAGTATCATAATTGAGTATGCCACTGCCGTTATCCCAAAGCAAAAGCTGCCCTTCGTCCGATAAATTTATAGCAGATATATTTGCCTCAATGACATGTTGGGCTATTGTAACTATAGGTAAAGCCCAGATACCGCTCAAAAATATCAATAAAGCCGGTATCACCATTGCAAAAAGCATGAAGCGAGATACCTCATGTGCAGACTCGGCACGACGCGCTCGCGGTCTTCCCAGGAACACGACGCCAAATACGCGCACAAAACATCCTAATGCCAAAGCACTGGCTAAGCCCGAAAGAATAAACGCTAAAGCTGCCAGCAGTCTTATTCCTGTGCTGGCATCCGCGTGTGCTAAGAAAGCAAAACTGTGAAACATCAACCATTCACCTATAAATCCGTTTGTTAATGGCAACGCAGCCAGTGCCAGAGAACCAGTCAGAGCACAAGCAGCTGTCCATGGCATTAATTTAGCAAGGCCGCCCATTTTTTCGATATTCTTATCATCTACTGCATGGTTAACAGCCCCGGCAACCATGAACATCAGCGACTTCATAATTGAATGATTAAATGAATGGACAATTGCAGCTGTAAATCCTACTACAGCATATTCTTTATGTGAAGTCGTTAACAACAACATGCCAGAGCCCATAGCCGCAAAGACAATACCCATATTTTCAACGCTGGAGTAAGCTAGTATTCTCTTAATATCCTTTTCCATCTGTGCATAAAGAGCTCCAAAGAAAGCAGAAAGCAATCCGACAATCAGAACTAACGCTCCCCACCAAAAATCCAATGGTCCCAAAAATTCAAAAATGAAACGACCAAATCCGTACACAGCTACTTTCAACATAACACCTGACATCAATGCAGATACATGGCTTGGTGCTGCCGGATGAGCATTTGGCAGCCAGACATGCAAGGGGACAAGTCCTGCCTTTAAAGCAAAGCCCAAGAAAGAAGTCATAAAAGCTAAAACACGTGCCGTACCTGTCAGATGTGAGCTACTAAGCTCTATAAAATTCAAGCCATTAGCACAGCTGCCAACAATAAAAAAGGCTATCATAATAGCCGCAGTGCCGATATGTGTCATAACAAGGTATTGATAGGCGGCTTGCCATGTTTCTCGCTTCTCCGAATCATGGTTAACAAGAAGAAATGATACGATTGCCATTACTTCCCAAGATACCAGAAAGCTAACAGCACTTTGAGAGACCAACACTAAAACCATTGAAAGCAAAAATAAATTCCAAAGCCCTGACAATTCACGAAGACGTTTTCCTATATAAGCAAGCGCATAATCCACAGCAAAAATACTAGTCAAAATACCTGCAAGTCCTGTAATACACAAAAATACAGAGCTCCAGCCATCAATAGCCAGCATGTATCTGCCAACAAAAGCAACTTTAAGTAAAGTTCTTTCATTCGAAAGCAAATAAATCCCTGCTAAAATAAATATTATGGTGCTTCCCAAAATGCTCATAATTTGAGCAAAATAATGAGCAAATAGCTGATGTCTTCTTGGAATTAATACAGCGAAACACCCTAATATATAACAAAATATTGCTGTTGCAAAAAATTCAGGTACATAGTCTGTCAATTTTTTCAACCTCACGATTAATCTCATTAATTTTAGATTGATTTATTATAACAATAACATATAAAATACTATTTTTCTACGATTAGCTCAACGCCATTAAAAATAAAAAGACCTGTACAAGATGTACAGGTCTAACAAAACCGGCAACTTTCTATCCTCCCAGGCCGCTTCCAGCCAAGTACTTTCGACGTTTAGGGGCTTAACTACTGTGTTCGGGATGGGAACAGGTGGATCCCCCCAGCTATCGCCACCGGATCTTATTTAGTTGAAGGCCGAAACCCTCAAAACTTCACAGAAGAGAAAACAAACGATTTAGTTTGAGCTTGCGCTCTTTAAGTCAAGCCCTCGACATATTAGTACCGGTCAGCTAAATGCATTACTGCAATTACACACCCGGCCTATCAACCTCATCTTCTTTAAGGTGTCTTACCAGATTACTCTGTGAGAGATCTCATCTTAAGGCTGGTTTCACGCTTAGATGCTTTCAGCGTTTATCCTTTCCGAACGTAGCTACCCAACTGTACCCCTGGCGGGATAATTGGTACACCAGCGGTTCGTCCACTCCGGTCCTCTCGTACTAGGAGCAGCCCCCTTCAAATCTCTTGCGCCCGCGATGGATAGGGACCGAACTGTCTCACGACGTTCTGAACCCAGCTCACGTACCACTTTAATGGGCGAACAGCCCAACCCTTGGGACCGACTTCAGCCCCAGGATGTGATGAGCCGACATCGAGGTGCCAAACCTCCCCGTCGATATGGACTCTTGGGAGAGATTAGCCTGTTATCCCCAGGGTAGCTTTTATCCGTTGAGCGATGGCCCTTCCACTCGGAACCACCGGATCACTAAGCCCTACTTTCGTACCTGCTTGTCGTGTTTGACTCGCAGTCAAGCTCCCTTCTGCCTTTACACTCTTCGCGCGATTTCTGACCGCGCTGAGGGAACCTTTGGGCGCCTCCGTTACACTTTGGGAGGCGACCGCCCCAGTCAAACTGCCCGCCTGACACTGTCCCGAATGGTGTTAATATTACGGTTAGAATTCCGATGCATCAAGGGTGGTATCCCAACGCCGGCTCCACGAAGACTAGCGTCCTCGCTTCCAAGCCTCCCACCTATCCTGTACGTAATGCATCAAAACCCAATGTCAGGTTACAGTAAAGCTCCATGGGGTCTTTCTGTCCAGTCGCGGGTAACCTGCATCTTCACAGGTATTTCAATTTCACCGGGTCCCTCGTTGAGACAGTGCCCAAATCGTTACACCTTTCGTGCGGGTCGGAACTTACCCGACAAGGAATTTCGCTACCTTAGGACCGTTATAGTTACGGCCGCCGTTCACCGGGGCTTCGGTCAAATGCTTTGGATTACTCCGAACATCCTTCCTTAACCTTCCGGCACTGGGCAGGTGTCAGCACCTATACGTCAGATTTCTCTTTAGCAGGCACCTGTGTTTATGGTAAACAGTCGCTTGGGCCTCTTCTCTGCGACCAGACTATGCTCCGTCCGTAAAGGACTTCACACTGCTGGCTACCCTTATCCCGAAGTTACGGGTACATTTTGCCGAGTTCCTTAACGAGGGTTCTCCCGCGCACCTTAGGATTCTCTCCCCGCATACCTGTGTCGGTTTACGGTACGGGCGGTCATGTTCTAACTAGAAGCTTTTCTCGACAGCGTGGGGTCAACAACTTCAACAATTTCTTGTCTCCGCATCACACCTCAGGCTCAGAAGCGCGGATTTGCCTACGCTCCACCCTACATGCTTGCACGCGAACTACCAATCTCGCGATTGCCTGCCCTTCTGTGTCACTCCATTGCTCAAACAAACATTACCGGTACTGGAATATCAACCAGTTGTCCATCTCCTACGCTTTATGCCTCGGATTAGGCCCCGACTTACCCTGAGACGACGAGCGTTGCTCAGGAATCCTTATGCTTTCGGTGGAAAGGATTCTCACCTTTCTTTTCGCTACTCATGCCAACATTCTCACTTCCCACCAGTCCACCGTTCCTTACAGAACGACTTCTACCCGATGGGAACGCTCCTCTACCACGCATTGCTCAAGCAATGCATCCACAGCTTCGGTTCCGTACTTTAGCCCCGGGAATCTTCGGCGCAGGGTCACTCGACCAGTGAGCTATTACGCACTCTTTAAATGGTGGCTGCTTCTAAGCCAACATCCTGGTTGTTTATGTAACCCCACATCCTTTGCCACTTAGTACGGCATTTGGGACCTTAGCTGGTGGTCTGGGCTGTTTCCCTTTTGACCACGAATCTTATCACCCGTAGTCTGACTCCCAGGCTTTGCAGTATAACCATTCGGAGTTTGACAGGGTTCGGTAGACTTTACGCCCCCTAGCCCGATCAGTGCTCTACCGCCTATACTTACTACCTGAGGCTAGCCCTAAAGCTATTTCGAGGAGAACCAGCTATCTCTGCGTTCGATTGGAATTTCACCGCTACCCACATCTCATCCCAAAGCTTTTCAACGCTCACGGGTTCGGTCCTCCACGCAATTTTACCTGCGCTTCAACCTGGACATGGGTAGATCACTGCAGTTTCGGGTCTACGTACACTAACTGTCGCCCTGTTCAGACTCGCTTTCGCTGCGGCTCCGCGTTTCCCGCTTAACCTCGCTAGTGCACGTAACTCGTTGGCTCATTCTTCAATAGGCACGCCGTCGCTTTCGCTCCGACTGCTTGTAGACATACGGTTTCAGGTACTATTTCACTCCCCTCCCGGGGTTCTTTTCACCTTTCCCTCACGGTACTATGCGCTATCGGTCGCCAAGTAGTGTTTAGCCTTGGAGGGTGGTCCCCCCTACTTCCCACAAAATTCCTCGTGCTTCGTGGTACTCTGGATACCGGTCTCTCAGCTCTGCCTTTCGCCTACGTGGCTCTTACACCCTATGGCCTACCTTTCCAGGTAGTTTGGCTAGGCCTGACTTCGATTATACCGGTCCGTAACCCCGGGGAGCCGTAGCTCCCCGGTTTAGGCTCTGCCCGCTTCGCTCGCCGCTACTGGGGGCATCTCGTTTGATTTCTCTTCCTCCGGGTACTTAGATGTTTCAGTTCCCCGGGTTCCCTCCCTTTGCAGGGTAACAGCCCATGACGGCTGTTGGGTTTCCCCATTCGGATATCCACGGATCAATACCTGCTTGCGGTTTCCCGTGGCTTTTCGCAGCTTACCGCGTCCTTCATCGGCTCTTGGCGCCTAGGCATCCGCCGTATGCCCTTAGTAGCTTGACTTATCGCCTTCTATAAACAGCCTTCTGCTTCGTTGCTCCTGCGTGCGCTCGCTTACCGTAGGGTTACTACGCTTTCGCTTGCGTGCTCGTCGCGCCTCGCATATGACTATTTCTTTTCGGCTTTGTTCTTTGCTCCTAAGAACTTGCGTTCCTAGATCTCGTTTTTCTCTTTCAAAATTGCTTTCTTAAGAGGTGCCTGTATATTCATCACAAATATCCAGGACTTTTTTGTTTTTCTCTTCTATGTGAAGTTTTCAAGGTTCTGGCAAAACTCTCAATAATACAAGAGCTCTGAAAACCGAACAATACCTGAACAAATGTGCGTCGACTTAGAGTCTGGATAGCTGCCGTAGCTGCCACCATGTCTCCATAGAAAGGAGGTGATCCAGCCGCACCTTCCGATACGGCTACCTTGTTACGACTTCACCCCAATCATCGGCCCCACCTTAGACGGCTGGCTCCATTACTGGTTACCTCACCGGCTTCGGGTGTTACCAACTTTCGTGGTGTGACGGGCGGTGTGTACAAGGCCCGGGAACGTATTCACCGCAGTATGCTGACCTGCGATTACTAGCGATTCCGACTTCATGCAGGCGAGTTGCAGCCTGCAATCCGAACTGAGGCCGGGTTTCTGGGATTTGCTCCACCTCGCGGTTTCGCTGCCCTTTGTTGCCGACCATTGTAGTACGTGTGTAGCCCAAGACATAAGGGGCATGATGACTTGACGTCATCCCCGCCTTCCTCCAGGTTGTCCCTGGCAGTCTCCCATGAGTCCCCGGCATTATCCGCTGGTAACATAGGATAGGGGTTGCGCTCGTTGCGGGACTTAACCCAACATCTCACGACACGAGCTGACGACAGCCATGCACCACCTGTTTTCGTGTCTCCGAAGAGAGGAATCTATCTCTAGATCTTTCACTCAATGTCAAGCCTTGGTAAGGTTCTTCGCGTTGCGTCGAATTAAACCACATACTCCACCGCTTGTGCGGGCCCCCGTCAATTCCTTTGAGTTTCAATCTTGCGATCGTAGTCCCCAGGCGGGGTACTTATTGCGTTAACTCCGGCACGGAAGGGGTCGATACCTCCCACACCTAGTACCCATCGTTTACGGCTAGGACTACCGGGGTATCTAATCCCGTTTGCTACCCTAGCTTTCGCATCTGAGCGTCAGACACAGTCCAGAAAGGCGCCTTCGCCACTGGTGTTCCTCCCAATATCTACGCATTTCACCGCTACACTGGGAATTCCCCTTTCCTCTCCTGCACTCAAGACCTCCAGTATCCAACGCCATACGGGGTTGAGCCCCGCATTTTCACGTCGGACTTAAAGGCCCGCCTACATGCTCTTTACGCCCAATAATTCCGGACAACGCTTGCCACCTACGTATTACCGCGGCTGCTGGCACGTAGTTAGCCGTGGCTTCCTCGTCAGGTACCGTCAATACACCCATCTGTTCGAAAGGTGCACCTTCGTCCCTGACAACAGAGTTTTACAGCCCGAAGGCCTTCATCACTCACGCGGCGTTGCTCCGTCAGGCTTTCGCCCATTGCGGAAGATTCCCCACTGCTGCCTCCCGTAGGAGTTTGGGCCGTGTCTCAGTCCCAATGTGGCCGTTCATCCTCTCAGACCGGCTACTGATCATCGCCTTGGTGGGCCGTTACCTCACCAACTAGCTAATCAGACGCAGGCCCATCTCATGGTGATAGCTTATAAATAGAGGCCATCTTTCCTCCAAAACCGATGCCGGTAATGGAGCGTATTCGGTATTAGCACTCCTTTCGGAATGTTGTCCCCAACCACGAGGCAGGTTGCCCACGTGTTACTCACCCGTTCGCCACTAAGAATTTACCGAAATAAATTCTCCGTACGACTTGCATGTGTTAAGCACGCCGCCAGCGTTCGTCCTGAGCCAGGATCAAACTCTCCAAAATATTTTTATTTTGAAGAACCTCTTGGCTCTTGAAAATACTGACTATGTTATTTTTTTAATTCGTTGTCTTCGAATTCGAAATTAATTGACTCGGTCATAACCACCGAAGTGGTTTGACCCGCACATTCGTTACATCTAATATTCAGTTTTCAAGGTTCATGTTGCTGTCTCAGCGACAGCTTTTATATATTAGCACAGCCAAAAAGCTTTGTCAATACTTTTTTCAAAATATTTTTTACTTTTTTTCGTGCTCGCTCTTTCCCCTCAGGAGAGAGCTTTATCATAATAGCATACCCCGCCTCACTTTGCAAGTACTTTTTTACTTTTTTTATCTTATTTTTTTTGTCATAAAAAAACTGCACTCAAAAGGCACAAGGCCTAGTGGGCGCAGCTATTTTTAAGCACTACTTTTACTTATGTCTCATATGAGGGAAAAGCAAAACATCACGAATGGAAACGCTGCCGGTAAGCAACATTACCAGTCTGTCTACGCCTATGCCTAAGCCACCTGTAGGAGGCAGGCCAAACTCCAAGGCCGTTACGAAATCCTCATCCATCATATTAGCTTCTTCATCACCGGCGTTTCTTTCTGCTACTTGTTTCAAGAAACGTTCCTTTTGATCAAGAGGATCATTCAGCTCACTAAAGCCATTGCACAATTCCCTGCCGTAGATATAGCCTTCGAAACGATCGGTAATATCAGGATTAGCGGGATTGCTCTTAGCCAAAGGAGAAATTTCTTTAGGATGACCTGTAATGAAAGTAGGTTGAATAAGCTTGTCTTCAGCATAAGCATCAAAGCAAGCATTAATGATCTTGCCTACACCAAAGGTGGGTTCATACTCTACTTTAACGCTGTCAGCCATCTTACGAGCTTCAGCCACATCAGTAACATTAGTAAAATCTACACCTGCATATTTCTTTACTGCTTCTATCATGGTAAGTCTTGGCCAAGGCGGAGTTAAATCTATGTCTTGACCTTCGTAGTTAATCTTCATTGTTCCCAAAACCTTTTGAGCAGTTTCAGAAACTATCTTCTCAGTCAAAGCCATGACATCATTGAAATCAGCATAAGCCTGATAAATTTCTACAATAGTGAACTCAGGATTGTGTTTAATATCAATGCCTTCGTTGCGGAACACTCTGCCCAACTCATAGACTCTTTCCATACCGCCTACTATCAAGCGTTTTAAATACAGCTCAGGAGCAATACGCAAATACAGCTCCATGTCTAGAGCATTGTGATAAGTAATGAAAGGTCTGGCAGCAGCGCCACCGGCAATACTATGCAAAATTGGTGTCTCAACTTCCAGGAAACCATCATTATCAAGAATGTTTCTAATACTGGTAATAATCTGACTGCGTTTTACGAAAGTTTCTCTAACTTCCGGATTCACAATCAAATCTACATAACGTTGACGATAACGAGTTTCAATATCTTTTAAGCCGTGCCATTTTTCAGGCAAGGGTCTTAAAGACTTAGACAGGATTTCCAGCTTATCAACTCTAAGAGAAACTTCACCCATATGAGTGGTAAATACAGTGCCGGTAACACCGATGATATCGCCAATATCCATCAGTTTAATGACGGCATAAGCTTCTTCTCCCAAAGTATCTTTCTTAATGTATAACTGAATCTTACCGGTTCTATCAACTAAGTCCATGAAAGAGGTTTTGCCATGGCCACGAATAGCCATAACTCTACCGGCAAGCTTAACTACTGTACCTTGTGCTTCCAGAGTTTCAACTTGTTCTTTGACATTCTGGGCATGCATGGTCCAATCAAAGCGATGGCCAAATGGTGCAATGCCCATTTCGCTCATCTTTTGCATCTTATCCAGGCGCACCTGTCTTTGCTCAGTTACTTCCTCTTCGGTAAGAGGTTCTTGAGCTTGGGGTGGCATCTGATGATGTTGCTTAGGGTTAGCCTGCTGATTATTCTGTTGTCCGGTTGGTTGATTGATCTTCTCGTCAGCCATTATTTCACTGCCTTTCTTACTTTTGCAGCAGCATGGTTCTTATTAGGTTTATGTTGTACATCTACAATCTTATATCTAAGTTCCCCAGCAGGAGTTGCCACTAAAACGACCTTACCGGCTTTTTCTCCCAGAATAGCCTTGCCTACAGGAGATTCATTGGAAATACGGGGAGGTTCAGCCATAGGATCTGCTTCTGTGGTACCAACGATTCTATAAGTTGCAGTATCCTTGGTTTCCATATCACGAATAGTAACTTCGCAGCCCAAAACAACTTTATCCTTGTCCCCTCTACCAGGTTCATTGATAATGCGAGCATTGCGAATTAAATTTTCCAGAACTTGAATACGTCCTTCTACAAAAGCCTGCTCATTCTTAGCATCGTCATATTCAGAGTTTTCGCTGATATCGCCATAGGAAATAGCAACCTTCAAACGCTCTGCCACCTCTGCTCTTTTTACAGAACGAAGATTATCCAATTCGTCCTCTAAACGTTGTAGGCCTTCTTTTGTTAAAATTGTCCCTTGTTCATCCATTGTCTTAACTCCTTCGGTTAGTTATTAGTTAATAACCATATTGCATTATTATATGTTGTTACCCAGCCCTTGTCAACCTTTTAGAACCTGTTCATATTCTGTTAAAATTTTCAAAAAATCCTCTACTCCTGTCGCTTGATTAAGCTTGTTTTTATATGCGGCTGCATGAGGCAAGCCCTTAATGTAAGCAGTAGCGTGGTGGCGCATTTCCCGCACCGCCACCTGCTCTCCCTTAAAGGCAATCAGGTCTTTAAAATGTCTGCCAATCATAGCAAAGCGCTCTTCTATGGTAACAGCCGGCAATGTTTCTTTTCCTTCCCAGGCTGCTTTCAGCTGGGCAAAAATCCAGGGGTTGCCCTCTGCTCCTCTACCAACCATAATGCCGTCGCAACCAGTAGTGGACATTAGCTTTAAACCATCTTCAGCAGTAAACACGTCACCATTACCGAAAACAGGAATGTCCACATTTTCTTTAACCGTTTTAATTATTTGCCAGTCGGCCTTGCCACTGTAAAATTGTCCTCTGGTTCGGCCATGGACAGTTACCGCTGCTATGCCGGCCTTTTGGGCCAGCTCCGCAATCTGAGGAGCATTCTTTTCGTCATCATCCCATCCGGCCCGCATCTTCACGGTTACCGGAATCTGTACTGCTTCTACCATGGCTTTAAAAATATCTGCTGCCAAAAAAGGCTTACGCATAAGGGCTGAGCCTTCTCCGTTGGCCACAATCTTATGCACAGGGCAGCCCATATTAAAATCTACAATATCTGCACCGGCAGCTTCTACTATCTTAGCGGCCTGTGCCAGCTCCTGCGGTACACTGCCAAAGAGTTGAATGGCTACAGGATTTTCGTTTGGCGCAATACTAAGCATGGCAAAGGTTTTCACATTCTTATAAAGCAAAGCTTTGGCGCTTACCATTTCTGACACGGTAAATCCTGCACCCTGCTCCTTACAAATAACCCTAAAAGGAAGGTCTGTGACTCCGGCCATGGGAGCAAGAGCAATAGGTACAGCAATTTTAAGTTTTCCCAGCTCCATACACATAACTCCTTTCAGAAAAACTGACTTGCCGTGGCAAGTCAGTTAATAGGTTATTTCTTATTCATTTCATGCAACAGCTTTAGGCCGTCTAAAGTCAAAAACGGTTCCACTACATCAACATGGTCAGACTCGGAAGCCATCAGGTGACCAAAGCCACCGGTAGCAATAACAAAAGCCTGCCCGTCTAATTCCTTTTTCATTCTGTCAATCAGGCCATCCATTTGGCCCACAAAGCCCAAAAGAATACCGGCCTGCATAGCCTCTATAGTATTAAGGCAAATAGTTTTCTTGGGTCTTATCAATTCAATCCTAGGCAGCTTAGCTGCATGCTGGAACAGTGCTTCCGTAGAAATACCAATACCGGGAGCAATGGCACCACCTAAATATTCGCCATTAGGTTTAATGGCGCAAAAAGTAGTAGCAGTACCAAAATCAATGACAATCAAATTACCTTTATCCTTATATTTAGCCAAGGCAGCCACCGCATTAACGATACGGTCCGCACCAAGCTCATTAGGATTATCATAATGCAGGATCAGTCCTGTTTTAATTCTTGCGCTGACTACAAAAGGATCGATATGAAAATAACGCTTACACATATTGGTCAATGGCACCAAAAGTGGTGGTACTACAGTTGACATGATTATATCTGTAATCTTAGACATGTCTACACCGCTGTAGGAAAACATATTGCCAAGCACAATACCAAATTCATCGGAAGTTCTAGAACGACTGCTGGATAATCTCCAGCTAGCCACCCATTTCTTGCCATTATGTACACCAACCACGATGTTAGTATTGCCTACATCAATTACCATTAGCATGGTAGTTCCCTCCAAATATTCGCCAACTCTCTTACATTGGTTTAAAGCCAGAATTTTGTAAAGCCCGTCTTATTTTGACGCCAAGATAGCTTACAATGGCAGCCTTTATTATATCAAATGGCAAAAAAGGTGCAATAGCCAAAGTCATAGTTTTTTCCCAAGACATCGGTTTTTGCAAAAAATAGGCAAAACTTAATTTGAAGCCTATCGCTCCCATAATATAGCAAACCACCATGGCAATAGCCAAATAGCCAAAATTCTTAGCAAAGCTTTCTGTATAATATTTCTCGGTAAAATAACCTGCTAAATAAGCTGTAACTACAAAGCCAATAATGAAACCTCCGGTAGGTCCTGCCAGCATGGTGATGCCAGCCTGTCCCTGATTAAACACCGGCAAACCGATAACACCTAAAAGAATCCAGATAATAACGCTTAAGGCGCCACCCTTGGCCCCCAAAAGAAACCCGGCCAAAAGTACGGTAAGCGGTTGCATGGTAATCGGTACAGGTCCTATGGGTATAACAATATAAGAACTTATGATGATAAGTGCTGCAAAAATTCCCGATAATAACATGTGTTGTGTTTTCATTATTAATATTTTCTCCCATCCGCCTCAGCCGAACGAATGGAAACATCCCCAGCTAGAACTTTTTCTCTAGTACCATCTGCTTTTTCTACAATCAAGAGACCCTCTTCGTCAATATCGATGGCTTTACCTATATAGGTTTCATTAGGAGCTATTACCTTAACTTCCTTGCCTAAGGTAGAAGTATATTTACGCCATAATTGAAGAACAGGTGCAAAGCCTTGCTGCAAAACTTGTTCATAAAGCTTTTCAAAATTTTCCAAAACCGCAGCTAAAAGTTCTGTCCTGGAAATTTTCTCGGTAGCTACGGCATTTAAAGAAATAGCAGAGGAACGAAATTCGGCCGGTACATCCTCAGGTGCTACAGATACATTGATACCGATACCTACCACAATGTAATTGATATGCCCAAACTCAGCACTCATTTCCGTAAGGATACCTACCAGCTTTTTCCCCTCCAGCAAAATATCATTAGGCCACTTAATGCTAGCATGCACACCGGCAATGTTATTAACTGCTTGCACTACTGCTACTGCTGCCAAGAGGGTACATTTGGATGCTTCCTGAGGCAAAAAAGAGGGCTTTAGCAAGATGGAAAACCACAGTCCCTTCCCCTTGGGGCTAAACCAGCCACGAGAAAGCCTGCCCTTGCCCTTTACCTGCTCCTCTGTCAAGCAAAGCGTGCCGTCCGGTGCTCCCTGCATTGCTAACTGTTTACATAGCTCGTTGGAAGATACAATGCTTTCCTGATAATTAATATTATGTCCCAACCATTTAGTTTTTAATTTAGCAACGATTTCTTCCGGAAATACCTTATCAGGTGTGCCCATCAAAATATATCCTTTCTTGTTAACTGCTTCTATCTGATAACCTGTTTTTTTGAGAACTTGAATTCTTTTCCATACTGCAGTTCTGGATATGCCAAGTTCATGAGCTATTTCTTCACCGGAAAGTGGCTCGTTCTTATGAGACCGTAATAAACTTAAAAGTGTTTTGTCCATTTTATCTCCTTTGCGTTAACCAATCGTTTTATTGAGTTAACCATGTAGTCAAAACAAAAGGCGCAAAACTTGCGCCTTTGTTTTTAAGCTTGTGGCTGTGCTTCCGGTACCGGTTGCATTACTTTGCCTTCTACGGCATCAGCAACCTTATTTGGCTCGACGGGAGCCGGTGTACCAGGTGCAGGAGGCTGGTCATTGGGAGTTTCACCTTTAGGAAGAATATGACCATATTTCATGATCTCTTCCAATTCGTGAGCTTCCAAAGTTTCCCGCTCAATTAAATTCTCGGCAATTAAATGAAGTTGCTCCAAATGATCGCTTAAGAGTTTAACTGTTCCTTCATATGCTTCATCAATAAACTTGCGGATTTCACTATCTATCTGAGCAGCAATCTTTTCGCTATATTCATTTTCCTTACCGATATCTCTGCCTAAGAAAACTTGTTCTTGTCTATGGCCAAAGGTTACAGCGCCTAAAACATCGCTCATACCATATTCGCAAATCATTTTTCTGGCTAATTCGGTAGCGCGTTGCAAGTCATTGCTGGCACCGCTGGAAATTTCCTTAAGCACTATGGCTTCTGCTACTCTACCACCGAGAAGCAGTTTCAGCTCATCCAAGAGCTCGCTTCTGGTTGCATAGTATTTATCTTCCTTGGGTAGGCTCAGTGTGTAGCCACCTGCTCTGCCTCTGGGAATAATAGTTACCTTGTGCACCGGATCAGTATGGTCTAAAAGCATACCAACCAAGGTGTGTCCACCTTCATGATAAGCAGTAAGCTTCTTCTCGTTGTCGCTGATGACCCTGCTCTTACGCTCAGGTCCCATCATAACACGTTCAGCTGCTTCTTCTAAATCCATCATGTCAATGGTAGTTTGATTATGTCTTGCTGCTAGCAGTGCTCCTTCGTTAACCAGGTTGCTTAAATCAGCACCGGTAAAACCGGGAGTACGTCTGGCAATAACACCAAGGTTAACATCCTTATCAATAGGTTTACCTCTGGTGTGAACCTTTAAGATTTCTTCTCTGCCTTTAATATCAGGACGATCAACTACAATCTGACGATCGAAACGACCTGGTCTTAGTAAGGCAGGATCCAAAATATCAGGACGGTTGGTAGCAGCTATCATGATGATGCCTTCATTAGCACCAAAGCCATCCATCTCTACCAACAATTGATTCAAGGTCTGTTCTCTTTCATCGTGGCCACCGCCTAAGCCGGCGCCTCTTTGTCTGCCTACAGCATCAATTTCATCGATGAAAACGATACAAGGTGCATTCTTCTTAGCCTGTTCAAACAAGTCTCTTACTCTGGAAGCACCAACACCTACGAACATTTCTACGAAGTCAGAACCGCTGATGCTAAAGAACGGTACACCGGCTTCACCGGCTACTGCCTTAGCTAAAAGCGTCTTGCCGGTGCCCGGAGGTCCAAAAAGCAAAACGCCTTTAGGAATTCTGGCACCTAATTGATTAAACTTCTTGGGGAACTTTAAGAACTCTACGACTTCTGCTAATTCTTCCTTAGCCTCATCAGCACCGGCTACATCTTTAAAAGAAACTCTGATTTTTTCATCGCCATACATCTTGGCTCTGCTTTTACCAAAGCTCATTACTCTGCTACCGCCGCCTTGGGCATTGTTCATTAGCAGGAACCATAAGCCTACAATTAAAAGCATAGGCAATACAGAAGACAGAAGCGTTGTCCACCAGGGTGGTTGAGGAGGCAATTCAGCCTTAATCTCTACATCTCTGGCTTGCAATGTTTCTACCAGCTTGGGATCACGAGGAGCAATGGTAGAAAACTCTACCCCTGCTTTCGTCCTGCCCTTGATAATCGTATCGTTAACAATAGTTACTGACTTAATGTCGTCTTGTTGAACCTGTTTCATGAAATTACTATAAGTAATATCTGTCTTAGGTTCAGTAGTATTGGAATAGTAATCTATAATCCAAATAGCTATTACGACTATTAAGAGGTAAAAGCCAACATTTCTAAAAAATTTACTCACAGCAAACTCCTTTTCTACCAAAAACACTATAACATAACTTAGACAATCATATGTCTAGTTATAATATAATACTCTAGCAAGCAAATTTTCTCAAGTTATTTTTCATATATTTCACGTTTTAAAACGCCTATATATGGTAAATTTCGGTAATCTTCATTGTAGTCAAGACCAAAGCCTACCACAAACTCATCAGGAATAACAAAGCCATGATAATCAGGGATTACTTCTATCAGGCGTCTTTCCTTCTTATCAAGCATGGTAGCAATGCGCACAGACTTAACATTGCGGTTTTGGAACAATTTCTTAACTTCATGCAAAGTAATGCCTGTATCTACTACATCATCCACAATCAATACGTTCTTGCCGGAAATATTTCTGGAAGTATCAAAGCTAATGTCTACATGTCCTGAACTAATGGAACCAGAGCCATATGAAGAAGCTTTGATGAAATCTATTTGGGTAGGAACAGTTAAAGACTGAGTCAGCTCTGTAAGAAAATAGCTAGCTCCCTTTAAAAGCCCAATAACTAATAAATTTTCATCAGCGTAATCCCTGCTGATTTCTTGAGCCATTTCTTTAATGCGTTTCTTCAAAGTAACTTCATCAATTAAAATTCTATCAAGATTTGCATGCATTTCTTTGGCACTCCTTTTGGAAATTTTTAGCAGCTCTTTCGTCTGCCCTTGAATTGGTATTCTTGCCTACCGTTAAGCGGCCATTAAGATAAATGGCTCTTACCTTACCCGGTACATCAAAAGCTTTATTGCCCACACCCTTATCAATCAGTGCTGCTAAATCTCTGGTGTGCTCAAAACTTACTTCTACTGCTCCGGCGCCCTGCAGCATGGTCCGCAGCACTCTGGTTTTTACTGCAGGTGCCAATTGGTTAAAAGCTGGCCCTACTTCTACATCATAAAAGCCACCCAAATCTGTACCATAAGCTCGTAAATATTTATCAGCTTCGCCTTGCAAATATTCTTCATCCCAGGCTGCTAAGGTTGCCGCTTGGGCTAATTGCTTTTTTATGTTGGGATTTTTCTTTTCCAAAGCCGGTAATATTTCTTTACGCAGCCAGTTTCTGGTAAAAGTAATATCCTCGTTAGTACTATCTACAGCATAAGTAATGTTTTCTTCCTGACAATATTGCAACAGCTCTGCTTTGGTAACCGCAAGAAAAGGTCTGACCAAATAGCCATTAACCTCTCGCATACCACGCAGGCCTTTAGTTCCTGAGCCTCTCAGCAGATTCAGTAGTACTGTCTCTGCCTGATCATCACGATGTTGTGCCAGAAATATGGCAGTCGCCCCGGCCTCCACTCTACACTCTTCCAAGGCTTGATAGCGAAGCTTGCGAGCACCCTCTTCTATGGACAAGCCCTCTGCCTCTACCAAGGCTTTAACATCGACATTCTTTTGCACAAAAGACAGCTTATGTTCTGCGCAAAAAGCTCGCACCAACTCAGCATCCTGATCAGCTTCAGCTCCTCGCAGATGATGGTGCACATGTACTACCTGAATCTTAATGTTATGAAGGGGAGCCAACCGCTGCATGACATCGGTAAGAGCTAAAGAATCAGCACCACCGGAACAAGCGGCAAGCACTGTTGTATTTGCTGTCCAAAGAGGACAAGCTTCCAGCATCTTGTATAAACATTCCCCTGCCTTACTCACGGCTAACACCTCTGAATAAAAAAAGGCTCTTCTTTAGAAGCGCCTTTTTTATAGTAATTTAATCTCCTCTGCGGGCACCACGACCACCGCGTTTAGATTCCGTATTGCGTTTTAAATCCAATAATCTATCGTCACTTTCCTTCAAAAACTTGGAAAGCTTATCTTCAAAGTTCATGGGAGCCTGTGGCCTTGCTGCCATAGGTCTACGTTCCATTGGTCTTTTAGGAGGTTCTGTAAGGGCAGGCATGAGAGCTTTCAGGGATAAACCAATCTTTCCCTTCTCATCAATAGAAACAACTTTAACAGTTACCTGTTGCTTGTCCTTGAGAAAATCATGTACATCTTTAACAAAGACATTGGATACCTCTGAGATGTGAATAAGGCCAACCTTCCCTTCCGGCAATTGTACAAACGCACCAAAATTAGTAATACCGGTTACTACGCCTTCTACTACTGCTCCAATTTCCAAAGCCATAAAATAAAGACGTCCTCCTTTTGCTGAATTAACTTTCAACAATTATACCTTTGAAAACTCCCTAAAGTCAAGTAGTCACTTGCCTTTATCCTCTTGCTTAGGAGTATTTTCCTTATTCTGTTTATCTTTGTCATCTACGATAAAAATTGGTATTTCATTTTTGCCAACCATATTGTGCTCTTCCCGTGCGATTTTCTCTACATACTTTATATCGCCTAGATTTTCTTTTTCTTTCTCCAATGCCTCTTTTTGCTTCTTCAGTTCCTCAACCTTAGCCTCTGTTTTAATGGTTTCCTGACGAACTGTGTAAAGAGTATATAGCTGTTGTCCTACCCGTACAAAGAATAAGAGTAGGATTATACCCAAGATAACTTTAAAGGTCTTTACTGTCTTTTTAGTTTTTTTTACAGCCATCCCGCTCCCTCCTCGTCTTCGTTTAGTACAGTATATAACACTTTGCTCAAAAAGAAAACAACCCGATAGTTTCTATCGGGTTGTTGCTAATTAAAGAGAATTATTTCTTGTTAACTGCATCTTTGAAAGCCTTGCCAGCTTTGAAAGCAGGAACAGTTGCTTTTGCAATCTTAATGGTAGCGCCGGTACGAGGATTCTTGCCGTTGCGAGCCTTGCGATTACGATGTTCGAAAGTACCAAAACCAATCAATTGAACTTTCTTTTTCTTTGCTACAGTTGCCTTTACGGTTTCAATAAAAGCACTAACAGCCTTCTCAGCATCTTTCTTTGTTAAGCCAGCCTTAGCTGCTACAGCAGCAATCAATTCACTCTTGTTCACAATTAAATCCCCCTTAATTTTTTTTGCACAAGACGCACCGTCCTGTACTCTGGGTATATTTTATCATAAAAAAAGCCAAAATGCACGCATTTTCCCTAAGTTTTTTCACTTTTTTTCGTTTTCTTTGGCTCTCTGCCAAAGGTTGTCGAGGTCGCGTAACGCGAAGTCCGCCCAGGGTCTACCTGTAGCTATTACCTGATTTTCCACAAAATTGAACCTGTCTTTGAACCTGTTATTAGCTCTGTTAAGGGCTACTTCTGGCTCCAGTCCTACGTGGCGGGCATAATTGGTCAGTGCTAGCAGCACATCTCCCAGTTCCCATTCCATGGCGTCCTTATCCTGGCTCTTGACAGCCTCTTGAAATTCATCCATTTCTTCCTGAATTTTGCTCCAAACATCCTCAGATTTTTCCCAGTCAAACCCCACCTTGGCTGCCTTTTTTTGAATTTTATAGGCAGTCATGAGAGCAGGCATACCTTGGGTTACTCCGTCCAAAACATGGGTACGATCCTTTTTTTCTTTAGCCTTTAAAGCATCCCAGTTTTTCAGTACCTGCTCAGCACTATCTACTTCCACTGTACCATACACATGAGGATGACGATAAATAAGTTTATTGGAAATATCATTGATGACATCCTGCATGGTAAAGAGACCTTCCTCTTCTGCCAGCTTAGCATGAAACACCACCTGTAAAAGAACATCCCCTAATTCTTCTCTCATGCCGGCAGCATCTTCTTTATCTACTGCTTCCAAGAACTCATACACTTCTTCCACCAAATCCTGCCTAATGGTTTTATGTGTTTGAATTCTATCCCAAGGACAGCCGCCCGGCGCTCTTAACGTTTCCACTACTTTTTCCAAAGGCTTAATATCCATGGTGCTTGTTTTCTTGTCTGTCATTTTTACTTACCAGCTTTCCTGTTCTTTATCATAGTTCGTAATTCCTGCCAAGTGAATTCTTTACACAAAATAAGTAACGCCACATAGCTAACACCACCCACTAACACTGCTAAAAGGACAGCAGCTATAGAGCCTATGTTAGCCAAGGCGTAGCCATAAAAGAAATGTACTAAAGTGCCCATGAGCAGTGAAGCAATCATGATGCGCACAAAAGAAAAGACGGGAATAAAATTCTTACCCACATAAGCTAAGAATAAAAGATTTAAACAAGCTGCTGTAGCAAAATTAATATTAGAGGCCCAGGCAGCACCAATAATGTTATATAAGGGATTCGCTACCAAGACCCACAAGCAAGCTATTTTTACTGCCGCACTCACCAGCACAGTGAGCATAGGCACGATAGTATGTCCCATACCTTGCAAAATTCCTGTGGTAACCTGGATAAGTCCTAAGAAGAAAATAGAAGGAGCCATGGCACTTATGACAGGGCCTGCTAATTTAGTTCCATACAGCAAAGCAGAAATGCCTGTACCCAAAACGGCAAGGCCCACTGTGGCAGGCAAAGTCAGAAGCATACATAATCTAAGAGCAGTAGAACTTTTAGCTTTAATAATTTCTTCCTGCCCCAGTGCCTTAGCTTCCGAAATAGCCGGCACCACCGAAGCTGCCAAAGAAATTGTAGGAATGGTAGACATTGATACCAATGGCAAGGCCATTCCTGCCAAATAACCAAAGGCTGTAGTTGCCTCTTTAATAGCAAAGCCAGCTGCTTCCAATCTAGGTGGCACCACCAGCATATCAATGCCTGTAACCAGAGGAAGCATAAGATTGGCACAGGTTACCGGTAGAGCTAATAAGACTAAGGCCTTGCCTACTGAACCAATAGTTTCATCCTGGCTAGCTAAGGCAGGTTCTAAAACATTACTACGTAATTCTTTGTGTTTGTAATAGAAAGTACCTAAAACTACCAAGCCTGTTAACGCACCCGGTACTGCACTAAAAGCAGCACCTGCTGCTGCATATTCCAAACCATAAGGCAAAAGATAATAAGCCAGGGAGAGCATGAAGATAACCCGGACAAACTGTTCCAGAATTTGAGAAACAGCCGGTGGGGTCATCATCTGATAACCTTGGAAATAACCTCTGGCGCTGGCCAGCACCGTAGAGAAAAATACGGCAGGGACCAAAGACAGCAAAGCATAATAAGCTCTGGCATCTCTAATGATGCCACTATGAATCAGCCAATTGGCCACAAAGTAAAGTGCCCCGGCCAAAACTAAGCCTGTTGCCGCCATAAGGCCGACGGAAACTTTAAAAACCCTATTAGCACCATTCAGATCCTTTTGTGCAACCTTCTTGGCCACCAAAATAGAAATAGCAATAGGTACACCAGCTGCAGAAATAGCAGAGATAAAAAGATAAATAGGATAAGCAATTTGATAAATGCCTATGCCCTCTCCGCCGAGAAGTCTGGAAAGAAAGATACGATTAACGGAACCCAGCACTTTAACCAAGAGACCTGCTATGGTCAAAATTAAAGCACCACGCAAAAATTTATCCTTCATTTCCTCACTTCCTTTCCCTTCGCCATATTTTTAATTATAGCATGACCTTTGTCCTAACTTCTATTTAGCCATGGCTATTAAAAGTTTTTCCAACCAGGTGAGCAGTTCACCATCAACGGCCACTCTTTGCACAATAAGCTGAGACCGGCCTATGTTTCTAAACTGCATATAGGGCACATACTTCTTCACTAATTTAGTAATTGCTTCCGGTGAAGCCGTACTATGCTCCCCAAAGGTAATCCGCAGTTCTTTCTGACTAATGCTAATACCATCCAGTACTAATAATCTGCACAGGCTGCGTATCACGGAAAGTCTCCACAAATTAATGACTTCTTCCGGTGGCTGACCAAAGCGGTCTATGATTTCATCCATTAAATCACTACGTTCTTCGTAATGCATGTCGCTAAAGCGTCTATACAGCTCCATCTTATATCTGGGATTATCAATATAGTCATCAGGAATATATGCATCCATGGTAATTTCCAGCACCGGCTCCTTAACAGGTTCAGAGCTGACAGCATTACCCTGCAACTGATTAATGGTATCCTCTAGCAGCTTACAATAAGCAGCAAAACCAATACCTGCAATATGGCCATGCTGCTCCCTGCCTAGAAGATTGCCTGCTCCTCTGATTTCCAGATCACGCATGGCAATTTTAAAGCCTGCTCCCAGTTCCGTGAAATCACGAATAGCCTGCAATCTTTTTTGTGCTATTTCACTTAAAGCTCTTTGCTTCTTATACACCAAATAAGCATAGGCCAGCTTCGAAGAACGACCTACCCTGCCTCTCATTTGATAGAGCTGGGACAAGCCAAAATTCTCCGCGCCCTGAATAATAATGGTGTTAGCTCTAGGTACGTCCAAGCCATTTTCTATGATGGTGGTACACAAGAGCAAATCATATTCCCCGTTATAGAAGCTGATCATGGCATCTTCCAGCTCATCCTCACCCATTTGTCCATGGGCTACCCGCATAGACAAGTTCGGAATCAGCTCACGTAAATGTTTAGCAATGGCAGCTAGTCCCTGCACCCTGTTATACACATAATAAATCTGACCGCCTCGTCTTAGTTCTCGCTCAATGGCTTCTTTAATCATGCCATCATCGTATTCGGCAACATAAGTTTCCACCGGCAGTCTGTCTTCAGGTGGTGTTTCAATAACGCTCATATCCTTGCCTTTGACCAGTGCTAAGTGCAAGGTTCTGGGAATAGGAGTAGCAGACAAGGTTAAAACATCTATGCCGGTACTCCACTTTTTAATTTTTTCTTTTTGGGCAACACCAAAGCGTTGCTCTTCATCAATGATCAGAAGTCCTAAATCTTTAAACTGCAAGTCTGCCTGCAAAATCCGGTGAGTTCCAATCAGCACATCTATCTGTCCTTGGGCAACCTTCTCCATGATATCTTTTTGCTCTTTAGGTGTTCTAAAACGGCTAAGCATTTCTGTCTTCACGCCGAAGGGACCCATGCGCTGGGTAAAAGTCAACAAATGCTGCTGAGCCAAAACAGTAGTAGGAGCAAGTACTGCTACCTGTTTGCCATCCATAACTGCTTTAAATACAGCTCTTAAGGCAACTTCTGTTTTACCGTAACCAACATCACCACACAGCAGTCTTTCCATAGGTACAGGCCGTTCCATATCGTGCTTGATTTCTTTGACAGCCTCTAATTGGTCAGGTGTTTCTTCAAAAGGAAAAGCTGCTTCAAACTCCTTTTGCCAAGTAGTATCAGGAGCAAAACTGTGCCCCGGCGTAATCTTTCTTTGTGCATATAGTCGTAGCAGTTCTGTAGCCAACAGAGTTACTGCTGCTTTAGCCTTCTTCGTTACTCGCTGCCAGTCAGCGCCACCCATTCTGGATAGTCTGGGTGCAGTACCTTCTGAACCAATATATTTATGCAGCAGGCTAATTTGATCAATAGGTACAAATAACCTATCTTCTCCCGCATATTGAATACGGAGATAATCTCTATGCACACCGTCTACTTCAATGGTTTCTACGCCCATATAACGGCCAATGCCGTGAATGTCGTGAACCACATAATCGCCGTTTTTAATTTCCGAAAAATAATTTAAAGAAGGACCTTGGCCTTTATGTTTAATTAAGCGACGTCGCTTTTGCATACCGAAAATATCGCTTTCGGTAAGAAGCAACCACTTGGCCTCCCAGAAATAAAAGCCCCCTGCGGTTTCACCGGTAAATACAGAAATAGCTCCAGGTAAAAGTAAGGACCCCTTCTCCACAAAACGCACCGGTAAATTCTGATGCTTTAAGTTCTCCGCCATGGTCTTCGCTTTTTCTTTGCTGCTAAGCATAATGAGAGGCGTAACATCATCCTGCAAATAGCCGGTTAAATCCTTAACCAACAGTTCCAAATCCTTATTATAAGGTGCTACTGTGCGCACCGGTACAGACACTTGATTAGCCTTGGGGAAAAGAGCATGACTTAAAGCACTGGCTACCAACAGCTTTTTACCACGACACTGTTCTTCTGTTTCCTCCGGGGTAAATAAAAAGTCTTCATGCTCCTTCACATTATCGGAGTAAGATTTTTTGGCCTCTGCCAAAAACATGACCGGTTCATCCAACACTACAAAGTTGTCTTTATGCACGTAACTGAAAACATCAGCCTGAACAGGCATTTCACCTGTTGTCACCGGCAGGAGCTCAGCTTGCTGCCAATTATCTAAAGAACGTTGGCTGGCTAGTTCAAAGGGTCTGATAGCATCTACTTCTTCATCAAACCATTCAATACGAATAGGATTTTCCTGATTTAAAGGAAACACATCCAAGATATCGCCACGAATAGCAAACTGTCCAATGGTTTCTACCTGTTCCACCCGCTCATAGCCACCCTCTATCAAAGTAGTTAAGAGTTGGGTTTGTGGTAATTTATTGCCCACCTGCAGCACCAGCTTGTATTGCTCCAGAAAACTAATATCAGGTAGTTTTTGGATAAAGGCTTCAGCTGTAACAAAGACCAAGACAGGTTTAGCTTTTAACAAGGCTTCTAAGGCAGCAATTCTTTCTGCCCCTACCTCTTCGTTTTTTGTTTCTACCTTGCCACCAACAAAACTAGCCGGATAAAGCTCCAAACTAGCCATATCCGGATAATAGGTTAATATTTCCCTTTTGATAGCCCGTTCTTCATCGCGGTTGGACACTAAAAATATCAAGGGACCGTTATAAGAGAGTTTTTCTTTTAAGGCACACAAAAAGCCGGCTTTTGCACTTCCTGTAAGGCCGGTAAGATTAATGGATTTGTGCCCGCTTTGCCATAAAGTAGTTACATCTCCTACGGTTTTTATTTGTTGTATAAGATTAAGCAATTCTTGGGTCATCGTCGTTAGAGCAAGAAACCGAAAATTGGCAGAGCCAATTTTCGGTTTATCTACCCATTAAAATTTAACACTAATGTCATTACGATTGAAGTTATGTACGCCATCTACGAAACGTATGGTACCTGTTTCATAACGCATGGAAACAGTATGAGTACGAGCACCATTACCAAAGAAACGCACGCCCTTAAGCAAATCGCAATCGGTAATAGCGGTAGAAGTAAACATAACATCATCGCCCTTTACCAAATCATCAAGGGTAAGGACTTTCTTCAAATCAGTAATGCCCATTTTGTAGCATCTATTAATTTGTTCTTCGTTTTCAGGACATAGTCTGGCTTGCATATCGCCGCCTAAGCATTTAAGTCCTGCTGCGGCCAGAACTCCTTCCGGAGCACCACCCTTACCAATGTACATATGTACGCCGGTACCTTCAATGCCGGTATTAACGATAGGGTCCACATCACCATCGGTGATTAATTTGATTCTGCCACCTACGGCACGAACTTCTTCAATGATTTTTCTATGACGGGGACGATCTATGCAAACTACTGTTAAGTCAGAAATATTACGATTTAAAGCCTTGGCCACTCTCTTTAAGTTCTCAGAAACAGGATCATCGATATTAATAGCACCTTTAGCTCTAGGGCCAACAGCAATTTTTTCCATATACATATCGGGAGCATGCAACAAACAACCTTTAGGAGCAATGGCAATAACGGCAATGGCACCATTTTGTCCTTTAGCTACCAGGTTAGTTCCTTCTACAGGGTCTACCGCAATATCAACCTCCGGCCCACCTGCGCCTACCTTTTCACCAATGTACAGCATTGGAGCCTCATCCATCTCTCCTTCGCCGATTACCACTGTGCCACTGATGTTAACGGTATCAAACATCTTCCTCATAGCATCCACTGCTAACTGATCTGCACCATTCTTATCTCCTCTGCCTACGCTTCTGGCACTAGCAATAGCAGCAGCTTCGGTAACTCTTACAAATTCCATTGATAACTCTCTATTCATTCCGCACTCTCCCTTCTACTTCATATCTTCTCTTTAATTATCACACTTTACTCCATAATGTTCAAGAATTTAGCTAAAAAAAGCTAAGGCAAGAAAATGCACGCCTAAATAAATTGGCAAGCCCAGCATTAATGCCCATAATAAAAGAGCAAAGACAACTACCACAAAAGCTTGTCGGAAATTCAAGAGATATACGGCTTCCACAGCCCGCATTAATAAATAAACACACCAAATATAGCCAAGAATACAAGCTATGGGCAAAACTAAAACGGCCACACCGCCTAGGCGCATAGCCATAAGAGCTAATGGCGTAAGCACCAAAAAGGGCAAAGTAGTAAAGCCCATGATACACAATAGTCCCCACACATTACCTGAGCCGCCACCGCAAGCATCAATAAGGCCATGGAGGAAACAACCAAATACGATGATGATCAAAAGATGGGCAGATAACACACCTAGCAAAACACCCAGCCTTACCCATAAATATTGATCAGCAAAAGCAATATTGGTACAAACGCCGGTAAAGGCGCCCATACTAATTACAAAATAAAATAAACTACGCCACAAGGTAGGATGCTGTGCCAGCCATCCCATACCTGTTTTTGTGGCAAAGAGGACATCAAAAGATTTTCTCCTCACCTACCTCACCCCTTAGTCCATTGCATAGTCCCAAGTTGAGGTAAGCCCTCCAGCATTTTAGCAGAAATAGATTGAGTAAAGGCATCCATAAACAGGGAAGCCCAATCTCTGGCAATACCATATTCCTTAATCTTAGGTTTGCCTTGAATTCCGGCCAGCGCTGCAGTGCCATCTATGGCATCGTAATAATTACCTATTTCATCTACCAACCCTAAACTAAAGGCTTGCTTACCGGTATAAACTCTACCATCAGCCAAAGCTCTAACCTCTGTCATAGGTTTCTTACGACCGGTACTTACTCTGTCCAGAAATTGTTCAAACATCTCATTAACCATGTTTTGCACAATGGTCTTTTCCTCGTCGGTCATAGGACGACTGGGAGACATAATATCTTTATGTTGGCCACTCTTAATGATAAAAGGAGTAACGCCAATCTTCTTATAAATTTCTTCCAGGTTCATGCCACCCATGTACACACCAATACTGCCTGTTAAGGTGGAGTTGTTGGCATAAATCTTATCGCAGTCTGCCGCAATATAATAAGCTGCAGACGCACCCATATCACCTAAAGCTGCTACAATAGGTTTCTTGCTCTTTTCTTTAAACTTGTCAATTTCCCTGGCGATTTCTTCGGCAGAAGTAACACTGCCACCGGGAGAATTAATATTTAACAGTACTGCTTTAACAGTCTTGTCTTCAGCAGCGTCTCTCAGTTGTTTCATGATAACACCACTGGAAGCACCTTCGGCACGAGAGAAAACATTGGTAACCGTGCCACCGGTACTAATCATGGTACCATTGACATTGATTACCGCAATAGTATCCTGAGCTCCGGCCACCTTCTTAGTAGCGCTAAGATTGTTCTTGCCACCCAGTAAGGAAATTACAAAAGATAGTACTGCAATAATTAAAACAACTGTGATAAAAATCTTCTTGATCATAGTGATCAACCTTTCTATTTCTTCTGGTTATCCAGAGCAGCCTTAATGAAAGCCTTAAACAAAGGATGTGGATTAGTAGGTCTGGATTTCAGCTCAGGGTGGAACTGCACACCTAAGAACCAGGGATGCTCACTAGTAGACAATTCTACCATCTCTACCAGCTTGCCATTAGGCAAGGTGCCGCCCAAAACCATACCATGGTTAAACAGCTCATCCTTTAATTCATTGTTAACTTCATAACGATGACGATGACGCTCATATATTAATTCCTTGCCATAAGCTGCTGCAGCTAAGGTATTAGGATAAATCTTGCAAGGATACTTGCCTAAGCGCATGGTACCGCCTTTAATTTCTACGCTTAACTGTTCCGGCATTAAATAAATAACCGGGAAGGGAGTCATCTCATTAAATTCTGTACTATTGGCTTTGTCCATACCACACACATTACGCGCAAATTCAATAACAGCACATTGCATGCCCAGACAAATACCAAAGAAAGGAATCTTCTTGGTTCTTGCATATTTAATGGCTTTAATCATACCCTCAATGCCTCTGTCGCCAAAGCCACCGGGTACTAAGATGCCGTCTACGCCGGTAAACACCTTATCCATATCGGTTGCTGTGTCTTCAATGTCTTCTGCATTAATCATCTTAATGCAAACTTCTGCATCATGACTGTAGCTGGCATGTTTCAAAGCCTCTACGATACTGATATAGGAATCCTGTAGTTCTACATATTTACCAACAATGGCAATAGTAGATTTTCTGCTATGTTTGCTTAATATCTTCTCTACCATGGTATGCCAAGCTTTCATGTCCTTAGGCTTGTCTTCCATGTCTAATTTCTTTAATACAATTGTATCCATACCTTGATCTTCCAGCAGCATCGGTACTTGATAAATGCTGGGAGCGGTAATGGATTGGAATACTGCATCTACATCCACATCGCAGAACATGGCCATCTTCTGGCGCATTTCCTTGGAAATGGGTTTTTCACTACGGCAAACCAAAATGTCGGGAGTAATGCCGATACTGCGTAATTGTTTTACGCTATGTTGCGTAGGTTTGGTTTTCAGCTCACCGGCAGCGTTAATATAAGGAACTAAGGTAACATGAATATACAAAGCATCGTTACGACCTACATCCTTTTTAACCTGACGAATGGCTTCCAAGAAAGGTTCACTTTCGATATCGCCTACGGTACCGCCAATTTCAGTAATAACAAAGTCAGCGTTATCCTGTCTGCCTACTCTGTACACTCTTTCCTTAATCTCATTGGTAATATGAGGAATAACCTGTACAGTACGGCCCAGATAATCGCCACGACGTTCTTTATCAATAACAGTTTGATAAATACGTCCTGCTGTAACATTGGAGCTTTTGGACAAATTAATATCAATAAAACGCTCATAATGGCCTAAATCCAAATCTGTTTCTGCGCCATCATCAGTAACGAAAACTTCACCATGTTGATAAGGGCTCATGGTTCCCGGATCTACGTTGATATACGGATCAAATTTCTGAATGGTAACCTTGTAACCTCTGCTCTTAAGCAAACGTCCCAAAGATGCTGCTGTAATGCCCTTTCCTAATGATGATACAACTCCGCCTGTTACAAAAATATACTTCGTCATTTCTAAATCCTCCCCTTGTTTGTTTGGCCGTAGCCACTATTTACATATGATCAGGAGCACTAACGCCTAAAATCATTAGTCCATGCTTTAAGGTATGACTGACGGCATTAATTAATGCCAGCCTTGCTTCTTGCACATCCTTTTCTACGCCCAAGACTCTACATTGGTTGTAAAAAGAATGAAATAGGCCTGCCAGTTCATACACATAACGAGCAATATGGTGAGGAGCTCGATCCTTAGCAGCCGTAGCCACTAAGTCTTCGTACTCGCCTAACTTCTTGATTAAATCCTGTTCCTCCGGAGTAGTGAGAGTATTAAGCTTACAATTAGTAGTAAGTGTAATACCCGCTTCCTTCATCTGTTTGAGGATACTGCAAATTCTGGCATGTGCATATTGCACATAATAAACCGGATTATCATTGGAATGCTCCGTAGCCAGAGTTAAATCAAAATCCAGCTGGGTATCAATGCTCCGCATTACAAAGAAATATCTGGCCGCATCAGTACCAACTTCTTCAATCAGTTCATTTAAGGTAACTGTCTGTCCCGTCCGCTTGCTAAGCTTTACCAGCTGACCGTTCCGGTACAGGCTAACCATCTGTAAGATTAAGATTTCCAGCTGCTCAGGCTTATAGCCTAGCGCCGTGATGGCTGCTTTCATTCTGGGGATATAACCATGATGGTCAGCACCCCACAAATTAATTACCCTGTCAAAACCACGTTGAAATTTATTCTGGTGATAGGCAATATCCGCTGCAAAATAAGTAGGTACGCCATTATCACGAATAACCACTCTGTCTTTATCATCGCCATACTTAGTAGACCTTAGCCACAGGGCTCCATCTTGTTCAAAGATGGTTCCATTAGCCTTTAAGGTTTCGCAAACCTCTTCAATCTTATGAGCATCATGTAAGCTTTGCTCACTGAACCACACATCAAAGTTGCAATTAAAAGCAGCCAGATCTTCTTTCAAGGCCGCCAGTTTTTCTTCTTTGGCAATGGTCTGGAATTTTTCCAGCCTTTCTGTTTCCGGCATGTTCAGGAATTTATCGCCATACTTAGCTTTAATTCTTTCTGCCGTTTCAATAATGTCAGCACCATGGTAACCATTTTCAGGGAATTCCACCTGCTGTCCAAACAATTCCAAGTACCGGGCATTGACCGACAAGGCCAGATTATGCATTTGATTGCCGGCATCGTTGATGTAATACTCGCTGGTCACATCATAACCTGCCGCCTTCATTAGATTGGCCAAAGCACTGCCTACTGCCGCTCCTCTGCCATGACCTATATGCAAGGGTCCGGTAGGATTAGCACTAACATACTCTATCTGAATCTTTTCCTTGCAGTCCGTAGTAAGATTACCGTACTTATCACCGGCAGCAATGATATCTGCCAGCATAGAATACAACCAATCCTGCTTTAAATAAAAATTCATGAAGCCAGGTCCTGCAATATCTATTTTCTCTATATAAGGAGAAACCAGATTATCTTTAATAGCCTGAGCAATTTGTCTGGGAGCAGCATGCAAGGTTTTAGCTGCCTGCATGGCATAGTTGGTAGCAAAATCGCCAAATTCTTTTTGAGGCGGTACTGTTAAAACTATTTCCGGTAAAGGACCTCGTTTTAAAGTTCCTGCTGCCATGGCTTTTTCAGTTGCCTCTACAATAGCCTTGGTTAAGGCTTCTTTAATTTCCACTAGGTTCTTCCTCCTCAATCGCAATATCTAAGATAATTTGTCCCTGGGGATCTTCATTTAAAGTAACTTCGTAAACAGCTGCTATTTGCCAGTTGGACTCTTTACCTCGAATGTCCAGATTACTGGTCTTAGCTTCCAGGGGAATTGCAAAGTACGGTGTTTTATACATGGTATGAGAGGTAAAGCCGGCTCTCAGCTCCTGAGTGTGTTCATACACTCCATGCCTAATAATGGTCAGAGTATCCTCTGTCCATTTCAAAGTAGTTTTGGTACCTTCCATGCCAGTCCCTTTGGTCTCGGCATAGCGAACATACTTTGTGCCATTTTTTTCCGTTAGCTCGCCATGAGCAATAGTTTCAAATCTACCCTTCTCATCCTGAGCCATCGTACTACCAATAGTTATTTTTACCAAACTCATACACAAATCTCCACAAAAATAAAAGGCTTCCTTTTTGCTCTGCAATGAGCTTTTATACAAAGGCTAAGCCAATTAAAGTCCCGTTTTCACATATGTTTATTATAATATAACTACTGGTTTTTCACAAGATAAAAGCTAAGGTAATTTGCTGTATAACAATGCATTTTTTAGGATAAAAATGCATAAATAGCTGTTTTTATACATTTCGTTCCTTTGAACCTAAAAATTTAATCTTGACAAACAAAAGAGCAGGGAAAAATTAGCTTATTTTTCCCTGCTTTTGCTTTTATTTGGTTTTGGGTAAATATGTTTGATTTCTGGTTAAAGGATCCACCAAGTCCATTTGCCCCACTACCTCAATCTTCTTACCATCTGCCTGGAACAAGACTTTTTTAATAGTAGGAAATTCCGTTAAGGTATTAACGATAGCATAAAGTGACATGGTTCTCGCATACTCTCCCTGCCCCTTATCTAAGAATTCCTTGCTCATATTGACAGTCGCTAAACCATCCTTAACATTAAGTCCCAATACCTTAGTTCCCTTGGGGAAATACTTGGCATTACTGTCCACTACTGCTTTTAAAGCAACCAAAGCTTCTTGACCTTGAGGAGCCTTTAGCTTAATTTTTTTAACGGTCAAAGTCTGACTGCCATCGGCAGGCAAGACATAAATCTTCTTTTCCATTTCCTGAGGAACAGTTTTGGTCTCTTGCTTGGCAACAGGTTGATTAGGCGCAGCCGGCTTGGTTGGTTGCTTGTTACCGCCATTGGCACAGCCTGCAGCCAAGATACAGCTTAAGCACAAGAGTAAGGTAAGTCCTATAGTTTTAATTTTCATAGGCTATAGCCTCCTTAGTTATTATGCTTATAGAAGTTTTCAATTCCATCAGCAATAGCTGCAGCTAATTTATTACGGAACCAATTACTTCTTAAGATTTTTTCTTCTTTTCTATTGCTGACAAAGAGCATTTCCACCAAAGCTCCCGGCATGGAGCAACGCTTGTTAACATAAAGATTGGCATGACGAACTCCTAAATCAGCAAAATTACCTGTTTTCATCATAGCCTTCTCTAGTTCATCAGCTACCAAGTAATCGTATTTGGATTTCTCATGATAATAAGTGGAAAAACCACCTATCTCTCTGTTGTTATTAGCATTACAGTGAATGCTGATAAATAAATCTGCCGCATTTCTTTCTGCCACATCAACCCTGGCCTGCAATTCTTCTCTATCGGAAGCATCCGGTCCAAACACATCCACATCCGTAGTTCTGGTCATGGAAACAATAGCGCCCCTGTCTTCCAACAGGTCTCTTACCCTTAAGGCTACCGGCAAAGTAACATCTTTTTCCAAAAGCCTGTCTGCTCCGATAGCACCAGAATCAGTACCACCATGTCCAGGATCAAGAGTTATCTTCTTACCTTTGATGCCACCGCTGACAGTATAGTTATGTCTGGCGATATAGCCAGTACTGCTTCTGGGTGTAGGAGCAGGACCGTTGTAAATATCTAGGACCACCCGCTCCGGCCTTTTGGCAACAGTATCCTTTTTCAAATTAAACAGCTTATATTGTCCACTTTGTAAAGCCGTCTTTAAGGGCACATGAATAATTACCCTGTTACCCGCTTCTTCCAGCGTAACACGCCTAATGGTTTGGGATTTAACAGGAAAGAATTGCTTGTTATTAATATTCTTTAACTTGCCATTGACGGTTACCAACAGCTCTGTTGGTGTTAAATTAGCAGTAGCCTTAGTTGTCGTGGTGCAATCCAAAACTATTCTTAATTTATTATCTGATGTAATGCCGTAGCTTACCTTGGTAACTTCGGGTGCAGCCTGGGCTACTCCTAAATTTACCACAGCAAACAAACAGCAAAACAAAAATAGAATCTTCTTCAACAAACTAACTCCCCCTTAACTACAGGTTTTCGTCCTGTCCTAAAGCTTGTGCAATAGCCTGAGGCAAATGCTCTACCAAGTCACCGGCTTTAATACCGATGGCACCCTTGGCAGCTGCCAAGTCGCCTGACAGACCATGTACATACATACCACATAGAGTCGCCTCTGTCAAATCAAGGCCTTGTCCCAAGAAGGCTGCAATAGTACCGGTAAGTACATCACCACAGCCTCCGGTAGCCATACCTGGATTGCCGGTAGTATTAAGATATACCTTACCGGATGGTGTTGCCACCAAAGCAGGCACTGATTTTAACAAAACTACGGCACTAAATTTCTTTGCAGCAGTAAGGGCTGCATCCACAGGATTAGCTACGACTTCTTTAGTAGTCACCTGTAATAATCTGGCGAGTTCTGCCGGATGAGGCGTTAGAACTTTATTTCTGATTTCTTTTAATTTACCGGTATGACCGGCAAACGCATTTAAGCCATCTGCATCAATAACCATAGGCATACCTAATTCCGGCAACAGCTCTCTCAAGAAGCTTTGCAGCTCCACAGCCTTGCCTAAACCGGGCCCTACTGCCAAGGCATCGGCATCCAAGGTGGTACTGATACCTTCTGCTACAGAAGTCAGTGGCATTGCTTCTACCATAACCTCTGTTAATTTCGTAGCTAAGATAGTAACAGCCTCAGGTGCTGTATATAAATGAACTAAACCACCGCCTGCTCTCACCGTAGCATTAGAAGCCAACTCTGCTGCCCCTACATAGCCACATCCTCCGGCCAGCACAGCAATCTTGCCGTTCATGCCTTTGTGAGAAGTAACCGGTCTGTGGGGCAAAAGCTCTTCCACTGTTTCTCCATCTAAAAGAAATTGGGAGCAAGGCGCCTCCTCCACCAAAATACCCGGAGTACCTAAATCAGCCACCCAGATATCTCCGGAAAAACCGGCACCGGGATATAAATACAAGCCTGGTTTGGGAGCAATCATTGTAACAGTAAGAAAAGCAGGCAAAGCCTTATCCATCTTACCTGTATTTGCTTCTACGCCACTGGGAATATCTACTGCAATCACAGGTAAGCCTTCCGGCATGGCTTCAATAATGGCTTTATAACTACCTCTTAGCTTACCCTTAAAGCCTGTGCCCAGCAAAGCATCTAAAACCACATCAACACTTTGGCACAGCTGGCATATTTCTTCCTGTGTTTCTTTATTACTAGTCCAAGACATTACCTCTACCAGGAAATGCTGCAAAATTTTATATTCTATTTTACTGCTGGGAGAAAAGCGTCCTACAGGTTCTGCCAACACCACGGTAACACGTGCTCCATCCTTAGCCAAGAGCCTTGCTGCTACCAAGCCATCGCCGCCATTATTGCCTTTGCCGGTTAAAATGACAATGCTTTTTCCGGCTGTTTCTTCTAAATACTTTTCTACAACCTCAGTAAGAGCACGTCCGGCATTTTCCATCAACACGGTTTCGCTCATACCAATTTTGTTAATGGCTTTAGCATCTACCTTATGCATTTCTTCTGCCAAAAATAGTTTCATGTTAATCCTCCAAAACTACTTGTGCCACAGCATATTCCTTGCAATGGCTGAGAGAAATATGAATTTTCTTCACGCCTTTTTCATCTGCCAACGTTTTAAAATAACCGCTCAGCAGCACGCTGGGTTGTCCCAGATCATCGTTGGTAATAGTGATTTCTTGCAAAACACCTTGCCTAAAACCTGTACCCAAAGCCTTGGCTACAGCTTCTTTGCCGGCAAAACGGGCTGCATAGCTTTCCAGATTATGAGCCCCCTTCTCCTCGCAGTAAACAATTTCCGCAGGAGCAAAAATCGTTTCTCTAAAGCTTTCTTTATCTACAGATTTTTTTAAACGTTCCACTTCAATAATGTCACACCCAACACCAATAATCATTGCTTTCACCTCGTAATTATCTATTATACCTAATAAATGTGAACTTTATTTGTCATGACTAGGACTATGGGCTTTTTTCCAAGCTTTAATCTGAGCCAGTCTTTCCTTATATTTACCTTCCAGACCTTGCTCTGTGGGGCGATAATATTCCCGTCCCTCCAGCGAATCCGGCAGGCACTGCATATTAGTCAATTTATCTACAGTGTCATGAGCATATTGATAACCCTTGCCATAAGCTAAGTCCCGCATTAATTTAGTAGGAGCATTGCGAATAACCAAAGGCACCGGTTCTGCCAAATGTTCCAAAGCATCTTGCTTTGCCAGATTATAGGCTACATCCATGGCATTAGATTTAGGTGCCATGGCCATATAAATTACGGCGTGAGTCAAATGCACAGAGCATTCCGGCATGCCAATAAAGTGACAAGCCTGATAAGCGGCAATAGCTACTTCCAAGGCCCTGGAATCTGCCAAGCCTACATCTTCGCTGGCAAAGCGGGTAACCCGTCTGGCAATATAGAGAGGATCCTCACCTGCTTCCAGCATCCTGGCCAGCCAATACACTGCTGCATCAGGGTCAGAGTTACGCATGGACTTGTGCAAGGCAGAAATCAGATTGTAATGTTCTTCACCTGTTTTATCATAAAGCAAGGATTTCTTGGCAATACATTGCTCCAGAGTATCTTCGGTAATGGTAACTATGCCGTCTTTTTCCTCGCCATTTAAAATTACCATTTCCAAAGTGGAAAGAGCATTTCTAGCATCGCCGTTAGCAAAATTTCCTATCATGGCTAACATGTCATCGGAAATATTAATCTTTTCCTTGCCAAAGCCCTTAGGATCCTTTAGTGCTCTCTTTAAAAGAGCCACCAACTCCTCTGTGGTTAAAGCATGAAGCACAAAGACCTTGCATCTGGATAACAAAGCGCCATTTACTTCAAAGGAAGGATTTTCGGTAGTAGCACCGATGAGAATAATGCTGCCTTTTTCCACAAAGGGTAAGAAGGCATCCTGCTGGGCTTTGTTAAAGCGATGAATTTCGTCCACAAAGACAATGGTCTTGCCACCATAGCGACGATTATCTTCCGCCTTTTGCATGACAGTACGAATTTCTTTAATCCCACTGGTAACAGCAGAAAAATTGATGAACACTGCTTTGGTGTGATTAGCAATAATTTGTGCTAAGGTGGTTTTACCTACACCGGGCGGTCCCCAAAAAATCATGGAGGATATTTTATCTTCGGCAATAAGGCGACTTAAAACCTTTCCAGGTCCCAGTAAATGGGTTTGTCCCACAAATTCAGCAAGAGTTTGAGGACGTAATCTGGCAGCCAAAGGTCTATTTTCATCATTTTCAAAGAGAGTCCTATCTTCCATACAGACTTTCCTTTCTTAATTAGCCGTTCATATTATTGTACCATATTTAACCACTAATAGAAAAGAGCTGTAACGCTTGGCGTTACAGCTCTTTGTTTATTTTTTCTTTGGTTCCCAAATAACTATTTCCATGCCTTTATCCAAATGCATCATTTCTTCTGCTAATTTATCAGGATAAGGATTAGCATAAACGATACGTTTGATACCGGCATTAATCAAGATCTTGGTACAAACCACACAAGGTTGATGAGTACAATAAATCGTTGCTCCATCAGTAGATGAACCATGCACTGCTGCCTGAATCACCGCATTTTGCTCGGCATGAATACCTCTGCACAATTCGTGATTCTGTCCGCTAGGTACGTGGAGCTGTTGTCTCAAGCAACCTACATCCTCACAGTGAGGTAAGCCTTTAGGAGTGCCATTGTAACCGGTAGACAAGATTTGCTTGTCCTTAACCAAAACTGCACCAACACTTCTTCTTAAACAAGTAGAACGCTTGCTTACTACTTGTGCTATTTCCATAAAATAACTGTCCCAATCCGGGCGTTCCATTATTTTACCACCGTCCCAAATACTCTGTCGCCTGCATCACCTAAACCGGGAACAATATAGCCATGTTCATTCAAATGATCATCCAAAGCTGCTGCATAAATCTTTACTTCCGGATGCTCTTTATTGAGGACCTCAACGCCCTCCGGAGCTGCCACCAAGCACATGAAGCGAATGTTATGGAAACCTTTTTCCTTCAGCATGGTAATAGCAGCTGCACCACTGCCACCGGTTGCCAGCATGGGGTCAATAACAATGACCTGAGCATCTTTATCACCGGGCATCTTGCAGTAATATTCAATAGGTTTTAAGGTTTTTTCATCACGGTATAAACCGATGTGACCTGCGTTTGCTTCCGGAATCAGATCCAACACTGCATCCAAGAAACCTAAACCGGCACGCAAGATAGGTACAACAGTAATGCTGGAAATATCCAGAGCATAACCTGTAGTAGTAGCCAGAGGAGTCTTAACCGGAACTTCTCTCACAGGGAAGTCTTTAGTTACTTCAAAAAGTTCAAGTTGAGCAATTTGGTCTAACAATTGTCTAAACATAGGTGAACCTGTTTTTTCAGAACGCAACCTAGTCATCTTTTCTCTAATCAAAGGATGATTTACTACTGTAATCTGCATCGTTAATTCCCCCTATTATAAGTTTGGATATAGTGGATATTTTGCACAAAGAGCAGCTACTCTGTCTGCAGCCTCTTTTTGTTTTGCCTTATCTTGCGGATTATTAAGCACTAAGCCAATAATCTTGCCAATCTCTGCAAAGTCCTGGGTATTAAAGCCTCTGGTAGTGCCGGCCGGTGACCCAAGCCTGATACCACTGGTAACAAAGGGGCTGGCCGGATCATAGGGAATGGTGTTCTTGTTGCAGGTAATGCCAATTTCGTCCAATAAATGTTCTGCATCTTTACCGGTAATATTCTTAGATCTTACATCTACCAGTAGAAGATGATTATCCGTACCACCGCTTACCAACCTAAAACCTTGGTTCAACAGTTCTTTAGCCAAAGCCTGGCTGTTATCCAAAATAGCTTGTTGGTATACCTTAAAATCAGGCTTTAAAGCTTCCCCAAATGCTACTGCCTTGCCTGCAATGATATGCATCAAAGGACCACCTTGTGTACCTGGGAAAATCGACTTATCAATGGCTTTAGCATATTGTTCTTTGCAAAGAATCATACCACCTCTGGGTCCACGTAGGGTCTTGTGAGTAGTGGTAGTTACCACATCTGCATAGGGAACAGGACTGGGATGCAATCCTGCGGCTATAAGACCGGCAACATGAGCCATATCTATCATTAATATTGCTCCAACCTTATGAGCAATATCTGCCATTCTTTCATAATCTATGAAGCGGGGATAAGCACTGGCACCACCTACAATTAATTTAGGCTTGTTTTCCAAAGCCAGTTTTTCCATGGCATCATAATCAATTATTTCTGTTTGTTTATCAACGCCATAAGGAACTACCTTGAAATAGTTACCGGAAATATTAACAGGACTGCCATGGGATAGATGACCACCTTGCGAAAGGTTCATACCCATTACTGTGTCCCCCGGCTTTAAGAATGCAAAAAATACGGCTAAGTTTGCATTAGCACCACAGTGAGGTTGTACATTGGCATGGTCTGCACCAAATAACTTGCAGGCTCTTTCTCTGGCCAAATCTTCTACAACATCCACATATTCGCAACCGCCGTAATATCTATGCCCGGGATAGCCTTCTGCGTACTTGTTGGTAAGCACTGAGCCTACTGCTTCAAGTACAGCAGGAGAAACAAAGTTCTCCGAAGCAATTAATTCAATTTTATCTCTCTGTCTGCCCAATTCCTTGTTGATAGCTCCCAGAACTTCTGGGTCTTTTGAAGCTAAGCTTTCTAAATTCATGACAAGGCCCCCCTTTATTTATCTACTACTTTCCCTCACAAGAGGTTTGCTTATTTCTCTAAGTTCATAATTTTTTCTACTCTTAGAGCATGGTAAGTACCTAAGAAAGAACTAGCTAAAAATGTATCTATGACTTGCAAGGCCAAGCCCTTGCCTAATACTCTGGCACCTAAGCAAATAATGTTAGCATCGTTATGTTCTCTGGCCTTTTGAGCTGAATAACAATTGTCACACAAAGCCGCCCTTACGCCATCCACTTTGTTAGCTGCAATGGACATACCAATACCGGTACCGCAAATTAAAATTCCTAACGGTGCTTGCCCTGCTGCTACAGCCTTAGCAACTTTTTCTGCATAATCAGGATAATCCACCGGGTTTTCGCTATTAGTACCATAATCTTCTACTTCTATACCCTTGGTGGTAAGGTGCTCTATAATTTGTAATTTCAAGTCATAACCGCCATGATCGCAACCAATTATTATTTTCATGTTTTATCTTCCTTTTCAACTTATAACTACCTTTTATTTTAACACAATTTTCTCTAAAAAATTAGGTATTTTACCGCTATGCCAAAATAATTTTCCATTTTTGGCTATAAAAATGTTATGAGCCGCAGATTTACGCATTCTATTCATGATGGCAAGGCCTAAATTATGCTCAGATGTACCTTGTCCAATGATCAAATCTACCTTTTCCCCGTCAAAACGACGTAAATAGGTAAAAAGCTTCTCTGCCATGTCTTTTTGGGTATTTTCCCAGCTATGACAGATTAGTTGTGTCGACTGAGGCAGCTGAGCAATAGTTTCTTCTGAAGCCACCACGCCCACCCTGCTACCGGTAGCCAGTGCCAGCCGAGCAGTCTGTACTACGCCCTGAGCAGCCTCTGGCCCTTCAATTAAATACATAGTTGCCTGGGGTGCATAATGCTTGTATTTCATACCGGGAGCTTTAGGAACCTGATTAGGGAGAATTAGCCCCGGATCAATTTTTACCTCACCCAGCACTTTTTGAAGCATTTCCAAGGTAATACCACCCGGTCTTAAAATGGTCGCTACCTCTTCGGTAGTATCTACAATAGTAGACTCTACTCCAATATCGCAAGCCCCGCCATCAATAATCCCGGCAATAACACCATCCATATCCGCCAGCACATCCTCTGCCCGGGTAGGACTAGGTCGGCCTGACTTATTGGCAGAAGGCGCTGCAATAGGGCAGCCTGCCAAAGCAATTAAGGTATTAGCTACCGGGTTGCTAGGCATTCTTACTGCCACTGTATCCAGCCCTGCCGTTACCACATCAGAGATGAGGTCAGACTTACGGACAATCATGGTCATCGGTCCCGGCCAGAAAGCTTGGGCTAACTTTTGAGCATAAGCAGATAAACCGCTGGTCAAAGGATAAATTTCCGCCATTTTGCTAATATGCAAAATTAAAGGATTATCCACAGGTCTGCCCTTGGCTGCAAAAATCTTCTTGCAAGCCTCAGGATTAAGCCCGTTGGCTCCCAAGCCATAAACTGTTTCCGTAGGAAAAGCTACCAGTTCCCCTGCCTTAAGCAACGTAGCAGCTTCAGCTAGATCTTCTTGTAAGTTTTTATTTGTTAAACGCCATAATTTCGTCTTCATAAATTGACCCTTTTCTGGTAGCAAAAACCATCCTATCTATACCTGCATAATCACGACAAACAACAGCTACAGTAAACCCGGCTGCTTTACACAGCTCTGCTACCGCTTTGCCTTGTTCAATCCCTATCTCAAAAGCAAGCAGGCTCTGAGGCAGCAAATGTTGCTGGGCCTGAGCTAAAATTTTTCTATAAAAATCCAGTCCATCTTCGCCGCCATCTAAGGCTGTCACAGGTTCCTGCCTAACCTCAGCAGATAACGTAGGAATAACAGACTTGGGAATATAGGGCGGATTAGAAACTATCAAATCAAACTTATCATCCGCCAGCACATGCTGATACAAATCAGAAACCAGCCCTGCACACCTGTCTCCCACTCCTAAAGCCTGGGCATTATCCAAGGTAACAGCTACTGCTTCCGGATTAATATCTATGGCCAGCCCTCTAGACTGAGGTAAGCCTTGCAACAAAGAAATCACTATGATGCCACTGCCACAGCCCAGATCCAATATCTCTCTTGGTCCCTGTAAAGCCTTCATATTTAATAATTTTTCTACCAACAGCTCTGTTTCAGGTCTGGGAATCAAGGTATCCTTAGTAACCTTAAAGGTTTCCTTCATAAAGCCTTTCCGTCCTAAAATGTATGCTACTGGTTCTCTTTTCACTCTTCTAGCCACATATTCCCTGAACTTATTTAGCTCCTCTTCCTGCAAGGGTTGATCAAAGTTGGTATAAAGATGCAGCCTGGTACAGTGCAAAACATCACAAAGCAGTACTTCCGCATCAAGGCGCGGATTTTCCACGCCCTTGGTTTGAAAGTACTGCTTTGTCCAGTCTAATATTTTAATAATATTCCACACCGGTCTTGCTTCTTGCATTTATTCCACCTGCTTTAATTTCTCGCTTTGCTTAGCGGTTATAAGTGCATCTAAAAGTTCATCTAAGTCCCCATTCAAAATGCTATCTAATTTGTGTAAAGTCAAGCCAATTCTATGATCGGTAACTCTGCCTTGCGGATAGTTGTAGGTTCTGATTCTCTCACTTCTGTCACCCGTGCCTACCTGGCTCTTCCGGTCAGAAGCTACTTCACTGCGTTGCTTTTCCTGGGCTGCTTCCAAAATTCTGGTACGCAGCATTCTCATACATTTTTCTCTGTTCTTAATCTGAGATTTTTCGTCCTGGCACTGAGCTACAATGCCGGTAGGGATATGAGTCATACGTACAGCTGATTCAGTCTTATTAACATACTGACCACCTGCGCCGCCGGCTCTATAGGTATCTATCCTTATATCCTGAGGATTGATATCCACATCTACCTCGTCAGCCTCCGGCAATACTGCCACAGTTACCGTAGAAGTATGAACACGGCCCTGAGACTCGGTATCAGGTACTCTCTGTACTCTGTGTACGCCGCTTTCAAACTTCATGCGACTATAAACACCGGCACCGGAAATCTGAAAAACAACTTCTTTAAAACCACCTAAACCTGTAGCGCTACTATCCATCAGCTCTATATGCCAGCCTCTGCCTTCTGCATAGCGGGTATACATTCTAAATAAATCACCGACAAATAAGGCAGCCTCGTCACCACCGGCTCCTGCTCTGATTTCCATCATGACATTCTTTTCGTCATTAGGGTCAGAGGGAATAAGCAAAAGGGTTAACTTTTGCTCAAAGGTTTCTTGTTGCGGCTTTAGCTCTTTTAGTTCTTCCTGGGCCATAGCCACTAATTCTTTATCCTCATTAGCCTTGATGATATCCTCGGCATCCTGAATATTAGCCAGCAGCGTCTTATACTCACGAAAAGTTTCTACTACAGCAGTTAACTTAGCATGAGCCTTAGTGCATTTCTGCCACTCCGGCTGATTGGCAATCACAGTAGGATCGCTGATTTTAACTTCTAAATCCAGATATCTATCTTCAATTGCTTGTAATTTGTCTAACATATTTTTTCCTCAGGTTGGGTTTCCTTTATTTCTTCAGGAGGCAGCACTGCTTTCAAGGAAGCAATGGCTACTTCGATTTGACTGTCATCAGGTTCCCTGGTGGTAAGCCTTTGTAAGCATAGTCCGGGCCAGATGGCGCGTCTTACCCAGGGTTCTTCAATGTGCTTGCCTGCATAACGAATGATTTCGTAGCTAACGCCGGCAATAACCGGCATTAAGAGTACCCTGGAAACAATTCTTGCTATGATTCCCGGCCACCCTAAGAAAGCAAAAATGAATATGCTGATAATCATTACAATCATCAGAAAATTAGTACCGCAGCGAGGATGCAAGGTAGAAAAGCCTCTTACATTAGCAACCTCTAAGGGCAAATCATTTTCATAAGTATAAATGGTTTTATGTTCTGCACCATGATATTGGAACACTCTTTGAATATCAGGCATGGTAGAAATACCGCCCAGATATGCCAAAAAGATAGCCATCCGCAGACAGCCTTCCGCTAAGTTTAAGATAACAGAATTAGAAGTACTGCTGTGCAGAAATTTCATGGTCCAGGTTGGCAGCACAATGAATAGGCCAATAGCCAAAGCTACTGACACCACCATGGTAAGTGCCATATCCTTACTATCTAAGGATTCCTCATCATCACCGGATACCTGAGCAGAAAAAGAAAGTGCCTTCATGCCGTAAGCCAAGGATTCAAAAAGGGACACTACGCCACGCAGCATAGGTTTTTTTAAAATAGGATATTTGTCTGCAATAGTTCCTGCCGGCTTTAAATCCACTACGATTTGACCGTTGGGTTGACGCACTGCTACTGCGATTTTACCCGGTCCCCGCATCATAACCCCTTCAATAACCGCTTGTCCCCCCACATTCAGTTTCTTCGTCATGATCATTATCTCCGTATATTAATACAGCAGAGCCGCAGCTCTGCTGTAAGTTACAATTATTCGGCTTTCTTTTCTTCGGCTTGTTTGCCGTCGTCCTTCTTGTTGTAACGTTTGTTGAATTTTTCAATACGTCCTCTTGCAGACATATCACGTTGTTTACCAGTAAAGAAAGGATGGCATTTAGAACAAATATCAACGTGCAATTCTTTTTTTACGCTACCGGTAGTAAAAGTATTACCACAAGCACAAACAACCTTACATTCACCATATTGTGGATGGATTTTTTCCTTCATGAAAAACACCTCTTTCTAGTCTATACGTCAATATATCCAGACATTAACGCTCACTGATTGTACCATAAATACTCTTTCCATGCAAGAAAAAATACACCAACAAAACAAATATTTAAAATTTTTTCTTGTTCTCAAACAATTCTTTACTTTTTTCAGCATAGTACATGTTAGACTTGCAAGAACAGGTTTTTGGCAAATAAAATATGCTATAATGGTCCCTAGGTGATGTAATCATGTCTAATTCCAAGCAAGCTTTTTCTGCTGATGGTTATCTTGTTGATCAAAATTATACAGAAGAATATAAATACGGTCATTTTATTTCTAACTTCAATGGCTGTGGTTGGATTGCCATGTTCAATCTTTTAAAAGCTGCCGGCAAACAAGTTCACGCTGAGGATGTGCACCGCGGTCTGGCAGAAATTCTGCCTTATGCCGGTTTTTTGGGAACGCCCCTCAAGACTATGCGTCGCTACCTAAAGCAGCAAAACATCGCCTATGACGAAATAAAAGGCAAGCGAAAAATAAACTCCGCCATTGCCGGATACTCCTGTGGCATCCTCCGTTTCTTGCGCAAAAAAGAATTGCATTTCGTGGCCTTTACCAGAGTTGATGACCACAAACTGCGCTTTTTTAATGTATATGATGGCAAGGAAGATTATATTTGTACCATGGCAGAATTTCTGGCAGACAAAATTAGCAGTTTTCCTACTGTGGTTAGCTTTCTCATCAAGAAATAAAAAAGGCACCCTATTGGGGTGCCTTTTCTGTTTCTTGTTCTTTTGTTGTTTCCTTAGTCTTTTTTATTTTCTTGGAATTATATTTTTGCGCCGCTGCGTCAATATCTTCCTTGAGCCATAACTCTGCCGCATCAGCAGCCTTTTGAATTGCTTCGTTTACAGTCTCTTGCTCAAAGGTAGAAACTTTTTGCAGTACATGGGTAATAACGGCTTGCTCCTCATGCTCAGGATGACCGATGCCAATCTTAATGCGAGGATATTCCTGAGTACCTAAAGCTTGCTCCACAGATTTCAAACCATTGTGTCCGCCGGAAGAACCTTTCTTACGTATTCTCAAAAACCCGGTTGGCAAATCCATATCATCATGGATGATTAAAATATCCTGAGGTTCAATGTGATAGAAATTGGCAAAATCACCTACCGCAATACCACTTAAATTCATATAAGTAGTAGGTTTAACCAAAAATACCTTTTCCGGCAGACGGTGCTCCACATAATAGGCATTATCACCGGTTTTCCAAGCAGTAACACCCCAGCGCCTAGCCAATTCATCCGCCACCATAAAGCCCATGTTGTGCCTGGTACCTGCATATTCTTTTCCAATATTACCTAACCCTACAATCAACTTCATGTTTCTACTCCTAAAAAAAGAGCTACTGACTTCAGTAGCTCTTACTATTTCTTATTTCTCAAACAATTGGCTAACAGATAGTTCGTTATAAATTCTCAAAATAGTCTCTGCCAAAATAGGAGCTACCGAGAGGACTTTAATCTTAGGATGCTTCTTGGACGGAGGCAAAGGAATGGTATTGGTTACAATCAATTCCTTAATCTCGGATTGTGAGATACGGCTAAGAGCCGGATCAGTGAGCACAGGGTGAGTTACGCAGGCGTAAATCTCTTTAGCACCAAACTTCTTCAAAGCCTTGGCACCTTCAGTTAGAGAACCTGCTGTATCAACAATATCATCAACCATGATGGCAATCTTGCCATCTACGCTGCCGATTAAGTTCATAACTTCAGCGACGCCTGGTTCAGGACGACGTTTATCAATAATGGCAATACTGCATTCCAAGCGAGTAGCAATAGCTCTTGCTCTGGAAACACCACCTAGGTCAGGAGATACAACCACCATATCTTCAGGCGCAAAGCCTTTTTCTTTCACATAATCTGCCAAAAGTGGTCCGCCGGGCATATGATCAACGGGGATGTTGAAGAAGCCTTGAATCTGAGCTGCATGAAGGTCAATGGTAACCAGTCTGGTAATACCGGCCGTGGTCATCAAATCTGCCATCAGCTTAGCGGTAATAGGTTCACGACCGCGGGCTTTTCTATCCTGACGAGCATAACCATAGAAAGGTACAACTGCCGTAATATGTTTAGCACTGGCCCGTTTAAAAGCATCAGCCATAATCAAGAGTTCCATGATGTTATCATTAACTATAGGACCGCAAGTAGGTTGGATAATAAAAATATCCTTACCACGTACACTTTCATTAATCATTACTTGTACTTCGCCATTGTTAAAGCGATTAATTACTGCATCGCCAACCTTGGTACCTAAATAAGCTGCAATTTCTCTCGCTAAATCAGGATTTGCGTTTCCGGAAAAAATCTTCATACCTTTACCAGCTTGTTCGTCCAACATCATTATCCCCCTGCCTTATCGCCTAATAAATCTTCTACATTAAAAGTATACAACTACTCACAATTTGTTACAACTGCATTTTCTTATTTTTTTCTATATTTCTCTGCCCAGCCTTCAATGTTAACCTGACGACCACGGCCTACGCCCAAAGCATCAGCAGGTACGTCCTTGGTAATGGTGGAACCGGCTGCTATATAAGAACCCTTGCCCACCTTCACAGGTGCAACCAGGTTGCTATTGCAGCCTACGAAAGCATCATCTTCAATAGTGGTACGGTGTTTCTTCTTGCCATCATAGTTAACCGTAATGCAACCGCAGCCCATATTGATGCCACTGCCCAAATCAGAATCGCCAATATAGCTTAAGTGGGGCAGCTTGGTACCCTCACCTATCACAGAATTCTTTACTTCTACGAAGTTACCAATCTTAACCTTGTCATGTAGCACAGTATCCGGTCTTAAATGAACATAGGGTCCCATGGTAACATTATTTTCTACCTTGCACTCATGACCATAGGTGAATTGCATGGTTACGTTATTGCCTACCTTCACATTGGTAAGACGTGTGCTAGGCCCAATCTTGCAATCTTCCCCAATCTTAGTCTCGCCTTCCAGCCAGGTATAGGGATAAATAATAGTATCTGCACCAATTTGCACCGTCTTTTCAATAAAAGTGCTAGCCGGATCCATAATGGTGACACCGGAATCCATTAGCTTATCCAAAACTCTTTGGCGCATGATGCCTTCTGCCACAGACATTTGTTTTCTGGAATTAATACCCATAACCATGTCAAAGTCTTGTGTCTTAATACCACAAATCAATTTGTTTTGCTCTTTACCCTTGGTCAGAATATCTGTTAAATAATATTCTCCCTGGGCATTGTTATTAGACAAGGTAGCTAAAAGCTCAAACATTAAGGGCAGTTGAGCACAATAGATACCTGTATTAATCTCGTGAATTTGTTTTTGCTCAGGCGTAGCATCTTTTTCTTCCACAATGCCCGTCACCTGACCATTGGCATCCCGCAAGATGCGGCCATAGCCAAAGGGATTGGCAGTTTCTGCTGTTAAGACGCTGACAGCAGCGCCTGCCTTAACATGGGCTTCGTAAAACTTCTTTAGCTCTCCACCATCTAGAAGCGGTGTATCGCCACACAAAATCAGGGCAGTGCCTTGGGTAGAACCCAACACAGCCTTGGTTTGAAGTACAGCATGGCCGGTACCTAATTGTTCCTTTTGTACAACAATCTTGGCCTTGTCAGCAATGAATTCTTCAACTTTTTCAGCTCCAAAACCAACTACTACAACCTTTTGCTCAGCTCCTGCTTCTTGAGCAGCTGTAAGAACATGAGCTACCATAGGCTGTCCTCCTACTTTATGAAGGACTTTGGGCAACTTGGACTTCATCCTGGTTCCCTTGCCTGCAGCTAGAATAATTGCAACTAATTCTGACATGTACCTTCCCCCTGTTTTATTTCGGACTAATCTCTATTTTCTTAGCATCTTCATCTACGCTTTTTAAAACAAAAAGCGTAGCATAGTCATCAAGCTTTTTCTTAACCGGTTCCTTGGTGGCAATTAACGCAACCACTCCCACAACCTTGGCTCCTACCTCAGAAGCGAGCTCCTTTAAGCCCTGAGCCGTGCCACCGGCTTGCATGAAATCATCTACGATAAGCACCTTAGCTCCTACCGGCATAGCTCTCTTAGGCAGGGACATAGACTGAATCTTTTTGGTAGAACCGCTTAAGTAGCTAATGCTCACTGCCGGTCCTTCCGTAATCCGAGCCTGTTTTCTCGCCATAACCATAGGCACATTAAAAGCTCTGGCCGTGGCAAGTGCCAAAGGAATGCCCTTGCTTTCCACCGTCATGATATATTCCGGCACCAAGGTTTTGGTACGTTGCATGATGATTTCACCGATTCTAGCCAAAAGCTGGGGTGCAAAGAGCAAATCATTCATATAAATCATACCACCCGGCAAAATACGCTCCGGTCTGGCTAATTTCTCTGCCAACTTAGTTAAGAAAGCAGTATCATCTTCTGTAGTATGGTAAGGAATGAAGCGCACACCCCCACCTGCACCTGCTACTGTTTCAATGGTGCCCAGAGAATATGCTTCCAATCCATTCCTAATAGTTTGTACATCTTCACTTAGAGTAGATTTGGCTACGCCAAATTTCTCACAAAAATAGGCTAAAGAAAAAAGAGCTGAAGGCTTATTAGTCAATTCCTTGGTAAAAGCCACAATTCTTTCCATTCTTTTAATTCTTGCCATCATTGCACGTCCTATCTATTTAGCTGCTTTCTTAGTTTCCTTCTTTGTTTCTTTCCTGATTTCTTCCCGATTTTTTTCCGGGTCTTCCTCCATGCTTTTCTCTTCAATTACTTTAAGCAGGGTTCTTTCAGCATTTTCCATATGAGTTTGTACTGCTTTTTCTGCAGCTTCCGGATTACCTTGAGCAATAGCGTCAACAATGGCACGATGTTCTTCCATCATGTCTGTAAGTCTGCCCGGATAAAGCATGGACTTGCTTCTAATACTATTAATCTGTTCCCGTAGATTACTAATGATACTGATTAAGCGTTCATTGCGAGAAGCCTTGTAAATAACATCATGGAAAGCAGAGTCTTCTTCCGCAATCTTGGGAATATCCATAGCATCGATAGCCGGTCTCATGCTAATAAGACGTCTTTCCATTTCTTCCAGCTCTTCTTCCTTAATTCTTTCTGCAGCCAAGCCTGCTGATAAAACATCCAAAGCTGTTCTTATTTCATATACTTCGTTAATATCTTTAATGGAGAAGTTGGCAACATAAGCACCGCGGCGTGGAATCATGACAATTAAGCCTTCCAATTCCAGCTTGCGAATGGCTTCTCTAATGGGCGTACGACTAACACCCAGGTCTGCGGCTAATTGCAATTCCATTAGTCTCATGCCGGGTGGAAAATCACCATTAATGATAGCTTGCCGAATATTGTCCGTTACTAATTCCCTTAACGGCTTAAAAACATCCAGTTGAATTTGTGGTAAACGTTGTGCCATGGTTATCTCCCCTGTACTGTTTCCGCAGTTGCTACAGAAACCTTGTATTCAGACTGTAGAAGCTGGGATATTTTTTTCGCATCTTTCTCTGTGGCTGTTACGCCAAAAATAGTTGGCCCGCTGCCACTCATGAGGACAGCTTGTGCGCTATTGTCCCCTATTGTTTTCTTAATAGAGCTCAAAACAGGATATTGTGGCAGGGTAACAGACTCTAAGTCGTTACCTAAACTAGCCAGGATATTTTCTCTCTTGCCGGTTTTAAGTGCTGTCACCAGATTTTCCATATTTACTTCATTAATACATGTACCTTTTTTAAAATTCTGGTACACCCAGGCTGTAGAAACATCCAGCCCTAAGGGTTTAGCCAGCACCAGGTAGAGCTTAGGTAAATCCGGCAAAGTTTCCAATATTTCTCCTCTGCCGGTAGCGCGCACCGTGCCACCTCTCACACAGAATGGTACATCGCTACCTATTTGTTCTCCCAGCTTTTCCAGTTGCTTTTCAGTTAAACCACTTTGCCAATATTTATTTAATCCTCTTAAGACAGCTGCTGCATCGGTGCTACCACCTGCCAAACCTGCTGCCTTAAAAATTTGTTTATTGATACTGATTTTCACATTTAAAGGATTCCCTGTAGCTTCACTAATAATAGTAGCTGCTTTATAGGCCAAATTTCTTTGGTCGCAAGGCAAATCAGGATCATCCATAGTTAAAACAAATTTTGGGGCAGGAGCAAAATCTACATAATCTGCAAACGAAATAGTCTGCATGACCATATCCACAGCATGATAGCCATCTGCTCTTTTTCCTAGAACCTTAAGTCCTAAATTAATCTTTGCATAGCCAATTTCTCTCACAAAGACATACCTCCCAAAACTGTGTTTTTTGTATACCTAGATATATTTTAACTTTTCTTGCCATATGTGGCAAGGGAAAAATACGAACTTTTTTGTATTTTAAGCAATATTGTTCGAAAATTTACCACCGGGGAGGTCAAAAAGTGGTAAATAATAAAGCACCCTTGTGGGGGTGCTTTATTTCTTTATAAACATCTTTTCATATACATTCGACAAAGTAGCATATTCTTGGATAGTTAGAGTCTCGCCTCTACGTTTACCATCTATGCCTGCTTCCTCCAACCACGCTTGAACTTGCTCACCATTTAAGCCAATATTGCGTAGTGCATTGCTAAGCATCTTTCTGCGCACGGAAAAGGCCGCCTTCACTACCGGGAAGAATACCTCTTCCTTGACCTTAACCAAAGCTTTCGGTCTGGGGGTACAAACTACTACGGCAGAATCCACTTTGGGAGCTGGAATAAAGGAAGAAGCCGGCACCTGGATAGCTATCTTAGTATCCATATAATATTGCAAATCAATGGTCAAGGAACCGTAGTCCTTGCTGCCCGGTTCTGCTACCAAACGTTCTGCTACTTCTTTTTGCACCATCATTACCAACTTGGTAAGAGGCAGTTTTTGCTCCAAAAGAGCAAAAATAATAGGCGTGGTTATATAATAAGGCAAATTTGCTACTAAGGCAAAAGGCTTATTACCCACCAAAGCTTTAATATCCGTCTTAAGTATATCAGCATTAACAACATGTATGTTGTCATAGCCTTCCAAGGTCTTGGCCAGTACAGGTATCAGATTTGTATCCAGCTCTACCGCCTTTACGGTAGCACCGGTTTCTGCCAGGGCCTGAGTTAAGGTGCCAATGCCTGGGCCAATTTCCAGGACAGTATCCTCAGGTTTTAGCTCAGCCTGAGCCGCTATCTTATTAACCAACTCTTCTCCCACCAGAAAATTCTGGCCAAGCTTCTTCTTAGCCCTTAGCCCAAAGGTGGTTAAGATATATCTGGTTACTTCTTTTTTAGCAATAATTGGATGAACCATGCTTTCTCCTTACAAATCTTCTACAGCTTTTTGAAATTCTTCCCTAGTTACTCCGTAATTGTTCAATCTATGCAAAAATTGTTTGGCATTACCATACCCTATGCCTAAAACTGCTCCTAGCGCAGCTCTTCTTGCCGCCGAGTTATCCGAGCCGCTTAAATCATACAAAAATAAGTCCCGGTGGGAAAATTCCGCCCGGGGCTTAAGATCTTGGCAACGTACCTTTGACAGAGCGAGCCGGATAGCCGCAGGGCTAGCCCGTTCAATTCCCACATCATTATGAGCCAGGGCATCCACCTTCGGTACGAAAGCCTGCCCGGCCTGAGGAAATCTCTCCGTCAAAAAGGCTCTTATTCTTTCTCCGGCTCCATCAGGATCCGTAAGAATGATAATGCCACGTTTTTTGTAAGCAACTTCGATAGCTGCAAGAGTATAGGGAGCTAAAGTAAAACCACCGGTTTCAATAGTATCGGCATCAACTGCCTTCTTTACTGCTACCGTGTCCATCTTACCTTCTACCACTAATACTTCCTTTAGCATACCTTCTCCTTGCTATTCTAGTATGTACATATTTACACTCCGTCGACCCCACTGGATAGCATCGCTATAGCTATCCATGAATAAGTCGATTCTGTTGCCTATGATAGCGCCGCCACAGTCACCAGCCATAGCAAAACCATAACCTGGAATGTAAACTTTGGTACCATAAGGAATTACATCTGGATCAACAGCAATAATACCATGGTAAGGAACAATACCAATGGAGGTCAGCCCGGTACCACTTCCTTCTGCCAAGGTATATGCCGTTGCTTCCATTTGCCTTACTTGTTTGTATCTTACAAATCCTCTAGAGGTTTCCAGCATATTAGCGCCGGTACCTACTTCTACTACTTCTGCTACAGGGTTAGTAATAACCTCTCTGCATACCTCACGGTTAAATTGGTGGTCGCCAATGCTTACTATTCTGGTAGTAACCAAAGCTTCACCGGTCTTGCCGGGAGACAAAACAGTTCTTCTGCCACGAGGCAGATTATCATTGTTTTTCAGCTCTACGCTGTAGGGAATTGCTTCTTTCCTAGTAACAACTTCAGATTCTTTATCCATCAAATTGATGGTCATGCCTGGAGTAACATCACTGGAAAGTGCGGGATAAACCTTGCAATCTTGGTAATTTACATCTAAAGCATTCAAAACTTCTCTTACCGTCTTGCGTCCTATTGAATACTCGGTCGTTCGCCCTGTTTTCCAAACCTTAACGGGCATAGCTCTTATGACTTCAATCTGAGCTCCGTCTTCTAATTTACTCTTATTCACTAGTTCATAGCCATCTGCATCTTGTAAAACTATTCCTGCTTCTTCCAGAACACCCTTCACGGTTAAAGCTCTGGTGGACAGGTTGATAGTGCGGCCATCTGCTACAACAGAAACTTCTTTAGGTGCTACTGCAAATCCTAAAAAGTTAATGCTGGCGAAGACCATAAGTAGAAGAACAACAACCTTATAGGAACGCTTAAAATGATTTCTATTCAACATTTTTTAGCCTCCTTAAAAAGTGTTGTCATTCTACCATGGTATATAGGAGGTGTCAAACCATCATTAGTACCAGCTACTAAAAATGTACAAAAATAGGCTCGAAAGCTTTTTAAGCTTTCGGGCCTTTACACTTCAGCCTATTTTCTTACACAATTGCTTAAGATTACGGGTGGATGCCGCCATCAGTGCGATAGGGTCTACACCGCGTAGCAGTGCGGCATTACGGGCTACCAGCTCTGTATAAGTTGGCTTATTTCTAGTGCCTCGATAAGGCACCGGTGTCATGAAAGGACAGTCAGTTTCAAAGAGAATTCTCTCTTCCGGTACCCATGCCAAAACCTCTCTGGCCTTCTTGGAATTCTTGAAGGTTGTAGAGCCGCCAAAACCAAAATACCAGCCCAGCTTCAGCAAAACCTTAGCCATTTCCAGGCTTCCCGAGTAGCAATGCATCACGCCTGTGACGCCCCGCCCTTCTTTTTGGAGAATTTCCAGAAGATCGCCATGAGCTTCTCTGTCGTGAATTAAGACCGGTAAATTTACTTTTTTGGCTAATTCCAATTGTTGAATAAAATACTTTTTTTGTAAATCATGAGGAGCATTCTCATCATTATAATAGTCTAAGCCTATTTCCCCGATGGCTACAACTTTAGGATCACTGCACCAAGCTTCTACCTCCAGCATATCCTGATCCGTACATCTGGCGATTTCCTCCGGATGCCAGCCTACAGCTGCATACACAAAGGGATAGTGGTGAGCCAAATCCATGGCCTGTAAAGAAGTTTCCTTGTCAACGCCTGGATTAATCAGCCCTGCCAGAGCCTCTCCACAATCCTTAAGGACTGCTTCCCTGTCCTGGTCAAAGTCCGCCACATCCAGATGAGCGTGAGAGTCAAATAACGGTAATTTACTCATTTACTTCACCCTGCTACCACTCTTCATGCCGGGAGCATCTGCCAAGACTAAGTGGCCCTCACCATCGGAGGCTGCTAACAGCATGCCTTTGGATTCAATACCTCTTAATTTAGCAGGCTTTAGGTTGGCAATGACAATAATGTTTCTGCCCACCAATTGCTCCTCAGTATAATATTGAGCAATCCCGGAAACAATAGTTCTTTCTTCTTCGCCTATCTTTATTTGCAGCTTCATTAATTTATCTGTCTTAGGAACTTTTTCCACTGACAAAATAGTAGCTACTCTTAAATCCAGTTTAGCAAAATCATCAATAGTTATCTCCGGTTTTCCTTCTGTCGCTACAGGAGCAGGAGCCGGTGCGGCTTTAGCGGGAGCAACAGGTTTAGCTCCTTGCGTCTTCTTGCTGGCCGCAATAACGGTTTCGCCTTTCTCATTGACTTCGATTCTGGGATACAAGGGCTCGCCTTTGGCTACTTTAGTACCATCCGGGAAGTTGCCCCAAGCCACTTCTTCCAAAGAAAATTGCTCCGGAGTAGTTAAACCTAACTGGGTAAAGATTCTGGGAGAAGTACCTGGCATAAAGGGTGATAGCATAATAGCAATATTTCTCAGGCTGTCTGCTAAATTATACATAACTGCCTGCAAACGCTCTGCTTTAGCCGGATCTTTAGCCAAAACCCAGGGAGCACTTTCATCAATATACTTATTAGCTACGCCAATATAGGACCAAAGCTCTCTAATTGCTTCATTAAGGCTTAGCTTATCCATGGCAGTTCTGTACTTAGTCAAGGTTTCTGCTGCCAAGCCTGCCATTTTAACATCCAGAGGATCGGTAGATTGTACCTTATGAACAATACCGCCATGATATTTCTCAATCATGCTGGTAGTACGATGTAGCAAATTGCCCAAATCGTTAGCTAAGTCAGAATTAATGCGGTTAATCAAGGCATCTCTGGAGAAATTGCCATCACTGCCCAGGTTAATTTCTCTTAATAAGAAGTAACGAATGGCGTCAGCACCAAATTCATTGATAAGAGCAACAGGGTCAACTACGTTGCCCTTAGACTTGCTCATCTTGCCACCATCCACTATCAGCCAGCCATGACCATAAACTTCTTGAGGCAATTCTTCGCCAATGGCCATCAGCATGATAGGCCAGATAATGGTATGGAAACGAACGATTTCCTTACCTACCAGGTGCAGATTACAAGGCCAGAACTTATGGAATTTCTCCATGTCTGTGCCATAACCAATACCGGTAAAATAGTTTAAAAGGGCATCAAACCACACATATACTACATGCTTGGGGTCAAAGGGAACCTTAATGCCCCAATCGAAAGTACTTCTGGTAATGCACAAATCCTCCAGGCCTTGTTTAATGAAGTTAATCATTTCATTACGACGGGAAACCGGTTGAATAAAGTCAGGATGAGACTCAATATAGGCCAAAAGTCTGTCTTCGTACTTGGAAAGCTTAAAGAAATAGCTTTCCTCTTTCATGGTTTCTACGGGACGACCACAGTCAGGGCAAACGCCACCGGCTTCTTCCAATTGGTGCTCAGTCCAGAAAGACTCGCATTGCACGCAATATTTTCCTTCATAATTCTTCTTGTAAATATCACCTTGCTCAAAAACTTTTTGAATAACAGCTTGCACTACCTTCTGATGACGCTCCTCAGAAGTACGTACAAAATCATCATTGCTGATTTCCAGCATTTTCCATAGGTTTTTGAAGGTTGCTACGATCTTATCCGTATATTGGATAGGAGTAAGGCCTTCTGCCTCAGCCTTTCTTTGAATCTTTTGACCATGCTCATCACTACCGGTCAAAAACATTACATCAAAGCCATTGGCTCTCTTGTATCTGGCAATGGTATCAGCAATAGTAGTGCAATAAGCATGTCCAATATGCAATTGAGCACTGGGATAATAAATAGGAGTGGTAATGTAAAAAGTTGGTTTTGTCATTTTTCTTTTCCTTCCTCTTCCAAGATTAATCTATTATAAAGCTCCCTTTTCGGGATGCCATATTCCCGACTTACGGCCGCCAGAGCCTCTTTCTTCTGGGCTCCTTGAGCCATGAGCATTCGTACTTTATCTAAGGGGTCACCGCTAGGTGCTACTTTTTCCACTGGAGGCGGAGCCGCAATAACCAGAACAAATTCTCCTCTGGGCTCCTTGCTTTCCAGAAATTCTCTGGCCGTAGCAATGGTTCCCCGGAAAAACTCCTCATGCAGCTTGGTTAACTCCCGAGCCAAAGTAATTTCTCTGTCTCCCCAGGCTTCTTCTATGTCTTTCAGCACTTCTTTTATTCTATGAGGTGCCTCATACAAAACAATGGTACTGGGAAGCTGCTCCCATTCCTTAAGTTTTTCTTTTCTATTCTTCTTGCTCTTGGGCAAAAATCCTCCAAAAAAGAAAGGTGAGCAGGTTTGCCCTGAGGCTACCAAGGCGCAAAGCGCTGCATTAGCACCTGGTACGGGCACTACTTTAATACCTGCTGCTATGGCTTCCTTAGCTAAGGCTTCACCTGGATCAGAAATACCGGGAAATCCGGCATCTGTAACCAGAGCAATGTTCTTGCCGCTTAAAAGCTCCTGGATGAGCACCGGCCCTTGTATTTCCTTATTATGCTCATGATAGCTTACCATTTTCCCTTCAATATTAAAATGTGTAAGCAGAGGACGGGTGTGTCGCGTATCCTCGGCAGCAATGATATCTGCCTCTTGCAGCATCCGTATGGCTCTAGGTGTCATATCTTCCAGATTACCTATGGGCGTAGCACAAAGGTACAAAGTTCCGGGAACTTCATTCATGAGGTGTTTCCTTTCCGGAAGTTAACCCGTAGGCCTTTAAGGTCCCTGCTGTATAACTTCCATCATTATTATACATAATCAAAGGAGGCAGAACTTCTAAGCCCGGTCCGCCACCTTTCACAAATTCTCCTAAAAAAATCCAGGCAGGTTTATCTACGAAAGAGTGAACCCATTGGAGTTTCTTTAATTCCAAATCATATTTATGGCCTAAGGAGACCGCTTCAGTAAAGCGCTCCGGCAGTTGCACCAAAGCAAACCTGCCGCGGTATTTCACCATGTAAGCTGCAACCTGGAAGAAATCCTCCAGTGTTGTATCGGTTTCATGACAAGCAGCAGTGCCAACTATTCTGCGTCTGCCGCCAATTCTATAAGGCGGGTTAGCCACAACTAAGTCAAAGCTTTCTGAGACTTCCTGGCTCTTTAATTCTCTAATATCTATGTGTCTGGCTTCTACTTTAGCAGTTAAGTTATTATCATTAATGCTCTCTGCAAACAGCTCCACCACATGAGCATTGGAGTCAACTCCTAACACATTACCTGCTCCCGCCGCTGCCAGAAGCAGACTAACTGCTCCTGTGCCGCAGCCTAGCTCCAGCACTCTGGCGTTTTTCACCAGATGAGGGAACGCACTTAAGAAAACTGCATCTGTTGTAAAGGAGAACTCCTTGTCGTCTTGCCAAATTTTATAACCGCAACCCGGCAAAGAATCCAGTCTTTTAGTTTCACTCATAGTTACACTTCCACATTACTCTTTTCCACAACCTCATCCCAGTTCAAGGAAATAACATTACCTTGGGAGAGCTCTACAGAAAGAGTTTGCTCTCTTCTATTCACGCCAACTACCTTGCCTTCACCGGTAGGGGTAACTACTATCATGCCTTGCTTAGGTATGAAGATGCTCTCGTGCTCTGCCTTAGCAGCTTTTTTAAGTTTCTTCTTATCTGCTACATACTGATCGTTTTCGTATTTCAAGCAGCACAACAGTCTGCCACAAATACCGGAAATCTTGGTAGGATTCAAGGAAAGGTTCTGATCCTTAGCCATTCTAATGGAAACCGGTTCAAAATCTCCCAGGAAAGAAGAGCAACAGCACAATCTGCCACAGCAACCAATACAATTTAAGAGCTTGGCTTCATCTCTAACACCAATTTGTCTTAATTCAATTCTGGTTCTAAAGATAGCAGCCAGGTCTTTAACTAGTTCTCTAAAATCTATTCTGCCTTCAGCAGTAAAATAAAAAATAATCTTGCCCACATCGAAGGTATATTCTACATCTACCAGATGCATTTCCAGTCCTCTGGCAGCAATTTTTTTCTGGCAAATAAGGAAGGCTTCTTTTTCTCTGGTATGGTTTTCTTCAACCTTCAAGGCATCTTCCTGAGTGCCTTTACGGATAATAGGTTTCAAAGGAGCTACTAAGTCGCTCTCCTCTATTTCTTTTACATCAGTTACAACCTCGCCGTATTCAATACCGCGAGCTGTTTCCACAATAGCGTGGTCATTTTTAACTACTCCCGTTGTACCGGGGGCAAAGTAATATACTTTTCCGGCTTTCTTAAACCGTACTCCAACTACTTGTGTCACGTTATTTCTCCCTTCGTAAAATATTAAGCTTTACCGCGAAGCCTTCTATGACGCCCTTGGCGCCACTGTAGGCGGCAATGCCTCTGGTACTATCGCCTGCCCAAAGCAGGGCTTTCTCCAGATGGACACTGGGCCAAGGGGCAAAGCAAGCTTTTATTTTTAATAAAATGTCTTCATTATAATATGCACAGCGCACAGCATCCTTGCACAAGAGGCCATCTCGCAGCAAGAGAGTTACCATTTCCATAAGGAGCAGGCCTTCTTGCGTAGTTGGCTTCTCCAACCATTCCTGATCGCCTAAGAATTCCATAATGCTATCTGTGCTAATATTCTCCAAAAGAGTAAAGGCTCTTTCGCGCCAGGTCACAGCATCTGCTTGAGCATAGGCCAGAGCTTTACCGGGAGAGCCGTCTGCCAAGGAGGCCACAATTTCAGGGTTTTCTATTTCGTGTGCAGCCAGAATGGTGCTAACTTCCTTAACAGTAAGCCCCTTGAATTGTCTTTGTATGACTCTGGATAATATTGTGGGCAATAGTTTGTTAATATCCGTAGCGATTAAGATAAAAAGCCAATAAGGTGGCGGTTCTTCTAGCAGTTTTAAAAGACTGTTAGCCGCCGGTGCTTTCATATAATCTGCTCCGTCTATGATGCAAACTTTATGAGTAGACATGGTAGGTGCATAAGCTGCTTGTCGTGCCATAGCTTTGATCTGCTCCATCAACAGTTCTTTATCGGGAGCCAGCTGGGCTACTTGAATGAAATCAGGATGGGTTCCTGCGTTCATAGCTTTACAGGAGGTACATTCGTCTGTTGTTAGTGAATCACCTAGGCACAGGAAGCTTTTGGCAAAGGCTCTGGCCAGCATCTTCTTGCCTATGCCGGCGGGGCCGTGGAAGAGTAAGGAGGGCGTAAAGCGTTCTCCTACCAGCAGGCTTTTTAAGAATTCTTTATTCTGTTCATGGCCTACTACTTCATCCCACATGTTAGTTCCCTTCTATTATATATGTTTAGTATGCAATTACTCGCAATTTATTTTTACGGGTGGCTGTCTACTTCATTACACGGCTCACGCATTTTACCTCGCCTATAACACTGTTTCTAACTTAGTGCAAAGTTGTTTGAAGATTGCTTCTTCGGTTTGCAAGCAGTCGATGACAATGATGCGGTGTGGTTCTGCTTTGGCTAGGGTCAGGAAACCGTTACGAACTTTCTCTTGGAAAATAATTCCTTCTAGCTCCAGTCTGTCCTGGGTACCACGTTCCTGACGGCGGGCCAAGAGCTTCTCCGGTTCACCATCTAAGAGAAAGGTAAGGTCAGGTGCCAGGTGCTTAGTGGCAAAATCATTCATGATTTTGACAGTAGCCATATCCATGCCACGGGTCATACCTTGATAAACCAAGGTAGAATCACTAAAGCGGTCACATATAACCACTTTGCCTTGGGCAAGAGCAGGAGCAATGATTTTCTCCACATGGTCTGCTCTGGCAGCCAGATACAAAAGTGTTTCTGCTTCGCCTTGCATGGAGAACTGAGGATTAAGCACGATATAGCGCAAGGCTTCTGCGGTTAAGGTGCCGCCTGGTTCTCTGGTACAAACAACTTCTTTGCCTTTTTCCTTAAGCCAAGCTTCAATTTTTTTAATTTGGGTAGTTTTACCACTACCGTCCGGTCCTTCAAAAGTAATAAATAAACCCTTGGTCATGGTTTAATCACCTGCACTGTTTGCAAGGTACTGTCTTGGGGACCGGTAAGATGCATCCCTAGTTTCAGCATGGCCTTACAATATTCTTGTATAGACTTGGTAATCTTCTCTCCAGGTACCAAAGCCGGTATACCGGGCGGATAAAAGCAGATCTTCTCTGCACAAATCCTACCTTGCGCCGCTGCAAAGGGAACTGTTTCTCTGGGAGCGAAAAAGGCTTCCCTAGGATGGAAGATAACTTGAGGCATTTCCTGAAAAGTAGGAACAGTAAGCTTCTTAGGAACTAGTTTTCTACCTTTATCCAAGGTAGCAGCAATTTTATCTGCTATTTTAGTAAATTCCTCGGTAGCATCTGCATAGGTTACCAAGAATAAAACATTAGTTTCATCAACCAATTCAACGGCAATGCCGGCCTGACGCAACATTTCTCCTGCTTCTATGCCGGTAATGCCTAGATTTTTTACGTTAATGGTTACTTTAGTTTTATCCAGAGCAACCACGCCGCCACTACCTATCATACTGCCGTCCAGAACCATCAGGCCTAGTACGGCACGAAGTTTTTGTCGTAACAAATCTGCAGCTGCAGCAGCTGCTTCTATCATGTTTTGACCTCGAGCTGCTATTTGAGCCCTGGAAGCATCCAAAGAAGCTAAAAGCAAATAATTAGGACTGGTAGTAGTAACCAGGCTCATGGCTGCCGCCATTCTACCGGCCTGCACTCTTTGTCCTTGGATATGCAGCATGGAGCATTGGGTTAAAGCGCCCAGTATTTTATGGGTGCTTTGAGCTACCACATCTGCACCACATTGCAGGGCAGAGGGTGGTAACACCTGAGAAAAACCCAGATGAGGTCCGTGTGCTTCATCTACCAACAGCACAATATTGTGTTTATGAGCAAGCTCTGCAATTTTGACTAAATCAGCTGCCAAGCCAAAATAGTTAGGACTGGTAATAAAAACTGCTTTGATATCAGGATCAGTTTCCAACGCTCCTGCCACTTGCTCAGGAGTAACCTGTAAGCTTAAATTCCAGGCTTCGCTATAGTGAGGCAACAAATAAACCGGTTTTAGTCCTGCCAGAACAAGTCCGCCATACACACTGCTGTGAGCATTACGAGGCAGAAGAATCTTGTCTCCCGGCTGCAAAGCTCCTAAAAGCATGGCATGTAGAGCACAGGTGGTGCCATTCACCGCAAAAAAGCTTTGCTTGGCGCCATATAACTTAGCAGCCAAGTCTTGAGCTTCCTTTAGGCAGGTACTAGGTTCATGAATATCGTCCAGCTCACTCATCAAAGAAACATCGCTGGCTAGAGCCTTTTTGCCCAACAGGGCATGCAAACTAGCGGCTGCCCCCCGTCCTCCCTTATGTCCGGGTGTATGAAGAGGGTAAACCTGTTCTTTTCTATATTTTTCCAAAGCTTCCACTAATGGTTCTTTGCTAGGCACAATATCCTCCAGTTTATTATCATTATATTTTATCACAAGGCTGAACCTGTAACAAGGAGCAATAAAAATATGGCAGGGAGGCTATCCGTCTCACTGCCATATTTTTATTGCTAATTTACCATTGGGGACGGAGAAAAGTGGTAAATCCGCCTGATAAGGCGGGAAAATTTACCACTTTTCTCCGTCCCCGTTGGTAAATTTTTTAGAAAGTAAATCTTAAACCTACATTAAAGTTGAGCTTATTATTAATATCACCGACATACTTGGTACATTCACCATATAGCTTGCTATTCTTGCTCAGCTTATAGTCACCACCTACGGTAAACTCGGCCCAGTTCTTGGCACCGTCCCGTTCATAGTGCTTGCCGGCAAAATCTACGGCACTGCCTGCTCCGGCGAAATCGTGATAAATACTGGTTTTGGCATAAACACCGCCACGCTCGCTACGGATGCCTCCGGCTATGCCTAATCTGGTAATGAAGTGTTTAGTTCCTGCTACATATACCGGCCAGCCATTGCTGGTGGTGTATTGGGCGCTACCCAAACGGCCACAAATTAGTTCTACTTGAGGCTCCATATAGGCACCGTCTCTAAAATATTTGCGATAACCATACTCGCCACTTAAGGTAGTTCCTAAAGCTCCATACCCGGCAGAACTGCGCGTTCCTGACAAATCAGTAAGATTATAATCAGTGTAATAGTGGCCTTGGCGCAGAACAACATCATAATAATGACCATCATCAGCCACATAAGAATGATAAAGTGCACCGCTGATAGAATTACTGGTGCCACTGCCTCTTTCGTAAGATGTAGTGCCTTCTCCATAATCTACGGCAACACCAAAATACATTACACCATCTGCTGTGCCTACTGCCTTGTCATAACCACCTTGGAATAAATTTGCTTGCAGCCTGGCTAAACGAGCTTCGCCTACACCATTGGTACTATGATCGTATCTTGCCCACAGACCATTATCTTCTAATTGTCCCATGTGCAAATCTCCTAAACGTTTTTGCAAACTGTTGGCAGTAGCAAACCAACCTAAATCCAGGGTTGCACCTACATCGGCAGCTGTCATGGTATTCTCAGAAGCTGTTACTTTACCGCCGGAAGCTGGGTTGGTTGGATTAGTGGGATCCGTAGGGTTCGTAGGATTAGTTGGATTAGTAGGGTCTGTAGGGTTCGTGGGATTAGTTGGATTAGTAGGGTCTGTAGGATTAGTGGGATCAGTGGGATCTGTTGGCGTTACGCCATCTCCTTCTACCTGCATACCATTAATGTTCCAAGTCCCATCGCCGTTATTTACCAGCTGCGGAGTAAACCTATACGCACCCCAGTCTGTTTCCTTGGCCTTGAAGGTCATGGACTTAGGCGATTGTTTAACTACTGTATAGGTGCCAGCAATCTGTTTGGCAGTAGTTGCTACTTTGTCATAGGAAGGGTCATAAGCTACCAGGATGTTAGCATCAGTAGCTGTCGAGGCTGAGCCTATGGTAATAGTATCACCGCTATTTTTTGCCAGATTGGTGTTGATTTTGAAAATACCGCCACTGCCGGTTAAATTGGTAACCACAATGTTTCTATAAGCATCGCTGCGTTTTAAATTATCCCAGGTTAAATCTACGATGCCACCCTTATTCAACGTTAAAGTAGCTGCAGTGCGTTCTTTAACCGTATTACCGGCAAGATTGATTATTGTGGAACCCGTAGCAACAGAATCTACGCAATCCGTACCGTAGCGGTTATCGTACACAGGCCGCCAAGTGGCGCCATTGGCAATGGTAATCGCATTGGTGCCTTCGTCTGTAAAAATATTACCTTGTAAATAAGAGTCAACTGTATCCAAGGTCAGCTTGTTCACGCCGCCTTCTTCAGAAAACACATCACCTTCCAATTGCTTAAGAGTGCCTGAAGAAGACAAGTCGTTAATGCTATCACCTTTCTCACTACCATAAGCGTATAAGCTGCAAGCAGTAAACGTATAGCCTACATATTCGGAAGTCTTGGCAGAAGTTTTGATAATAGCATCGCCGGTAATGGTTTGAATACCGTTTTCTGTATAAAGACCATAAGCATTGGCGTCACCATTAATCTTGGGATAAACTGTGCCGCTTTGGGCACTAACGATAATATTAGCATTACCACTAATGGTATTGCTGGCATCAACACCTCTGATACCATAGGCCTGTGCAGAGGAATCTGCTTTCACAGATTCGCTGTAGCATTGATGGCTCACTGCTGAAACATTAATAACAGCATTGCCATCTATGGTGTCTTTACCATTAAGCCCATAAGCGCGTGTTTTAGCACTGGCGCCAGCTGCAAAGCCATTATCTGCATTGCCTGACTCTGCCTTAACTGTTAATTTCAGATTACCTTTAACGCTAGCATAGGTCATACCGGTAGCTGTGGCATCCTCCACAACCTGAAAGACATTAGTAGCTGTACCAAACTTGCCACCTTCACCTGCCACACTAATTTCCAGATTTTGGTTGCTCCCTTTGGCATTCTGAGCGATGACATTAGCACCGGAAACACCGACTACCGTAACTCCTGCCGTGTTTTTTACCCAATCAGGAAAAGCAACATGGACAATCATCTTACCATCTTGAGTCATATACACATTGGTAGCACTGCTTGAAGCATTAATACCATAAGTAGCAGCAGAACCAGAAGCATTTATTGTTATGCTTTTGTAAGGTGAATCTGCTGTATTACTCTCTTTAACTGTATATACCGTGCTCTTTGGCGCTGCATATACCACGCCTGTACTTAATACTGTAGCCAAGACAGCGCAGGCTAAAATCTTCTTCCTTTTTTTCAAGGCATTCACTTCCTTCGCATATTTAGGAACTTGTTTCCTATTTCATGTCATTGTAGTGAATTTGCCTATTAAATACATTGGACTTAAAGACTAAAAAATCTTGTTATCATAAAATCAGATTTACTCCTCCAGACTTATGCTTAGTTCAAAAGGCTTATGGCAATGCCAATTGATAACAAAAAAATCACTCAGGAAAATCCTGAGTGATTTTTCACATTAAGGAAACTGCGTATTCTGCAATAGCTAAGGACGCCGTAAGTCCCGGCGACTCGATACCCACCAAGTCTATTAGGTTAGGCAACCCTCTCTTCGCTTCAGCAGTAATGATGAAGTCAGCCCAAGGTGCACCAGGTGCTTGGTTTTTGGGACGAATACCTGCCATGTCCGCTTCCAGGTCTTCTTTATTAATGAAAGGCAAAAAGCTGTGTCCTGCCTGATAAAATTCTGCCAAATGGTTTTTATCCACATGGTAATCTTCCTTGGAATTCACATAAAAAGCACTGGGTCCCAGCTTGGCCATGCCATCTAGGCCTTTGGTAATGTGAGTACCCAAGCCCTTCAAATCCGCAAGAGGCGGCGGATAAATTAAGTGCGACATCATTTTACTCTTACCGGCAGCCAAGGAAAAATATTCTCCCTTTACCGGATAAATGCGATAACCTTCTTTATCTATATCAATGCCTAGCTGCTGTGGAATCATGTCACTATATAAGCCGGCACAATTAAACAAATATTCGCACTCTAAGGCATCTTCCCCCTCCTGATTAACAAAATGTACAGCATAACCACCCGATGTTTTTTCTACTTGCTTAACCGTATGGGCGTAGGCTAACATGGCGCCTTGTTCTGTAGCTTGCCACTCTAAGGCCTTCATCAGTTCGTGAGAAGATATAATACCGGTATTTTCGGAAAATAAAGCTCCTGTGGCAAAAATATTTGGCTCCATTTCATTCACTTCTGCCTTAGTCAAATACCTAAGACCTGTTACGCCATTTTTTTGCCCTTGCTCATAAATCTCCTGTACCGCTTCTTCTTCCTTGGCGTTGCGGGTAATAATGATTTTGCCGATTCTCTGATGCGCGATTTTATTGGCTGCGCAATAGGCATACAGCAAACTATTGCCATGGACACACAACTTTGCTTTTAAGGAACCGGTGGGATAATACATGCCTGCATGGATTACCTCACTATTGCGTCCTGATGTTTCTTGGCCAAACTTTTCCCATTTTTCCAAAAGGACTACAGCTTTATTCGGATATTGTTTACTCACTTGAGCAGCAATGGCTAAGCCTACTACTCCCGCTCCTACTATTATTATATCTACTTTTTCCATTTTGGACCTCCTTGCCAAGCAATAGCGTATACTTATTATAGCATCTTTAGACACTTTTTGACTTTTTTTGCAAAATTTTGTATTAGAGTTAGCTAAAACTAACATTATCTGTTATAATAGTCTTGTCAAAAGAAAGGAAGGTCATCATGACGCTAGATAATTGGCCCTTAAACAAAGAAGCAACCATCGTAGCGGTTGGTGGCGAAGGTGCACTGCGTTGTCGCCTTTTAGACATGGGAATCATTCCCCAGTCCAAGGTCATCATTCGTAAAGTAGCGCCTATGGGAGATCCCATTGAAATTAGAATACGTGGTTATGAGCTAACCTTGCGTCTGGAAGACGCCAAAAAAATTACTGTTTGTGAAAGTGAGAAAAAGCAATGATTTTTGCTCTTGTGGGAAACCAAAACAGCGGTAAAACAACTTTCTTTAACTGCTTAACAGGCTCCAATCAGCATGTAGGCAATTTTCCCGGTGTTACCGTTGACCAAAAAATAGGCAAAATAAGAAATGTGGACGATGCCTCCGTTGTTGATTTACCAGGCATCTACTCCATCAGGCCTTATACAGAAGAAGAAATCGTAACTCGTGATTTCATTCTTAAGCAAAAACCGGACGGCATCATTAATATTGTAGATGCCACTAATATTGAGCGTAATCTTTATCTTACTCTCCAGCTTTTGGAAATGCATATTCCAATGGTTATCGCCTTGAATATGATGGACGAAGTAAGAAACAACGGTGGTACCATTAACACTACTAAGATGGCTGAGCTCTTAGGTGTGCCAGTTATTCCCATCAGTGCCGTAAAGGATGAAGGCACTCAGGATGTGGTAGAGACGGCCATGCACGTTGCCGAGGATAAGATTTATCCCGAAGTCTACGACTTCTGTCCTAGCGGTCCTGTGCACCGTTGCGTTCACGCTGTAACCCATAATATTGAAGACCATGCGCAACGTATTGGCGTGTTCCCTAGGTTCTGTGCCACCAAGCTTATTGAGGGTGACTCTGCTTTGGCCAAGGTTTTAAAGTTGGACCAAAACGAATTGGAACTGATTGAACATAGTATTGTAGAAATGGAAACAGAACGTGGTCTGGATCGTAATGCTGCCTTAGCAGACATGCGCTATAATTTCATCGACCAAGTCTGTGCTGAAACAGTAGTAAAGTGTCAGGAAAGCAAGGAACATATCCGTAGCACCAAGATAGATAATGTGCTTACCAATAAATATTTAGCACTGCCTTTATTCGTCTTAATCATGTGCACCACTTTCTATTTAACCTTCGGTGTCATCGGCGCAGCCTTAAGTGATGTGTTAGCTGCCGCCATAGAAGACTTAACGCAATTCGTTTCCGTTGGTTTAACCAATTATGGCTTGAATCCTGTTGTCCATAGTCTGATAATTGACGGTGTCTTTGCCGGCGTAGGAAGTATCCTAAGCTTTTTGCCCATTATCGTAGTGCTGTTCTTCTTCCTCTCAGTTTTGGAAGATACAGGCTATATGGCCAGAGTTGCTTTCGTCATGGACAAGCTCTTAAGAAAAATTGGGTTGTCCGGCCGTAGTATTGTACCAATGCTAGTAGGTTTTGGCTGTTCCGTACCGGCGGTCATGGCTTGTCGCACCTTAGCCTCAGAAAGAGATCGCCGCATGACCATCATGCTGGTGCCTTTCATGAGCTGCAGTGCCAAGATTCCTATTTATGCTATTTTCTCCGCAGCCTTCTTCCCCAAATATGCACCCTTGGTCATGACTGCCCTATACTTCACCGGTATTATCGTAGGTATCTTGGTTGCTTTAGTTTTAAAGTCTACTATTTTCAAAGGCAAACCTGTTCCCTTCGTCATGGAATTACCCAATTATCGTATGCCCTCTGTAAAAACAGTAGCCATGCTGATTTGGGAAAAGGCCAGAGACTTTTTGGAAAGAGCCTTCACTGTTATTTTCTTAGCTACCATCATCATTTGGTTCTTGCAAACCTTTGATGTAAGATTAAATGTAGTTACTGATACCAGCAATAGCTTACTGGCTCTGATTGGTAAAGTCATCGTACCGATTTTTGCTCCCTTGGGTTTTGGTTCCTGGCCTATTGCCACTTCCTTAATCGCCGGTTTTACGGCTAAGGAAGCTGTTATCAGCACCTTAGGCGTACTTACCAAAACAGGTACCGGTGAGCTAGCCAACGCTTTAGGCACTATGTTTACTCCTTTAAGTGCGGTAAGCTTTTTGGTTTTCACCTTGCTTTACACCCCTTGTGTAGCAACTATTGCCGTAGTAAAGAAAGAATTGCACTCTAAGCTTAAGGCCTTTAGTGTGGTGTTATTCCAGTGCTTCATTGCTTGGTTATTGTCTTTTGTTGCTTATCAGATTGGTAGTCTGCTTTTCTAGCCAAACAAAAAAAGCTTTCGGAAATATTTTCCGAAAGCTTTTTTTATTTTAGTTGTCCGAAGCGTTCTTGAAATGCTCCTGCCGGCATGTTCGCATAAGTTTGCACATATTGCTTAAACAATTTATTCTCATTTTCACTTAACGCCATCCCCATGTAAACACGGGGAATGGTATAACAGGTATCAAACCCTGCTGTTGGTCCATCGCTAATAGAAAAAGCAACCTCATACCCTGCCGCCCAAGTTTCGGCAATAACCTGCGGATTGGAATGGCCAAAAGGATATGCCAGAGCCAAACAAGGTTTACCGGTAAGCTTTTCTAGATACTTTTTAGAAGCTATAAGCTCTTTTTTCAACTGCCCATTCTTTAACGTAGTTAAATCAGGATGTGAAATGGTATGGGACTCTAGAGAAAAAAGAGGATTTGCCGCCATGGCTTTGACTTCTGTGCTGGTTAGATAGGGATAGCCTTCCAGCTTTGTGTCGATACCATTTTTAAAGATGAAGAAGGTGGCTTTCATATTGTGCTTAATGAGCTCGGGCACAGCTTGGGTATACACTCCTTCGTAACCATCGTCGAAAGTTAGCAATATGGTCTTGGCAGGAAAGGGTTTGCCTTTATCTAAAATATCCAGATACTCATCCATGGACAAAGTTTGGTAATGCTCTGCTTCAAGCCAAGCCAGCTGCTTGGCAAAATCTGCTGTTGTTACATCAAAGCCATTAAGAGGCTTTACTTTTATATCATGATACATCAGCACAGGTGCATAGTACTTACGTGCCCTTGCCGCTGCCTGCCGGTTGGGTAAACAAGCTACTATAGTCAAAAGTAAAAAAATCACCATGACCCAATTATTTTTCTTCAACAACGCTTGCATCTCCTTTTTTGCTGAACCACTGGGGAGTAGAACGTTGTGAAAAAGCCTTACCCATCAGAGAGTACCCCCGTTGTAATTGTCCTATTGTTTTATTATAACATGGGTTGCAAAACTTAAACCAGCAAAACAACTTTCCCCGCTTTAATTTGCCGTGTTAGAAATTCCATCTTAAGCCGGCATTAAAGTCCAGATTATTGGTCACATCTCCTAAATACTTGGTCACTTCACCATAAAGCACCATGTTCTTGGCAACCTTTGTTTCGCCGCCTAGCGTAATTTCGCACCAATCACGTAAAGCTACATCACTATAGGGGTAAACACCATAGGTTAAGCTGCCTGCTCCGCCAAAGTCATGATAGTAACTGGTTTTAGCATAATAGGAACCACTACCATAACTCTTGCCCACAGCAATGCCCAGTCTGGTAACGAAATGGTTCACTCCATCCATATGCACATTCCAATTCTTCCACAAATATTTTGTAGTATAATCCGTAGAATTTAAATGACCATAAATTATTTCTGCTTGTGGTTCTATATACAGATTATTTTTCAAGGTCTTCCGATAACCATACTCACCTGACAAAGTAGTGGCATTTACGCCATACTCGCCTTCGCTCTCCACCTTGGACAAGTCGGTGAGTTTGTAATCGTTGCTAAAATGTCCACGCCTAATGATAAAGTCATAATAATGGCCTTTATCGCCCAGCCAAGTATTATATAAAGCCACAGAAGTACCTTTGGCAGTACCATTGCCATTATCATAGACGCTACCGCCTACCAAATGATCAACAGCAATACCTACATAGCTCTTGCCGTTTTTCACCTTAAAGCTCTTGTCATAGCCTACCTGCATCATATTCGCATTTAGTTCAGAGGTGGAACCGCGTCCCGCCCTGGTAGTCTTACGCTGATAGCGCACCCACACGCCATCGTCGGCATCTGCAGCTCCCAGACGCAAATCTCCTAACCGTTTAGATAAGCTGTTCACAGTATCAAACCATAACTGATCAATAACCCGATGAGTATCACCGGCCGTCATGGTAGTAGTAGAAGGCTTTTCTGTATAACCATTCAAATGCCAGTTGCCGGTTGTATCCTGAGTTAGTTTTGGCGTAATGCTAATGGGTCCGTACTCGGTAGCTTCTGCCTGCAGCTTAACATCCGTAGGCGTTTTGGCAACAATTATATCCTTTTGAGGCTGCTGCACTTTACCGGAGGAATCAAGCACCGTATCATAGTGGACAGCCAGGAAATTAACAGTGCTGCCTTCCTTATTGGTAATATTCACAAAGTCACTCTTACCCAAAGTTGAATCAACATTGATGTAGATAGTGGCATCGCCCTTTAGAGTATCAATATTCAAGGTTTGGCCTATAGCCGTATAACCCTTATCACTAATATTACCTAATTGCATGATGCCCTGATCACTATTCACATTATCCACCGTATAGGTAGCAATAGTCTGTGCTTCAATATCTCCAAAGGCCACATTGCCGTTGGAAGCGATATTTAATACACCGCCCTCCATGGCCACAAGCTGGCTGACAGCACCGGTAGCCACATTCTGTGTACCACCGTTGACAGTACCTAAAAAGCCTGTAGCACCGCTATTTAAATTCTGTACACCGCCACTATTAACTACCGCAGCCATGGCAATACCCGCATTGTTAATATTTTGGGTAGCACCACTATTTACCATGGTAAAAATAGCCAGACTGCCACTATTAACATTCTGTACGCCACCTTCATTAATAGTTGTAGCTGCCGTATCACCACCATCTAAGTTTTGTACGCCACCTTGGTTAATAGTAGTGGCATTAGCTGTACCTTGAACGGTTTGAGTAGCATTGACTAGGCTAAAGCCTGTTGCCTCACCACCGCTTTGAATCAGCTGAGTGGCATTACTAATAACATTTGCCTGCACAGTAAGTTCAGCACCGGCACTGTCTGCAGTCAGGCTAGCTCCGGAAGCAATGATCTGCGTACCATTTAATAGTACGTTTTTAGACAATGTTCCCCCTGCTTCCAGAATCTGGGTACCGCCTAATACCCGTGTAGACACTGCTTTGCCACGCACCTCTTGAATACCATCGTGCTGTACCCCGATTGTTCCGGTACCGCCTGAGGAAATAATTTGTGTGCCACTATCCATTTCCTCTATTAAACCGGAATGGCCAATTATTTCCTGTACGCCGTCCGACATCACAGCAATTGTGCCATAACCATCGCCATGGATGAGTTGAGTACCACCAAGCATAGTGGTAATCTGGCCTGTACCTCCGGTTATGTTTTGCAATCCAGCGCTTAGACGCACAATGGTTCCCTTACCAAAGGCATACACAACCTGAGTACCACCGTTGCCGCTATCTTCTATACCGGTTCCTCCTGCTGAAATGAATTGATAGCCACCATTAAATATGGTTCCACTAGCATATGCCCCCCTGCTAACCCATTGATAGCCACCATTTAAATTAACTATATAGCTTCGTGCACCACTTTCCAGCGTTTGCTGACCGCCATTCATATTGTACAGCTTGGCGGTGGCATTGCTACCTACCCTCTGCTCACCATTATTAAGAGTGACTATTACACCATGACCGCCTTCTTTTATCTGTTGAGTACCACCATTCATCTCTGCTATATCACCATGACCATTACTTTCTATTTGTTGCAAACCAGCCTGCATTACCGCCACCTTGCTATCGCCTGACACCAACTGAGTACCACCATATTGATAATTAACGGTGCCGTAACCACCCACAGCAATATTTTGCACACCACCGCTAAGGTTTTCTACAGATCCGCTGCCGCCGCTTTCTATCTGCTGGCTACCACCATTAAGCGTAAGGATAGTGCCCTTACCTTGGCTTTGCAATATTTGAATGCCGCCGGACATATTACTAACTATGCCACTACCGGATTTAACCACTAGCTGAGTACCGCCCAGCATGTTTTCAGCAATAACAGTACCGCCACTACGTAGAAGGTTGTAAAGGAAAAAATCACTGGGAATCTGTGTACCTCCCAGCAGATTGGTTACTATGCCTGTGCCGCCTGTCCCTGCATATTGAATACCACCATTCATGGTAGCAATGCCGGCACGGTCTTTAGAATCGATTATTTGAGTACCGCCATCCATAGTTCCAATAACATTGCTGGTATATACGCCGGAAACATACTGCACACCGCCTATCATATGGCTCACCATAACAACGCCGCCACCAGACAAAAATTGGTCACTGTTCCCCTGCATTGTGTCAATAATACTTGTTCCGCCCGACATTACTGTCTGGCGTCCGCCATCTAACATTTTTATCCAGCCATAGCCACCCGCTTCAATATACTGCTTACCATAAGAATAACCGTTGTTGCTTACCAAATCAATTATCCCTGTTCCACCATTTTTAATATCTTGAAAAGCATTATATAAGGCCGAACCAATAGAACCTGTGGCACCACTGCCAATATCTTGACGCATTTCTGCAGCAACATCTATTGTTCCTACTGCACCTTGCTCAAGGGACATCTGGCCACCGGTCTGCTTGCCAACAGAAACTTTACTGCCTCCAGAAGCACTTATAGTACAATTGGAAACAGTAGCAACGTTAAGAGTACCTTTGTCCGTAACTATCATATTACCCCCGATAGTTTCGGAAGCCTGTACAGAACCGCCGCTATTTAAAATCGTACCTTCACCTTCATGAGTAACTGATGCTGAAGCACCACTATAAACATTAAGAGTACCCCAGTAGCCAATAGCTTCGATTTGAGCAACGCCACCATAAACATTAATCGTGCCAGAGTTATATACCACTGCCTTTAGATCAGTGCCGCCACCATAAACGTTCTGTATGGCTCCGGTTTCATATACACTAACACCAATTGCTGTACCACCACTATTAACATTTTGCGTACCGCTATCGCCTATAAAAACGCTAACAGCTGTACCACCATTGTTAATATCTTGTGTATTGCCACCCCATCCTAAAAAACCCCTGCTAACAGTTTCACCGGAAACATAGTTAGTAGTACCACCGGCGCCAACCACCGAGGTAAAAGCTTCCGCCTTGCCAAACAAGGTATCATCCACTGCACTCATAGCCGCATAGGCCAGGCTTTGCAAGTTAGCACAGGAATATGGCTTGCGGTCTGCATTAGCTGACATACGCATAGCCACAGGCTTACCTTTCAGATCTGTAGCAGGCATTTGTTGCCCCAACAATTGATTAGGTTGCGTATATAACAAGCCTACCGGAGCTATGGTATTGGCACCATTAACCAACGCCATACCAAAAGCCAACCTCTTCTCTAATCTTTCCCGTGCCTTGTTTTTCATGATTTTCTCCCCTAATAATTATTTATTAGAAAAATAATGTAAGCAATTAATATATATTATTAATTATAGCACAAATATAATTAATGCCAAATAAACATATTGGGAGGCGTCTCCATTTTTGCTCACTTAAACTAGATAACAAGTCTTTATCCCCCCAACGAAATATTTAATCGGCTTAAATGAGATAATAAAGATGTTAATTTAACCACAAAAGGGGGATTTTTATAATGAAAAAGACTTTAGTTTTTGCAATGGCAATGGCCTTGGGCGTTTCTGCAACTGCCTTCGCAGCCAATCCATTCTCTGATTTGCCAGCCGGACACTGGGCATATGCTTCCGTAGCAAAACTCGCTGCTGCCGGCATTGTTGATGGTTATCCTGATGGAAGCTTCAAAGGCGACCGTACCATGACTCGTTATGAGATGGCACAAATCGTTGCTAAGGCTTTGGCAAAAGGCGCTATCGGTGCTGATGACAAATTAGTTGGCGAATTCGCTGACGAATTGGACAACCTGGGCGTTCGCGTTGCTAAATTGGAAAAGAAATCTGACAATGTAAAGATTGCCGGCTATGTTCGTGCCAGCTACAACAGCGTTAAACAAGAAGATGTTAAGAGCTCCAGCTCTCAAATTCGTTCTCGTTTGTTCTTAAACGGCGCCATCAACGACAACTGGACCTACACCGGTATGCTACAAAATGATCAGGCTTTAAATGACAACAATGGTAATAGCACCACTCGTTTCCAACGTGCTTTCTTAACCGGTAAGTATGGCAACTTCAAGGCTACTCTTGGTCGTCAACAATCAGACCTGGTAGATGGCAATGTTTATTCCGACCGAGTTGATGCTGCTAAATTGGAATATGGCGATAAGATCAAATTCACAGGTGCTGTAGGCAAGATGGCTAACAGAGACGGTGCTTTTGATTCCCAAGTAAAGACTACTGTTACAGAAGATAATTACGACGGCTATTCCGATGCCGGCAGATATTGGAGGGTTGGCTTGGATGGCAAGCTGGGCAAGAACTTTAACCTGGGCTTTGACTACATCAGAATTAGCGATGCTTGGTGCAAGAGTGCCAGCTATACTCCCGATATGACCTTAAAGGCTTTCAAGGCTATGTACACAGCTGACCAATGGAAGTTGGGTGCTGACTACATTCTTGGTGACGGACATTGTGCTGATCAATTAAGCGGTGGCAAGAATGGTTATGTTATTATGTTAGGTGTTGGCAATGCTAAAGCTAGCAAGGTTGGTTCTGTCGGCTTCTGGGCTAACTACTACAACCAACCTGCTGCATCTTACATCAATAATACCTTTAACGCTAACTACAGCAAAGCTAATGGCTACAAGGGATATGGCGTTGGCGTAGATTACACTGTAGCAAAGAACATGGTTGCCGGTATTCAGTACTTTGATTTGAAGGATAAAAATGATAATAACAAAGACTTCAAGAGAAAAACTCTTTGGTCTCAACTAATCATTACCTTCTAATTTTACAGGCACGGAAAAGGCACTCTCTAAAGAGAGTGCCTTTTTTGCCAAGGAAAACAATCACTATTTACGATAATACTGTCACTAAATACGAAAATTACAATAGATAAAACATGAGATAATATTAGTGAACAAAGCCACACTATTGGGGGATATTTCATGAAAGACAGCAAATTAATTGCAGACCGTTTTAATCGGTTAGGCGCAAAAATTACTTATTATAGGCGCATCCGGCAAATCAGGCAAATTGACCTGGCGTACAATGTAGGAATAAGCGAGCAATATCTTTCCAGAGTAGAACGAGGTCGTCAGCCTACCGGTCTTACCCTGCTAATATTATTCAGACTGTCTGACGAGCTGGGCGTTAGTATAGAAGATTTTTTTAAAGATTAAATGAGACAAAGGGACGCGTCCCTTTGTCTCATTTTTTTATATGTTTATAGGTCAATACGTTTTCCTTGGGCAGCAGACAAATAAGCCGCATAAATTATTTTCGTGCTTTCGTAGCCAATTTCAAAACCGGCCTGAGGTTTGCGCCCTGTCTCTGCACATTCTATAAAGTCCTGCAGCTCACCTACATAACCCCTCATAAAGATTTCTTCCAGAAAAACATCCTGCCAGCCGGCATTAGTTTCTACCTTTTCTGTCAAATACAGGCCTTGGGCAGCCTCTGCCGAGGGATGGTAAACCTTCATAGCATCATTAGGAGAAATATTACACATATGTACACTACTTGGCGTATAGACCTCCACACAGTTCCTGGACCCACCTACAACCATGTCGCAAGCAATAATATTAGCCTTGGTACCATCACCAAAGGTAATTATCACATTGGCACAATCCTCTACATCCTTAGGACGAGCCTCAATATACTTAAGCTCTTCTTCAGGCAGTTGAGCAATGGTATTGCCCATATCACCAATGACAGATGCAACCTTAAACTGCTCTCCCCGCGCCCTATTTTCCACCATTTTTAAATATAGTACTGCTGATAACGGATGACAGCCTTGGCGAATAAGGGCACCACCGCCGGTATATTTCCAATTAGCTGCATGGAAAGCATGAGAACCACTATGAGCTTCCTCTGCTTTAAGCAACAAAATCTTACTCTTGGTTTTCTCCAGCATTTCTTTACTTTTTACTACACTTGGTGCATAAACATAGTTTTCGGCATAGAATAGCTGCTTATCACATTTCTGCAGGAATTCCTTAAAATCATCCATTTGTTGGATTACCTCATCCAACATCTTCTGCCGATCTCCTGTTTTACCTACCTCGACGGCCTTCTCGTCTCCAAAATATCCCGTTAAAGGTTTTTCGAGAATAACATGCTTACCTGCCGACAGAACCTGACGAGCCATGGGTATATGTAAAAACGGCGGTGTGCAAACATCTATGATATCCAAGGTAGGATCAGCCAACATTTCTTCCATAGACTTATATATTTTCTTAAAGCCATATTTGTCTGCAAATTGCTTAGTACCAGCTTCGTGCTTGGAATAAAGTCCGGCTAAAATCACTTCATATCCATATATTTTCTGATAAGCCCTGCAATGCAGATCAGCAATAAACCCCTTCCCTACCATACCAATTCTGATGCTCTTCACTTATACCGCCTCCTTAGCACATTTTGTTATGTCCTAGCAAAGTTTGTTAGTTTATCCTCATCCGTAATACTTCTGATAATACGGCAAGGATTACCTAATGCTACCACATTATCCGGAATATCTTTAACAACAATACTGCCACTGCCAATTACCACATTATTGCCAATGGAAACTCCCGGCATGACATGTACGCCGGCTCCTATCCAGACATTATTGCCTACCTTAATGGGATAAGCATATTCAAGTCCCTTATTACGTCTTTCCACATCTAGCGGATGACCCGCTGTATAAAAACCACAATGTGGCCCTATAAACACATTATCCCCAAACTGAACTTTGGCACAATCAAGAATGACCAAATCATGGTTAGCAAAGAAGTTTGCACCTATTTCTATATTGTAACCATAGTCACACCAAAACGGAGCTAGGATGCAAGGGTTTTCCTTGGTTTGGCCCAACAGCTGCTTCAGCAAAGCTCTTTGTTGTTTAACTTCAGAAGGACGTAGCTGATTAAAGGCATAGCATAAATCCTTGGCCTTCATTCTTTCTGCAACAAGTTCTTTGTCGTTGCCTGCATCATATAGTTTTTGCTTTAGCATCTTTTCTTTCTCGGTCATATCTATCCACCCCATATATTCATATTATATAACATTTTCAGAGTTAATATTATTTAGACTTTCTAAAAAAGCAATTGGGGCCGGTTCCATTTGGGCTCGGAATTCCGAGTCAAAATGGAACCGGCCCCAATTGACATATTTATTCGCTTGGCAGGCAAACTTTTTCTCTACTAATTATTTATAATCAAAATAAGTCAAGTTGCTAATATTAGTTCTATTTGTGATAAAAATAGCATTATTTATGAAAACTCAAGCAAAAATAATATGAGATAATTAATTTATACCAATTAAGGAGTACAAAAATGGAAGAAAGTTTTGAGAAAGACTACAAGCTTATCGGCCTGAACATTTCTTATTACAGACGATTACGCGGCCTGACTCAAACTCAACTGGCAGAAAAGATTCATATAAGTCCCAGTTACTTAAGCAAAATTGAATGTGGCAATTATCACAAAAGTGTATCCTTAACTACCATCATAGCTATAGCCTACGGTCTTGATGTTACAATTGATAAATTATTATCCTCAAAGTAAGAAAATTGCACTTAATAAAATTTGAAAGGTGGTAATAATGTGTTCTGTAAAAAATGTGGTGCCCAAATGGAAGAAAATGCTAAATTCTGTCCCAAGTGTGGAGCTGCTCAAGACACCGTGCAGCAACCAGCAGCCACACCATTAAGTACTGTACAAGCCAGTAAAGAAATTCCACTTCAACAGGATGGTTTTAAAGCAAAATTTTTTAACTTTAACGGACGCTTAAACCGTAAGCCTTTCATAATTAGAAGTCTTATTGTTGGCCTGCCTTTATCTTTTCTTATTGAGTTAGCAGGTGAATTAGCTGATGGATCACTAGTTGTACTTATTATTGTAGCAGCTATCATGTTCATGCTTTTTATAAGCTCTATCAGTATTGGCGCCCGTCGCTGCCATGATTTAAATCACTCTGGCTGGTTCCAAATAATTCCTTTTTATGCCTTTGTCATGCTTTTCTCAAAGGGAACAACCGGTCCTAATAAATACGGTCCCGAACCCTTAGCCTAAAAATTTTTGAACTTTACAGGAGGTGTCACTTTTGGAAGCTCTCTTAGGTATTGGTTACTTTGTTCTCGTCGTAATTTTAACAGTTGTTTTTTTTCGGAGCTGGTACAACTCTCACATAGTGATTAGTAACAGCGTAGATGGAGAATGGCAGTGCTACTTTAGTGCCGCTATTTCCAGCTTTCTTAAGGCTTTTGTACTTACCGCTATCATTATGATGGTATTTACCAGTTTTTGGCCTTATCTTCTAGTAGCAGCTATCATATATGGTATTTATACGGTAGTAAAAAAACATCAGTAATAACAAAACAACCACAATTCATGAATTGTGGTTGTTTTGTTTTATATGCTATAATAAGTTATAGCATTTTCACAGGAGACAACACTATGCCCCCAGCGGAAGAACAGCAGAAGATTGAAAGAGTAATTACCTTTAGAGAAAAATATTTATCCTTCTCCGGTAGGATTGGACGTAAGGCTTACTTCATGCGTTCAATATATTTATTATTACTCGTCTTTGCTTACGCATGGATTCCTATTTTATGTATCAGCCTTTTCGGATCAAACAATTGGGGCCGTACAATTTTAGGTTTTATTTTCTTTGGCATCTTTGCCTTCATTAAAACGATTATTTTTCTTTGCGTAGATTGGCGACGCTTTAAGGATTTGAACCTGCCAGGCGCTTGTGCCATAATCCTTTTACTGATACCCTTTATTGCCGCTCGGTTTAAAACAATAAGTCCGGCTATTGCTACCAGCTTAATAGTAATTCACTTGGTAATTTTTTGCTTTCTTCTATTTAAGAAAGGAACCGTTGGTGACAATAAGTATGGTCCAGATCCTTTGAATGAAAAGCTCATTGACAAAGGTTACATGGAAAAACTAGTATTTTGGCCCTCTTTTTTAATCACCTGTGCTTTTATAGGCTATGTAATAGTAGCAAGGGCTTTTCCTTTTGTGCGTTAATCAGCCTACAAGCTGCCCACCTTCACACAAAAGAACCCTTGGTATGTTACCAAAGGTTCTATAAAACAAGGTATATGGCAAAGCAATCAGAAAAAAAACATCTGGAAAATAATTTCCAGATGTTTTTCTATACTTAAAATAAATCGCTATGTATTCCTGTTCGTACCAATACCAGAATTAGCTTTTCTCTATCAACACAATAAATCAATAACCAATCCGGTTGTATATGACACTCGCGCATTGCCCTGTATTTCCGTGAAGTCGTTAGTTGATGGTCTCTGTATTTAGCCGGCAGTTTTTCTTCATTCGCTAAAAGAACAATTACCGCTCTCAGTAAATTCTCATCTAAGCCTCTGGCAATAGCTCTTTTTAGGTCTTTTTTAAACTGCACATAAAACTCAATCTTCAGCATGCAAATCCTCTATCAATTCATCAACGTTATTGTACGGCCCATGCATATGCCTATGATTTATAACATCATCCATAGCCTGTAGCGTTAATTTGTTGGGAGTATTATTTAAATCCAAAGCAAAAGGTATTCTGCGTTCACGAACAACAGCTTTGGCAAAAATATTAAAAGCTGCCGTAGTTGTTAAACCAAGATCCGCAAAAATACTTTCCATAGCCTTTTTTAAATCGCTATCTATTCTTATATTAAGATTTGTACTTTGACTCATGATAATCACCCCTATTGACATTATATCGCAATTCTATACAGCGTCAATAAATCTTAAGTAATTATCATTACATTGTCTTGCTTTTATATTTATAGCAAAGAAAATTTCACGCCTTCTATTTGCAAAAGCGCTTTCTTTTTATCAATTCCAGCGGCATAACCGGTCAAGTCACCATTACTTCCAAGTACCCGGTGGCAAGGAATCAAAATTGATATTTTATTATGACCTACAGCCCCGCCCACTGCCTGAGCTGACATTTGTTTAGTGCCTCGCTTGGCAGCAATTTTCTTCGCGATTGCTCCATAGGTCGTAGTTTTCCCATAAGGTATAGTTTGCAATATGTTCCACACAGACATTTGGAAAACCGTTCCCATCATATGAATCGGCGGCATAAACTGTGGTTTTTTCCCTTCAAAATAAAGCTTCAGCCATTGTAAAGCCTTCTTAAGTGCAGGGGTAATTTCTTCTTTATGTTCCTTGGCAAGACCATCAGCAAAATATTTTTCTCCATAAAACCAGAGCCCTGTTATTCCCTTCTCATCAGCAGCAAGCAGCATCTTGCCTAACGGAGAATCAAATTGTGTAGTATATTGCATAATTTATCACTTCTTTCTAATTAATAAACTAACATAATCATTTGAAGATTAGCAATTGCCTTACTCATGTTGCTTATTAGAATTATAACACGCAAAGCACATACAAATCAGCAGATACTGCTATCTGCAACGAAAAAGCCTCCGGTATCGTACCGGAGGCTTTCGATATTTATAGATATATTTTATTTTGCTAATTTTAAAACTTCTGCTAAATTCAAGGTTATACAGCCATCCTCTAAAATAAAGCAAGGTATGCCCAGCATATCAGTACCACGAATATCCGCATAGGCCTTATTTGTATCACGTAATTTTAAATATGCTTTTAAATCAGCATGGCAGGACAAGATGTCTTTATAACTTACTTCTGCACCAGCTGCCAAAAGTGCACTCATAGCAGCAAAAGTGTCTGGGCAGAGATGGCTACCAATCATTGTAACTTTCATACATTTTCCCCTCCCTATAAAAATGCTATTTTATAACAGCAATAGCTTCTATTTCACAAAGTACGCTTTTAGGAAGGGCTTTAACAGCAACACAGCTCCTGGCAGGTTTAGATGTGAAATATTTAGCATAAACTTTATTGAAGGCTGCAAAGTCTCCCATGTCTGCCAAAAAACATGTTGTTTTAAACACCTTTGCGAAGCTACTGCCGGCTGCCTTTAAGGTAGCTCCTACATTTTTGCAGCTTTGTTCTGCCTGAGCTTCGATTCCTGCCGGTACATTTCCGGTAGCAGGATCAACGGGAATTTGCCCTGAAGTGTAGGCAAATCCATTAACAATATAGCCTTGAGAATATGGTCCAATAGCACTTGGTGCTTCTTTTGTTTCAATAATATTCATTTAAAACTCCTCTTTTCATCTGATTAATATCTTTTTACATAGAAACTTGAGCTTTCTTTTCCTGTGCTTTTTTCAGCCAGTCTTTACCCTCTACAAACCTTGCTATAATCATAGCCAAGCCTGTATCACCGGTAACGTTTACAGCTGTAGCAGGTGCATCTGTAATTGTTCCAATAAGAACCATGATGGGTATAGCAACAGTTGGGAATCCAAAAGCAGAAAGAATGAATATTTCAGCTACATAACCACCGGCCGGAATACCGCCCATAACTATAGACGCTATAACAGCAACCACAATGGATAAGAAAATATTCTTGGGCGTAGCGAAATTCATGCCAAAAACGGAGCAAAGAAAAGCAATCTTAATAATTTGAATAACGCAAGCGCCATCTTTGTGAAGATTGGCCCCCAGGGGAATAACCAAATCAGCTATTTCATCAGGTATACCAATTTCTTTGGCTTGTTGGATGTTAATCGGCAATGTCGCAGCTGAAGAACAGGTTCCAAGGGCAGTCAAAGTTGGAGGTACTGCAGTAGCCCACCAAGTCCTTACTCCCTCTGTGCCAGCACCAATATAGGCTTCCGCTGTTTGGGAAACGACATAGTAAACAACAATTACTACCATATACATGCCAATAGCCTTAGACAACGGTCCAATAACCTCGCTACCATTAGTACCAATTAGGATAGCAAAATAACAGCCTAATCCTAGTGGAGCCAATTTCATGACAATACCTATGATCTTTACTACAACAGCAGTCAGCGCTTCCATGGCATCAACAATTTTCTCGCCTTTTTCGCCTGCCTGAATAACAGCAATGGCAAAAATAACCGTAAAAACAATCAACGCCATAAGATGGGCCTTAGAAAATAAGAGAGGAAAATCTCCAACTGTAAACATGCCCAGTACGTTCATGCTGCCGGAAGCATCCTTAACAGTTTCTGCCAGTTTTATGGTAGATCCTTTAGCCGGATCAATAAACAAGCAAGGAACTATCATGAATATGCAAGAAATAATACCGGTGATAAACGTACCTGCTAAAAATATACTCATTATTTTTTTTAACTTGGAAAGATCCTTCATCTTAGCAATAGCTGCTGTTAAAGAACAGAAAATCAAGGGAACTACACAGCAGTACAAAAGATTTAAAAACGTATCAGCAACAGGTTGCAAAATTGCTGCACCGGGTCCCCAAAAATAACCAATTACCCCACCAACAATCATCGAAGCCAAAAGCAAAACGGATGATTTATAGGTCGTCCACAATGTTTTCATGGTTTTCTCCTTTGTTATTTATGCATATCTAACGCTGCTTTTAACTGCTTCATCGCTTGTTCTACTGTACTGCGAGGACAAGCCAGGTTGAAACGCTCAAATTGTTCTGTAGCAGGGCCAAACACCTTGCCAGAATCCAGCCACAGCTTAGCTTCATCAACCATAACATGTTCTAGTTCAGCACTGGTAAAACCATAACCGGAAAAATCTATCCAGATTAAATATGTTCCTTCTGGTTCAACAAAATAAGCTTTAGGCAAATTCTTTTTTACAAAATCTCTTACATATTCCATATTGCCGGTAATGTATTGCACTAATTCATCAACCCAGGCATCGCCTTTGGTATAAACTGATTTAACAGCTACCATCCCCATGATATTGCCCTGGCTATAACCAGAAGCAGCATTGGCTTTGCGATACATGGTGCGAAGCTTATCGTTTTTAATAATGATATTGGCAGGTTGTAAACCGGCTACATTAAATGTTTTGCTGGGAGAATTATAAAGAACTAGATTATCTTGATACTTGGCATCCAAGGTCATAAAGCTGGTAAATTTATGGCCTGGAAACACGAAGTCACAGTGAATTTCGTCATCCATGATAACAACATTGTGTTTCAAACAAATATCACCCATTTTTTCCAATTCTGCTTTGGACCATACTCTGCCTACAGGGTTATGAGGATTGCACAAAATAAATACTTTAACCTTATTAGCAACAATCTTTGCTTCAAAATCAGCAAAATCTATGCTATATTTTCCGTCTTTATAAACCAGTTGATTATTAATAAACTTTCTGCCATTATCTTCAATAACTTCCCTAAAGGGATAATATACAGGTTGTTGAATCAAAATAGCATCGCCTAATTGGGTAAAGGCTTTTACGCCTGTTGCCAGGCCATATACAACACCGCAGCCAACAGTCACTGTCTTGGGATCAATATGATACCCATGACGACGAGAGAACCAACCATCCAAAGCTGCGTAATATTCTTGATCTGGATCAGTATAACCAAAAATGCCATGGTCAATACGTTTGTGAAAATCAGCCAGGATTTCCTCAGGTAGCTTAAAATCCATATCTGCTACCCACAATGGCAACAAATCCGTCCTGCCCTTGCGTTGCATACCAAAATCATACTTCAAGCAACTTGTTCCATGACGATTCACAACTGCATTAAAATCATATTTTCCCACGATAATGCCTCCCCTTATTATTAAAGCTTGTTTTTATTGTTTAGCGCTTAAACAATTTTCATTGTCATAATACCCCTGTTTATCGTTCTTTGTCAATATTTTTTTGTTTAACGATTAAACTTTCTTGTTTTTGACTACAATTTTTCGACTAATGCAAAAAGCCATATTATATTTGAAAGATTTCTAAAAGTATGTTATTCTTTGAGTTCAGAAGACCTCGAAAGTAAAGGAGATTTTAAGCCGTGCCTAAGGAAAAAGCAGTCAAAAAACAGACCATGGTAGATAAGCTTTATAAAACTTTAAACGATAGATATTACAACATTTATTTCTTCGTAATGCACTATAATGATTACATCTACTCTTCACACGAATATGACAATGTGCATCCCCTCTCTATGTTGGATGTACACACTTTAAGCTATATAGAAGATAATCCCGGCACTACCCCTCAAGAGCTTATTGTTTATTGGGATAAGACTAAAGGATCTATTTCTCAAATTTTGACTCGCCTTACTGATATGGGATTAATTGAAAAGAGAAAAGAAGCCGGCAATGCCAAGAACCTCCATCTCTATGTGACAGCGGAGGGAGCTAAAACAAGTAAAGCTCACAAGATGTATGATATTAATGATATTGCCAAGACCATGTCAGAGTTGCAAGAGAAATGTTCCCCAGAAGAAATCGATACTTTCTATAAGGTTATAGGCGTTTATAATGAAGTAATCAAAAAGGATTTCGAAATCAATAAAACTAAAACAAGCAGAAAAAAAACCTCTGGAAAATAATTTCCGAGGTTTTTCTATACTTAAAATAAATCGCTATATAATAATTCTATGCAGCGTCAATAAATCTTAAATAATTATCATTACATTGTCTTGTTTTTATATTTATAGCAAAGAAAATTTCACGCCTTCTATTTGCAAAAGTGCTTTCCTTTCCAGCGGCATAAAACGTGTCCTTTCTTTCTAAACAATAAAACGGATAATGGCCAGCTTGTGTGACTTTAGATCTACAGATTATTCATATCATCTAACAAATTAACCTTCCGTGCTGGGGCCACGCTGCCAAATAATCCGGCTGGGAAGCTGTGCCGTAAAGATACCGCAGGCCATGATGACACAGCCCAGTAACTCACGCGTCGTCATAAGCTCATCTAATAATATGTACCCAGACAACGCCCCAAAAACCATCTCCATACTCAACAATAGCGAAGCTTCCGTAGGTGGCACATGCTCCTGACCTAAAATCTGCAACGTGTAGGCCACGCCACTGCTCATAATGCCACTATATAAAATTGGCACCGCCGTCTGCTGAAGCATAGACCAGCTCAAGGTTTCACCCACAAAGAATACACATATAAAATTACACAAGGCACAAATTAGCAATTGGCAAAACGAGAGTACCAAACCAGGATAATATTTAACGAACATACCTACACCCTGGATAGACAGGCACCAGAAGAATACGCCGCACAATTCTAAAAAGTCTCCAAAGTTCAAACCACCCTCCGGCTTAAAAGCTAGAAGGTATAAGCCCAACATTGCTATGCCTAAACCAAACACATGCAACAGCCTAAGAGGTTGCCTTATTAGCAAGCCTGCTATTGGCACTGCCACGATATAAAGTGATGTGATGCAACTTGCCTTGCCAGCCGTAGTGTAAATCATCCCTATCTGCTGACAAGATGTTCCGCCAAAAAGCATAAGTCCCAAAAAGATACAAGCTCTAGGCAAAGTCAGCCAAGCAGGTGGCTTGGGGCGCAGGGCATTTTCACGTCGCCAGAATACTACCGGCAAAATGGACAAAGCTCCCAAGAGATTACGCACGGCATTAAAAGCAAATGGACCCATAGTGTCATTACTGACACGTTGAGCCACGAATGCTAAACCCCATATTAAAGCTGTCGAAAGAAGGGCCAGGCGATATTTTATATTAATGATGCTGTCCCCCTTTTTGTAAAGATTTTTTAAAGAGCCTTCGGTAGCATTACCGGAGGCTCTTTAACCTTATTGTTTAGCATATTCTTTTTTCCCATACGTGTCAATTTACTTCTATATATAATACTCTTTTATAATTTTCTTTGTACCACTATTTTATGTCATTATTAGCTTTCAGAGTAACCAAGGAAGTGCGCCATTTTAAAACTATGGCGATGGCAAGGCTAAGAACAAAGCATGCCGCAAAGAAATAGAGTGTTGTAGTATAGTTACCGGTAGTCTCTTTAATCCAGGACAAAAGCAGCGGTCCTGCAATACCGGCTAAACCCCACGCTGTTAAAATCTTGCCATGAATAGCGCTTAGTTCCCTGGTGCCAAAAAGATCGCTTAAATAGGCAGGCATGCAAGAGAATCCGCCGCCATAGCAAGAGATGATAACTAATACCAAAGCTTGAAATAAGAAGGCCGTGGTGGTAGTTGCCAAGGTATAAAAAGCTAAAATCTCAATGCTGAAGAAAACAATGTAAACATTGCGCCGGCCAATATAATCAGAAACAGTGGACCAGAAAATACGTCCTGCCCCATTGATAAGACCGATGATGCCAACCATAGAAGCTGCAGCTACAGGACTCATGTGCACAACTTCCTGAGCCATAGGACTTGCCACTGCCAAAAGAGCAATGCCACAAGTAATATTAGTGAAGAATATCCACCACAAGCAACCAAACTGCCAAGTGCGCAAAGCTTCTCTAGCCCTGTATTGACGTACGGGATGCACAGCTAAAGTATCCGCTTTTTGTTGAGCAGCCACCACTTCTTTGGGAGGTGGTGCCAAATATAAGGCAGCGGATGCCATGATGCACATATAGACGCAACCTAAGATGATAAAATTTTGTACCAAACCAAAACGTGCTACTAATTGCTGCATAACAGGACCGGCAATAAGGCTGGCAAAACCAAAGCCCATAATGGCAAGTCCCGTAGCAAAGCCACGATTTTTAGGAAAATATTTAACCAGTGTGGAAACAGGAGTGATGTAACCTGTGCCTAAACCAATACCACCTATGACACCGTAGAAAATATAGAGTAAGGTAAGGCTGTGCAAATGCAGAGCCAAAGCTGTTCCCAGCATGCCTAAGCCGAAGAAACAGGTAGAAGTTAAGCCGCTTTTACGAGGACCATATTTCTCAACATAGTCTCCTAAAAATCCGGCGCTTAGTCCTAAAAATAAAATAGCCAGTGAAAAGGTCCAAGTAGTTTGCTTCAGGGTAAAGCCCATTTGCGCCATAATTGGTTTCACTAGCACGCTCCACGCGTACACACTGCCGATGCAGATATGGATTCCTACGGCAGCTAAGGCAATAAGCCATTTGTTTTTCATAGTCAGATCTCCTTTTTATGCTTAAAGCATAATATACTGATGAGAGATTTTACCGGGAAATAAAAAAGCCCTCTGGGTACAATCTCTCTGCCCAGACGGTCGACTTGAAAAACTAGCGCCGCGGTCCATGTGGTTTTTCCACTTATCCGTCAGTTCCGCGTGGCCTATGAAGTTTTGTAAATTAATTATAACAAATACCATATTCTTGTCAAGAAGGATTTAAGTTGACTGACAATTTTTTACAAAGAAGGGGACTTCGGTAAAATTACCGAAGTCCCTTTCTGCTTGCTAACCAGCATTACTGCAAAGCTCTCCTGTATTCCGTAGGATAATAATAATTAAAATATGCTTTCATGTAAATCTCCAGAGCCTTAATTGCTGCCTGTATTTTACTAATAACATTGGGACTAGCTTTGAACATTTCAAAAAAGTCTTGTTCCGCTTCAATACTTTCTTTCTCTCGCATTCGTAGATAAGTTGAAGGGATTCCTGAGCGCAATATTTCAGCAGATACTGTCATAGCTGCATAAGCCATTAGTTCATTCAAATCACGTGGCTTTAAATCCATTAATAAGCGCTTCTTTATACTGTTTAGCTCGTCCTTTCTATAGGAGCTTTCTATGAAATTGCCACTGCTTAAGAAGTTATACACCTCTTGATCATCCAGTGGAATATTCTCAAAATCTATCTTTTCACCCTCGCGTACAAATATATCTTCCAGCTCGTCCATCAGTCCCAAATAAGGACTATGCAGCCAGTGGTATAAGTTAAAATTCCAAACAATTGCATCCCGCGCGCTATACTGACTGACAATTTTAGGGTACTTTTCATCGAATGTTTCTAAGGATGGCATTGTAGGTAAATATTGTTCTGGGGCTTTTTCTTTGGGCAAAATAATTAGATAGCGATCGAAACCTGCCCTATTCATCCTAGGAAGACCGTCCAGCCGCCAAGCATAACTAAATATTTTCTTAAGGAACTTGTTTGTTCTTAAGAATTCTTTGAGGCCACGAATTTGTTCTATATATGCATCCAACTCTTCATTTGTCCCCAACCGGTTTACCGGGTATTCTTGGCCGCAGAACTTAAGCAGCTCTTCCGAACCTTCAGGCGCAGAGTAGATTTCCATTAACATGCCACATAAGGCAGAACCCATATTCCTGCGAGGAACCACTACGGTGGCAACTACTCTGTCTTTGCCAAATAACATCTCCAGACTGCTTATCATATTTCCTAGGTAATAATTTCCGATAGCACAACCATTTAAGGTTGCAAACAATTCATTTTTCCCTAATTCGTTCAGAAATTCTTTATCCTCCAGGTGCCATTTTACAGGATCTGTAGGCACCAGTCCTAAAAGGTATGCTACCAAGCTCCCATAAACTGCTCCTGGTTTTAGATAAGCCCTCATCCCATGTTGACGGATGCTTTGCAAGCAGTTGCTGGCAAATATGAGCTCTCTGCTGCGTTCAAGCTTAATAATAGTCTTGATTTCAATTGCCAAGCGCAGCTTTATAACCGCATCGGCATGAGGATAATACTTAGCTAGTCTCGTTTCACACATAGCTTTAAGTTGTAAGTCATAGTCTTCATCGTTTTTTCCCCGATTGCAATAAAGTTCTTCCTCGCCCCAATTATTATTATTCATTGGGCCTGCGTAATCATTTAGCCAAAGAGAATCAACAAGAAATTTTGCCAATTTTAATGTATTGTCCACTGCCTCAGGATATTCTTCCGCAAGCTTCTGGAGCTCGCTACCACTGCACAAATGTTTATTGGCCTCTATACTTAAATTTGTTACATAATCTGCACGTCCATACCAATCTGCCCACCGTGGCAATTTTTGAGCTAGGGCCAAAAGCTCTTCATCTTCTTTTTCTACATAGCACACGTCATTGGTAGCCACAAGCTCAACATCATTCTCTTGCCCTAGTTTTTGCAATAACTGGTTCAAAAACTTTTCTTCAGGACGCCCCTGATCCTGTATTTCTAAATAAAAATTTTTGAAATAAACTTTTGCCCATTCTTGCACAAGAGCAGTCGCCTCGGCATAGTCTCCCTCCAGCAAGGCCTTATTAATCTCACTATCTGAGCCGCCACTGAGAAGCACTAGCCCCTCATGATAAGTTTGTAGCTCTTCCCTGGTGACAAAGCCATTATCCTTACGGAAATACGAATCCGGTCCCTTTTCCTGTTTATATCTCATACTTGAAGTTGATACCAATTGCAACAGATTATAGTACCCTTGCTGCTTATAGGCTAATACAACCATGGGACTAGTCTTCTCGTCCTTGTCATCTTTGCATAGTACCTGCAATTCACTACCAATAATAGGCTTGATGCCTTCTTTGGCACAGGCAGCACAAAAAGTTGGTACGCCTTCCATATTCCCTGCATCTGTAATGGCAAGATATTGCATCCCCAGACTTTTGGCTTTACTTACTAACTCTCTAATTTTGGCAATACTTCTGCCAGGACTGTACTCAGTTAACACATGTAGATGCACAAAATCGTCATTATAATCCTTATCCATCATGCTTCCTCCTTAGCAACATTTATCAAGCTTGCATGATCACTTAAATCATAAGCAGTACCGGCCACCGTTTTTAGAATTGGCTGCTTAATTTGCAATCTCTTCCAAGAAGCAAAACTCTCTGTATGCATAGGTATCACTACCGTTTGGGGAGTACTACAAACTTCTACTACTTGTTTTATTACCATGGGATGGCCATGTCCACTGGTATGAAGCTCTACAAACCTATCTCCCCACAACTCCTGCAGATGGCGTAATTTGGCGTTCTTCTCCAGATAGCCATGCCACATGGAATATACCAATACTGTATCTTGTCCATATTTTTTAAAAAACGCCTCTATGAAGCTTTGCTGGCTAGCCCGCACCATTAGTACCATGCCATTGGGACAAAATTCGGTGGTAGGCTCAATATCATATATATCTGAATGTCTGTCAGCCACCAATTCGTTATAAATCTGCTGCTGAAAATCATCTACCTTAAAGGCTTTGCGAGTAGCTCTGGCAGCTCTGTAAAAGCTTACCTGTGTATCAATATTGGTAGAAGAAGCCAAAACCAAAACATACTTATGTTTTTGACAAAGTGTCATAGCCTTAAAGTACAGCGTTGGCTCGCTAATGAGAACTTCGCCAGGCCTAGACAGCATGGTCCCTTCGCAAAGAATATAGTCTACCTTCCCTACATATTTTTGGCACATCGGTACCAGCTTGCTACCGGTATAACCATGACCTCGAAAATCTCCGGTAAAGAAAATTTTGATGTTGTCAACCTGAATGACAAAGCCTAGGGCATCGTAGGCAGAATGATCCTGGCGAACAGGCGTAACTATAAAGTTCCCAAGCTGATGAGGTTTACCCCAATCTGCATAGGTAAATAAGTTAGCCTTATTTAGTTGCTCTATCTCCCAATCGGTAACTCCACCTAGATGGTTGCGCAAAAGAACCACCTTCACCACCCTTAAGACGGACCTAGTCGCCCTACTCATATAAATAGGAATATTGGACAGCACATAGTGCAACAGGCCTGCATGGTCTCCATGATAGTGGCTGATGAGGACGCCATCGCAATCAGGTGTACCACTGGTCACACCATTAATATTAGGATTAGCCTCTCTTGTTTCAGAAAAACTACCACTCTTAGGCAAATCTGCTCCCATGTCGATAATCAGACGATGTCCGTTGCTTTGCAATTCAGTAATCCCACCGCCAATGCGTTCTGGATTTTTGTGGAAAATAAGCTTAACCATATGTATCTCTCCTTGTAACTTCAACTACTTTCTGGCTATACCATAGCAAAGCCAATGCACTAATTTTCGTGCATTGGCTTTTGTACAATAGCTTCAGTTAATGAACCTTGAAAACTACATATGATAAAGCGTCAAAAAGACTTGCTATATGTCTATTGGACACGAGGAGTGATATATATGAATAAATTTAAAAGAGCTCGCAAAGACCATCTTGGTCCTAAACCAATTTCACGGGAAGAACAACTAATAAGACTAATTTTTGAAGGAGATTATAAACCAGAACGTCCTATTCCCAACCGCAGAGAAAGAATTAAATGGAAGACAGAACGTATTCTCCGTATCAGGCGGGATGATTTTCACCATTTTAAGATTATGATACCAGCCGGTCATTTAAGCACAGCTAATTTATTAAAAGCAGATAAAGCCGGCTGCATCATGTGCGGGTATATTTTCCAACCACAAAAGATAAAAGAGGAAATATCTAAGGCCAACGCCGACCAATGCGAATTATCTAAAGGTGGATTAATATGTTGCCCTAACTGTGGTACCCTCAACTGGATCATCACCGACAAGATGGGATTGCCAGTCACAAAAGAATTCCTAACCGATGCTCATGATTACGAATTTAAACTAGGTAAGTATTCTACTACCCCCTTTGAAAGTTTTCTTCATAGCCCCTACAGGCTTTAGACGGAGTAAAAATATGAATAATTTAAAAAAGAAATCTACAAGAATAGAAGCTATAGAAGAAAATTTAATTTTAAGAATCTTTTGTTCAGAAGCAAAATGGAAGAAAGAGTTAAAAAAATATTGGGAGGATTGCAAAAAGTATCCTCCCGATTATTATGAACAAGCGGAAATCTCGTATAATCGCTTACCCCCTGCTCATGCCAAGAGCTGGAGTGCTTATTACGAGAAAGTACATCGCAAGACCGGATATGTGAATGTGAACGACCTCATGGCATCTGACAGAGCCGGTTGTTTTTACTGTCTGAGCATCTTCAACCCTCACCATTTGCATAAATGGCTGCATGAAAATATTGATGACCCTGGAATTATCTGCTGTCCTTTCTGCGGCATGGATAGCATTCTTACTTCTAACATGGGTTATCCGGTAACCAAGACCTTTTTAGCTAACTTGCACTGGTGGAGCTTAGGCACCATCAGACCTGACAATCAGTCAGAACGCAAAAGACGATTTGTATATCAAGCCAAAAGATGCCATACAGAGTCAGGAAAAATGCAGAAACAAATGTAGGATAGTCAGAAAGAAGCAGCGAAGGCCAAAAGGCCTTCGCTGCTTTTACTTTAAAATAATCTTATAAAGAAGAAATTATATCCTTCTTTGTCAACGTACCATTTTCCAACTCACTCTTGTCAAAATAAATATAATGTAATTTCAATTTATCGCCACTTGGAAAAACCAATTCAGTATTAGCAAAATCTTTTTCATTATACTTACCTATAGGTGTATTAATAACGGCAAAAAGGGTCTTTTTTCTCTTCATTGTTTTAATATTAAAAATTTTTTGCCAATTCTCAGAAGTAACAACAGCTTTTTCATCATTTTTATCTCTTAAAATATAGTCAATGAAAGTAGCATATGCTATGGCCTGTTTAATAGCGTCTTCAGGTTTTTCTTTAGAATTATCTCCATCATTTTTCAATTCAACAATGCTTAAATACGGAATATTGCCTCTTTTTCGTGTGGCCAAAATGTCAATTCCACCGCCATGTGCCGGTTTTCCATCTTTCTTAATTGATATCTTTATAATGTCATTATGTGCATCTTTTGCTGAAATAAACGATGGAAATTGTATTCTGCACCCTGCATATTTTATAGGTTGAATATTACAAAGTGCCTTCCCTGTTGAACTCTTTTTTTCTAAATTTTTTAACCATTGGCTTTCATAATAATGCTCATTGTTAATGGCTTTCGGCCTATTTTTAAAGTTTTTCCTAAAAGATGTTGCTTCTTTGCTATCCCATTGGACTGTTTTAACCATCTTTTTATTTTTCTCATTTACTGGAAAAACTATTTTTTCTTCTTTTGGGAAAAAGGTATTTGCTGTTGGTTTAATGCTCAGTATTTTCTTCTCACCTTTTACTTTAATTGTAGCTATGCTACGTCCACAATATCGTAAATCTATTCCAACCTGTGTTTTATCAGTTTTAACTTTATCAACGAAATCTACATTAATATATTTATCAACATCAATGGTCCTTATAGATTTAACAGCCTTGCTTATATGTTCCCTGTTCTTAATTAGATTTTGTGCATATTCTGAATAAAGTGGTGCAAAAATCTCTCTTTTTTTCTCAAGCAGACTCCATGTATAGTCAATAATCTCTTGATAACTTTTTGCCATCTTTCATCCCACCCCTTCAATATTTTTTCAATGCTTTTTCCAGCTCTTCCTTAACCATCTTTCGCAAGGCATCCGGTGCAATCACCTCGCAGCCGCTGCCGTATTGTTGGGCAAAGATCCTGGCCCCTTCCAGTGAATCTTTAAAACACACTTCCATGGTATCATCATCCAATTCTTTCATTTGGACCTGACTACCATAATTATCATATATATTACCGGCATGTTTTTTAGGCATCTTGAGGACAATGTCTTCAGGAATGCCGCCAAACATCAAGTTATGCTCCTTGGCATATGTCCCAATATTTCTTCTTACATTGTTTGTATAGCCTTTAATAACGCCCCAGGTTATAGCCTTATTTTTGCGTATTTCCAGCTCAGTAATCTTGTCTATGCGATAATGACGCAATTCATTTAGACTACCAATGCTACAAATCAGATAATATTGCTGATACGCACAAATCATGGCAAAGGGATGCACAATCTGTGAGCGTGTATACTTAGGCTGCAAAGAGCCATCTGTCTGCACTTCATTGTAAGTAAAGCTAATTTGCTGCTGTTTACGAATGGCCTCTTCAATCATTTCCAAGTTCAAGAAAAAGTCCTTGTTACGTTGATGGATCCAATTGGGCAAGGTATAGACATGATTAAGCTTTTTTGCTCTTAGTGTAGGCGTTCCCAAATCAGCTATGCGGTCTATTAGCTTTTGGGCAGTGCTTTCAGGTATATATTTTGAAGACAATACCCCGTCCACCAAAACCCTGAGCTCGCTATCGTCAAAGGAACGTTCACTCAGATACCAGCCTTTTGTATTATTCTCAATGGAATATTCAAATTCATCGCGCAGAAACTTTAAATGTCTGGAAATAGAGTTTCTGTCTAACTTAAGACTGTAGTCTTTCTCCAAGTATTTAGCAATTTCATCCATAATAAGCGGGTGGTTGCTATCTGTGTATTGCTCCAAAATTTGCAATATACACAGAATACCTGCCTTTTTATCGCTGGCATCTAACATAAGCTCACCCTTTCTTAGTTTATTATTAATTATATCATTTGGTATGCTACAAAGATACAGCACTGTAGAGAAGAATAAAATAACCGCTAACAACGCTACCCGCAGGACTCTACTTGCCCCTATTGGATAACGTTGTTAGCGGTTATTTATTGTAATCGACAATATCATTTACCATGCGTAGCACCGAACACTTCTTTCAGGGTGTAAGCTTTCCCTTTTCCATTGGCTGCCTCATCTGCTTCTTCAATAATTTTTTCTACGGCAGGGCGAATCTTCTTCCTACGTACTTTAAACTCTTTCACCAAATCTTCTCCGATATAGCCTTCTTTAACCAAATCTCTAAGAATATATTCATCAAATTCACCAGTTGTTTCATGTTCTACCGGTTTTAAAATTATCTCGTCACCATATAATATGCATTCAACTTCATTACCTATGTGCAATTTATTAAAAAATTTTAAAGGAATTGATATTTGTCTCTTGCCTGTCACTGAAATCGTTTTCATTTCCATAGCTTTTGCAGCATTCATATCAGCACCTCCATTTCCTTGCAATCATTATATCAAGGAAAATAGAAAATATTAATTCTATTGTTTTAAAATAATTTGATTATAGCGTTTTGGTAATATATAATGAAACAAAATAAAAAAGAAGTCTTTTCATGTGAATGTTTACCGCATACAAAAGAGCTTTTGTATGTGGTTTTCTTTTAGGAGGATGATAATATGCTCAATACTTTTTGGCCTATCTTACTTGTAGCTGTAGCTAATACCACCTATAACATCTGTGCTAAGTCTACACCTGCCAGCATTAATCCTTTTGCTACCTTGTGTATTACCTATCTGGTAGCAGCTTGTTCTTGTGTTGGCATGTTCTTTCTAACCTCTCCGGTCAAAAATCTAGTTCAGGAAGTCACTAAAATTAATTGGACCTCCTTTGCCTTTGGCCTGATAGTGGTGGCTTTGGAATTTGGTTATATTAATATCTTCCGGGTTGGCTGGAAAGTAAGTACTGCCTCTCTGGTTACCAACATTATTTTAGCTTGCGCTTTACTGTTGATCGGTTTTTTCGTTTACAAGGAAAGTATTTCTCTTCGGCAAATCATTGGTATGCTAGTATGTCTTTTTGGATTAGTCTTAATCAGCAAATAAAGAACCGCTAACAACGCTATCCGCAGAGTTTACTTGTTCTTATTGGATGACAGTATTAGCTGGGAGATAAAAACAGTACGCTTTGGTAAGTCCAAAATACTATCAAAGAGTGCTTACTTTTTTCAGATATTCGTGCAATATTTCCTTAACCAAACCAAAATTCTGTTTTTTGTCTCCAGTACGCTCGTCCATGTAAATACTTCTATTTACCTCTATCATAATACTCCGCACTGCTTTATCCCTCTGATACTGAGTTAATGGGACAATGGCTCCGGCATAAGGCTTATTAAGCGCTACTTCTAAGCCTCTGCTTTTAAAATATGCGTAGGTAAATTCAGACAATCGCTGAGATGTATGAAAAGAATCTGTGCCTAGACATATTTCCGGCAACTTCTTTATATCTAGAGATTTATAATATAAATTTTTTGTTGGAAAAGAATGACCATCTATAATCAGGCAATCACCATAATTAGATAACTTTTCTTCAACGGTTCGAGTAAACATTGCATGGTAAGCATCATAATAATTTTTAAGTATTTCTCTTTTATGTTTTGCATCTACTCTTTTGAGTTTTTCCTGCGTACTGGTTCTGGTGTAGCATATCCACATTCCAAATTTACTCATTATTTCTTCCTTCTCGTTTCTGAATCGCTCAACATCACAAATAAGTCTCGATACAGGAAAGATTAATGTCCTGGCCACAGATTGAAATAACTCATCAGTGTATAAATCTGTCGTGTTTAGCAGCTCTCGCTTCAGCTTTTCATGGTCTAAGTAAAATAAGGATTGAAATATATCCGGTATAAACCTAGAACTATGAGGAATATTTACAACTAAATTTTGATATGCTTCCATTTTTTTTTACGCTCCCTTGGTTTTTTACCAAAAGAGTGTAAAAGAAAGAGCCCATCGTTATGATGGGCTCTAATGCTAATTCGTCTCATTTCCCATCATCCAAGCTTTAGCACCTTGGCTACTGCCAGGTTGCTGTGCGGTCAACGAGCTTGTCTCTCGCGCACTCTTTATGGTAATTTGATTTTAACACTCCATAAAATTACTTGCAAATTTAAAAGATGAGTTTGTGTACTAATTTTAGGGCACGGCTACAAATAATCATTAACCTACCTTAATCTTATCTAACATAATGTTTAAAATTTCTATATCTGCCGTTTTCATTCCATCCTTAGCCATCTTACCAATGCTAGCAATAGTCTTTTCTATATCATCTTTAACCAATCCCTCGCCAGAATGGAACACATGCTCTTTCATGCTTAAATGCAGAGCCATCATGGCAGTCTCTACTGCTATAGCGATTTTTGCAGCGCAAGATGGCTTGGCCCCATCGCACACCATACCGCCTACAGTAGCAATACAATTAGTAATAACATCACAAATTTTCTCATAACCAAGATTCATCATATATGCAACACCGGCTCCAGAACCGCTAGCAGCACTAGCTGCTCCACAATAAGCCGAGAGACTACCAATGAAACGTTTCTGGTGAATGGCAATAAGATTGCTAACCACCAGTCCGCGATATAGTACCTCATCGCTTACCTTCAAAAATTTAGCATATTCAATAACAGGCAGAGAAGCAGTCATTCCCTGATTGCCACTTCCCGAGTTAATCACTACCGGTAGCGGACAGCCACTCATTCTAGCATCAGAACCTGCAGCTGCTCTTGCCTTAGCTCTCAATTTCACATTAGTACTATCAAACTCTGCCATGAGTGTCCTGCCTACTTCTGCACCATAGTGATTCTTGAGACCTTCATCAGCAATGGCAGAATTATATTTAATTTGTCTATCCAAAATTTCCTTAACATCCTCAATTTTTACATTATCAGCAAACTCCAAAATACTTTTAACATTAAGCAAGGTTTTATCTGGGAACATCTTGCCTTCCTGCTTTTCCTGATTATTCTCTTTGGTCATAAGTGTTTGGCCGTTTTTCATAATTTTGACAATATTAGAATGATAATCCTTAATTATAACTTCGGCACTTTCCTTGCCTGCTGTAGCCCTAATGATAATATAGAGATTAGCCACTCCTTCGATAAGTTCGCACTCACAGAAGCTTTGCTTTATGAGTTCCTGGCACTTAGTAATATCTTCTTCTGTTACGGATTCCAAAACTGCCAGTTTCTTATCAGCAGCTCCGCCTATAACACCCAGAATAGCTGCAGTATCAATGCCCTTATGTCCACCAGAATTAGGTACCGTTACTCCTTTAACATTCTTAACAATGTTACCACTGCAATATACCGTAATATGTTCCGGCATTTGACCCAATACCTCGCGAACCTTGGCACCTGCAAAAGCAATAGCAATTGGTTCTGTACAGCCTAAAGCAATAGTTAGTTCTTCTTTGAGAATTTCTAGGTAATTATCGTATATTTTTTTATCCATTGTTATCTCCTTATTCCATTCAAACTATTTTTTATAACATAAAAACTCTCTACAACAAAATGTCAATACAATAGTCATTTCTGTTTCTTATAAAAGATCTGCTATGTTTAATGTTTCCAAATTAGGTGCGGCTGCCACATAGTTAACCCTCAAAATAGTAGTATAAGTATTAATTAGCATATCTATAGTAGGGGTAGAAACATTATATTTTTGTCCTAATTTTTGAATAGGAACTAAGCCAAAAGGTATGTCTTCTGTAAAATGTCTATGTTCAAAGCTATCCGGTCCTTTAGCAACTTGATAGCTTTTGACTCCTTTAAGCAATTGTAAAAGATTATCAAAATGTTGTCCCCAAGATGTTTCGAGTATTTTTTGAGTACTTTCTCCTTCAATTCCAATTTTTTTTAGTACTTCCAAACGTTCCTGATCAACTTTTTCCACCAATGACACACTGAGCAGTGTTGCTCCATCTTTATAAATTAAAAATTCTTGGTGTTTCTCTATTGCAGATAGATTAAAAAGATTGATAGGTACGTGAATTACCGGATTTGTAGCTGTCAGCGATGTGGTTAACACATTGGGCAGGGCGTTGAATTGAGGAAAAACCTTCTGTAGATCATGACAAATTTTCTTTGCCGCTACTGCAGGAATAGTAGCAAAACCAATATGTTTTTTTTCGGTTTTCAAAAAGCATTGATTGTTTTTTACCCATGGAGACATAAGAAATATCCCGTTTGTTTCACCTATAACTATATTTTTTTCTTTAACTTCACTTTCCAAAACTTGCGAAAACTCCCAAGCTCCCCAATTACAGTTAAGAACAATGATTACCTGCCCTTGCTCCAGCTTGTCTCGCAAAAGCTCGGCAACCGGTTTATGTCCCGTGGCTACAGTATGCACCAAAATATACTTGCTACCTTGTATGGCATCATTTATATTTTCATAGGTTTCTGGGTTAAAATGTCCTTCCAGAACACCTGTTACTTGAATACCATTTTGTTTTATATTATTTAATTTTGCTTTGTTTCTATCCCATACTTTGACTTTCTGCCACTTACTAAGCAAATAACAAGCCATAGTATGTCCTGTACGGCCCATACCTAATATGGTAAATTGCATAAGCACTACTCCTCTAACAAACTGATTTGATTTTTGTTAGGAAAATTATTTCTATGACATCATATTAAAATACACAAAATCAATACGCCTCAGCTATATAAGCTTCTTAGGCAATTGTAAAGAAGCACAATTAAAACCAAGGCGTATTATTATAACTTAAACAAATACTAGATATAGAAAAATATGTCGTTAATATCACACAATTATTTAAAAAACTAAATCGCATTTGTTTGTGCTTTAAGAAAAATAGTTTCGCTGTTGTACTTTTATTGTAATTTATACTACTTGCAATTAATTTATTCCATTTTTTTGAAAGAATTCTTCCAAAAATTTATTAAACTGATTTGGAAATTCCCAAAACATCATATGTTTCCCTAAAACATCAACATCTGTTTTAGCTGCATTAGTTTTAAACCATGTACGTGTAGGTTCTACTCTATCCGCACTCAGAATTAATAGTGATGGTTTCTTTTTAGAAATTTCCTTAACTATTTCTTCACAATTGCCAAACTTTCCACTTACGTATAAATCTCTTGCCGCATCATATGGCATTTGTAAAGATTCTCCTATCAATAAGTTTAATTCTTCAGAAGAAGCTATTTTTCTAGTTAAAAGCTTATTCTCTGCAAAAGCTTTCATAAATTGTCTGTAATGTTCCTGTGAATCAAGATTATTATTTACTTGTTTGTCTAATGAACCTAATTTTCCATCTGTTATAGATCTAGGTTTATTATCAATCATGATTACAGCTTGTATTTTTTTTAATCCATTTTGTTTAACATATTCCCATGTATCAAGATTACCAAATGACCAACCAGCTAAAACTATATTATTTAGCTGTAATTTGTTTATTAGATTTGCCAAATCTCTACCATGTACTGGATAATTATTTCCTTCCGCCGTTTTAGTAGAATATCCTTGACTACGAGGATCGATAGCAATAACTCTATAAGTTTTAGAAAAATGTTCAATTTGATATAAAAAAGAATCTGCTGAGAAACTCCACCCTGGTACAAAAATAATTGGAGTTCCCTCTCCCTTATCTATATAAAACAGCTCAACATTCGGCTCTACTTCTACATAATGTCCATTATGCAGTCGTAATTCTGATATTTGTTGTTGACATGTTGTAACATCTTCAGCAAAAACTGTTTTTGTAAAACCAGAAAAACTTAGAACTATAACTCCAACAAATACTAATCTCACTATAGAGCTAATAATAGAATATTTTCTTTCATTCATACTATTTCCCCCCTAAACAGCTTTTTTTGAACAACGCAAAAGACTTCTTAAACTACATACCTACAACTTACTTAAGCTTTAAACATCTCTCCTCCCTTGTATTAAAAGATCATAATTTTACTTCTATTCCATAGCCAACCACAAAACCCCTTTGTTGTTTTTATAAAATAATTATTATGATAATAGGAGACAAACCAATGTTAGTCTCCTATTGTTTGTGACCTTTATTTAATTATTGTGCTGTTCTAGCGGAGTAAAGCTAAACCAACCAACTAATTTAGCAAAAACTATAATTGCAAAGAATATTGCTGCACTAACAAGTCCTACTGTCATATTGCCATAGGTAGCGATAAACCCAGGCATTAAGCTGGTTAAAATACCACCGGCAATAAATGGTGAGCAGAATGGTCTGCTAGCTGCAAATGCTTCACCAGCCTCAGTCTTTAACTCAGGATCAACCAGTCTGAGTAGTAAGTATCCAGTAGCCACAACACCGCAGGCTGTACCAAACACTATAATAGTATTTTCAAACCAATGAGAAGGAAAAAGTCTTCTGCCGAAGTAAAGCATTAAAGCAGGCATCAAAATCATCATACTACCTTGTTGAATAAGTAAAGGACCTGCGTATTTAACAATAACCGTTAATTTCATGGAAGCAATAGCACCTGCTACCAAGAACTCCAAAGCAAGGCCTTGTATACGAGACATAGTCGGTCTATCAATGCATTTATTCCACTTGGTATGCAAAATTAAGACTTGGACGATTAAGCCACCTAACAAGGAAGCAATAAACCAATAAAGATTGAAATTTAAATATGTTTTAAAAGCTTTCATCAAAAGATAACCAATAGCTACTGCTATACCAACTAAGCTGGCATGAAAGGCTAATATATCAATAACATCTCTGCTGATGGTAACATTACAGCCAGGTGTTTGATGAGCTTTATCCAACAATTCCTCACTATTATCTGCATGTCCAACTGTATCAATATACCCTTTGCGCGCAGCATAGTTAATCAGGATTGTGCCACCAATTACACCGAAAATCAAGCCAACCGTAGCAGAAGTAATGCTTAGGGAAGCACCATCTGCATATTTCAATGAATCAAATACCACCTTCATGCCTCCGGCAGTACCATGTCCGCCGGCCCAGCCTTGCTCTACTACAGAGGCAAATAAGGGACTAACACCAAACATCGGTGTAAAAAGCAAAGCACTCATTAAGCAGGGAATTGCGTATTGCATAGATGTTGCAAGGTATGACCAAACGCTTTGTGCACCGGTAATTCTGCCAAGTTTGCCTAATTGAGGAAGATTACCTGTGATAAGCATGGGTGCCAATACAATGGTAATTAAGCTACCACTAAATGCGCCCCATGAACTAATAATTTCTTTGGGAATAACACCTAAAACTTCCGGTCCTAAAATAAGTCCAATAAACCCAGCAATCAAAGAAGCTGAAATATAATAATGCTTAAACCAACGAAACTTTACTCTGATAACAGTTGCTACAAAAAGCAAAACGCCTAGCAAAGATACTGTCCAAAACAGGGAGTTCATATTACCACCTGTTAAAGGTTGCATTCCAAACATAATTTACCCCTCCTCAATTTCAATTTTTAATTATTACCAAACAAAACTTTCTCTGATTCTTCTTTTACACGTTTAACATAAGATAGCATCTCTTTATCTAACGGATAGCGAATAACGCATCCGGGAGCCAAAATAAGGTGTTTCCCATTATTAGCTTTTAACGTATTATAGATTTCATTACGTAGTTTATTCTTGTGATGTTCAGTAATATCGTATCGTTCAATTCCACACATAATAGTTTTCCCAGAGAACTTTTGTCCTTCTTCTATCGTCGGCAAACTCTGCCAAGCATGCCAGTTAAATATTTGCACAGGATAATCCTTTAGGATATCAAACATAATATCGTCGCCATGAGCATGAAGAATATTGCACCAACCCTTGGATGCGTTTAAAACTTTCTTATCATAAGGTGCACCGTACTCGGCATAAAATTCTTCAGTGCTTACTGCAAAGGAACTCATCTGCGTAGCGAAGAACACACCATCTGCCCCCATAGCAATAACCTTTTCTACCAGTTTAACAGTTGTTGCTGTAATTTTCTCTAAAGTAGCGTGGATATCTTTCCCATACCCTTCTTTGACATATTCGAGTAGTTTATTTCCACACAATTTGTTTGCCGTAGTTACAGGACTAAATATGGTAAAAACAACAGGAACATTCTCATTTCTTAGCTTTTCCAGCAATAATCTCAAATATTCCTGTTCTCTCAGCAAAGCTCCTTCATTAATAGGAATCTCTGTGATTTTTTTCCAATCTTCACCAGAGTGAATAGGGGTAGCAACAATTTTAGCAACACCACCGGTAGGAATTGCAGAATAATCTATTTTACATCCATAATCTTCAATACTATACATACCATTATTCATGGTCTTAACAATATCCACATCATACTCTTTGTAAAAATTATAGGTCGCTTCTGCATTCTTTTTAGGATCTCTGTCAACCGCCGGCATATGGCTCCACATGGCATATGGTACGACCTTGCATTTTTCCCCAGCCAAAGTAGCCTTAATTAATTCTATTTTGTTCATATTTGCCTCTCCCCAAGTTATCTTGTATAAGAAAACTTTAATGACAACCATAGTCCCTTATTATTAATTCATAGCAAGTATAACAGCAGAAGTTACATCCTATCCAACAGTTTTTTCGTTATTATCTACAACATTATTATTGTAGTAAGTGGTATAATATATTTTAAAGAAAGGTGGAATAAAACCTTCATGATTAATTTTCTCAATCTAAAATATTTTGTGTTCCTAGCCCATACCTTAAATTTTTCCCAAGCTGCCAAAAAGCTCTTTATTTCTCAGCAAGCCTTGTCTAATCATATAAGCAGACTAGAATCTTACTACGGCACTATTCTTTTTGATAGAAATCAACCTATGACTCTTACTCCCGCCGGTAAAAGCTTATTAATTTATGCAGAAAAATTACTTAGTCTGGAAAAAGAAACAGAACGCAGTTTACAAGACATCAAAGATTTTCAATCAGGTGAAATCACCATAGGCATGACCAGCGTACGCAGCTCTGTAATGCTTCCCTATTTATTATCAAATTACAGTGCCGTTTTCCCTCAAATCAAAATTCATCTATATCAAGGTTCAACTCCACAATTGGAAAAAGCTTTACTAGATGGCAAAGTAGATCTAACCATAGGATATCTTGTTAAAAATATTCCTAATGTAAAAACAGAACTTTTATTAAATGATCCTTATGTGCTGACTGTACCTAGAAACATCATTGCCACTGTTGGTGATGGCCAAGAAACGGCTTTATTGGATAAGGATGGCGTTATTGATATTCATAAATTGGCTGGAACTCCCTTTATTAAAATTCCTGTCACTACTAAAGCAGGTGCAATTTTTGAAGAATATTGTACCAAAAAAGCCTTCAGTCCCAACATCTACTTGGAAACTGATTATTTATTAACGGCTATCACTCTCTGCCAAACTGGCTTGGGCAGCCTAGTATTGCCTCGCTCTTTCTTCTCTTTACATTACAACAACAGAAACCCCAAAAACTTTTTCGAACCTTCTCCCAAAAATGTAGTAATTTACGATTTGCACTTAAACAGCGATGATTCCAATATCGGAATTAATCGTCTTGTTAATAAATATCAAACTGTTGCTATAAAAGAATTTATTAAGCTTACTAAGGCCCTCTTTAAAAACCAATAAATATTAAAAAAACTCGTTGCTAGTCCTTAAACTAGCAACGAGCTTTTTTATTTTATACTAATTTTTATGCTACCACTATCTACCTTGGTAAGCACTTCATAACCAGTTTCTGTCATCAGCACCGTATCCGAATGTCTTACTCCGCCCCAGGTGCTATCCATAATGCCCGGCTCTACAGTAAAGACCATGCCAGGCTCTAATATCAACTCATTATTCATTGTTAAAGATGGTAAGTCATGAGCTGTACAGCCCACTCCATGCCCAACTCTGCCTGGCAATATTTGACCAAAACCATTTTGTTCATAGACATTAGCTGCTGCTCTATAAACATCCTTAGCAGCAATACCTGGCTTTAAGATTTTAAAAATAGCTTCTCTAGCTTTGAGCATGCTGTCATAAGCATGTTGCTTAAAAGCATCTATATTGCCAACCATGACAGTTCTTTCTGTTTCAGCGTGATACCCATTAACAGTAGCCCAGACCATAGGCAAGGTTAAATCACCATTTTTAGGATAATAATTACGAGGACAATCACAGCCATAGGCAATATGTTCATTGGACAAGCACCACACCTGCAGACTATCCACTTTTCCGCCTCCTGCCGTTCCATAGGCAGCCACCTCTGCATCAGAAAACTTTTCCTGCCATAGCTTACGCATAGCATATTGTCCTTCTGTAGATGCTTCGGCCTCTGAACAGCCTTTGGTTAAAGCTTCCAAGGTTTGCACAAAACCATAATCTGTCAGCTCTGCAGCTTTGCGTATTTGTTGAATTTCCCAAGAATCTTTTTCTATTTTTTGACGACAAACTAAATCAGTAACAGATATTATTTCTCTGGGAGCAATCTTTTTAACAAGCTTTCTATAGGTATCTACTGAAAGATAGTCTAACTCTAACCCCAATCTATTTACTTTTGTTTCACCAAGAATAGCTTTGGCAGCATCAATAATGTCAACAGCCACAGGTTTATTATTTCCCCATTGGCCATACACTTGGATATTATCCAAGGCAGATTCCTCTCTAGCATGAGCTGCCCTCAAAGCATGAACAAGTAGGCAGGGCTCCTTGTCAACATCAAAGATAAAAAGGACGGGCATAGAATAAATAATGGGATTAAAAGAAGAATAGTACATAACATTCTCCGGTTTTTCTATGATAACCGTTTGGATGTTCTCTTTTTTCATATTTCCCCGCAATTTTTCAATTCTCTTAGCAATATATGCCCGCATGATGGTTTACCCTCTTATATATAAAGAGCCCCTTTGCCCTACAAATTTTTTATATTATAACACAAAATATTAGAGCCTACTAAAATATACGGCGATATAACTTGGCATATATTTAAAAATTAGGTTCTATTTGTGCTCTATTAATTGCAAAAATGATGAAAATTCGTGATTTTTTACAAATTCTAAAAACTCAACTGCAATTTTATTCTTTATATTTTCTTTCTTGTAGATAAGATAAGTTTTGCGTTCAATAGGTTTACCATGTTTATCCTTTAAAATAATACTGTGTGCTTTAGGACATTCAGGTAAGAAAACAGAGGGCAAAAGACCAAAACCCAAACCGCTATAAACCATTTCTTTGCACAAATTTAAACTGTTTACCATAACATCAATCTTTGGCTGAGTAGGAAAATTATTATTCCACCATATTTCAAGCATCTTCTGATAATACGTATCTGTTGTATAAGAAATTCGTTTCATCGTTGCTAAGTCGGATATTTTGAAATGTTGCCGTGAAACGGCAGCAATATAATTAGTTCCCAGCAAATATGTTCCTTCATCTTCCCAGCCAAAATCATTGCGCAAGAATCCGAAATGACATTCATTGGCATGCATCATCGTAACTACTTTACTGCTCGGTTCTTGAGATACATAAAATTTAACGTGAGGATGTTTAACCTTAAAAGCTTTTATTAGTCCAGGAAGATAATACTGACAAATAATCATAGGAGCAGTTAACTTCAGCATACCTGCGTTTTCATCATCAATCGCCTGGATTCTCTCTCTGAACTCGGCATTTCTTTTTAAAACATCATCAGCATAAACCGCGGCTTCCATTCCAGTTGCTGTTAAAAAAATTCCCTTATTACTGCTATGTATAAGTGTTGTGTTAAGTTCTTTTTCCAATTGTTTAATTCTGGCAGTCAAAGCGGGTTGAGAAATAAACAAAGCATTAGCAGTTTTGGTAATATTTTTAAACTCGTGTAAGTATTTAAGAATTAGCAAATCACGTTCATTCATAATAAACCACCCATCGCCCTAATAATACGCTTTAATGCATTATACTATAAATTATGTTTATTATAAAATTAATTCAATCTAACATCTTCTTTTTTCAATACGAAGACTAAAGCCTGCCCATACTCTGGACAGGCTTTAATGTTTAATTTTAAATACCTCTAACTATGTCAATAATAGTACCATCTCTATATTCTACCAAGCCACAAATTTTATCGCTCTTTGGCAATGGCGTTCTCTTGCCGGCTAAGGCATCTGCTTTAGCCTTTAATTCTTCTATGGATTTTACTGGCAAAGCTTTCCCTTTTAGGCTCTCTGCTATATCCGGACGACGGGGATTAACGGCAATTCCATATTCTGTTACAAGCACATCTACCGTTTCTCCCGGCGTAACTATAGTAGTAACATTATCAAGCAGCATAGGCAAGCGGCCACGCAACAGTGGCATAGTAATTATAGTCATTTTTGCGCCTGCTGCTGCATCTGGATGTCCACCAGGTGCGCCTAATAATTTGCCATAAGAATCAGTTAATACATTAACATTGAAATTGACATCAATTTCCGTGGCACTTAGAACGGCAAAATCCAGTAAATTTACATAAGGATTAGCATTAAAGGGATTAGCATAAGCAGAAGCTGAAATCTCATGATGTTTTGGATTAGTGCCTAAGGATTTTATAGCTGTTAAGTCAAAATCTTGAGGATCATAGAAAGTTTTTATCAGGCCTTCGTTAAGCATTTGTACATGAAAACCGGATACTCCTCCTACACCGGCAGAAGCCACATATTTTTTAGCCAGCATTTTTTCTCTAATATAGCCGGCAGTAGCAATTGCCATGCCTCCTGTACCAAACTGAAAAATCATCTGGTCATGAAAATATTCGGTAGCTGCAATAACATCAGCAGCGTATTTAGATATAACAAGTTCGGCTGGATTCTTACTTACCCTTATAGATCCTGTAGCAATACCACTGGGATCGCCGATTGAATCTACCTCTGTAATATAATCTACTTGTGTTTGCGGGATACTTACATAATCAAGCGGTAGGTCTGATAAGCTGTCTGTTACTGCTACAACATAATCAGCGTACTCTGCGTCCGGCATAGCATAGCCCAGTGACCCGCAAGCAGATTTGCCCTCTACGCCATTAATATTGCCATACTTATCACATCTTGGTGCAGCAATAAAAGCTACATTGATATGCAACTCACCAGTCTCAATAGCTCTGGCCCTACCTCCATGAGTCCTAAAAATTGCCGGTTTAGCAAGTTTTCCCTCCTGAATAAATCTTCCCAATTCACTGCGGCTACCGCTAGTATCTACTCGTGTAATAACGCCACTTTCAAAATGTGGTAGTAAACAATCCTGCACCTTACTTAAAGAACTTGCAGAAAGCGTCAAATCTTTAATCCCTTTTTTCGCAATCGCATCTACAACATATTTCATTACCGCATCACCGTTGCGCAAACAATGATGAAAAGATATAGTCATTCCGTCCTTTAATCCTACTGCATCTAAAATATCATTCAGACTATAAACTTTCTTCGTTCCTGGTTTTACGCATTTAATAGGTTTCGCTGCCGTATATCCAGTCGGTTTTGTTGCAAAAGCACCTGAAAAAGCCTTTTTATGTTCATATCCTGGTATTTTGTTAATTTCAGCCAGTATTTTTGTGTCAAGCATGCTTATATCTCCTTTCCGGAGGCCTTTGCATATTCCAAAACAGCTTTAGCTCTGGTCACCATTGGCATATCAATCATCTTACCATTTAAAGCAATAACTCCTGAACCCTTCTTCATAGCTTCGTCGTAGACAGCTAAGACTTGTTTAGCATGCTCAACTTCTTTGTCCGTAGGATCATAAACGCTATGTACTAGCGGAACCTGACTTGGATGAATAACGGATTTACAAGTAAATCCAAGCATTTTACCGAATTTGACATCTGCTATGAAGCCTTCCGTATTCTTAAAATTGCTATATACATAGTCTAAGGGCATGACTCCGGCTGCATGGGCTGCTAAAGAAATACGATTACGTGCATATAAAATCTCCTGTCCGTCCTCACTTCTTGTCATGCGCATATCAGTACGAAAATCCTCTGCACCTAGTCCAATACCAATAATACGTTTAGAAGCCGTTGCTACCTCAAAAGCATTCTGCACTCCAAGTGCAGTTTCAATCGTTGCCACAATCTTAACTGTTCCCACCGGAATACCTGCTTTTTCCTCACATTTAGTCATAAAAGTATCTAAATCCCGCATATTTTTGGCTGTTTCAGATTTAGGTAAGCGTAAAAAATCAGGCTTCAAAGGTACCATTGCTTTTACGTCTTCTTCATAATAAGGCGTATCCTGAGCATTAACACGTATTCCAACTCTGCAATCAGGACGATAGGTAGATAGGAAAGTCCGTACCAAATCCCTTGCTGCATCTTTCTCTTTCACAGAAACTGCATCTTCCAAGTCAAAAATAACACAGTCAGCACCATAAATCTCTGCCTTAGTTAATTTGGCAGGTGCATTGCCTGGTACAAACATCATTGTTCTATATAACGAATTCATTGTACCTCCTCCTTTAATGCACGTTTAATTGCTGTTTCTATTCTAGCCCTAATCGTGCAATCCAAGGCACCATGATCAATCAATCTAATAGAAGCACCTGTAATAGACATTTCTTTTGCAACTTTTAAAGCAGTAGCTTTAATTGAGTCACCAAATTGTTGTGCTACATTTGATTCTAAATCTATGGTAAGATCTTCCGCCGGTTCTACGGTTACCATGACATCACTTGATTCTAAGGTTCCTGCCATAGCTGCTTTAATCAACTTCATTGCTTCATCTCTCCTTTTTACATGACAAGAAATTATTCCAATTTTAGATAGCTATCAAAGAATGCTACAAAGACTACCACGCCAGCTGCACCTGTAGCCCAGGGACGCAATAATTTTTGAATATACACACATAAATTGCCATTTCCTGTAAAACAGCTTAACAATTGTACCAAAACCAAAATTGTTCCAAAAATCATAAAAGCAGGCATGCATAAACCAAAGCAAATATGGCAAATTGATTTTAAAGTTTTTTTCATTTTTTTCACCTCACGCCCCAATAATAGGTATAATTCTCATCATGATTAAGATAGCAATAATTACCAATGGGAAAACAAAGAATTTCAAAATTGGTCTAAAAATTGTTGAAGGATCTTTTAAACCGGAAATACCGGAAGCAATGTAAATAGGTGCTGCATTAGGAGGAATTGCTCCTTCGTTAGAAATTAAGTTTAAAAAAGCTACACAACAAACTACAGGAGGCAAATCAATGGAACGTAGAGCTGCATAAACAGCTGCTCCTAAAGCACTGGTAGTAGCAGTACCAGAGAATGGTCCATCCATCATAGTGATCAGTACTGCTATAACAATGATAACCAACATAGGTGAATATGCACCTAAATGAGCAAAAATTGCTTTTACTTCCTGTGTCATGCCAAGCATATTAAGCACTCCAGAAGCTGCAAATGCTGTAAATAACAACATACCCACTTCAGAATACTTTCCTATGGACTTCATAATCATTTCTTTCCAACCTGCAAAATCATGAGGCAGATACTTCCACCCTTCAATCATGGTAAATAAAGTCATGGTAATAGGAATCCAAAATACAATGGAAATAGACTTAAAAGCATTTTTCAAATCTGCATTTAAGTTTGCCTTTACCCAAGCGCCAGTTGGTCCCATAGTAGCTAAAAGAGGAACAATAACTCCCAAAAATATTAGTAAAGCAGAACCATTTTCGCGTATTGCTTTACCAAATGGCATAATTTGATCTGCAGGAACAGGACCAAGACCATCTTTTTTAGCAAAATAATAAATAACAATTAACCTATAAACTAATACAATTGCACCGGCCCCCATTAAGCCCACATATAAAGTGCCAGAAGGAAGCTCTGATGCAATGCTATCCATTCCTAATAGCAATAGCATTGAAGTAGATGGCGGGAAAATCATTCCCATACCAGCGTTACCGGCACAAATAGTTGTCGCTCTTTCTCTAGTCCAACCAGTTTGCATCATCCAAGGAATAGTAATAGAACCGATTGCTGCTGCGTTACCAGAACCAGAACCGGAAACCATACCAAACAAAGCAGAACCAATAGTAGACACATAGCCAGCACCACCTGGGAATCTGCCAATTAAGCTATTCAAAATATTAACTAAACGCCCTATTACCCCTGTTTTTTCCATTAAATAAGACATAAACACAAAAGCCATTGCTGCATACACAACTTCTGAAGTAATACCAAATATAAAACTCTTAGTAAATACATTAGTAACTGTGTGTTTTGAAAACACTCCTGCTATCATAACAATAATCAGATACGCCCACAGCATTGACTCTGATGCACGCCGTTTAAAACCTGTCATTAAAACCAAAATAATAGCAATATAAAGCACCAACGAAATAATTCCAATTCCAATCAAACTAAGCATTTAAATTTCATCCCCTTTTTCAAAATTTTCTGTCTTTTGACAGTGTAGCCACGACTTTTTTCTATGCTCCTCTTCTATCCTTCATCTATTTAAAACTTTAACTTGAACTTCTCATCTTGTAAAATATTGAACTCAAATTATCATCATAAGAAAAACAAATAATGCATATGAATAGTATTTATGCCTATATATATCTTTCTCAACTGTATCCAAAAAGGCACAATAAAGCAGTACAAAGGCCAAAATGAACAACATCTTTGTAACAATCATAGGGCTGTCTTTTAGTAGTATTTGCTTTTTATTATTTTTTGGAAGTATAATTAGACAATATATTTAATATTTTTGTAATATTTGTAGCTTGTCGTGTCTCTATCATGAAAGTGAGGATACCATGTACCATTACGATTTGCACATAGTAACTTGTGGTTTACCAGAAGCTACTATCAGCGTACTAAAATCCGTACCACCCAAAAATAATTTCAGTCATGTTTTTACTTGCACTTCTAAACTGCTTGCTGAAGATTTGGAGCAGAGTGACATTTACATTTACGGTGGTCCCATAACTGATGAGACTATAGAACTTCTAACTGCAGGCAAGAAAAATAAATATTCCTACAGAATAGTTCTTGCCCCTATCGACAAATTAAAGATGAACGACTGTATCTTGCCCCTGAAGATGGATGCCGTCTGGCCCTATCCACTTTCTGATAAGGCTATAGAAGGGTATTTCACAAAGATTTTGGAACGTGTAAAACAGGACTGTGATCAGAATCTTACCGAAACCTATCTGGATACTTTGATAGATAATATGCCCCATATGGTTTGGTTTAAGGACAAAAAAGGAGCCCACTTAAAGGTTAACAAGAAATTTTGTCAAGTTGTAAATAAGACCAAGGAAGATATTCAGGGCCGCGGTCATTGCTATATTTGGGATTTGGATCCCAAAGAATATGCCGAAGGTGAATATGTTTGCATGGAAACTGAAGAACCTGTTTTAAAACAAGGTAAGTCTTTCATGTTTGAAGAAACCGTCAAATACGGCAATAACCTTCACCATTTAAACACTTATAAATCACCAATTTTTGACCGTAACGGTAAAGTCATTGGCACAGTTGGCTTTGCCAATGATATTACAGATGTCTGGAATATTTCCAGTGAACTAAAACTTGTTCTCAATGCCATTCCTACTCCCGTTGTTTCATTTAATAGCGATTTAATGGTTTCTTCTGCCAATGAGTCTTTCTGTAAAACATTTAATATCAAAGAAGAAAGCATCTTGAATAAACAAGGTTTGAAGAAGAGCAGTCTGCTTTTGCCCGGTCTTGTTATCACCAAGAAAAAAGTTGTTAGCGACGATATCATTAAATACAACTTCGCTCGTCCTATGGCAGATAGGACCTATGTTTTCCGTGGCATTTTACACCATTTGCGTAATACGGATGGAGAAATAACGAGCTCCGTACTTATGCTGGCAGATTTAACAGCTGAACACGAAACCATTGAGCGCACCTATCGCTTATCCATTACTGATTCTTTAACCGGTGTCTTTAATCGTACGTTCTACAGAAGTATGGTAGAACAAAAAGTACAAGATAATGCTAGTTTCATTTTGGTTATGGTAGACCTGGATAAATTAAAAGGTGTTAACGATAACTTTGGACATAGTAGTGGCGATAATTACATCATTAACGCTTCTGTTTTATTGAAAAAAGCTTTTGGTAGCAACGGTACCGTGTGTCGTATCGGTGGCGATGAGTTCACTGTTTTTGTAGAGAACATGAGTCTTGAGGCTGTAAATGCGAAGCTTGCAGAAATCAACGAAACCTTAAAGCAAATGGCACTTTCTTATCCTGCTTCCATCAGCTATGGTTCAAAACAAATACAGGTAGATAATTTTAAAGATTTTAGAAAAGCTTCTAATGAGTTAGACGAAAAGCTCTATGAAATGAAAGAAAGCAAGCACTTGCTTTAGTACATATTATGCTTAAAATTAAAGTGGTTGCAGGTTAAAGGCTCACGCCTTTAACCTGCAACCACCCTTTTATTTCATTAGAAGTTTTAGCTCAAGCTATTGCATAGAGGCAATCAGAGCATCAGCCAAATTATCCAGCTCTGTTTGCTTGTCCTCTCTTAAAGAGGATGCCAAGCTTAATCTTTCACTTAAAATATTCATATCCTTCAATTCTTTTTCTACAAAAGCTTGCATCAGGTCTCCTGACTTGCAAGCCCAGGAACCATTTTCAATAAAGGCCATGGTTCTCTTTTGTACATTCAGGGCTTTCATATCCATCAAGAAATTATGCATAGCCGGATAAATTCCCAGATTGTAGGTCACAGAAGCCAATACAATATGACTATATTTAAAAGCCTCAGAAATCAACGTAGACACGTGAGTTGAGGACACGTCATAAAGAACCACGTTGGTCATGCCCTTGGCGCACAGCGTAGTAGCCAGTGCCTGGGCAGCATTTTCCGTATTGCCATACATAGAAGCATAGGCAATCATGACGCCCTTGGTTTCCGGCAAATATTTGCTCCAAGTATCATACTTGCCAATAAAATACATCAAGTCCTTGCGCCACACCGGTCCATGCAGAGGACAAATAAACTTAATCTGGTCCAGTATGCCGCCGGCTTTTTGCAGCAGGAACTGAATATGAGTTCCGTACTTGCCTACAATATTGGTCAGATAACGTCTGGCATCATCCAGCCAATCCCGATCGAAATTCACTTCGTCGGCAAAAAGCTTGCCATCCAGAGCACCAAAGGTACCGAAAGCATCTGCAGAGAACAGGGCACCGTTAGTAATATCAAAGGTAACCATGGCCTCCGGCCAATGTACCATAGGTGCTGCCACAAAAGTAACAGTATGCTTACCAAAATTGTAGGTATCTCCCTCTTTTACCTCTATGCACTCATGAGAACCAACAGGGAAACCAAATTGATGCATAAGCATAAAAGCCTTCTCATTGCTGATTATTTTTACATCTTTGTACTTGTTAAGCACTATCTCTATGGAAGCAGCATGATCAGGTTCCAAATGGTTAACTACCAGATAATCCAGCGGTTTATCGCCCAAAACATATTCCAAGTTGTCCATTAGCTGACGACAACCAGACCAATCCACAGTGTCGAATAACACTGTTTTTTTATCAATAAGCAAGTAGGCATTATAGCTGACTCCTCTTGGAATAGGAAAACAATTTTCAAAAAGTGCCAGTCTATGGTCATTAGCACCTACCCAATATAAATTGTCCGTAACATTTCTAACACAATGCATAAAATTCCGCCTCCTTCATTTGTCTACGCTTTACGAAAATGATCTTTGCTCTCTGCGCACTCAGGACAAGTCCATCCTTCCGGCAAATCCTTAAACAGCGTTCCGGGAGGAATATCATTTTCACTATCACCGAGCTCCGGAATGTATTCATAACCACAACCATCACAAATATAAGACGGGCCAATTGGTTCAGGTTTTGGCATCTTAGGTCTCTTAATCTTAACCATGGGTGGTGCAGGTTGTTTTTGCTCCGTGCCTAAAGCTTTGCTAAGCAGGGGCAGAATAACATTGACATCTCCTACAATACCGTAGTCGCAATTCTTAAAAATTGGCGCGTTAGCATTATTATTAATAGCTACGATAGTTGAAGCTTCCTTAATACCTTTAAGGTGTTGCACTGCTCCGGAAATACCGCAGGCCATATAAAGGTTGCCGGTAAATTTCTGGCCGGACATTCCCACATAACGATTCAAAGGCACATATTGCAAGGTCTCTGCTACAGGACGGCTGGAACCAATTGCAGCACCTGCAGCCTGAGCCAGTTCAACTATAAGCTTCATGTTTTTCTTCTCGCCGATACCCTTGCCGGCAGAGACAACTCTTTCTGCTTTAACAATAGGAGTATCCTGGGGAATGCCTACGCTAAAGTCATAACCATCCTTCTTTAGCAGCTCAACCAGCTCGGCAACTTGTTCTTCGGCCGTGCCTTCTTTGAAAATATGATGCTTGCGAATACCGGTAATAGGAGCAGCCTTTTTGCGTATGCTCTTAGTTCCTTCAGCTTCTCTGGGAGGCTTGCCTAAAATATGGGCAGCAATAACTACCCTTTGAATTTCGTTAGTACCTTCATAAATAGTTGTAATCTTAGCATCTCTATACATACGCTCTACGTCCATACCCTTCAGATAACCTGTACCACCAAAAATCTGGAGAGCGTCATTGGTTATCTCCAAAGCGATATCGGAAGCATATTGCTTAGCCATGGCAGACTCCATGCCATACGGCGCATGCTCTTGCTTCAAAGCGGCAGCAGAATAAACCAGCAACCTGGCAGTACGTAATTTAGTAGCCATATCTGCTATCTTAAAGGAAATAGCTTGCTGGAAACCTATCGGTTTACCAAATTGTACACGTTCCTTAGCATAACTTACAGCCTGCTCAAAAGCTCCTTGTGCAATTCCCAAAGCCTGAGCTGCAATACCAATACGTCCGCCGTCTAAGGTAGACATAGCAATCTTAAAGCCCTGACCTTCCTTGCCCAAAAGATTATCCTTAGGAACCTTCACATCATTGAAAATCAACTCGCAGGTAGCACTGGAACGAATGCCCATTTTATCATAATGCTCACCAAAGCTAAAACCCTTCCAGCCCTTTTCTACAATGAAGGCACTAATGCCTTTAGTACCAATGTCAGGTGTAGTAACTGCAAAAACAACGTAGGTGTCTGCCTCTCCACCATTGGTGATAAATATCTTGTTGCCATTAAGAAGATAATAGTCGCCCTTATCCACGGCAGTAGTTTCTGTACCACCGGCATCGGAACCGGCATTGATTTCAGTCAAGCCAAAAGCACCTAAATGCTGACCATTGCACAAGGGTACCAAATATTTCTTTTTCTGTTCCTCTGTACCAAAGGCAGCAATAGGATAAGTGCCCAAGCTGGTATGTGCGGAAAGGATAACTCCTACGCCACCATCCACTCGTGCCAGTTCTTCAACGGCAATAGCGTAGCTCAAAACATCCAAGCCTGCCCCACCATATTCCTTGGGATAGGGTATACCCATTAGTCCCATACTCCCAAGTTCTTTAACAGCCTCCTTGGGGAAAATATTTTGTTGATCGTTGAGGAACGCATGTGGTTTCACAACCTCCTCGGCCCAAGCACGTACCTTTTGTCGTAAAGCTTCTTGTTCTGCACTAGTCGTAAATTGCATACTACTGACCTCCTTTGTTATTAAATCTTTACTGGACTTTTTTTGTCTAGTTTAACTCCGAAAAAAATCATTTAAACAAAATATCATACAAATTATATCCTTGCATTTTTTTAACGAATTCTTGTTGAATATGCAGCAAATTTACATGAGCCTTACAGGTAGCGTTGCCCCTAGCCTTACGCCACTGGCACTGATACCCCGGCTGCATGCAATGTGCCAGCTTTTCTCCCCCATCCACAAGTTCAATCAAATCATACAAAGAAACTTTTCGTAAATCCACCGCCAAAGCATAACCACCTGTAACGCCACGATAGATATTCACCAAATGTCCAGTTTTAAGTTTCTTGAGAATTTTATAGGCAAACTGCTGTGGAATCTGCTCTTCCTTGGCTATTTCTGCAGCTGTTAGTTGCTTTTCATTTTGCAGTGTCCTAAGGATACGTAAAGCATAATCCGTTTCTCTTGTAATTAACATAACCTATCACCCTTCTTTAAAGATAGCAAAGTGGAGTATTTTTGTCAAGTATAATTTTCAGAAAATTTTGTTTATCTTCGTAAGACAAAAACCGGTTACAGGGTTTTCCCTGTAACCGGTTTTCTTTATGAGCATAAAGCTATGCATCAAAGATATTTTATAGTTAGCTGCCCTTTGCCATATTTCTTGGACTCATAGAGCGCATCATCACTGCTCTTATAAAGCCCGCTAAACTCCAGCTGCTTACTCGTACAAATCGTACAGCCAACACTGATACTAATATGTAAGGTAGAAGCCTGTGGTATATCTATTTTATCCAGTTTTTGCATTAGTTTGGCAAATCTCTGTTTGCAAATCTCTGGATCTGTCATGTCTACTGCATAAATAGCAAATTCATCGCCGCCAAGGCGCCACAAAATATCAGAGGAACGAAATACGGAATGCATGACATCGGACAAGACGCGAAGCACCTCATCACCGGTCTGGTGGCCATAATTATCATTAAACATTTTAAAATCATCAATGTCCAAAATAGCAAAAGTCCCTGGGACATTCTGTCGTAGCAGCTGGTTTATTTTAGCTTCGCCGGAAGCACGATTATACAGCTCAGTCAGATTATCATGCTCTGCTTCTGTACGGGCCAGAAGATAATTCTCCACGCCGGAAACCTTCTCCATTAAAACGAAAATGGTAGTACCTATGATATAAGCCATATAAACAGGAAAATAAAACATATCATCCACAAACACGTCATAAGGTTTAAAATAATAAGCACTGACTGCAAAAATACCGGCAAAAGCCAGTTGGTATCCTATAATTTTTCAAGGATTATCAAGCATAAACAAAGGCAAAATACAAATAAAAAGTATGGCGGTAACACCAGGCTTGGTTGGATCAAGAGCAGAGCTTACCAACACGCCGCCAATCATCAAGGGTGTAAAAAGCAAGTACTGTATGGTCCTAATTTGCTTGGTCTTATTTCTCAGGCAATATTTAGCCAGAAAGAATAATACAATACTATAAACGAATAAGGCTGCATGAGGCTGCAGCATCCAATGATAATATGGCAGAATAAAGCTCATGCAAATCGTAATGGCAGTAAGAAATAAAGTTCCTTGAGAAAATAAAAGGAGATTATTTCTATTGCGATTATCCACTTCTTCTGAGCATTGTTTAATACGTTGTGCTAAGTTGTCCAGTATGTTCATTGCTGTGTCTCTCCAAACTTTCCTTTAATAAAACATTTAGTGCTTTAACCCTAATGTCTTTTCAAACGTATGGCAGTTATTATACAATAAAAACTCTTTTAATTAAAGTAATTATTGGGTTTTTGGATGAAAGCTTATCCCCGTTCCTTTTGTCTATATTCTACCATTTTCATAAGTAAAAAGATTGTTTTCGGTGTGATAAAAAGGTGCCATATCTGTGACAAATCATTATTTTATAGCTTTACCATAGCAAAAGAGGGCCTCCGGTAAGAATTACCGAAGGCTCTCTTTTTAACAACTATTAATATTTTTATTTATCCTCATAATGAGCTCTACACTGAATTATTTCTAAACGATCGTCAATTATTCTAAATAGCAGAAGAAGATATCCTGCCCAGGCTTCTTCATCCCAAGCAACTATCACTTATCGTATTTCTCCGGTATTTCATGTACTACATATCTTCCCTCATCCATTCTTCGAGCTGCAGCTTCTAATTTTTTTATGTTTTCCTCACTGTAAAATGGATCAGCAGTTAGTTTAAACGGTATCCCTTTTTCTTTGACCATTCTTTTTGTAAAAATCATGATTGCAGCAGAAAATGTTATGCCCATATCCTGGCAAATACTTTCTGCTTCTTTTTTTAGCTTAGAATCCATTCTTATGGTCATGGAAGTATCTGTTGACATTTTATTGCTCCTTCCTCTTACATTTCTATAGCAAAGTTTATACAATGTACTGCCATTTGTCAACTATTAATGAGGTAGGATTCTAATCAGTTCAAAGGTTATAGCAATATATTCCTATTATTTGCTTGTATGTTTAGATGTTATCTATTTATATATAAAATCCCCAGCTCTGAGCACCAGCTTAGCTCTTGTTATCATAGTGGCAAAAACTCCATATCATCAACAAAGTTTCTGTTAGTGGTATAAAAAGATTGTCTATACAAACCAATAACCCTAGCTGCCCCTTTGAGCAGGTTTGAATCTACATCTTTGCGTAATGGCTTCTTATTGCCAAGTGGATCTCTTGGACCAGGTATCTGCGCCAGCGTTAATATTGGGCACTTTAATTTATTAGCCATCTCGTCCAATTTTTCCATAACGCCAGGCTCTGTATTAAACAACTGCATGTAATCAATAACAACCAAACCAAGATTATCAGTAGTTGCACCTACTTTTTCCACAAAAGCGAGTGCAGCTTTTTCATTCCATTCAATGCTGTCTACAACAACTATATTCTTCAAGGCTGTAGCACCATATGTCTTAGCAATATGCTCTTCCATATTGTGCTTGTCTATTTCCAGAGAAATATATAATACTTTTTTACCCATCTTAGCTACGTCTTGAGAAGCAAGGAGTGCCGTTGTGGTTTTCCCAATACCGGCACGACCAACAAGCAAAGTTGCATGTCCGTCCTCTAAAATTTTAGATAACATTTTAACTGACATCAGATTAATAGATTTCTTATGTGTGTTGGTCATAGAAAATCATCCCCATTCTTTTTGCCTATATTCTACCATTTTCACTAGCAAAAAGATTGTTCTCAATGCGGCAAAAAAGAGCCACCGGTTTTGTAGTTCCCATTGAGCTCGCTAATGCTCTTTTCTTTTTTCAATGTTACCATGTTCCTTTGCAATAGCCGTTGGGTACAGCAATGGCTTGTAAACATCATCAACATTAAGCCAATGGTTTCGCTTCAAAAAAATTTAGTGAACAAAAAAAAGTAAGTCTATCAAAAAAACAATTTTTGATAGACTTACTTTTTAATGAAATCCACTATCTGTTAATCATCATCATTATCTGACGGGGTATCAGAAGTTGAATCAAGTGTGCCATCTTCTCTGTACCAATCGGTCTTTCCGTTATCTCCATCATGTCCATAAAAATGCTGGCCATCACTTTTATTGGTATCTTCCCTGTCAAAATCTCCCAAACTTGAATGTCCTTTAATTCTAGCCATATCTTTCCCTCCTAACCATTTTTTCTTTCTTTTTTTATTATAGCATTAATAAAATATTATACTTAATTTCAGGATTAACTTTCCTCACCTATTGATTAAGGTTTAAAATATTAAGCCACGCTTTCAATCAGTTTGACGATATCTTGCTGATTACATCAAATGATATAATACATTCCCGGTAGTAAATACTTTACACGCATGTTTTACTCTCTTGTTCGCCCGTCACGTAAAAACATAAACCAAAATATACTTATAATAGCTATATTCCGTATTTATAAACCATCAGACACCGTGACTTAATTATCTGCCAATGGAATATTTTAGTACACTGTATAAAATATTCCACTATATTGAACATTATCCGGACTACGCACAAAATAATCCGTTGAGCAGTTACCAAAAAGACTTTTTTTAATAAAACAAAAATGCTGTCAAATAAGTGTTATCCTATAATTTGCATTATGAGAAGTTTCAGGACGGCACAGTTAAATGTATTGAAAATGAGATACCATTTGAGATACCAGATGGATGGATTTGGTGCAGAGGATATTCGTGCTTTTGGGGTATGGAATCAAAAAAACCAGACGGGAAATTTTTTGAATATATAGATATAGATTCTATCGATAACAAAAGACATTGTGTTTTAAGTCCAAAGAAAATACTGAGTAGCCAAGCTCCTAGCCGTGCAAGTAGAAAGCTAAAAAATGGATGTATTATTTTTTCTATGGTAAGGCCATACCTCGAAAACATTGCATATATTGACGAACAACTTTCAACTTGTATTGCTTCGACAGGTTTCTATATTTGTAATCCACTGCCGTTAGTTGATGCACAATATCTTTTTTTGCTTATGACATCGGGATATATTATTAACGGATTGAATCAATTTATGAAGGGTGATAACTCACCGTCAATCCGACAAAAAGATATTGAAAACTGGCTGTATCCTATACCTCCGCTATATGAACAAAAACGAATTGTTGATTTTGCAAATCGCTCACTTTCATTAAATGATGACATAACCAAAAGAATTAACGAACTTAAAAGTACCATTTCTATTACAAAAGCCAAAATTCTTGACCTTGCCATTAGGGGAAAACTCGTACCACAAGATCAAAATGATGAACCTGCTTCCGTACTTATTGAGCGTATCAGATCTGAGAAAGAAAAATTAATAAAACAAGGAAAAATTAAGCGTGATAAGAACGATTCCGTCATATATAAAGGTGATGATAACTCTTATTATG